>Ga0157374_10003024_pt1 | contig 14090 bp, 16 predicted proteins | sample M25metaG_FD_115308 | JGI IMG/M metagenome (GOLD analysis project Ga0157374, IMG submission 115308) | Miscanthus rhizosphere microbial communities from Kellogg Biological Station, Michigan, USA - M2-5 metaG | ecosystem: Host-associated > Plants > Roots > Rhizosphere > Soil | place: USA: Michigan...
CGAGCGCCTTTTCCATGCCGCGACACGCATTGAAACCGCTGCACCGCCCTTGGACTGGCTGAACAAGGGTGTGTTCGTCACCGTCGCCGGCCGTACCGCTGTGAGCTTGCTGTATGAGACCTACCTCGTAGGGTGAATACCACCGCGCGAGCGTGCCTGCCGAGCAGTTTCCTGTGCTCACGGCAGCGACGAGCGTCATACTTTTGGGATGGCGCGCCGCAGGGCGGCCACGGCAGGGGCACTGCTGGGCCGCAACGCCGAGTTCGCTTCGCTTGACCGGCTGCTCGAGGATGCCCGGGCGGGTCGCGGCTGCGTGCTGGTGCTGCGCGGCGAGCCCGGAGTCGGCAAATCGGCGCTGCTGGACTATGTAGCCGAGCAGGCGGAGGGGTGTCAGCTTGCCCGAGCCGCGGGCGTGGAATACGAGGCGGAGTTGACGCTCGCTGGCCTGCAGCAGCTGCTCGGAGCGTCGGTACTGCCGCGCTCGGAACACCTTCCCGGCCCACAGCGCGACGCCCTCAGAGTCGCCCTCGGCATGCAGCAAGGACCGGCGCCGGACCGCTTCCTGGTGGCCCTGGCCACCCTCGGCGTGCTATCCGACATGTCCGAGAACGGAACGCTCGTGTGCCTGATCGATGACGCGCAGTGGCTGGACCGGGCATCGATTCAAGTGCTCGCATTCATTGGCCGACGCCTGGCGGCCGAAAGGTTCGCGCTGGTGTTCGCGGTCCGCGAGCCGAATGCCGTACAGGAACTTGACGGATTGCCCGAGCTTATCGTCGAAGGCCTTGGCGACCACGACGCGCGCCGCTTGCTGGCGTGGGCTGCGCCCGGACATCTCGACGAGCAGGTGCGTGATCGGATCGTGGCCGAAACGCGAGGCAATCCCTTGGCCTTGTTGGAATTACCGCGAAGTTTGACACCGGCCGAGATAGCCGGCGGTTTCGGCCTCCCAGATGGGCGGACATTGTCGGGCCGCATCCAGCAGAGCTTCCTGCGGCGTATCGAATCGCTTCCCGAGGACGCGCGAGAACTGCTATTGGTTGCGGCTGCCGAACCTGTGGGCGATGTGACCTTGCTGCTGCGCGCGCTGGATACCCTCGGGATCGCTGCCGAGAGCGTCGTCCCGGCTGAGAACGCGGGGCTCATTGAAGTCGGTCAGCGGGTGGGCTTTCCGCACCCGTTCGTGCGTTCGGCGGCCTACCGGGCGGCAACCCCCGAGGCGCGCCGCCGCGGTCACGCTGCGCTCGCGGACGCGACCGACCCCGACACCGATCCTGATCGGCGGGCGTGGCACCGTGCACACGCCACCGCCGCTCCTGACGAAACCGTCGCCGTCGAGCTCGAGCGCTGCGCGTCGCGCGCGCAGGCGCGCGCTGGTCCGGAGGCGGCGGCAGCGTTCATGGAGCGGGCTGTCGAACTGACCCCCGAAGTCCAGCGGCGCGGTGAGCGCGCAGTCTCCGCCGCGCAGGCCAAATTCGACGCCGGCGCGCTAGCGGCGGCCGAAGGGCTTCTGGCGGTTGCGGCCATCTGCCCGCTCGACGAGCTGGGTCGCGCTCGAGTCGATCGGCTCAAGGCCCACATCGGGTTCGCGCGCTCGCGCGGCGGTGACACGCCGGTGCTGCTGAGCGCTGCGGCCCAACGCCTGGAAACGCTCGATCCGGAGTTGGCGCGGCAGACACATCTGGAGGCGCTGTGGGCGGTGGTGCGCAGCGGGCGCTTCGCAAGACCCCAAGGCGTGGTCGACGCGGCAGAGGCCGCGATCGCCCCGATGCGGGGACGCTCATCGCGCACCGTTGACCTGATGCTCGAAGGGCTGACCTGCCGTATGGGGCGCGGCTACACCGCGGCGCTACCACTGGTGGCGCGCGCGCTGGATTCCTTTCAGCATGAAGGCCTTTGCCAAGAGAACATCACCTGGTGCTGGCTCGCCTGCCAGCTTGCGATGGATGTGTGGGACGACGGGGCCTGCGAGAACATCGCTAGCGGACTGAGCGCGGTTGCTCGTGAGCGGGGGGCGCTGACCGTTTTGCCGTTCGCGCTCAACTACTCTGCGGCCCATCAACTGTTCGCCGGCAGGTTCGATGTTGCCGAGCAGCTCGTTGACGAAGCAGATCGCATCACCGCTGCGACCAGTAGCGTGCCGATAGCGGACTTCTCAGTGCTGATCGCGGCGTGGCGCGGCGACAGCGACAAGACTCATCAGCTGCGCGCGGCGATCATTCCTGACGCGACCTCGCGTGGCGAAGGGTTCGCGGTGGAAGCCGCAGAGTGGGCGACGGCAACACTTCACGTCGGCAAGGGTGAATATGCCGACGCAGTCATCGCGGCACAGCATGCCTATGACCCCGATGGACTGGGATTCAACGTATGGGTACTTCCTGAGCTCATCGAGGCGGCCGCGCGCAACGGCGATCGACCCATCGCCGAAGCGGCGTTCGAGCAGTTGGCGGAACGGTCTTCAATGAGCAATACCAAATGGGCGCGCGGCATAGAGGCCCGCTCTCGCGCGCTTCTCACCGACGGACAGGACGCCGAGGACCTTTACCGCGACGCTATCGATCAGCTTGGGCGTTCTCGCGTCGTCGTCCACCACGCCCGTTCGCAACTAATCTACGGCGAGTGGCTTCGCCGTGAACATCGCCGCGTCGATGCACGTGTCCAGCTCAAAGCGGCCCACGCGGCGTTCGACGCGATGGGTGCGGGCGCGTTCGCCGAGCGCGCCCGCCGCGAACTGCTGGCCACCGGAGAGACGGTGCGCAAGCGCACCACCGACAATTATGATGCCCTCACACCGCAAGAAGCGCAGATCGCCCGCCTGGCTTACGAAGGCCTCACCAACCCCGAGATCGGCCACCAGCTGTTCCTCAGCCACCGCACCGTCGAGTGGCATCTGCGCAAAGTCTTCACCAAGCTGGGCATCAATTCCCGCCGGGAATTGACAAATGCGCTGCGCGGCTTGGACTTTGAGCCGGTACCGCTCTAGTGGCGCGTCAAACGAGGGACGCTTGGGCACGACATCAGTGGATCTGCCGCGCCGACTGAGCGCGGGAACTGACGCTGAATTTGGCAAATGCGTTGTGCACGTGGGTTTTAACTGTGTGCAAGGAAGCGTGCAGCTGGGGCGACGGCGCGGCTGGTGGCGCCTTGGGTGATGAGGCCGACGACCTTGAGCTCTATCGGTGAGGCTGTCCCATCCCGTCTTGGCCAGTTGCTGAGCGAGAGTGCGCCGTTCTCGTCCCGATGGCGATGACGGCACGTGATGACCGTCCACAGCCGTCTGAAACGGGGCAGAAGCCGAGGCCCGCGCCCCCTTGAATCAGGTGGTCGCCAGCGCGCCGTGCACATACGGTGTGATGTTGCGCATCGCACGTTCTACGTAGTCTTCCTTTTCTCCGACCGGCGCGACATAGTGCAGAGCGCTCGTCGCTGCTTCGATACCGTCCAGCCTGGTGATCATCCAAGCTGCGAGATACGCCGATGAGAGGCAGCCGCCGGCGGTGGCGAGATTGCCCTTCGCAAAGAATGGCTGATCGAGCACCTCGACGCCGGCCTCCTGGACCCACGGTTTCGTCGTCAAATCGGTGCATGCGGGTACTCCGTCGAGCAGTCCGAGCTTGGCCAGCACCAGGGTGCCTGAACATTGTGCGCCAAGCAGTTGCTTAGACGGATCGAGCTGCAACTGTGCCATCAGCCCCTGATCCGCAACCACTTCGCGGGTCTGCCTGCCGCTGCCCACGATGACCGCGTCTGCGGCACTGGCTTCGTCAAGCGAGATGTGGGAATCGATGACCAGACCGTTCATCGAGCGGACTCGCGGGCTGGGGCTGGCGATCGATACCCGCCAGTCCGGCTTCCGGATTCGGTTGAGGATGCCGAATGCGATCAGCGAGTCGAGTTCGTTGTAGCCCTCGAAGGTGAGGATGGCGATGTGCATAGCTCGATCGTATGTATGTAAATCCAGTACGATCAAAATATTGTCATGCATACAATGCCCGGGTGGTGCACGCTGGATACAAGGACGTCGTCGACGCGCTGGCGGCCGATATCCGCGCCGGAAAGATCCCGCCGGGCACTCGGTTGCCGACTCATCGCGAGCTAGCAGCGCGAGAAGGGCTGGCCTTGGTGACCGCGACCCGGGTCTACGCCGAGCTCGCGGCCGTGGGCTTGGTCAGCGGTGAAACAGGCCGCGGCACCTTTGTCCGGGAAACCTCCCTATCGCCTCGCGACGACATCGAGCGCCGCGCGTTCGCCGAGGATGTTGTCGATCTGAATTTCAACTATCCATCGATGCCGGAACAGACCGATCTGCTGCGAACCGCATTGCGCGGTCTTGCATCCTCGGGTGATCTGGAAGCCCTGCTGCGTTACCAGTCCCACGGTGGCCGTCCCCATGAGCGGGCTTCGGTGGCACTTCACCTCGAACGGCGCGGGCTCGAAGTCCCTGCGAATCAGGTGATGATCGTCAGCGGCGCGCAGCATGGATTGGCCATCACGGCGCTGGCGGTGCTGCAGCCCGGTGACGTGGTCGCAGTCGATGCATTGACCTACCCCGGATTCAAGGTGCTCGCCCAGGCACAGCGCCTCGAGTTGGTGCCGATACCCGCAGCGGCCGACGGCCCTGACTTGGACGCTCTCGCGCAGCTGTGCGTCACGCGGCGAATTCGCGCGGTCTACACGATGCCAACGCTGCACAACCCGCTGGGGTGGGTGACCCCACAGCAGTCCCGTCAACGGTTGGTGGCGATCGCCCGTGAGCACGGACTTGTCATCATCGAGGACGCCGCGTATGCGTACCTGGTGGAACGGCCGCCGACTCCGCTGGCAGCGCTCGCGCCGGAGTCGACAATTTATGTCTCCGGGCTGTCCAAGAATGTGGCTACCGGCCTACGCTTCGGATTCGTCTCAGCGCCAAAGGAATTCATCGAAGTGCTCGAGCGCGCAATCCGCGCGACGACCTGGAACACACCGGCACTGATGACCGCTATCGCCACCGGTTGGCTCAATGACGGCACCGTGATTCGCTTGGAAGCGCAGAAGCGCGTCGACGCCCGGCGCAGGCAGGCCGTTGCGCGCAAGGTACTAGACGGATTCGAGCTCGTCGGACATCCATCGTCGTACTTCGTGTGGCTACCGCTGCCGGGCGAAGCGCGGGCTGACCAAGTAGCAGTGGCGCTCATGCGCGAGAACGTCTCGGTTTCCACAGCCGAACCGTTTGCGACAACCAAGCACCCGCCACATGCCATCAGGCTGGCGCTCGGGTCCGTCGACCTTGACGTCCTGGCCGAGTCACTTGACAGGGTGAAACGGGTGATCGACGCCCACACCTATTGATCGGAGCAGGCCCCAATCCGACCTGGCAGGGAATAGGCTCGGGCGGTGGCGGCGAAAGCCAACGCTCTGGGTGATTTCCTGCGTGCGCGGCGGGACCAGGTCCGTCCCGAGGATGTCGGGCTGGTTCCCGGCGGACAGCGCCGCGCGCCCGGTTTGCGTCGCGAGGAGCTGGCGATGCTCGCCGGCATCAGCGCCGAGTACTACCTACGACTCGAACGGGGACGCGCCCAACATCCCTCCCCCCAGATCCTTGATGCGCTCGCGCGGGCGCTACAGCTGGACCGCAAAGCCGCGCGTTACCTACATGACTTGGCCGCCCCGAAAGAAGGAGATACTCCCGAGCCGGAAGTGGCGGCCTATGGATTGGCCGAAGTCATCGATGAGTTGTTGATACCGGCCATAGTGGTCAACAGGTACCGAGACGTCCTGGCGGCGAATCCGATCGCCCGCGCACTCTCACCAGAGTTCACACCAGGACAAAACTCTCTACGTTGGCGCCTATTCGACCCTGCCGCCCGGCAGTTCTACGTTAATTGGGACGAGGCGACCGGAAACGCGGTAAGCGGGTTACGGGAACTCAGTGGTTCTTGTCCCAGAGACGCTCGCATGAGGGCGTTGATAGCCGAATTGTATGACGCCAGCCCACGTTTCCGCGAACTCTGGGACCGCGCGGACGTGGGTTACCGATTGGGATTCCACCACTTGCGTCATCCTCAAGTCGGCGAACTTTTTCTCTACCGCCACCGGCTCAACGCACCGTATCCCGGTGGGGACCACGTGCTGGCGTATCGCGCCGAGCCCGGAAGCGATTCCGCCAGAGCGTTGGAGGAATTGCGTGCCCTGTCGAAGCGGGAACTGCACGGCCTCGATCGCTTATAGCCGTGACGTCGATGGCCTTAGGATCGAGCGGTGTCGGCGAAAGCCAACGCGCTAGGTGAATTCCTGCGTGCGCGGCGGGACCAGGTCCGTCCCGAAGACGTCGGGCTCGTTCCCGGCGGACAGCGCCGCGCGCCCGGTTTGCGTCGCGAGGAGCTGGCAATGCTCGCCGGCATCAGCGCCGAGTACTACCTACGACTCGAACGGGGACGCGCCAAACCCGTCGCCCCAGATTCTTGATGCCCTCGCGCGCGCCCTGAAGCTGGACCTCAAAGCCACGATGTATCTGCATCAACTGGCGAGCCCGACCACTAGCCGCTGGGATCAATCCGTTCTAGAGGTAGCGGCCGAGGGGTTAGACCGGCTGATCGATCAGTGCCCGTTCCCGGCAATCGTGGCCAGTAGATACCAAGACGTCCTGGCTGCGAATCCGATGGCCAGGGCGCTGTCGCCAGGATTCACCCCGGGACAGAACTTCCTGTGCTGGCGCCTTTTAAACCCCGCCGCCCGGGAGCTCTACGTCGATTGGGACGAGGCCACCGAGGCCGCAGTAAGTGGTTTACGGGAACTCGCCGGTGACAATCCACATGACCCTCGCATGCAGAAGTTAATCGCTGAAATGTCCGCGGCCAGCCCACGGTTCCGCGAACTGTGGGCGCGCGCAGATGTGGGTTACCCGTTGGGAATCTTGCACATGCGTCACCCGCGAGTCGGCGACCTCTATTTAAACCGGCACCAGCTCAACGTCCCGCATGTTCTGAACGCCGGTGGGCAGCATCTGCTTCTGTATTACGCCGATCCTGGCAGCGACTCCGCCAGAGCGCTGGAGGAACTCCGGTCCTTGTCGGCCGCCCCCACGGGTTAGCCGATGATATTGCCCGGGTTCGCGGGTCTACGTGAGTATGGAGACCGTGGACCTACCCGTGATGCCACCGTTGGAGCCGATGCTGGCCAAGGCCCAGGCCAAGGTTCCAGTTGAAGCGGGGGTGTGGTCGTATGAGCCGAAGTGGGACGGCTTTCGTGCGCTGGTGTTCCGCGACGGCGACAAGGTCGTCGTGCAGTCGCGCAACGGCAAGGAGCTCGGCCGCTACTTCCCCGAGCTGGAGCAGGCGCTGCGCGACGAGCTCGCGCCGCGTTGCGTGCTCGACGGCGAGGTGGTGGTGCCGCGTGAGGTCGGCGGGCGGATCCGGCTGGACTGGGAGTCGTTGTCGCAACGCATTCACCCCGCGGCGAGCCGGATCGAGATGCTGGCCGAGCAGACCCCCGCGCATTTCATCGGCTTCGATGCGCTGGCCACCGGCGACACATCGTTGTTGAAGGAGCCGTTTCGGGTCCGCAGGCGTGCCCTGTCCGAATCGGTGAACGAGAATCTTCTGCGCACGCGAGGAGCAAGAAACATCCGGTGCCACGTCACCCGCACCACCGAGGATCCCGAGCAGGGCGCGCAGTGGCTCGATACGTTCGAGGGCGCAGGGCTGGACGGCGTGATCGCGAAGAGGCTCGACGGGCCCTATTTGCCGGGCAAGCGGGAGATGGTCAAGGTCAAGCACGCCCGCGACGCCGACTGCGTGGCCATCGGCTACCGCATCCACAAGAGCGGTGAAGGCGTCGGGTCGATCCTGCTCGGGCTGTACCGCGACGACGGCGAACTGCAGATGGTCGGTTGCGCCGCGTCGTTCACCGCGAAGGACCGGCTCAAGCTGCTGGCCGATCTCGAGGCGCTACGGGAGGGCGACGAGGCGGTCGACGGGGCGCCGAGCCGGTGGAACTCGGCGGCCGACAAGCGCTGGATCCCCGTCCGTCCCGAGAAGGTGTGCGAAGTGGCCTACGATCAGATGGAGGGAAACACCGTGCACGGCCAACGATTTCGGCACGCGGTCAAGTTCGTGCGGTGGCGGCCGGATCGGGATCCGCAGAGCTGTACATTCGATCAACTCGACGTGCCGCTGAACTACGACCTCTACGATGTGCTGGAGTCTTGAAATGGCAACGCCCGCAGAAGAACTCGATGTCGATGGCGTCAAGGTCCGGTTGACCAACCCGGACAAGGTGTACTTCCCGAAGCTGGGGTCGGAAGGCACGAAGCGTAGGCTCGTCGAGTATTACCTGGCCGTCGCGAGCGGGCCCATGCTCACGGCTCTGCGCGATCGGCCGACGCATCTGCAGCGCTTTCCGGACGGCATCGACGGTGAGGAGATCTACCAGAAGCGAATTCCGCAGCATGCCCCGGACTATCTGGAGACCTGCACGGTGACGTTCCCGTCGGGCCGCACCGCCGACGCGCTGAAGGTGACGCACCCGTCGGCGATCGTGTGGGCGGCGCAGATGGGCACCATCACGTTGCACCCATGGCAGGTGCGCTGCGCGGATACCGAGCATCCCGACGAGCTGCGCGTCGATCTGGATCCGCAGCCGGGCACCGGATTCAAGGAGGCCAGCGCGATCGCTGTCGACGTTCTCAAGCCGGTCCTCGACGAACTCGGCCTGATCGGATACCCGAAGACCTCCGGCGGCCGTGGCGTGCACGTCTTCCTGCGGATCAAGACGGACTGGGATTTCATCGCCGTGCGCCGGGCGGGTATCGCGCTGGCCCGCGAGGTCGAGCGCCGGGCACCCGATGCGGTGACCACGTCGTGGTGGAAAGAAGAGCGTGGCAAGCGAATCTTCATCGACTACAACCAGAACGCTCGTGACCGCACCTTCGCGTCGGCGTACTCGGCGCGCAAGACGCCGATCGCGACCGTGTCGATGCCGTTGACGTGGGACGAGCTACGCGATGCGGACCCCGATGACTACACCATCACCACCGCGCCCGATCTGGTGGCTCACCGCGACGACCCGTGGGCCGACATCGATTCGAAGTCCCAGTCGCTCGGGCCGCTGCTGGAGATGGTTAAGGCCGACGACGAACGCGGGCTGGGCGATCTGCCGTATCCACCGAACTACCCGAAGATGCCGGGCGAACCACCGCGGGTACAGCCGAGCAAGAAGGTGGCAGCGAACTGGGATGACGAGGGGAATCCGGTCTAGCCCACGGCAGGCATGGCGCGCACTCGCCCGATAACCTTGATCCGTGTCCGAGACTCTGGAGTCCCTGCGCGGCAGCTTCAACCGTTCCCTTCGGGTGGAGGTGTCTGTCCCGCAACAAGAAGTCCCAGACATGGTGCGACGACATCGAGCAGCTTCGGCTGGAAATCCTCGAAGGAACCACCCTCCAGTTGAAGCGGGTCCGGCTTCTCGTGTAATACCGACACCGACCTGAGTTCTGCCGAGAGGAAACCGCTCCGCGAGGAGTGGAAGTCGCTCAAGGACACGGGCATTGAGCACGCTCCAATTGGGTTCGTGATGGTCGAAAAGTGCTCGCTCAAGCAGTACCGCGCTTCAATCCCTATCGACGTACCGACGTTAGACGGAGGACGCTTCGCCTAGTCGTGCCCTGCTTTGTTGGTCCAGTCCTCCGAGTCTCGACGCCGTCTGGTGTACGAGACCGAGCTCCACGGCGAGCTCGTCGCGGCCAACGACCGCAGCGACTACGTCACCACGACCGCCGACTGGGTGATCATGTTGTGGCACAATGGAAGTGGTTACGGACGATAACGAGTTCGAGATCCAGGTCCCGCTCGCCGACGTGGTCCCTCGCTCTGGAATGACCGAGCCCGACCTGTCGGCTCTGCTGGCCCCCGTCGGCGATGACATGAAGCCCGTGGTCGAGGAATCGAAGCAGTTGCGCGCCCGGCTGGCCAAGACCGGCAACGAGTACGACGAGGGGATCATCGATGGTCGCCGCTGGCGCTCGACCAAGCAGAACGCGCAGGCCAAGCTCCGCGAGATCGACAAGAAGCTGGCCACCCGCAAGGGCGGGGCGGCGCTGGCAAGATCGCCGAGTCATCCGATCCCGCTCAGGCGTTTCGGCGGGCCGACACTGATGGCTCAGCGGGCGGTGATCGACGCGCTGTGCAGGCTGCAGGCCTATCCGCGCATCGAGTACACCCGTGAGGACGGCGTGACGGATCGAGAGGCACCACAGCACGCACGCATCACCGGCCTCACGGTCCCAGTGCGTCAGCTCGCTGACTGCACGGGCCGCCTCGACGAGGGCGTACTCGTCATCGAGATAGGCCAAAGCCACTGGGGCGGTCCGCATCAACGAACCATTGCCCGCTGTGCGGCCAGTGAGTTTGTGCAGCCCTTCAGATTCTGCGCGTGCTGTCTGTGTGGAGATGCCCCGTCGGCCTGCCCGACTGAGGACCGACCGGGTCTGCACGCCAACATCTTTGGCGTGTAGCGACCACCCATGCCACCGCCGCACGAGGGCGTCGAGCTCCTCTTCGTCACGCAATTCCGCCCCGGTAGCGGCCACCTCAGCAATCGCGATGGCCATGGAGGTGTCGTCGGTCCATTTACCTGGCTCCCAGCCGAAGCTCCCGCCTCCCACCATCGCGACCTCGAGTTGGGGGCCGCGGCGAGCCGAACTCATAAGGAGCACCCAAGGCATCACTGGCGGCAGTGCCCAGCAGAGCGCCGACAGCCCGGTCAAGTGGAAGCTGTCGAATCTTGAAGTCGTGCAAGGTTTCAGCGCCGGGTCACTGACCGCCTGGATTGTCCGTGCGCCCGCCGAGGTGGGCAGGTTGGTCGATACCCCCGCCGGGGGTGAAGCGGCGTGGCCTGCCCCCCGCCCGGGGCTAGGCGGCGTCGTCGGCGAGATACCGATACAAGGTCGCCCGGCTGACGCCGAGGAACTTGGCGACATCCCGTGCGGTGTGCCCATCGGCTTTCATACGTCGTGCGGTCGCGACGTGGCCGGGGTCGGCGACCTTTGTGCGTCGCCCGAATTTGGTGCCGTTGGCACGGGAGACCGCCCGCTTGAGGGCGGGCCGCTCCTTGATCAATTCCCGTTCGAACTCGGCCATGCTCGCGAGGACTCCGATCACCATGCGCCCCGCTGCGGCGAGAGCGGTGTTCTGCTGATCCAGAGTCTGGGCAACGGTGCTGACCCGCGTGTATCCCACCCGCGTCCCGCTGTTCGAAGCCGATTCCATATCCAAACCCCCTGTCTTATAAGGGTTTAAACAACAATTCCGAGACAGCTATTCCTGAGACTAACTTCTGAGACACCTCGACCTGGCGAAATGCGCAAACCTTTGGAGTTCCGAAGCGAGTCTCATATGTGCTCTATTTCGAGACTTCGTTCAGTTCTGCTCGGGCCTGGTCGATTTGGTCGTATGCGTACGTCACCATTGCGGCGGTGGTCATCGTCTCACCCTTGCGGGCGAGCGATTCGTAGGTCTGCTCGCCGAGGACCTCGCGCAGGTGGGTGATCGCAGTATCGATCTCGGGAAAGGCCACAGTAGTGAGGTTGGTGAATCCGAAACCGGCTCGCGCCGACAAGGTGCTTTGTGGTGAAGTAGGCGGGCTGCGCGGCGGAGGGGGCGAAGTCCCACTTCGGCGTTTTGCCTAGCGCTCTATAGGGTGAATGCAAATCGGGACAGAGATCAGCCCCGGCTGCTCGCGGATTGGAGTACGCGGGCCGGGGCTGATCGTGCGGGCCACAGGGGTGTCCGGATTCGGTGGCGGCGGCTAACTCCACTGCCTTGCCGGTCCTTCCCTGTGGCCCTACCTCACCAGCGCTGCACAGCCGCCATAAGCCGTAGCCGTGGTGAGGGTGTTCTGGGTGCTACTTCTTCGGCGTGAGCGCCGCCTTGACCGCGTCGCGGACCTTGGCCGCGTTGGCCGCACCAGCCTGGACGTTCTTGCGGTTGGTGTCGCGCGCCTTGAGCAACTGGTTGTTGCGGAACTGCATCAGCGTGCCGTCGGCCTCCGGGCCGTGCGTGCCGCCAGCCTCGGGGGTGTACGAGTCGCCGTTGGTCCCGCCGATCGGCTTGGGCAGCACCTGGGCAGCGGCCTCGATGGCCGGATCGATGGCCCACTGCGGGCCGTCGACGACGTCGCCGAGGATGGCGTTCGCCGTTTTGTCGTCGCCTGCGAGGAACGCCTTGTTCGCCGCCGACAGCGCCTGGATCTGGCCTCCGGGCAGCGAAACGACGCGCTGTGCCGAGATCGTCACCAGCGGGCCCGGCTTCACGCCGACGTACTCGTCATGCGACGCGTTGGCCGCTCCGGCTCCCAGGAAGGACGCGGTGATCGCGCCGCCCAGCAGCCCGGCCACGATGATCTTCTTCATGTGTTTTTCTCCTTTGTCGGGTGGGTGTCTTTCAGTCGGTTGTCAGCAACAATAGGAAATGAACGGCAATCATGTCAATAATACTGCAACAATTGCCGCTGTTATCTGCGTCACGCTGGTGATGAGTGCGTTCATGCCGATTCCCTGCGACGTCGCGGCAGCGGTTTGCCGGACGTAGTCATCGGGGTGCTGTCAGACTGAGATTCACCAACCAGCGGAGACGGGGGACGGCGATGGCGACGGTGTTTGTGGTGACGGCGGGCAGCGGCGACAGCTAACGCATCGAACGGGTCTACCTGGACAGCGACGAGGCGTACGGGCTCGCGCAGGACTGCAACGGCATTGCCCCAGTGGAGCGTGTGCACGTGGAGGAATGGCAGCTCAGTGCCCCGCCCGCCGCCTATGACGGCCCGTACTGGTGGGCGGTGTGGTGGGCTCGTATGCCGGTCAGCAAGCGTCGCGGGGCGCTGCGGCACACCGACGAGGGCGAACGGTTCGACGACTTCGCGATCCGCCAGGAATAGTGGTCCGGCGAGGCGCTGCCCGAGGCCACGGTGGTGTGCCGGGAACTGGCCGGGGTGCCGAAGATCGAGGTAGTGGGCCTGTTGAAGGAGAAGGTCGAGGAGATCTTTTGGGACGCGGTCACTTAGGTCAAGGGGCCGATCTGGCGGGAGTGGCACGTAAGTGATTTCCACCACGTAGTGAAGCAGACGGAAAAAAATGGGCATGGCGGCTCGACATTGCCGCCCGTGGTGGGTCATGATCGCTTCATGGACCAGCATGCGTTGGGACGGCTCGGCCACCACATCGTGAGCCGCCGCGTCGCGCTCGGCTACCGCACCCGCATCGACTTCGCCAACAGCCTCCAGTTCACCGTGCGCACGCTGGCCGACATCGAGCACGGCGCGCGTAAGGCCAGCCCCGGCACCTACGCCATGCTGGAAAACAAGCTGGCCTGGGCACCGGGCAGCATCGACACCATCCTGGCGGGCGGGGAACCCAAGGAGCTGGTGGACAAGCTGCGCCGCGACGGCTCAGAACCGCGATACCAGTCCTACACCACCGACGCTCTGTCCCGGGCCTCCACCGCGGACCTGCTGCTGGAGCTGCGACGGCGCATCATCCGGCCCCGCGACAGACGCCGCGAAACCTGGGACGACGGGGACGGCCTCGACTCGCGGGGTGACTGGCCTGACGAGGGCTAGCCAACGAGACGGAGTAGCCATCATGCCGTTGACTGATGGAAGCAACGGAAGCTTGCATGAAATGAAGATCGCCCGGACGCATCCCGGTCGTCACAGGGACATGCTGCTCTGCGCCGACGGTGCCCGATGCGAGACCGGGATCGGGCACCGGGGCACGTACTCAGCGTCGTTCACGCACTCGACCTAGCAGGAGTCCAGCTTCCGTCAATCCGAGCGGTAGTCGATGACGTAATCGCCTGGGCCAAGCGGGATCGCAGTATGGCTTGAGACCTCTCTTAACCGAATCTCGAAATAGGACGACAGGTGTGACAGTGCAAGTTCGGCGAGCAATGTGCGAGTACCGTAAGACCGGCCTAGTTCCAAGCGCCTGAGATTTACGACCCGACGGCAATAAGGTTCATATGACCTCCGCAGGACTTGGGGTCTGGCTGTCGGCGCGCAGGAGGTCTGGGATGCCGAAACTGAACGAGTCAACTATCGCCGCGGCACTGTGGGAG
>Ga0157374_10003027_pt1 | contig 14080 bp, 12 predicted proteins | sample M25metaG_FD_115308 | JGI IMG/M metagenome (GOLD analysis project Ga0157374, IMG submission 115308) | Miscanthus rhizosphere microbial communities from Kellogg Biological Station, Michigan, USA - M2-5 metaG | ecosystem: Host-associated > Plants > Roots > Rhizosphere > Soil | place: USA: Michigan...
TCGGGAATTCTATTCGAGCAAATACCCATCCAGCAAGTGTTTCCAGAAGTAAATTACATTTACTCAAATCACGAACCCGCTAAACAGTTGTCTCTATTGGGTTTTTAACCGGACGCTAGTGTGGCTAAGCAATTTCTTTAATCTGTACACGATGAACATTGGGGTTGTTGATAACGAGGTTTGGTAGGTATACTAACCCTTACCCACGGAAAAGCCTGGGTTAAAATCGTGGTATCGATCAGACAAGGACTTTGAGCGTTATGGAATTGCTACACAGCATTATTCTGGGTGTCGTGGAAGGGATTACCGAGTTTTTGCCCATCTCTTCAACCGGGCACATGATTTTAACCAGCCATCTGCTGGGAATTAGCGGTCCCATCGTGGATTCGTTCGAGGTATTCATCCAATTGGGTGCTATCCTGGCCGTGGTGGTACTCTATCGCCACCGGTTCGCCTGCCTGTTCGACTTCAAAAGCCGCCAAGGCTTTAGCGGCATCCGTGGGTTGAGCCTGCTCGCGGTAACTTCTCTGCCCATTCTCATCCTGGGCAAATTGTTGGAGCATACTATTAAGTCTCATCTGTTCAACCCGCTGGTGGTTTCCATTGCGTTGGGCGTTGGCGGGGTGTTGCTCATCCTGGTGGAGCGTCTGAACTTCAAACATGACCTGGACTCCATCGATAAAATCGACTTCAAGCATGCGTTGCGTATTGGCTTATTTCAGTGCTTGGCCCTTTGTCCCGGTGTTTCTCGCGCTGCCAGCACCATCATCGGTGGCTTGTTCAGTGATCTGACCCGCACTGTGGCTGCGGAATACTCCTTTTTGGCTGCCGTTCCCATAATGCTGATCGTTTGTATCAAAGATCTGCTGGATATCATGCACAGCCTGAGCCCCAGCGATATCAATGCTTACGCGGTAGGCTTCGTGGTGGCCTTCCTCTCGGCAATCGTAGCGGTGAAGTTTTTCGTGAGCATGCTGCAGCGTTTTTCCATGGCGCCGTTTGGCGTGTACCGCATCATTATTGCCATCATCTTCTTTACCATCCTAAAAAACCACGTACTGCCCGCATAGCAGCAAGATAGTCTGAGCTTTGGCCCGAATCGGTCAAGCCGCCTCAGGCTCAAAATGATAAAATAGCCGCATGGAAACATTTTTCCTTTGGCTGCTGCATTACATACTGAAGCCGGTATTCTGGTTTCAGCCCTGTTTTTACGCTTTGCATGGCTGGCTAGCAACGGAAATGGCCATCTGGCTCCTGTTCCATCCCTACGAGGCCAAATTTATTCCGGGCACGCAAATTCAAATCCCGCTGACGCCGGGTATCCTGCCGCGCGGACGAGCTAACCTGGCCCAAAGCATCGCGGATACTGTGACCACCACGTTGCTGACTGAGTCCGACTTGCAGCAACAGGCTGAAAAACTGCTGACGGAAGAAAATATCGTGCGTTGCATCGACGCCATTGTGGATTCCATTGAGCGCGAGATGCAAAACAAGGAGCAGATCCGGCAAATTTACCGCTACGGCTCGGAAGTGTTTCCTGACATGTTAAGCCAGATGGCCAATGGGTTTATCGATAACCTGGAAGCGGAGCAGGGCGGAAAACTCCATCAATTGCTGACCCAGGTGTTGGAGCAGGGCTTGATTAATTTTCAGCCCAACTATTCTCAGGCGGAACTGATCACGGATATGCTTTTCAGTACGCTGCTGACGTCGTCCTATATTCGCCAGCTACTGACGGAAGGACTAACGGATAGCAATATCCAACGCATTCAGGCGGGCGTAACCCAGCAGGTGGGCGGCTTGAAAGGATTGCTGGTGCGCTTTATGGGCATTGACCAGACCTTGCTGCACCTGCGGGAATTCTGCCAGAACAATCCTCAGGAATCCGAGGAGCATATCACCGAGGTGGTGGATCGGATGGAAATTCGGGAACGCATTGCTGAACGCATCAGCAATTTCCGTTTTATCGATCTGCCAGCGGATACCCAGCAGGCCGTGACCGGTTATCTGAGCGCTCTGTTGAGTGAAACCTTGGTTGATCATCGGCTGGAAATTGCCGGTTTGGTGAGCAATTGGAGCGGTGCTACCAGCCGTCTGCTGATCAACCGGCTGTTGCAGATGAATTTAAAAAGCTGGCTGAATGAACGACGTCCCAAATTCAAGGAGGACATGGCCCGTTTTATCCTGCGTTATCTGCGTCGGGAACTGAAGGACTTACTGGCCAGAGCGCTGCCCTTCCTGAATATCGGTGGCATGATCATTGAGAAATTGGCACAGTTTTCCAATGAGCAACTGGAAAGCATGATTTACGGCATTTGTCGCCGGGAGTTACGCTGGCTGGCTATCCTAGAGGCCTTCCTCGGTTTCTGGTTGGGGCTCATGTCCAACCTGATCAATTTTTGGCTGCAAAACTTCTAAAATATTCCACATGAACCTGACGCTGGTGTTTCAGGGCATAATCATTTAATATAGGCTACAACAGGGGAAATTTTGAGGGCACAAGAAGCTATGCGGAAGCGGGTTTTCTTGTTGAATGATAACGCACGATTTAGCCAAACAATTTAGCATCCGGTAATTTAGCAATATAAGCAAATTGGGAGCAATTCTTGATCCAATCTGTTGTGTTTGACTTGGTTTTGGGATTAACCGATCCAGAGCAGGCCTGCTTTTCCGTGGCTCGGCTGAATGACGGGAGGAAGGTTTGGATATGATGCAGGGCGTGAATTTCTGTTTTCCGCAATGTCCCAGGCTGTCCCAATTTTTGTGCGCCTCGGATTTCTGTTGGAATAGAACTAAAACCGACCCTGCGCTTGTTTTTGGCTCCAAGCATACGGATACGGATCGTTTTGAGCGGCGGCATGGTCGAACCTCAGTGTCATCTCCAAACTTACTGGATACCTTGGTGAAACATATTGAACCCGCTATGGTGTTGGATGACATTGAAGATTTGCCGATTAACCTGCGTAAAAAATTACCGAAGATAATAGGCATTATTTTTGATCTGGATAATACGCTTCTGCCTTTGGGAAGTGATGAAATTCCGCAAGAAGTAATTAATGTCTTGCATATTCTGAATGGGAGGAATAAGGAAAAGTACAAGTACAAAATGGCGGTGGTGACTAATAATAAGTGGCCGGAGCGGTGTCAGGCGGCTAAAGCTCAATTGCTTAAAGAAGGGTTGCGGTTACCCTTTATTGATAACGCCTATAAACCGAATCCTGCCAGTTTTGACGCAATGCGGAAACATTTCAAATTAAAACCAGAGGAAATTGCGGTAGTGGGAGATGGGTTGTTCTGCGATATGTTCTGCGCGAATCAATTGGGCATGCATGCCATTCATGCCACATGGTTTGTCAAAGAAGGCCATAAAAGGGCTGCCAATCATGCTTTAGATGCTGCTGTTGCGGTCTGGCACAAAGCGGCTGCATGGGTTTTTCCCCAGCCGGAACCTCAAATCCAGACTTAATACGGGAATGATTCGTTCCTGTCCTTTGGGTTTGATTTTCTGACTATTCTTCAAATCCAGTCAGGTTGAACCGACTTGAAGCGTTACCTTTAACGTCTGTAAGAGGCCATCTGAAAAGTCCTTAATCTGGCCGTCAGCGGCGTCATTGCGCTGCTCACCTTCGTTACGTACTGAAGTACGCTCCTCGTCTGCGCTGCTCTTTCCTTGCTGCCAATCCAGCTTAAAAACTTTTCAGATGGCCTCTAAGGCGTTTCCGGTGCTGGTTTCTCGCGGGGATGTTTTACATTAGTAGCACAAATTGCCGAGTTTTTGTTTTTAAGCAAATGTAAAACATTATCGATGGGGAAAGCATGCGGGTTCACGATTTGCATGCTTCGTGATGGGTATATTTCCGGCGCAGGGTAGCCGGAAACGGTTCAATTGGGCAAGCATGGGATGGTTACTCAATGAGTGTGATGGGTCCTCTTCCGTATAATTCAGGTTTTTCGCAGTACCCGCAATCGAATGGGTCGCTGTCCGACTATCATGATGCGGATAGGAACGGATTCCCATCGTATGACATGGCTGCCCCGCGATCGCTGTCGCGTGATACCGTGAGCCTGACCAAGCCATTCGATATCTCGAATTCGGGTGTTTCGTCGTCGGAATCGGTCACGCCAACCCGGTCTCTCGAAAAAACGAGCAGGAAGCGTGAAGTTGGCGATGATGATGCCGCCAATCCAACGCCCGACGATACGCTGAAAGAGTTTAAGGATTTAAATCCGGATCGGGTCGCCGCAAATTTAGGACCGGTTCGAGGGATGCTCTTCGATGTGGACGATACGCTTTCCAAGTTCGGTTTTGGCAAACGAAGCATACCGCCTGACTTGGTGAAGCAGTTGAAAGGTTTGCAAGATAGCGGCATTCGGTTGGGGATTGTCAGCAATAACCCGAATTCCAAGACGGCGAAGCAGTTCCAGGAAGAACTGAAAAAAAAGGGTATCCATATGGATGTGGTCACGCATGCCGATAAACCGAACCCGGAAGGCTTGAAGTTCTTGCAACAAAAGTTTGGTATTCCGGCGAACCAGATGGTGATGGTGGGAGATCAGGCCACCGATGTGGAGGCGGGTAAAAACGCGGGATTCAAGACGATTCAGGTGGATTGGTTTGGGCAGTCCGATGGACATAAGAAAATGATGCACAAGCTGGATGAAATAGTGTTGAAAGCCGATAAAGCGAAGGGCCTGGTGGATTCGGAATCCAACCTGAATTATTTCCCGGCGTTAAACGAGCAGGGATTGGCAGAGGCCGGTTAAATTCATTTGAGGGAAAGCTTAATCCGACGCAGCGTCGTTAATGATGGCTTTTTCTTCGGCCTCCTTGGCTTCGGGACTTCCTGCGGGCGGCGCTTCTTTCGGGCTGAGGGTGGGAATGCCGTTGGGGTTCATCAGGCGCATGTTCTGGATCATGCTTTCGATGCGATCTTTGGAAGCCGGATTGTTGGTGAACTCATAAGCCTGCTGACAGTCGGCAATGGCCTCGTCGTACAATTTCAGCTTGGCTTCCGCCGAGCAAGAGGCGATCTGGAAATTAACCTGGGTTTCCAGGTCCTGTTTAGGGATGTAGTCAAAGCCGTCGTCCAGTTTGGCCAGGGCGTCGGCATAACGGTTCAGGGCGGACAGGCTGTTGGCCATGTCGAAGTAAGTCTGGTAGTTCTTGGGGTTGCGTTGTAACGCTTTCTGATAATTATTCACGGCGGTCATTTGATCCCGTTGGGCCTCGGCAGGGTTTTTCTCGTGCTCGCCCTTGTAATTCAGCAAATCGGCCCGCAACTTGTAAGTATCGGCAAGCTCCGGCGCCAGAGCGGTCACCGCGTTCAACTCTTTTTCCGCATTGACCGGATCGTCCGTATAGAGGTACAGCCAACCCAGGTTCAAATGCACCTGGGGGTCTTTGGGCGCGTCAGCCAGGGCCTTGTTCAGTTGTAAAAAGGCCTCGTTAAAGTTACCGTCCGCAATCAGCTTCTTGGCGCGGGCCAACTCCTGTTCCGCACTGGCGGTATGGTCGCTCTTACATCCGCCCAGCAGCAACCCCATCACGAAAATACCTGACAAACAGGTCCATTTTGCGCTGACTTTGACTTTTTTGCTTGCTCCGCTCTTTTGGACTTTTCTCATCGCTCCGCTCTCTTGCTGACTTAAGACTTTCGTCTGGCGTAGGGTACCGGCTCAAACGGCAGACGCTCAACTTGTTTCAGGGTGGTTAACTTTGGATTCCGGCCCGTTTGGGGTAGAATGATTTTCTCTTTTTTTCTCTATTTTGGGCGTCATTTTCTGGGCCGCACTTGTAATTTTTCTATCACCGTACATAATAAGACGCATCCTAGTAGAAGTAAAACGTAAATCAAAAGGCGATGAGATAAAACATGGCGCTGACTAAAGAACAAAAGACCGAACTGATTCAAGCTCATGGCCAGAGCGCAACGGATACCGGCAGTACCGAAGTCCAAGTTGCCATGCTGACCAAACGTATCAATGAGCTCACCGAGCACTTAAAGGCAAACAAAAAAGACTTTGCCTGCCGCCGGGGCCTGATGATCCTAGTTGGCAGACGCCGTCGCCTGCTGAACTACTTCAGAAAAACCAGGACGCCTGAGAATTACAAAGAGCTGATCACCAAATTGGGTCTGCGGAAATAAACCGATGAAACGGGCCTTGTGCCCGTTTTTCGTGTTTTTTATCCAGAAAATGTCTCCAGGCTTGGCTTGCCGCTGGAAAGAACACGGGGGGATAGCTTAAGGCCAGCGAGTTCCCGGCACTATTTCCCAATTCGCAGGGCAAAGCCGTATAATTGTTTACTTAAAGCCATAAGTGCCGTATTGCGCAGAGGCTTGGCGGTCTGAACCACATGCGGGCCTGAAAGAAGGCTTAGCGACATTCAAAGCCCAGAGCTTGAGGATGTGAGAAAAGAAGTTTGAAGAAGTTGATGAAGAAAGAAGACTAGCAATATGAACGAACAGATACTATTTCCCAATATTCAGCAAAAGACCTTTAAAATCGGGGACAAAGAAGTCCATTTGGAAACCGGCCGTTTGGCCAAGCAGGCTTCCGGGTCAGTATTGGTTCGTTGTGATGACACCGTTGTCCTGGTAACTGCCACGGGCAGCGAAAAACCTCGTCCGGGGATTGATTTCTTTCCCTTGCTGGTTGACTTTGAAGAGAAAATGTACGCTGTGGGCCGTCTGCCCGGTGGCTACCTGAAGCGGGAAGGCAAACCGTCCGACAAGGCGACCTTGACCTCCCGCTTGATCGATCGTCCCATCCGCCCCCTGTTCCCAGATGCTTATCGCAACGACGTGCAGGTCGTTGCCACCGTGATGAGCATGGATGGTAACATTCAGCCGGATGTGCTCGCCATTTTTGGCGCTTCCATGGCATTGGAGCTGTCCGGGCTTCCGTTCTCCGGCCCTGTGGGCGGCGTTCGCGTTGCTCGCAGTAAAGGGCAGTTCGTTGTAAACCCCACCTTCCAACAGAGCGAAGAGAGCGATCTTGATTTGGTAGTGGCCGGTACCGAAGATTCCATCATGATGGTGGAAGCGGGCGCCGATTTTGTCTCGGAAGACGACCTGCTGAAAGCCCTGGCCTTTGCGCATGACCACATTAAAGCCCAAGTGAAGGTTCAGAAAGAATTCGCCGCCCAATGCGGCGTAGTCAAAAAAGAATTTGTAAACCCGCTGGAAGCCGAAATCAAGCAAGTGCTGTCCTTCGTGGAAGGCGTTGCCGAGAAAGACATCTTTGCGGCATACCATGAGTTTGATCGGGAAAAGCGCAAAGCCGCTTTGGAAGCCGCTAAAGAAAAAGTAAAAGCAGCGTTGGCCGCTAAACCGGAAGATGACGCCGTTCGCGCTTTCCTGGCAGAGCAGCCCTTGGACTTTCTGGGCGAAGCGTTCAAGAAGACCGAAAAACGCATTATGCGCACCATGATTACCGAGGAAGGCGTTCGCGCCGATGGTCGTCGCGCCGAGGATATCCGTCCCATCAATTGCCAGGCTGGTATTTTGCCCCGCACGCATGGTAGCGGCTTGTTTACCCGTGGCAATACCCAGGCTCTGTCCGTGGCCACCTTGGGTTCTCCCGGTGAGGCGCAGCGTTTGGACGGTATCGATCCGATGACTGAAAAACGCTGGATGCACCATTACAACTTCCCCGGCTACTCCGTAGGCGAAGTAAAACCGATGCGCGGCGCCGGTCGTCGCGAAATCGGCCATGGCGCGTTGGTAGAGCGTGGTATTGCTCCAGTTCTGCCTTCCAAAGAGGAATTCGGTTACACCATCCGCGTGAATTCCGATATCCTGGAATCCAACGGGTCTACCAGTATGGCCTCTACTTGCGGCAGCACCTTGGCGCTGATGGATGCGGGCGTTCCGATTAAAGCGCCCGTGGGCGGTATCGCGATGGGCCTGATTAAGGAAGGCGCCAAGTTCGTGGTCTTGTCCGACATTCAGGGCGTGGAAGACTTCCTGGGCAATATGGACTTTAAAGTGGTGGGTACCCATGATGGCGTTACCGCCCTGCAAATGGATATCAAAATCCAGGGCATCTCTCTGGAAATTATGAAGACCGCCTTGGAACAAGCCAAAAAAGGTCGCTTCTCCATCCTGGATCGTATCGCCGACGCGCTGGAAGGACCTCGTGGAGAGCTGTCGCCTTGGGCGCCGCGCATTATTACCCTGTTCATTGATAAAGACCAGATTGGTACGGTCATTGGCCCCGGCGGCAAAATGATTCGCTCCATCATCGATGAAACCGGCGCGACCATTGACATCGAGGACAGCGGTCTGGTGACCATTACCTCCACGGATGGTGAAGGCGCGAAACGGGCCAAAGACATCATTGAGCGCCTGACCCGCAAGATTGAGCGCAACATGGTGGTGATGGGCAAGGTGGTTCGCACCATTCCCATTGGCGCTTTCGTAGAACTCTTCCCTGGTAAGGATGGCATGGTTCACATTTCCCAGTTGGCTAACCGCCGAGTGCAAACCGTTGAGGAAGTGCTCAAGGTGGGCGATGAAGTGCTCGTGAAGGTCGTCGATATTGACGAGCGCGGTCGTATTAACCTCACCATCAAAGGCGTCAGCGATGAAGAACGAGCCCTCCACGGTCTGGAACCCCTCCAGCCCGCAGGCACTCCTTCTTAATCCGGAGGAGGGCGCACCGCCACTCGTTCAGGCATTAAAAGATTATGACCAATTGCAGCGCAGGCGCTATCATGTGCCTGCGCATGCGGGTTTAAACCTGTTACCTGAGGCGTGGGATCTGGTGCGGGAACCCTATCGCTATGATCTCAGTGAACTGGAAGGTTTGGATGTTCTATCTGAGCCGACGGAAAGTATTCGCGAGGCTCAAGCTCAAATCGCGAAAATCTTTGGCGTGGAGCACAGCTACTTTTTAGTGAACGGGGCTTCCGTAGGGTTAACTGCCGCTTTGCTCAGCGTGGTCAAACCGGACGAAACGGTGCTTCTGGCTCGAAACGTACATCGCTCGGTATTGAGTGGCTTGATATTGGCCGGAGTTAAGCCGATCTGGTTTCTGCCGGAACGTTTACCGGACTGGGGTTTGTGGGGTGCTGTAACGCCCGCGCAGGTTGAGGAGCAACTCAACGCCCATCCTGCAGTGAAAGCACTGTTTATCACCTCGCCTACGTATGAGGGCATTGGTAGCGATATTCAAAACATAGCCAAGCTGTGTCGTTCACGAGATGTGTTGCTGGTGGTGGATGAGGCACATGGCGGACTGTGGCCGTTTTCGGAGCAATTGCCGACTTCCGCGACTGCCTTGGGCGCGGATATTGTGATCCATTCCATGCACAAAAGCGGAGGCAGTCTCACCCAAAGTGCTTTAGCGCACTTGCCGATTGGTTCCAGGGCGAATCCGACTGTTTTTCAGCAGGCGCTGAATACCTTGCAAACGACTAGTCCGTCCTATCTGCTGATGGCCAGTTTGGAAGCGACTTGTCATATGCTGGTTTCGGAGGCAGGCCAAGCTCGTATCCAGGCGTTGTTGGAAAAAACATTCCGTTTGCGTCGGGAGCTAAATGCTAATCTCAAACACTTTCGCCTATTCCAGCCGAATTTGGAGGAAATTCCGGTTTGGGATCCTTGCAAGCTGTATCTGGTCCATCCAACGGAAACTGGCGAGGATTGGGCTGCAAGGCTGGAAGAGCGAGACCGTTTGGCGTATGAGTCTGCCTCTCCGTATGGTGCCTTGTATCTGGCTAACTTGGGTGCATCGAATGAGGACTTTCAGGTGCTACAACAGGCTTTGCTTGCTGAGGATCTGCGTTCTACTTCTCAGGCGCAAGAAGTTGACTTGCCAATGTCTCTTCAGGCAAGACTGGAAGCACAAAACCCTTCGGTCTTATTGCCGGAAATGGCCATATTACCCAGAGATGCCTTTTTTTCGACTGGGGAGCAGGTGAGTGTTGAACAAGCCGTAGGGCGGATCGCTAAAGAAACCGTGGTGCATTGCCCGCCCGGTATTCCAGTGCTGTTTCCCGGTGAGCGCGTGATGGAAATGCACCTTCCCTTCCTGCCGGAAGAAGGTGTTTTAGTGGTTGCGCCGTAGTTTTACTCACGGCCAGAGGAACTAGATCTCGGGCTGGATGAAATGGGTCAATCCGGTGCGACATAATCGAAGGTGGTGTTACGGATTCAGTCGGGGAAATGAATAACGAGGGGTGTTATGACGCAATTTGATGGGAATCAGGCGGAAAATCAGGTGAGTTCACGTCACGAAGAGCAAGTAAAAAACGAAACGCTGGCAGGATTTCAACATCCTGCGCCGCAGCGATTAAAACTTTCGGTGCAGTTGGTCAACCAGTTGCTGAACGAGCGTTCTCACCGTCCGGATGCGGTTCGGCTGCTGAGAGAGATTATTCGCGAACGCGCCATTAGCCACCCGATCAAAGCTTGGGACGCCGGTAACCTATTCGGCTGATTTTACGCTTAGCCCGTTGCTCGGAAATCAGTCATGGGAGATAATAGAGCAATCCCTGGATGTGGTTGCTGTGTTTTGACTCTACCCGCCATAATCGGGAGTCCTGATAACGCGATGGCGTCGCCGTATACCAACCTCGTGCAAACGGGTCAGTTGGAAACTTAGACGACCACGGAGGACACCCACCTGTTGAGAAAACAGGAGGCCAAAACATAGCCCTCGGGGGAAATGGCTAACGCCAGGACCCTCGCTAAGTCCGGGGATAACTTTTTTCTTCTTTTATCTCGCTGAGGATTGAGAAGCTAGATGACTAGCTCTCCTTCCGGGATGTCCAGCAAGCGGTTGAGGATTTGGAAGTTGCGTTTGGATTGCTGCTTCAGAGGTTGCAAATCCACCGGGGTATAGTGTTCAAAATAATGCTTTATATTTTTGGCCTGAATCGTTTCCAGGGCGTCAATTCGGGTGCCTTGCAACTGAAACATTTCCAGCAGGGAAGCCACCTTGGGATCGTACACTAATCCATAGACCGGAATGTGATGCAGCAGCCCCAGAATGAGGCTATGGAACCGCATGCCGATAATGGCGTGACACTGTCCCAGTTTCTCCATCACCTGATCTGGCGGAATGAAAACGAGCTTGAATTTCTCGGATGGGCCGAAACGCTCGCCAAAGTGTTTTAGCAGGTGCGTGTCTTCCTCTTTCTGAAAGGGCAGGAGCCAGAACTCTACCGGGCAATCGACGCTTTGGGCGAGCGTTTTCAAGCTATCCGCCAAGGCTTGCTGACGGGCCTCGGTCAGTTCATGCCAAGGGCGTAATGAAATGCCTACACGCCAGGGCTCGTGTCTTTTATGTTTATCGTTCAGATTTCTGGGGCTTTCCGGATGTTTTTTACCGGTATTCAGCAACCAGACGGGATCAGCGGTTATTTCTGGGCGGCTGCCGGTTAATTTCTGAATCAGGGCCGCACTGCCCTCGTCCCGCACGGTAACCACTTCACAACGCTTCAGGGCCGAAGCCGTCATGCGCCTCGACATCAGTCTGCGCAATGGTCCAACACCTTGAGCCCAAAAGCAGACCGGCACGTCGAAAAAATGGGCCAGACGAATCAGGCCGCCGTAATAGATGGCGCTCATTGGCCCGGTGGCGTCCTGAAATAAGCCGCCGCCGCCGCTGATAAACAGGTTCGTCTGCGCCAAGGCATCGATAATAGCCAGTACGTTGGTACGTTTAATGGCTTGTACGCCATATTGTTGGGCGGTTTTTTCGGGGTTTTGCGACAGCACCGTGATTTGTACCTGGTGGGCTTTCAGTTCGTCCACCAATACCCGCAGGATCAGTTCATCTCCCAGGTTATCAAAGCCATAGTAACCGGAAATCATCACCCGAGGGTGTACATGTCCGTCCTGGCCCGGTTGACCCCGGTTTTTCCTGCGTTTTGTTTTCATGAACCCTGCTGTTGTGGAAGTGTGTGAAGTTGGTGATATTGGGCTAAGTAAGCTTGTAAACCGGTTTCCCAGGAGGGGATTTCCAGACTGGGGCAGTCTAACGCACTGTATCGAGGACGATTTGCCGGTAAGTCCAGCTCATTCAGCGTGATGGGACGAACATGATCCAGGGACAGACCTTCCGCTCTGCAGATGGCCCTGGCTTGATCGAAGCGGGAAATCACGCCCCGGTCCGAGGCATGGTGGATGCCATATTGACCGGAGTTCATCAAAGTTTCAATTGCCACACACAAATTACCCGTCCAGGTGGGTGAACCGATCCAGTCATCCGCCACGCGAATCTCAGTGCCGGCCTTGGCGCTTTCCAGTACCCACTGTACGAAGTTCTTCTTGTGGATGCCGTACAACCAACTGGTTCGGACGATGTAATACTCTTCCATCAGCTCGGAGACCATCAACTCTCCATAGTACTTGGATAAACCGTATGTGTTGATGGGATTGGGGCGATCCGTGGGGTGATAGGGTTCTCCTTTCAGCCCATCGAACACGTAATCCGTACTGATGTACATGACGATGGCTTCCAGTTCCTGGGCCGCCAATACCAAATTCCGGGTGCCATCCTTGTTGACGGCCAGCGCCAGTTCAGGCTCGCGCTCGGCGCCATCCACATTGGTATAGGCTGCTGCATGGATAATGATTTCCGGCTGATAGGGCTCCAGTTTCTCCTGCATGCTACGGCTGGTTTCCAACAGGCTCATTTGATGGCTGCCCAAGCCGGTGACGTGATATCCCTTGGCTTGCAGGTAGGGGATTAAATCCTGCCCCAGCATGCCATGGGCACCGGTAACTACAATGTTTTTGAATGCCATGCGCGACTCAACCTTAAACCGATACTGACAGCATTTCCCGTTCCCGCTGCCGGACGTTCTTCACCCATTGCGGATTATTCAGGTACCACTGCACCGTATCCCGCAGGCCAGCCTCAAAGGAAGTCTCGGCTTTCCAGCCCAACTCTCTCTCAATTTTAGTAGAATCCAGCGCGTAGCGGCGATCATGGCCGGGGCGATCCTGGACGAATTGAATCAGGGTTTCCGGCTTGTCCAAAATGCTTAGAATCAGCCGGGTGATTTCCAGGTTGTTATGCTCGTTACCTGAGCCGATGTTGTAGACTTCGCCCGGTTTGCCGTTAAACAGGACACGGGCCACACCGGCGGCGTGATCTTTCACATGAATCCAATCCCGCACGTTTAAACCGTCCCCATATACCGGCACCGGCTTATTCTCGGAAGCGTTCAGGATAAATAAGGGAATTAATTTTTCGGGATACTGATTGGGGCCGTAATTGTTGGTGCAGCGGGTGATGCACACCGGCATGCCGTAGGTTTTCCAGTAGCTCAGGGCAATCAGGTCGGCGCCCGCCTTGCTGGAGGAATATGGGCTGCTGGGCTCTAGCGGGGATTCCTCGGTAAATTTGGCGGTGCCTTCAATACTGCCGTACACTTCATCGGTGGAAACCTGGATGAATTTGCTCACCCCTGCGTTCCGGGCGGCCTCCAACAATACCTGGGTTCCCAGCACATTGGTGGTAATAAAAACGCCGGGGCCGCTGATGCTGCGATCGACATGGGTCTGGGCGGCCACATTGATGCAGGCGTCCATTCCTTTCATTAGTCGGTTGACTAACACCTCGTCCTGAATATCGCCCTGGACAAACCGATAACGCGGATGCTCGTCCAGATCACGGAGGTTATCCGGATTGCCCGCATAGGTCAGCAAATCCAGATTGGTGACCTGAACGTTGGGGTACTCCGTCAGCAAATGACGAATCAGCCAGCTACCGATAAAGCCGGAGCCGCCAGTGATCAGTAGTTTTTCCATGTTAGGCATACAAGCATCCTGATCGAATCAATCTCAAACTCGTTTCACTCTTCTATGCTACGGGAAAAGGCCGATCTTGTTAAGAGTGCATGAAAGCTCTGCGATCTATCAGCAAGAAAACTTGCCAAGTTGTGCTCAGATATCCAATGTTCGATTTTAAAAGCAGAGTCTCAGGGGTTGTTATTAAGCTTCTAAGGGACCTCTGCATAAGTAGGATTCAATTTCCGGGATGTCGAGGTATATTTCCTGTAAAATATGATGAGAGAAGAGATTACAGGAGCAGTACGGTATGCGGACCAAGCCTCACGGCCAGA
>Ga0157374_10003028_pt1 | contig 14077 bp, 18 predicted proteins | sample M25metaG_FD_115308 | JGI IMG/M metagenome (GOLD analysis project Ga0157374, IMG submission 115308) | Miscanthus rhizosphere microbial communities from Kellogg Biological Station, Michigan, USA - M2-5 metaG | ecosystem: Host-associated > Plants > Roots > Rhizosphere > Soil | place: USA: Michigan...
CGGGACTAAAATGTGTCTGAATGTGATTTACCAGGGGTTCCAAGGTCTCTGGAACCGTTAAAAAAGTAGAGTAAGTCTCAGTCAGTGATGAAGACGTGACTGAAGGAATATCATCACGAGGATGTGAAAAACAGAGCGAAATTAATCAAGTGAGTGAGTGAGTGAGGCCTCCACAAATGTGTTCCTTCAATTAGTTCTGATGGACTTAAGGAGAACATGTGTCAAGAAAGAGGATGTTTCGGTGACTAATTATTCCTGCCAACTATGTTTTGTATGTCAGTTTTAAACGTTTCCATCATTTCTTTTCACACGTTTAGTGAATTTTGCAAGAGAACATGACGATGGATCCCGGAAATGTGAGCCAAGAGAAACAAAGTTTTGTCTAATAAAAGTGCTAACAGTTTCGTTGAAAAAGAAGAGTGAAAAAGAGAATAATTTATTGAAGAAAAGGATGATCACCAGGAGTCTCTGTCATTCAAGTCTCTCTGTTGGTCTTCTTTTCGTCAGACAAGTCAGACAAACAACAAGTGTCATGTTGTCCACAAAAAGTCTGCTCTCTAGTCTTGTCCGAAGGGCTGGACTGGCCATCCCTATTAGGACTGCAGCCCACTTCCAATATCTTGCAGAGACAGCACCGTCCTCTGAAGGAGAAACAACTAAAATGAATGTGTTTCAAGCAGTGAACAATGCCATGGACATTGCTATGACGACTGATTCATCTGCCATTCTTTTTGGAGAAGATGTTTCCTTTGGAGGAGTATTTCGATGTTCAGTTGGACTACAAGAGAAACATGGGAAGGAAAGGGTGTTTAATACTCCTCTGTGTGAACAAGGAATCGTAGCCTTTGGTATCGGAGCTGCTTGTGCTGGAGCCACATCCATTGCAGAGATTCAATTCGCGGACTATATTTATCCTGCATTTGATCAGGTTGTTAATGAGGCATCTAAGTTTAGATATCGGTCTGGCAATCTCTATGACTGTGGGAAACTTACAATACGAGCCCCTTGTGGAGCAGTTGGTCATGGAGCTATTTATCACTCTCAAAGTGTGGAGGGATTCTTCGCTCATGTTCCTGGGATTAAAGTGGTCATCCCGAGGGGACCTATTCAGGCCAAGGGACTTCTATTGTCCTGCATTCGAGACAATAATCCATGCATATTCTTTGAACCCAAGATACTCTATCGTCTTGCGGTCGAACAGGTACCTGTTAAAGATTATATGATCCCTCTGTCAAAGGCTCAGGTTCTAATGGAAGGAGAGCATGTGACATTAATTGGGTGGGGAACTCAAGTCCATGTTTTAAAAGAAGTCTGCCAAATGGTTCAGGACAAACTCAATGTCTCTTGTGAACTCATTGACTTGGCAACTATTATGCCGTGGGATCAGGAAACTGTTTTTAATTCGGTCAACAAAACGGGTCGGTGTCTCATTGCTCATGAGGCTCCAATAACGGCTGGATTTGGAGCCGAACTCGCAGCCAGCATTTCCAAGGAATGTTTCCTTCATCTCGAAGCCCCTGTTGTTCGTGTGGCAGGTTATGATACGCCATTTTCTCATGTATTTGAACCCTTCTACCTTCCAGACAAGTACAAGTGCTTTGATGCAGTTAAGAAACTCATCAACTTCTAGTGCCAAACCATTTCCAAGTCATCCATGACAAAGTCTACATAATTTTCCTTTTAAGACTGTTAATTGTGTTCTGTTTTATGTGAGGGATCAAATAAAGGCAGGGAGAAAACTTATCAATGAATATCGGTTTTAAATCATCTGAAATGAAAATGACAAGCACATAATAGAATTAAAACCTAGGAATTAAGTCCTTTTATTTTTATGATGATCTCAAGAAACGATTCAATGCCATAGAAACATTTTGAATCAAAGAGTGATGAGTTCTGATAAAGAAATACAATTAGAAATCACCTGGAAAAACATGTGAAGAAATAAAACCTTGAGACGTAGACCACAATAAAAATGTCTGAACAAAATGACTCACGAAGATGTGATGATTAATTTTAAATTCAATTCTTCTTTGAATTAAAAATTGCCACTCAATTTTTTTTGTCCGCCCTTTTTCATCTGGAAATGTTTCATTTTCATTTCATCTGTTTTTGTGCAGAAGTATAACATAAAAGAATGAGTGGGATTGAAGGGAAATCCTCCCTAAGTGTCCTTGATCAAGAGCACTTGAAAGAGAATAGAATAAAAGAAAGAAATTCCCACCTGAAGCATGAAAATCAAAGATATCAAGGACTATTGATGTACATGTTATTTCGATGGCAAGACGGTCTTCATCAGAGTCAAGTCCATTAGGATAAACTTGATAATAAAGGTTGATTATTAAGAGGAGAAGGAATGTAAGGGAAGAAGAAAAAGGAGCCGAAAAGAAACAGAGCATCATGAACATGATCCCTTTCAAGAAGATAATTACACTCCAGATTGAGAGGCACTCATACAGTTGTTGTTGTCTCTTCGTTTTTATTCCCTTCATCACTGTCTCAATTACTATCTTTTTAAAATTTGTAGCCTTGTGTACTGGAAAATAAACTTCTCTTCGGATGAAGAAGTATTTTTTAACAAAAGAAATCTTACCTTGAGAAGGGAAGAGAAACAAGTCCATTCTTATTACAAGAATCCAAGTCAACACTCAGATCATGATTCTTGTCATCCTGTCATACGGACTACAATGGGTCTATGAATCCTTTCGAAGGAGTAGTGATGGATGCAGTTTCAGGGTCAAGACCTCCTCTACTTTATCTCTTGACATGTTCGTTATTCATCAAGTCATCAGTGTCAGACATGGACTCACTGGCTATTGTTTCCTTTAAATTCAATGTCATTGCATGTCTTGTCATTCACGAGTTTGATACACCCAAGTAAACCCACTGTATTATTTCACCTAAATTCGTTCCAGAAAAATGATACATTGATTCATTTCGTGATTCATCGATTCTCTTGACAGGAAAATGGAAAAGAAATGATGAAAAAGGGGAGTGATAACTGACGTTTTTTTTATCATGATACTCAGTTCGAATTGTGTTTTGAAAGAGGATCATGTACTTGATTGTTCTCGTGATGCTGATCCTCTCATTCGATCTAATTCTGGGACATAAAGCCTCTGCTTCCGATGACACAGAAGGCAACCCAGTTTTACTCGTGAGTTTTCTTTGATCTAGATTTTCCTGCTGAGTTGTGTTTAACAAATCACTTCTCTCTGTGCAAACTTTGTAGAGATTTCTATTACCGGGTGTGGATCATTATAAATAATGACTTCAAACATAAGGATACCGGTCAAGAAGCGGTAAAGAAGACAAGTTTCGAAACACCATCACGATCTTTGTATTCCTTCCTTCTTTCTTGTAATAAAAGGGTCGAGAGAATCAAGAAAAGCATCTTTGTTTGCTATGTTTGCTACTCTTAATCACAAACACAAGGATCCTAAGTTTATTATTGAGCTTTTATTATCGTGGTTAACTCCTTAAGAAAATGAGTGTCAGAGAAGATTTCTTTGTTGATAAAATTAAGGCAGTAGTGTCTTAAGTGTGTGTTTGTGTTCATGTGATGATGAGACATTAAAGAGGTATCAAAACTTGAAGGGTAATGTGCAAGCCATTTCTTCAATATATTTTTTACAACGAAAATGAGTCAGGCAATAATGCAGGCATCACTAACCAAAGGTATTGACCCAACCCTGCCATCGGTGGGTCAGGGAAGAGAAGATATTGGACAGGGGTTGGGGTCTCAAGGGAAGATGCAGGTTCGAATGGATGACTGAACTCTCAAAGTTTGGGAATAGAATTGAGGATGAAGAGGGATGTGGGTGGGTATCATTTCTAGGGAATTTGGCTGCTGATGTTGGGAAGAAGTGACTCAAACTCCCAGAGACAGGGTTTCGAGAGGACTCGGAAACGACATTCATCTGCATTGGTTGAGTGAAAGGAATCAAGTCAGGGAGGAACAGGCAGATATGTCTCAATTGATTAAGGGATTTCAAGGCTGATTTCATTCAAATTTGAATCACATACATGTTATTGTTCATGCGGTTCGTCATGCAAAGAGTCGACAGATCCAGAAGGAAAGCCATAACCAGGCAAGGTTGGGAGGATTCTTGCAATTTAGCCATGATTCATGCTTAGCATGGCTGCCACTGGAAAGTGACTTTGAATCACGAACTGAAAGAGTGAAAGGAACAGATTGAGAATAGACAGGGGTTGATGGAGGAGAATCAGAGAGAAGTTTGTTATTATTATTAGTCAGTTGAGTGTTATTTAAAATGAGTTGCAAAGAAGGTGAGTTTGATTGATTATGGACTGGACCGGCATTGATTACATTTAGTCTGACATGTTGTTTTCTTCTTCGGTTGGTATTACTTACAGGAATGAGTTGGATGCTAAGGTTGGTAATGACTCCGTCGTTGACTGTAAATGTCTTTTCCGCCGGATGATATCCTTCGGCGGAAATTTCTGGACAAGTCATTATGTTAATCATTATCATTTCATTGACAAAGGAAATCAAACCCACCCAAAGTATAAGTTCCAGGAAGAAGTAGCCTCCAATACTCTCCTCGTTTGGAACTCTTGAAAGTCACATCACGACCCTTGACCTTGAGAGTTGCTCTTGAGACCAAGTTACCTGAGGTATCCATAATCAAACCCCTAACTCCTCGATGGACTTGGGCAATGTATACCAGAAGTGATTTTTTGTTTTGAGTCCAATAAGAGGGGAGTTCTTGGCGAAGAGGATATTTGCAGCAGGACAACTCGAGAGTAATCTCAACGCAGTTTCCCCAGATGTAGTTGTAGTCCTGCATTCCTCCCACGAGAGGATACCATTTGGCCCCATTAGTAGTTCCATTAGGGAACCCGGGGGTACCATCTGGACATGCATCTCCCCTGTGCATCGTTCCATGATTGAAAGAGTATGTCTGTGCGAGATGTCTAAAGAGGTCGTCGTCCGCCGTCTTAGAGTACTGTGAGTAATGGATAACTAAACAAGCAAAGTAGAGCAGACATCATTTCAAGGGAATTGTCATAAAAAGCAAGTTTCATTTATCACTCAAATTATGGTGATGTTTAAGGAAATACTCACTGGAATTGGGAGTGTTATCGTATGGATAGGAAGCTACAAGTGCTCCTCCATGAAGGTTAGCAGACAAAACAAAGGGTATCTTGTCGATCCATTCCATGATAGCTTTTGTCTCAGGCTGTCTCTCTTTGTTGTGAGTTTTGTCAAAAACATCCGGGAAATTTCGATTCAGATCGAATCCCCGGGCATTATATCTACCTCGAGGTCCAGTACACTCGCCTTCAACCGATTCTTCAAAGCCATCCGGGTTCATGGAGGGCATGATATGGATACGAGTGTTATCAAGAAGATATGTAATGTAAGGATCAACTGCATAATGAACGAGCATGTGATCAATTAGATGGAGTAGAAGTTCTCTTCCAATGGCTTCGTTCCCGTGCATGTTTGCAATGTACTTGACGTTTGGTTTCAAAAGTATTTCTGTTTCCGGTTGACGACTGATAAGCAACACCCAAAGATCCTTTCCTGCAAAAAAAGATAAAGATAAGAAAAATAATGAGGAACGGAATCAAGAGAATAAAGAAATCTGTTGTGCAATTTTAGTGTTATTTTAAAGAAAAAGAATGCATGACTGATTGCATGTTTCGTGACATTATATTATATTAAGAAACCAAATTAAAATAAAAATTCTATGAAAGTTTTTGATGACTTATGTTTTGAATGAAAATTCGAATAGTGATTGGCAGAGTAATTAACACTTCCTACCTTGAACTGATTTTCCGATGCTGTAGAGACGACACAGATCAGGGTACTTCGAGCTGTAGTTAAAGAGGATATTTGTCATGGACTCGTGGTTGTGGTAGTTAAAGTCAACTGCTCCCCGGACGTACTGGATGGCTAGCAGGTAGATGTACATGATGCTGACAAATACACCGGTCATGTACCAGTAAAACGTCTTCATTTTTAAAAGTGATTTGCAGGACTTGTTTTAGGAGGACAAGAGAAGATAAAATGAAATGACTTTAGTCCACTAAAGAGAATGCACTAAAACTGTCAATGATCTCTCAGATGCACATGATGATGGGGTGACTTTAAGTCCGTCTTGGAATTTGTGATGATGTTTCAGTTGAGTCGACAAAAAGAGTGAGACTTTTCAACTGCAGTTTCTCTCTTCTCTAGCAGTTCTCTAGCAGTTGTGTCAAGAAAATGCTGCTACTGATGATGACTAGATGATGTGCAGAAACAGCAGAATCAGGACAAGAAGAAGCGAAATCGATCAGCCCTCGTTAACTGCAGTTGAAAAGAAGGAAAGTTGCTATGAAGGAGGAGACGACGGGATCAAGTGAGTCTAACTAACAAACTAACTAACTGTACACTCAAAACAAGATTCTCTTCTTGACAGACTCAGACATTTCAATGTCAAGAACAGGTCCAGTAGAATTTCAAGCTTCTTCTTAAGTCTTCTTTGTCTGGAGGGGATGAACTTTATTGTTTCTTCCTTATTTACATCAATATTTAATCCATTATCATTAAATAATAATTCCAATGTCGTAACGAGTTTCTTCAAACTTGACTGATGCATTTTAAGTGGAGGTGGAGATACACATGTTGGACGACAATGATCTGATTCCTTTTATGTTGGAATCATTTCATTTCATGGTTTCAAGACATGGGTTGTCTCTAAAGACCCTCGACCTCCAGGCAAAGACAGAACAATGTGTTAAGTATGACAAAAATTGTCTCTTAACCCGACATGATTGGTGTATAAAGAAGGGGAGGACCCATAAGACTGTATGAAGAAAATCCGTGTGTATGACACATGAAAGAAAGTAAAGTGACAAAAAGCACAGTAACAAAGACAACAAAGAAAATGTAACTGTAAAGCAAGAGATTTTTTCATTTTTCAATGAAAAGAGAATAAAGAGGAAGCAGGGCATTTCAGTCTACTTCGTCACGGATTATAGTCATAACCTCATCCGGGACTCAAACTAAACAATGCATTAGACATCTTTCCTTCATTTTAATGCTAAATCAAATACACGAACATATATTTTCATGGATTTGCAGTCATCTTTTCATTGACGAGCATCTGGTATTCCTGGAACCTCTGGCTAATCCGTTGGTTCATCTTCATAAACTTCTCGACACAATGATTGGAACAGCTGTCTTCCTTTGAGCTCACAGTCCGGGAGGTAAAGTCGAAGATGCAGTCATTGAAACACTGTTCAGAGAGTTTGTTGTAGTTCAGTATGAAATCCTTGAACTGTTTAAACTGGTCATCAGTCGTATTAGCTCCCGGGGTAGCCATTCCAACCACGTTATGACGACAAGATTCTTGACTGAATCAAGGGACCAGTCACATGAGAACAAGAGATGGCGACACATCTTGACCATGACTTGTTGATGTCATTCGTTTCCTGACATCAATGTTTGGATACTGAGTTAATGGCTGAGTTTGGAGCCCATGTGACCTCCAAAGTACCCGACAGGGCTTCCATATTCGAGCTGTTGGCTCAGGACAGCTTGGCCTCTGGACTTTGCAATGCATTTCAATACCTTGTTAATGTAAGTAAAGTTTGTGTTATAATTGATTTTAACTCTAATTTATGTTTAGGTTGTCGTGGAGGCCAATCCTGATAAATACTGTTGGTTAAAGGATTGGGCGGATGAAATATACCTGGCATTTGACACTGTTGTAGAATACTCTCACCTGCGAGCTTTCAAGGCATCATTTTCAGAACATTTTTATGGACTTAAACGACTCAACTCATCCGGACAAAGACTTGATCCAGAGAAAGTTGTTTTATCGTTTTTCCTGCTAACTTTGGGTCCATATATTAAGAGGAAATTGGACACTTTGCTCTCGAATCTCAGACATGAAGCTGCTGCAGAGAGAATTGAAACCAAGAGCCCACAGTTTTATTTTGTCAACATCTATCCAGTCGTTTGTTTCCTGACTGAGTTGTCTAATTTAGTACTTCAAGTGCAGTACACCGTCAACCGATCAGATTACTATTCTCTCTGGTGTCGTGTCCTGGGCATTCGACTTGTTATTAGACCGGACGAGGATCAAACACCTTCAAAGGACTTACAAGTTGGTGTCAATGGATGGACATTAGCAAAGTACACTGCACAGACTGTTGGAACTGCTTTCTATGTCGGGGCCTTTTTCATTCAATTCCTTGAGTACTTTTATGCCCAGGAAGGGTCTGTCACAGGAAAACTTATCAAGTCTCCTAAACCTCCTCCTCCGCAGACTGCCATTCAGTCCAGGGTAGGTTTTCCATTAACTTGATGAACCTGATGATTAATGTGCTCATTTTACAGACAAAAGTAAATCAACTCAAGGACTACTGCCTTCTTTGCAACGAAAAACGAAGGAATGACACTGCCCTGTCGACTTCCGGATTCATATTCTGTTATTCCTGTATCAGGGCATTTGTCTCCCGAAACAAAAAGTGTCCTGCGACCGGCATTCCTTCAAGTCTGGATCACTTGATACGTCTGTTTCCTCCTGAAGGTTAACAACCACTCATTAGTCATGTTACCATCTCATGATTAATTTGATTGCCATTCCATCTGCTCATCCCATGATATTAAGTCATGTGTGTTAAATGCACTTTATTTTTGGAAAAGTTGTTGAAATGAGTTGACCACTTATGTACAGTATATTTGCATTCAAAGGAGAGGGAAGTTTAAGTTTAAAAAGTAAAACAAGGAGTGTCGTATTCTAGAACACATGTCATTGGAGTTGGTTCGTTTCCTTGTCATGCCTGTCATTCCTTTTGACGGGTTTGCTGATCAATAATTTGGTACTTCTTCATGTCATTCATGACTTTGTCAAGCTTTGCAACCTTCTTGGAAGCTGTGGGAGAGAAATCAAGGGCAAAGAACAAGAATAGTATGGGGAGTAAGTAAAGTTAAAGAAAAATAAGAAAAGCAAAGCAAAGCAAAGAGCAAAAACGTGATACTTCAACAAAAAACAACAAAATTAGTTGCATAAAAAGAGTTACTTTTTACCTGCTTCTCTATCTCTATGTACTTTCACACTCAGATACAGAGAGAATGCAATACATTTCAATGGAAAGAGAAAATAAAAAGTGCTCCTGTCAAACTGACGACGAAAGCAAACAGACTAAAAGAATGGAAACAAAGAGAATGAGATCGACGACACACACGACTTGACAGTACCATCATCATCATGAACAAGAAATCAAATCAAACCAGGAAAAGGATAGCAAGTCAAGATAACAAGTGAAGATAGCAAGTCAAGATAACGAGGAAGATAATGTCTTTGTTGTCAAGAGAATGTTGTCAAGAGAATATCAAGAGAACAAGTACTTACTCGAGTTCTTCCTTCTCGAGGCAGACAACTTGGTCGTTGGATTGGAGACTGAATCGGCAAATTCTTCGTCGAAATCAAATTCAGTGGATGCCTTGGTCGTGTCACTGGTACTTGCATTGCTACTCTTCCTCTCAGACCCCAACTGTGACTCAGATTCAAGGGATGGAGACCTCCTGCCCGGACATGACCACTTGAGTTCCAGAGAACCATTCTCTTGTAGTCTTTGGTAGAACATGATGACCTGGTCTATGGGTGGCTCCCACTTACCATCCTTATCTGATCGACCTCCGTATCCCTCGTCATCACTGCATGAGACCTTCCAGTCCTCCAAGTTATCTTCCATGACTTGTTTTGAAGGGACAGATGATCAGGCTTCATAGCAGTCTCCCTCTGACGGTTCAGTCTAAGGATACTTTACCTTCAGTTGACTATACTTGAGAGCAAAGGGTTCAAAGAACTACCAAGACTTGTTTCAAATCCTTTTTATTATGATTCAAAGTCAGACAAGTCTGTCTGATCTCCTCCTCCGGTTCAGGGATGCCTTCTTTTTTAGATTAAGTCTGTCTATACAAAGTAAAGTATACATGTAAAGTATACAAGTAAAGTTGGTGACTCAATGTCCTTGAATGTATTACTACTCCATTCCGTCCTGTTTCTCGTGGATGTTGTCCTGTTGGAGTGAAAAAGGAATTATTTATGCTTCTTCTTCATGTCTACATCATGTCATGTCGTATTTCTTTCATTCTTTACACCTTTTTCTCTCATTTTATCGCCGTCTCATCATGATACTCACAATGAACTTTTCCTTGAGAAGAGAGAGTTCAGCCCCGAGATCACTGATGGCATTCATAATCGCCTCCTGAGGCTGATAGTCCGACGTTGTCTGGACTCGAATGATAAACTTGTGTTCAAGAGGATGAGGTACTTTATAACCAGCGAACACGACACCCGGGTCCTTCAGGAGCTGCCTGTTGTTAGACATTAAATAAATATCGGGTCGTCCTATGAGGTCATCAAGAGCATTCTTTCACGTCTTTCATGTCATGTCTCATGACTTACATTCTAATCATGTTTCCCAGGGTATGGTCCTCCTTGTTTACCGTGAAAATGGCTGCATTCGGTACCTTCGTGTCCTTTTCAATTGTGATCCTGAGGAGGACACCATTCGACACATTAATTGATAAATATTTCGTAGAACTTACTTGGTCTCTCCCTCATGGACAATGAATGAGTCGAATGGTTGAGGAGCATTCATGGCTGACCAGACGGAGAAGACGGGATGAATGAATGAAATGAGTGAATGAGACACCAGGTGTCGTCTAACAAGTTCATCCTGGAATCTCTCTTCTCTGTCTTGTTTTATTTTTGTTTCATTTTATTTTCAGGCAACACATGGACAGCAAATGCATGAAACAAAAAGACTCATTACTATTTGTCTGTGGATGACATGACATGCAAGGAATTTAGACAGAGAGGGCTCATTAGCATCTAATCCTTTACAGGAATTAATTAATCAATGAGTCTATGATTAAAAGGGATGATGTATTTTTCAAACTTTATTCTAATGCACGACATGACATGAATTGGGTCCCTTTAGTTGACCCTTCTTTGATGGTTCAGGTGCTTCTCATTAGAGTAGACTAGACATAAGCGAACCCCTTGAGGAGATTCCCTTCAACAGGGAGTGTTCTTTCTTTACTTGATATCATGGGAGGAGACCTCCCTTTCAAGGCAGCAGCACTAGAGAGCTAGTAATAGTGATGCAAAGTAAAGGGTTGAGAGAAATCTCGTCGGAGTCGAAGCAGCGTAATTCTCGCAACAGACATGCCATGATGATGTCTCGACGGCCTTGAGAACCAGAGGAGAGAAAGAGAGACCAGAACAAGAAAGAAAAGAGTACTGACTCGAGACTGCAGTCCAGACAGACAGAGAGAAAGAGAGAGAAGAGAGAAGAGAGAGAGCAAGAGACGACGGGAGAAAAGAAGAGGAAGAGAAAGATTCTTTGTTACATCAAAATCTCTATATCTCTTATCAAAGAATCCGTTCCCTTCATTGACTGACCTGCCTGACTACTCTACTCTTCCGGCGGTGGCTGCCCATCAAGTCCATCATCCAAACTTCAAAGAAGACACTTGATTTCATCATCATCTTAACTGACGAATAGAAGGAGGAGGAGTTGAAGGGAAAATAGTTATACTTCTACTGACCAAGTCATGAACCGGTGGAGTAACAGCCCACGATGATGATGGTCAATCTTCGTGACTGATCATGCAAAACGGCTTTGGATGGGCCAGTTCCCTGTCTTCCTCGTTGGCTGCTCAGAAAGTAGTTTCCTGGTCTGGAGGAGGCAGTCTGTCTGATCTCTTCCTAAAGAAACCCATAGACATCTCTCATTTGGCTGCTGCTTCTTCTTGGAAGATGTCTCATGAGAATAACCAAGAACAGCAGCAACTTCTCTCGAATCAAGGACACCATCACAATAACCAGGTGGTCGTAGTGAACCATCATAAGTGTACACACGAATCCAAAGCCAAACTGGGCTTCCCGTGTGAAGTCTGCCATCCCGAGTACTCGGGCATCTTTTCAAAGACCTTTGAAGATAAGGGTGCCATGTCTATCCCAACGACCTCTGCTCCTCAACATGCCCATCATCACATGCCTCCTCCTTCCCTGATACTCCACCCACAGATGGGCCCTTCGTCAGGGGTCCTCCTGCAGCCACCGCCGTCTAATCCTGCTAATCCTGCCTCAGTTGCCTCCGGAAGAAGGAATTCTGGCACAAAAAAGAGCTCCAACAACAACTCAGCTCCAGTCAAGCACTTCCTCTGCCCAGTCTGCCAGAGATCGTTCTCTCAGAAGGGCAACCTCAAGACACATATGATGATTCATGCGGGAGACAAACCCTATGCCTGTCAGGTAACCTTTTTATTTTTCTCATGTCTGTTCGTGTCTGGTTTATGTTACCTCATTTGTCTACCATTCACTCACTAGACTTCCTGTTGTTCTGTCTCGGTCTTTGTAACCACGGAATATAATACATTTTCTATTCACTTCCTACACTTTTTTTTCTTTTTCACTGATAGATCTGTGGGAAAAGTTTCACTCAAAAAGGTAATGTGGACACTCATATGAAGATACATACTGGAGAGAAGGACTTTGCCTGTAGACATTGTGGCAAAGGCTTCACTCAGAGAGGAAACCTCAGGACCCACGAGAGAAGTGTCCATACCAAGGTCAAGCCTTTTCATTGTAATGTCTGTGGGAAAGGCTTCTCTCAGAAGGGAAACATGCAGACCCACGAGAGAACCCATAACAAGGATGATCGTTTCCCATGTACTCTGTGTGGCAAGACATTCAGTCAAAAGGTATGACATCACTTGTCTAAGGAGCTCACTAACCATTTTTATCTTCAGGGTAACTTGAAGACACACATGCAGAGACATTCAGGGACCCTTCCTGCCAGGAAATATGGTCCTCGAAAGAAGAAGACAAGTTCAGGAGGTAATCTTGTCTCTGCCTCACAGTTTCCTGCCGGTTCATCCAACGAATCTCATCTCCATCGTGAACCTCGAGGTCATCTCAAGTCCACGGATGACGAGTCCTCTTCAGTCGATCACTCCTTAGACAATGCGATCCAACATAACCTGCTCAGCCCCTCTTCAGAGTCAGCCTTAAAGAGAGGAGACCACCATGACCATCACCAAAGTAGCAGTCACCACCATCAGAGTAACCACACGAGTAGTCAGAGAAGTCCTGTGACTCCAATAGCAGTTCCATTTAACACTCGTTTCTACTCCAATCCTTCCGCGACAATTTCTGCTCCACTTGCTGCTCATACGGCCTCCTGGTTAGCTGCCTCTGGGGCTTCTATCGCCTCTAAAGGGAGGGCAGTTGCTCAACATCCTTACGATTCCTTCCTCTCAAGTTACGCGGGATTCAGTCAACATCCTGGTCAACTGACTCGTCTCACTCTCTTGTCTTCACAGCCTTCTCTGACAGAACATGATAAGAGAGGAGACCATCATCCTGCTCAACATCAGGACTTTGGGCAGGGACAGCCCAACCCAGACTTCTCTCAGTTACTCGACTGAACAAGTCGTGATGAAGACGTGCCAACGACAACTCAACTCATCCACAATCCTTAGCCAACCAGTTATTGGAGGCCAAGTCAAGTCAAGCTCACCTTCTATTTCATGTTTTTCTTGACAGTCTTCTTTTCGTATGTATTTTCATGTCATGAACATTCATTGGTATCTTTATCAGGAACACAGATCTCGAACCAACAGCTTAAAGCTGTTTCCGTCTGACATCAGTCTCGGTCGCCTGACTCATCTTCAAGTCTATCAAGTTTTCAAATGAATGACTGTGATTGCTATTCTCTCTTGCCATCTTCAACTGTCATTCACTTATTATTGATACTACTACTCTGACTACAGTTGACGACGACTACAACCAACTACTACTACAGCTTCGTACGCACCAATCCTTCATTGACTAGGTTTTTAAAAATTGACTTTACAGGAGACATCAAGACATGCACAACACCATTCTGTTCGTCTTCCTTTCTTTCCTGATGAGATGACTTAGTTGTCTTCCCACCGAGTGATCGGATTTAGTCCTCTGACTAGTCCATTGCTCTCTAATTCTTCTTTGCAACTTTGTTTTGTCTCGAATGAGTGACGAGAGAGTGGAATGTCTGGAGGAGAGAC
>Ga0157374_10003029_pt1 | contig 14076 bp, 13 predicted proteins | sample M25metaG_FD_115308 | JGI IMG/M metagenome (GOLD analysis project Ga0157374, IMG submission 115308) | Miscanthus rhizosphere microbial communities from Kellogg Biological Station, Michigan, USA - M2-5 metaG | ecosystem: Host-associated > Plants > Roots > Rhizosphere > Soil | place: USA: Michigan...
AAGCTGGACGGGCTGGAGGACGGCACCACCCCCGGGCGCGCGCTCATCCAGGCGGGCTCGACGCTGGTCTCCACCGTCGGCGGCGCGAGCGGGCCCCTGTGGGGATCGGGCATGCGCCGGGCCGGTCGTGCGCTCGGCGACGCCGAGACGTTCGAGGGCCCGGATCTCGTGTCGGCCCTCGACGCAGCCCTGACCGGGATCGTCGAGCTGGGCGCGGCCGAGCCGGGCGACAAGACGATCGTCGACGCCCTGGGACCGGCGGTGGCGACCCTGCGCGAGCGGGTCGACGCCGGCACGCCGCTGCCGCAGGCCGTCGCGGAGGCCCGCGCGGCGGCCGAGGAAGGCATGCGCGCGACGATCCCGATGCAGGCCCGCAAGGGACGCGCCTCGTACCTCGGGGAGCGCTCGGTCGGCCATCAGGACCCCGGCGCCACCTCGACCGCCCTCATCCTCGCTGCACTCGAACGCACGGTGGCGGAGGAATCGTGACCTCCCGGGTCATGCGCGGCACGCCGGCCTCGCCGGGTGCCGCGGTGGGCCCGGCCTGGACCAGATCGGGTGACGTCGCCGGCGCGGGCGGCGGCGGGCCGCCCGACGCCGAGGCGGCCGCCGCCCGGCGCGGCCTCGACCTCGCCGCCGACGAGCTGGGCCGGCTGGCCGAGGCCCTGCGCCGGGACGGCCACGGCGGCGACGCCGAGATCGTCGAGGCGAACCAGCTGATGGCCCAGGACCCGACGTTGCTCGAGGCGGCCGAGCGGGAGGCGCTCGCCGGCGCCGGCGCACCCGAGGCGATCGCGCGCGCGATCGAGCCGCACGCACAGGCACTCGCCGATCTCGACGACCCTCTGCTCGCCGCCCGCGCTGCCGACCTGCATGCCATCGCCCGCCGCGCCGGCGAGCTCAGCACCGGGAGCTCGAGCGAGCCTCCGGCAGGCGCCGTCGTGGTCGCCGACGACCTCGGCCCGGGCGAGGTGGCGGCGTGGAGCGGCAACCTGGCGGCGATCGTCCTCGCCGGCGGCGGCACGACCGCCCACGCCGCGATCGTGGCCCGGTCGCTGGGGATCCCGCTCGTGACCGGCGCCGGCCCGGGCGTGCTGGCCGCGAGCGCGGGCGACGAGATCGGCGTCGACGCCGACCGCGGCATGGTGTGGCTGCGGCCCGACGACGACACCCGGACGCGCCTGCGCGACCGGGCGGCCCTGGTGGCCGAGCGGGCCGAGCGCGACCGGCGCGAGCGGCGCCAGCCGGCGCGCACGGCCGACGGCCGCACCATCCGGCTGCTCGCGAACGCCGGCACGGAGGCCGAGGTGCGGGCGGCCCTCGAGGCCGGCGCCGAGGGAATCGGCCTCCTGCGCAGCGAGCTCGCCTTCCTCGAGGCGCCGGACTGGCCGGCCGAACAGGAGCACGTCGAGGCGCTGCGCCCGATGCTCGACCAGCTCGGCAACCGCATTGCAACGGTGCGCACGCTCGACTTCGGCGGCGACAAGACGCCTCCGTTCCTGGCCGGCGCGACCGGCGGCGCGCTCGGACCGCGCGGCATCCGGCTCGCGCTCGCGGCGCCGGACGGCCTCGCGCCGCAGCTGCGGGCGCTCTTCCGGGTCAGCGGCGACGCGGTGCTGCGGGTGCTCGTGCCGATGGTGACCGACCCGGCCGAGATCGACGCGGTGCGCGCGATCGCCCTCGAGGCCCGCGACGCCGTCGCGCCGGGCGCCCCCGACCCGATGGTCGGCGCCATGGTCGAGGTGCCGGCCGCCGCGCTGCTGGCCCGGCGGCTGGCCGACGCGTGCGACTTCCTCTCGATCGGGACGAACGACCTCACCCAGTACGCCCTCGCCGCCGATCGCCAGCAGCCCGGCGGCTTCCGCGCCGTGGCCCACCACCCGGCCGTGGTGCGCCTGATCGCGCGCACGATCGCCGCTGCCCACTCGGCCGGGATCCTGGTCGACGTCTGCGGCGAGGCCGCCGGCGACCCCGAGCTCCTGCCCCTGCTGGTCGCGCTCGGCGTCGACGAGCTGAGCGTGTCGCCCGCGCGGATCGCCCAGACGCGCCGCTACGTCCGCAGCCTCACGACGCAGCGGGCCAAGGCCGCGCTCGTCGACGCGCTGGCCGCACACACGGCCGCAGAGGTCGGGGCCGTCGCCAGGGCCGCCGTCGAGGGCGCGCTACTCGAGGGTCTCGAGGAGCCCGGCGATGGCGTCGAGCGCCTCTGAGGCTCCCGCGCCCGAGGTCACGACCTCGACGCTGGCGCCGCCCTCGGCACCGAGCGCGAGCACCTGCAGGATGCTGCTCGCGTTCGCCGTGCGCCCGTTCGCGTTGAGCACGACGGTCGCGTCGAGCGCGGCCGCCGACCGCACCAGGTTCCCGGCCGGGCGGGCGTGCAGCGGCACGCCGGCCGGCAGGGTCACGGTGCGGCGCAGCTCAGAGCTTGGCGACATCGCGGGCCTCCTCCGCGGCGGCGGCCACCGCCGCCAGGTCGGCCCCGGTCGCCGCCAGCACCGAGGCGGCCACGGCACCCTCGACGAGCGGCGCGTCGGCCAGGCGCACGTCGATCCCGTCGACGTCTCCCCCGGCCAGGATCGCCTTCACGCTCAGGACGGCGCTGCCGATGTCGACGAGCACCACGACGCCCGACCCGGTGTCCGCGGCCCGGATCGCGGCGGCGATGCGGTCGGGATCCGTACCCAGCCCGCCGTCGCCGAACCCTCCCGCCAGAAGGACGCGGACATCCTCTCCGCTGACCTGTCCGACCAGGTCAGAAAGCCCTTCTGCGAGCGCCGCGGAGTGGGAGACCAATACAATCCCGATCACCGCTCGTCTCCATTCATACAACGGTCGATCCTATATTGCCGAACCGGGTTCGGCAAGAGCGGCACATAACGTCTTGGGAATCCAGTCCATCGAGCGAGCCTCGTCGATCCTCCGCGCCCTGGCCAGCGGGCAACGCCGCCTCGGGGTCTCGGACCTGTCCGAACGGCTGGGCCTGGCGAAGGGAACGACCCACGGGCTCCTGCGGACGCTGCAGGCGGAGGGGCTGGTGGAGCAGGACCCCGAGACCGGCAAGTACCAGCTCGGCGCCGCGCTGCTCCAGCTCGCGAACAGCTACCTGGACGTGAACGAGCTGCGGGCGCGGTCGATCGCGTGGTCGGACCGGCTGGCGTCGGGCAGCGGCGAGGCCGTGCGCGTCGGCACGCTGCACGGCGAGGGCGTGATCATCGTCCACCACGTCTTCCGGATGGACAACAGCCTCCAGATCCCGGAGGTGGGCGCCCACCTTCCGCTGCACGCGACCGCGCTCGGCAAGGCGCTCATGGCACACCACCCGCACGTCGCCGACGACCTGCTCGCGGGCGGGGTCGACCGCCTCACCCACGCGACGGTCGTCTCGCCGGCCGCGGTGCGCAAGATGCTCGAGGAGGTGCGCGCGAAGGGCTGGGCGGCCGAGCGCGAGGAGGCGATCATCGGCGAGGCGTCGATCGCGAGCCCGGTCTTCGACCGCGCCGGCCAGGCCGCCGGCGCCATCGGCATCGTCGGCCCGGTCGAGCGGCTCTTCACACGCCGCCAGCCGAAGGCGGCCCTGGTCGGCGGCGTTCGCGACGCAGCCCGCGCGATCTCGCGCGAGCTCGGCGCGGCTCGCTGGTAGCCGTCGCCTGAACGGACAGGCCGCCGGGCACGACGCCGGCGGCCTGTGGCTCGCCCCCTCCCAGCTTGTCCAGGGCCGTCGTCGAGGGGACGGGCGAGGAGATTATGCGGACACGCCGATTGGATCTCGGTTGACGCGCCCCGGCGCCACGGAGGCGAGGATGCCGTGGAACCGCTCGGCCCGGTCGGGGGCGAGCCAGAGCGCGTCGTCGCCGAGGCCGATGCGCTCCGCGCGGCCGTCGAACACGAGCTCGAGGAGCGCAGTCTCGGCGGCCTGCCGGTCGGGCGCGTCGTTGCTGCGGGCGAGCAGGGCGGCGGCCTCCTGGGTGGTCAGGCCGTCGGGGTACTCGGCGAGCAGCTCGGCCGGGTCGTCCGGCGCCTCGCGCCGGTCGAGGGCCGGATCGAGGTTGGCGATCAGCACGTCGTACGCCGCCACCGGCTGGAACCCGCCGGCGACCAGGCGGACGCCGTCGCGGGCGAACGTCACCGACGAGGCGGTGAACCGCACGGCGCCGTCGGTCGTGGCGGTCTTGCCCTGCAGCTCGGCGGCGCTGCCGGCGGCGCTGCGGGCCTCGGCCCGGTCGCGCTCGTACGCCTCGGTCGTCTCGGGAGCGTCGAGCGCCGTGCGGATCGCGTCCGCGTCGTGGCCGGTCGCGGCCGCGACGACGCGGGCGACCGCGTCGTCGTCGTCGAGCACGAGCGGCGTCGTGAACTGGAGCAGCTGCAGCGCCCGCAGCGCCGCCCACTCGCTGCCGGCCTCGATCAGCCGGGCGGCCTCGATCGCGCGGCAGGCGCGGGCCGTGGCCGAGACGCGCGCCTTCGGCTGCGGCGAGAACGGCATGCCGTAGCGACGGAAGGCGGCGTGGCTGCGGGCCGAGTTGAGCGTGGTATAGCCGCGGTCGATGTACTGCTGGGCGCTCTCGGTCAGTCCGATCATCACGAGCCGCCAGTCGAGCTGGGAGCCGTAGCGCCAGTCGATGACGCGCAGCGCGGGGATCTCCGAATAGGCCCAGGGGCACGCGGGATCCGTGTAGAGCGTGGTTTCGATGTGACCCGGCATGCGACCCCCAAGGTTGAAGCAGAAATCTTCCGACGACGTACGATTGCGCGGCAGCCTAGCACCGCGCTTACTTTTCGTCGGTAAGTTCCCCGGCTCCGGTATCCTGGTGCGATGGAGGACCGGCCGCCGCTCGAGTGCTGCCCCGATCTACGCGCGGCGTTCGACCTGCTCGGCAAGCGCTGGACCGCCCTGATCCTGGACGTCCTCGCCGCCCGGCCGGCCCGCTTCTGCGAGATCCACCGGGCGATTCCCGGGCTCTCCGACCGGCTGCTGGCGGAGCGCCTGCGCGAGCTCGCCGCGGCCGGAGTCGTGTGCAGGTCAGGGGGGCCGGCGGCGCCTGCTGCCTACGCGTTGACCGACTGCGGGCGGCGGCTCCTCCCGGGGCTCGACGAGCTGCGTGACTGGGCTCGCGAGGTGCCTCTGGCGACGCGACGGTAGTTCCAGCAGTTGCGCGGATTCGGCGGCCCGGATAGCCTGGTGGGTCGATGCCTGTTGTCACTGGGTCAATGCGACGGCGCAGGCGAGGGCGCGCGACCGAGGTCGCGGTAGGGACGGCGGCGGTCTTCCTGGCCGCGGTCGTCGTCGTCGTGTTCGGCGCCGTCGCCCCCGTCACCCGCTACTACTGGATCCAGGCCGCGATCTGGGGCACGGCGGTCATCGCGGTCGGCGCCGTCGCCGCGGCCGCCACGACCCGGCTGCGCCGCCAGCGCGCCCGGGCGGAGCGGCTCGTGCAGATGCAGGCGACGGTCGCGCGGGCGCTCGCGACGGCGGCCACGCTCGAGGAGACGACCGGCGCGATGCTGCGCGCCCTGGGCAACTCCCTCGACCTCGGCCTGGCCGTCGCCTGGCGGGCCGACCGGCGCGACCAGCGGCTGCGCTACGTCGGCAGCTGGTCGGCCCCGGGCGTCGACGCGGAGGCATTCCGGATCGACTCCGAGCGCGTCGAGTTCGAGCGCGGGCAGGGCGTGCTCGGCGGCGTATGGGAGCGCGGCACCGCGCTGGCGACGTCGATCGCCGACGGGGGCTTCCGCCGCCAGCAGCTGCTCGAGCGCCTCGGCTTCGCCGGAGTCGTGTTCGTTCCGGTCGTCTTCGGCGGCGTCGTCACCGGGGTGGTCGAGTGCTTCACCGACGACGTCGACGGCGTCGACCAGGCGATGCTCGACGTCATCGAGCAGATCGGCGGCCAGATCGGCGTCGCCTACGAGCGGGCCGAGCGGCTCCGCGACCTGGAGGACGAGGAGGAGCGCCGGCGCCACGTCCTCGGCGCCCTGCTGCGGGCCGAGGAGGACGCCAAGGCCCAGCTCGCGAGCGACCTCCACGACGACACGATCCAGGTGATGGTGGCCGCCCAGCTCGCACTCGACCGGCTGGAGCGGGCGATGGCCAACGGCGACCCGGCGCGGATGCTTCCGGCGGTCGCCTCCGCCCGGCAGACGATCCACGCCGCCACCGAGCGCGCCCGCCACGTGATGTTCCAGCTCCGCCCGCAGGTGCTGACAGAGCGCGGCCTGGAGGCGGCGGTGCGCGGGCTGCTCGAGGACGCGGCGGCCGACGGCGGGTTCCGGTTCGAGCTCACGAGCACGATCGACCGCTATCCGCGCGCGCTCGAGAACCTGTGCTACCGGGTGCTCCAGGAGGCGATCACGAACGTACGCAAGCATGCGCGGGCGCGGACGGTCTCGGTCAGCCTGCGCCGGCAAGACGACGCCATCGTCTGCGAGGTTTCCGACGACGGTGTCGGCTTCGACCTCGCCGACGCCCTCGACCGCGACCGCATGCGGCTGCACATCGGGCTCGAGTCCATGCGCGAGCGGGTGAACGTCGCCGGCGGCACGTTCGACATCAGCACCGCCCCGGGCCGCGGCGCGACGTTCACCTTCTCGTTCCCGCTCTCGGCCGTCGCCGACCTGCGGCCCACCCAGCTCGCCGTCTAGGCGACCAGCTCGCGGGCGGCGCCGGCGGAGCGCCCTGCCCGGCCGAGATCTGCCCCGTGTGGTTGGTCCTGGGCTCTTGATCGAGTACCCGGTCCTGGCTCGATCGTACGAGGGACACACGGCTGCGGCGTTTGACAGGCACGGCCGGGCGCTGTTATACGACCCGGCATGCCGACCGCTCCCCGAGGCGCTCGTCCGGAGGAACCGGCGCCGGCCGGCGACGCTCCCCGGTCGGTCGACCCGCTGGCCTACAGCTGGCTCGTCGCCCTCGGCCTCATGGCCGTCGGCGCGATCGCCGGGATGCTCTTCCTGCACTACCGCGACCCGCCGTCCACCAGTTCGGCCGTCAGCCTCGGTGCGTTGGCCGGCGTGCTCGTGCTGGTCGCGGCGATCGAGCGGGTGCTCGAGCCCCTGGTGCATCTCCAGCTCCTCGGCGCCGACCCGGCCAGCGCCGCCACGCCGGCCGAGGCCGAGACGCTGTGGTCGGTGCGGGTGGCGCGCTGCCTCGGCCTCGCGGCGGGGCTGGCGATGCTCGCGTGCGGGTTCTTTGGGTTCGGCGTCGTGCACGCGTTCGGCGACAGCGCCACGCCCCGCTACGTCGACGTCATCGTCACCGGCCTCGGGATCGGCGCGGTGACGAAGCCGTGGCACGACCTGATCCGGGGCATCGAGCGATGGGCTCACCGGCCGCGGTGAGGCGCGCGGGCGAGGCTGGCGGCATGGATCCACGACCACCCGTTCCCCCGTTCACCGAGGAGACGGCGCGCCAGAAGGTGCAGGCGGCCGAGGACGCCTGGAACACCTGCGATCCCGAGCGGGTCGCCGGCGCCTACTCCTCGGACTCCGCCTGGCGCAACCGCGCCGAGTTCTTCCAGGGCCGCGAGGCGATCGTCGCGTTCCTGCGCCGCAAGTGGGCGAAGGAGCTCTCCTACCGCCTGCGCAAGGAGCTCTGGTGCTTCCACGAGAACCGCATCTCGGTGCGCTTCGAGTACGAGAGCCACGACCCGTCCGGGCAGTGGTGGCGAAGCCACGGCAACGAGCACTGGGAGTTCGACGAGCTCGGCTACATGCGCCGCCGCGACGCCAGCATCAACGACTACAGGATCGACGAGTCCGACCGCCGGATCTGGGTCGACCGGCCCTCGCCGTATCGGCCCTAGCCCGTGCGCCCGCTCGCCGATCGACCTCCAGGCGACGGGTTGCAACGATCCTGCAACGAATCGCGCACCGCCGACGTTCGGGGTCAGACCCCGATTTTCAGCGCGGCGCGGGCGCGGGCGGCGCGGACGGCGCGGGAGAGGGTCTCGATGTCGTAGGCGCCGTAGTGGCGGCGGCCGTTCACGAAGAACGTCGGCGTCCCCGAGACGCCCGAGAGGTCGGCGCCGTCCACGTCCTCGGCGATCCGCGCCCGGCCGACGCGCTTGCGCAGGTCCTCCTCGAAGCGGCCGGCGTCGAGGCCGAGCTGCTCGGCGTACGCGATCACCTGCGGCAGCTTGAGCGCGCCCTGGTGGCGCAGGAGCAGGTCGTGCAGCTCCCAGAACGAGCCCTGCTCGGCAGCCGCCTCGGTCGCCTCGGCGGCCAGCTGGGCGTTCGGGTGGACGTCGTTCAGCGGCAGGTGCCGCCACACGTAGCGCAGGTCACCGAAGTCGGCCAGGAGCTCGCGGATGACCGGCTCGGCCTGGCCGCAGAACGGGCACTCCAGGTCGCCATACTCGAGCAGGGTCACCGGCGCGTCGAGGGGCCCGCGGATGTGGTCGCGGTCGGGGTCGACGGGCACCGCCAGATCGACGATCGGCCGGGCCGAGCCGAGCAGCGCCCGCAACCGCATCCGCCTCGGCAGGCGCTCGGTGGCCCGGAACAGCGTCCACGTGAGCGCCGACGACAGCAGGGCCGCGCTGAGGACGCCCAGCTTGGCCTCCTCCAGGTCGCTCCCGTGGAAGGCCAGCGTCGCGATCAGGATGGACACCGTAAAGCCGATGCCGGCGACCGTCCCGCCGCCCGAGACGGCCACCCAGCCCACCGGCGGGCGCAGCTTGCCGCGGCTCAGGCGGGTGACCAGCCACGCGGTCGTGACGACGCCCGCGGGCTTGCCGAGGACGTAGCCGAACAGGATCCCGAGCGTGATCGGCGCCGTGAACGCGTGCGCGAGGAAGCTCCCCGAGACGGCGATCCCGGCGTTTGCCAGGGCAAACAGCGGCACGATCACGTAGCTCGTCCACGGGTGGTAGAGCTGCTGCAGGCGCTCGTTCGGCGAGATCGCCGATTGCAGCCCCACCTGGGCCGAGCGCGCCAGCTCGGGCGTCGGCTGCTCCCGGAACAGGCGGAAGAGGTCGGACGCGCGCTCGAGGTCGGTGCGCTGCGCCGGGTACGCGTAGGTGAGCAGGCCCATCACGAGCCCGGTCAGGATCGGGTCGATCCCCGACTTGAAAAGCGCCACCCACAGCACCGCCCCGAGCGCCGCGTACACGAGCCCGATGTGCACCCCGGCCGCCCGCACGGCCAGGATCAGCACGAGAACGCAGCCGGCCACGCCCAGCGCCGCCAGCCACACCTCTCCGGTGTAGACGGTCGCGATCACGATCAGCGCGGCGACGTCGTCGACCACGACCACCGTCAGCATGAACGAGCGCAGCCGCTCCGGGAAGCGCGGCCCGACCAGCGTCAGCATCCCCAGGGCGAACGCGGTGTCGGTCGACATCGCCGTCCCCCCGCCGTGCGCCGCGCCGCGTCCGTCGTTCAGCGCCAGGTAGACCAGCACCGGGACGGCCATCCCTCCCAGGCCGGCGAGCAGCGGAAGCGTCACCCGGCGGCGCTCGCGCAGCTCGCCCATGTCGAACTCGCGCCGCGCCTCGAGGCCGACGACGAAGAAGAAGAACGTCATGAGGCCGCTGTTCACCCACCCGCGCACGTCCATCGCGATCTCGTGGCCGCTGACGCGGATCGCAACCTCCGCCTCCCACACCGACCGGTAGGAGCCCGCGTCGAGGTTCACCCAGACGAGCGCCGCCACCGTGGCCGCGAGCAGCACGGCGGCGCTGCCCGTCTCGGTGTTCAGGAACTCGCGCAGCGGGCGTTCGAGGCTGCGCGCCCAGGCGGTGTGGCCCGCGTAGGGCCCGGCGGTCGACTCGGCCTCGCTCATGGCCGCGAGCGTAGATCAGCTGTCAAGCGGGGCCCCGCCGTCGGTCAGGCGTTTCCGCGGGCCAGGTCGATCAGGCGGCCGAGGATCCGGTCGCCGTCGGCGCGCAGGCCGTCGTGTTCGTACTCGTTGGTCACCCACGGCCGCAGCCCGCGGATGGCAGCGGCGGTCTCCTCGGAGAGGGCGCGCTCGACGTACATGTCCTCGGCGTAGATGATCGCCGCGGCCGGCACCTCGTTGCGGGCCAGCCGGCCGGCGTCGTAGAGCCGCGGCCATTCGTGCTCCGCCAGGATGTCGGCCGCCTCGCGCAGCGGCGCGAGCGACCCGTAGTCCCGGAACATCCAGGGATAGACGTGCTCGCCGGTCAGGAGCTCGGGGTCGTCGGCGTAGGCCGCGGGGAGCAGCCGCTCCGCCGACCAGCGGGTCGCGCAGCCGTCGGCGTAGCACGCCTCGTGGATCACCGAGTAGATCGGGTTGCGGCGGAAGTCGAGCGCGCTCTCGACATCGTGCAGGAACGCGTACGAGTCGTGCGGGAGCTCGAGGATGTAGTGCAGCCGCTCCGCGCCGGGCCCCATCCCGAGCATCATCCCCAGCTGGCGCAGGCGCGGCCCGGTGAGCCGGTCGCCGGACGGGAGCCGCACATCCTCGGCATCGAGGCGGCGGCGTAGCTCGCGCATCCGCCCGCGGTCGGAGGGGTAGCGCTCGTAGTAGCGCCGGGTGCGCTCCAGCACGCGCTCGTACGTGAGCCGGTAGACGTCGTCGGTGGGACGGCCGACCGGCGGCAGGCCGCCGGTCAGGAAGGCCTCGCGCAGCCCCTCCGGCGCGAAGGACAGGTAGGTCGTGACGCAGAACCCGCCGAAGCTCTGACCGAGCACGCTCCAGCGCTCGACGCCGAGCTCGCGCCGGATCCACTCGGCGTCACGGACGATCGAGTCGGCCCGGAAGTGGGTCAGGTACTCGGCCTGCTGCTGCGGGGTGAGCCCGGCGAGGGCGCCGACGGGCGTCGAGCGGCCCGTGCCGCGCTGGTCGAGCATGAGCACGCGGAACTCGCCGAGCGCGCGATCGAGCCAGGCCGGCGCGCTCGGCCGCCGCGTCGGGCGAGGCGCCTCCGACCCAGGCCCGCCCTGGAAGTAGACCAGGAACGGCCGCTCGGTCCCCTCCGGGTCGGCCACCTCGCGCGCGAAGACCGTGATGCGCTCCCCGTCCGGCCACTCGTGGTCGAGCGGGACCGAGAACTCGTGCTCGGTGAGCACGAGGCCGGGCGGGCGGACGACGTCGGGCATGAGGCGATTATGCCCCACCCGGGGTCAGACCCCGAACAGAAGTGCGACGGAAGAGTCACAGCCGACGTTCGGGGTCTGACCCCGATTCACGCCGACCGCCACCGGGGGTCAGACCCCACCCGCGCCCACCCTCCGTGGGGTCGGTGGGGTCTGACCCGAACTGCTCCATCTCCAGCCGCGCCGGGGCGCAACCGCTACGCCCCGGAAGCGCTCTGATCCCGCCTGGTGCGCCGGGCGGCCAGCGCGTCCTCGGCGCGCGGCAGGAGCCACCCCACCGCCGCGCCGATCGCGGCGCCCAGCGCGACGCCGGCCAGCACGTCGCTCGGGAAGTGCACGCCGAGGTACACGCGCGAGAGCGCAATGGCGCAGGCGAGGGCGAGCAGGGCCCAGCGCGCCCGCGGCACGATCGAGCCCAGGAGGACGGCGCCGGCGAACGCGTTCATCGCGTGGCCGCTCGGCATCGACGGGTCGTGCGGCAGGGCGATCGACGGGTGCACGCTCGGGTCGCCGACGAACGGCCGGGCGCGTCCGATGGCGTCCTTGAGGACGGCGTCGAAGCGCGAGGTCACGATGATCATGCCCACCACGGCGACGAGCACCAGCGGCCGCCGCTGGCGGAACGCGACCACGAGCCCGATCACGATCCAGATGGTGCCGCCGGCCCCGGCGTAGGTGAGCCCCTTCATGGCCGGCGTGACCAGCGGCCAGTGCAGGCTCGACAGCCACTCCACGACGTCCCGGTCGAGCTCCTGCATCGACGGATCTTCCCGCGTCGCCGTGTGCGGCGTCTAACGCAGCGCGCCGCGCAGGGCCGCGCGGGCGGCGTGGTAGCCGCACATCCCGTGGACACCGCCGCCGGGCGGGGTCGACGCCGAGCACAGGAAGACGCGCGGGTTCGGCGTCGCGTAGGGCGTGATCCGCAGCGCCGGCCGGGCGACGACCTGGCGCAGGTCGGCCGCACCGCCGTTGATGTCGCCGCCGATGTAGTTCGGATTCTCCGCCTCGAGGTCGGCCGGGCCGCGGGCGGCCCGCTCGAGCACGACGTCGCCGAACCCGGGCGCGAACCGCTCGATCTGCCGCTCGATCGCGGCCGTCATGTCGACCGGCGAGCCGTTCGGCACGTGGCAGTAGGCCCACAGCGTGTGCCTTCCGGCCGGCGCCCGGCCGGGGTCGACGAGGCTCTGCTGGCCGACGAGGACGAACGGCCGCTCCGGATGCCGGCCGGCGACAGTCGCGGCCTCCGCGGCGGCGATCTCGGGCAGGCCGCCGCCGACGTGCACCGTCCCGGACCGGCGGCAGGCCGCGGCCGTCCACGGCACGGGCTCGGAGAGCGCGTAGTCGAGCTTGAAGATGCCCGTGCCGTAGCGGAACCGGCGCAGCGACGCCGCATAGCGGCCCGGGAGCGCCTCGCCGCAGATGGCGACGAGCTGCCGGGGCGTCACGTCGAAGAGGAGCGCGCGCGCCTCGGGCAGGTCGCGCAGCGCCCGCACCTCGAACCCGGTGCGGATCTCGCCGCCCAGCGAGCGCAGGTACGCCGCCATGGCGTCGGAGATCGACTGGGAGCCGCCGCGGGCGACGGGCCAGCCCGCGGCGTGGCCGAGCGTCAGCAGCACCAGCCCGAACGCGGCGGTGGGCGGACGGCTCAGCGGACGCATCGAGTGCGCCCCCATCCCGGCCATGACGGCGCGGGCGGCGTCGGTGCGGAACTTCGATTTCGCCAGGCCGGCCGCACCGCGCATGCCGGCCAGCAGGAACCGGCCCGCCAGGAGCGGATGCCGGGGCGGCCGGAGGGCGCCGAGCACGGCGGGAGCGAGCTCCTCCCAGCCGTCCGCGAACGGCCGCATCAGCGCCGTGTACGCCGCGCCGTCGGGGCCGAGCTCCGCCGCGGTCTCGTCGATCGACCGGTAGACCGCGGCCGCCCGGCCGCCGTCCAGCGGGTGGGCGCACTGCACCTCCGGCTCGAGCAGCTCGAGGCCGTGGTCGGCCAGCGGCAGCGAGCGCAGGAACGGCGAGCCGACGGCGAGCGGGTGGATGGCCGAGCAGATGTCGTGGCGGTAGCCGGGCAGCGTCAGCTCCGCCGTCCGCGCCCCGCCGCCGATCGTCTCGGCCCGCTCGCAGACGAGCACCGAGCGACCGGCCCGGGCCAGCTCGATCGCGGCCGCGAGGCCGTTCGGCCCCGCGCCGACGACGACGGCGTCGGGCAACGCTCAGCCGCCCCGGCGGAAGGAGCGCGCGAACAGGCGGATGGGCGCACCGGTCATGGAGATCGGAGCGTATCCCCGCGTCGTGGCGGCCGGTCGAGTGGTGATAGGTTGAGCCGAGCTCCAGTCCAGCGCGCGGCGTAGGAGGTTTCCGATGGCTGTCGAGACGCGACCCACGACGAGGGAGGGGGCGGAGACGGTGTTCGTCGACCGCTTCTGCGACGGCGTCATCGGCCCTTCGAGCGAGATGCTCGGGCCGGTGCGCGACGGCGGCCACATCGTCGCCAACACGGCGCCGGGCTGCTGGGGGCCGATGATTACCCCGGCGATCAAGGGCGGCCACGAGGTGACGCTGCCGGTCGCCGTCGAGGGCGCCGAGGTGGGCGACGCCGTGGCGATCCACATCCGCGACATCTCCGTCACCTCGATCGCGACCTCGGCGGGCAACGACCGCATGATCGAGGGCCGGTTCAACGGCGATCCGTTCTGCGCCAAGGTGTGCGCCAGGTGCGGCGCCGAGGACGAGGCGACGGTCGTCGAGGGCATCGGCCCCGACAGCGTCCGCTGCGCCAACTGCGGCGAGCCGGCGGCGCCGTTCGCGTTCACGAACGGCTACACGATCGCGTTCGACGAGGACTGGCGGGTCGGCGTGACCGTCGGCAAGGACCAGGCCGAGGCGTTCGCGCACGACGCCCACACGGCCGGCGCGATCCCCGCGAACTCCGTCCAGAACCCGATCCTGCTCTTCGCGCCGCACGACCTCGTCGGCGTCGCCACCCGGCTGCGGCCGTTCATGGGCCAGATCGGGACGACACCCGCGGTC
>Ga0157374_10003030_pt1 | contig 14075 bp, 5 predicted proteins | sample M25metaG_FD_115308 | JGI IMG/M metagenome (GOLD analysis project Ga0157374, IMG submission 115308) | Miscanthus rhizosphere microbial communities from Kellogg Biological Station, Michigan, USA - M2-5 metaG | ecosystem: Host-associated > Plants > Roots > Rhizosphere > Soil | place: USA: Michigan...
AACGCGCCGGCGATCATTCGCGCGCTCGCGACGGCATTCCCGGCGCGAAGCGGCAGCTATCTGGTCGGCATCCTAGCGAAGATCGGCTGGTTCACGCCCACGCTCGTCATGCTGCAGCTTGCGGTCATCGTCGAGTTCGGCGTGCGCAAGCGCTTGCTGGTGCTCGGCCGGGTGAGCGCACTGCTGCCATCGCGCGACAACGACATCGTTCGTATCAACGTCGACACGATCGGTGTGGTCGACTTCGACCAGGGCACGGTGGCGATCGACGGCATGCTGGTGGATTCGCGGCTCGCGCACGCGTATCCGCTGACTGGCGCCATGGCGCTGCGGGCGCGCTGGGGCGCGGGTCCGGGGTCGACGTTCGTGCTGGCCGTCGGCGGTCTGCATCCGCGCTTCGCGCCACCGGCCGACCTGCCGAAGCTCGCGCGCATCGCGATCGCGTTCTCGTCGGGCAACAACCCGCGCCTCACCTGCGAAGCCTATTTCGCGATCACCGCGAACACCGTGCAGTTCGGCTCGCGCGCGCAGCTCTATGCGGCCGCGTACGGCTTCAGCGTCGAAGGCGACGTCGGCTACGACGTGCTGCTGGAGATCGCGCCGCTGCATTTCATCGCCGAATTCCATGCCAAGGTGCAGCTCAAGCATGGCTCGAGCAACCTCTTCTCGGTGTCGGTGCAGGGCGAGCTCGAAGGCCCCCGGCCGCTGCGCGTCAGCGGCAAGGCGTCCTTCTCGATCTTCTGGTGCGATTTCTCAGTGCGCTTCGACAAGACGCTGGTGGACGGCGAGAAGCCGCCGGCGCCCCCGGCGATCGATCTGCTCGCCGAATTGCAGCAGGCGCTGGCGAGTCCGGCGAGCTGGAGCGTGCAGACCCGCAGCGCGCACGGCGTGGCGTTGCGCAAGCTCGCGTCGAACGACACGCTCGTGCTCGATCCGCTGGGAACGATCGTGGTGCGTCAGCAAACGGTGCCGCTCAACACCACGCGCGACATCGACCTGTACGGCGGCGCGCCGGTGTCGGGCGCGCGGCGCTTCCATATCGGGGCCACATTGCAGGCGCAGTCGCAGAACGTCGCAGCGACGCGCAACCAGTTTGCACCGGCGCAGTATTTCGCGCTCTCCGACGACGAGAAGCTCGCGGCGCCGTCGTTCGAGGAGATGGATTCCGGCGTTGCGTTCGGCGGCGACGGTGCGAGCTTCGACGAAGTGATCGCCGCGCCGCTGATCTACGATTCGCTGGTGTTCGACACGCTGCCGCAGCCGTCGAGCCGCGATCCGCGCTATTCGCTGCCGGCCGATCGGCTTATGCTGCATGCGCGAAGCGGTGCGGTTGCGCGCGCGCCGATCCGGCGCACCGGAACGGCGCGGTTCCGTGTCGCCGACGCACCTCAGGCCGCGAGTATCGTACCGCTGCGTTTTCGGATCATGTCGTTCGACGACAACATGGCCGCGCCCGTCGACGCGGGCACGCAAAGCTGGAGCGAATATCGGGCCGCGCTCGGCAGGCTGAACCGGGGTGCTGCGAACTGGCAGATGGTGCCGGCACACGAGCTCGCCGGCTGACCCTTCGCACATCGATCATGGCCGATACCGTTGCCAACCTGAGCTTCCTGCCGTGGGTGCGCGAGGGCGTCGCGGCGTCGATCCCGGTGGCCGACACGCTGCTGCCCCAGCGTGGCGTCGCAGATTTGTCGGTGGCGCTGTCGATCAACGCTGCCCCGGGCGCTGCGGTGTCCGTGCGCCTGCGCGGGCCCGCCGACGTCACCGGTATCGATGCGCGGCAGGTCGTGCGGATGGAGCCGCACCCCGACACCACCGACTTCGAGCCGAACTATTTCGCGTGCATCGAGTTCGATCGACCGGATTTCCCGTGGCTCTTTACGCCGGCGCGCGCGAACGCGAGCGGCCAGCTTCGGCCATGGCTGTGTCTTGTCGTCGTGCGCGAGCAGGACGGCGTCGCGATCACGCCCGCCAGCGCGAGCTCGCTTCCCGTACTTCGCATCACCTCGCCGGCACTTCCGGTCGACGAGCTTCCGGACCTGACCGACTGCTGGGCTTGGGCGCACGGCCAGGTCGCCGCAGCAGATACGAGTGCGGTCACCGTGCGCACAGCGCTGCGTGGCGCCACCGAGCTTTCGCTGTCGAGGCTCGTGTGCCCGCGACGGCTGGAACCCGACACGTCGTACATCGCGTGCGTCGTGCCGACATTCGAGCTTGGTCGTCGTGCCGGGCTCGGCGACACGCTGGCCGAGAGCGATGTGACCGCCGCGAATGCGCTCGCCGCCGCGTGGTCGATGGGACCACCTCCGCCGGCGCCGCCGTCCCCGCCGGTCGATGTCAAGGTGCCCGTCTATCATCAATGGCGATTCAAGACCGGCGCGATCGGCGACTTCGAGTCGCTCGCACGTCGATTGCATCCACAGCCCGCACCCGAACGTCTGGGTCTGCGTAAGATCGATGTCAGTCATCCCGGCTTTGCGATGGCAGCGCCGCTCGCCGAGGGGACAACAATCGATCTCGAAGGCGCGCTGAAGCCGATGGACGCGCCGAGCGATCTGCCCGCATGGCCGGCAGGTCCGGAGAGCGCATTCAAAACGGCGATCGCCGCCATCGTCAATGCGCCCGGCCTGGCGGCAACCGCCGATCCGCACGCCGATCCGTTGCTCGCACCCACGCTCTACGGCAAATGGTATGCGGCGCAGCCGACGGTGTCGCCGACGGCAACGTCGTGGCTCGATGCGCTGAACGTCGAGCCCCGTTACCGGGCGATCGCCGCGTTCGGCACACAGGTCGTGCAGCAACAGCAGGAACCGCTGATGGCGTCGGCGTGGGAGCAGGCCGCCGAATTGCGCGAAGCGAACCAGCGCTTGCGCCGGTTGCAATTGAGCCTGGTTGTCGGCAACGCGCTGCACGCGAAGCACATAGCGCCGCTCGTGCCCGAGGCGCTGCTGCGCGTCGCAGCACCCGCCTTCGGACGGCTGCGCACGACGATGCCCACGGATCCCGTCGCGAAGACCGTCGTCGCGCGGATCGTGTCTTCGGCATTGCCAGTGCAGGCGACGAGCAGCGCGATGAGCCGGATCGGACGCGTCCGCGGGCCGCTGACGCGTCGGCTCAGCGCGCAGGGCACCAAGCGCCCCGTAACCGGCACGTGGATCGGCAAGCTGAATACCGGTACCGGCGCAATTTTCACAACGGTGCCGACGCCGACACTTGCGACGATCAACGCGATTCGTCAGCGCCTGGCGGCGAACGCGAACATCGCGAGCTTCGGCGCGGTGACGAGCGACACCGTGGCGAACATGCGTGGACGACCGCTGTTCCGCGTGATGGCCGAAGGGCAGGCCGTGCCGGTTGCGCCGCTGCAGGGTCTGCCGCCGTCCGCCGACAGCGCCGCGGCGCACGATTTCCGGCTCGCGGCGATCGAGCATCTGACGCGCGTGAATCCGGGCCGGACGATGATCCTGCCACCCTTTCCCGCGCCGCTGCACATGGACGACCTGAGCGCGGCGTTGGTGCAATCGTTCAACCCGCGGATCGCGTTCACGGCCCTGACGCGCGCGATCGTCGCCGTCGGCGGCGGGGCGGCAGCGCCCGTCGACACGCCAGCGAGCGCGCCTGTTGGCATCGACGCGATCGCGTTCGCACCGCACTTCCCGCAGCCGATGTACGAATCATTGCGCGATCTTTCGCAGGACCTGCTGCTGCCGGGCCTCGACACCGTTGATCCGGATACCGTGCTTGGGCTCAAGACCAACCGCCGATTCATCGAGGCGTACATGGTCGGGCTCAACGTCGAAATGGGCGGCGAGCTGTTGTGGCGCGGCTTTCCCACTGACCAGCGCAGCACGTACTTCGACCAGTTCTGGGACGTGGGCGCATCGAAGGAACCGCGTCAGGACATCGGTCCAATCCGCGACTGGGGCGTGCGCAAGCTGGGTGACGCCGCAGGTGCGCCCGTGCGCGAGCAGTTCGTGATGTTGATGCGAAGCGCACTCTTGCGCCGCTACCCGAACGCGATCATCTACGCGGCACCGGCTATCGCTGGCGCCGGCACGCGAACGCCCGATCTCGATCCGGCGCACGAGCGCTTTCCGTCGTTTCGCGGCGAGATGAAGCCCGACGTGTCGTTCTTCGGCTTCGACATCACGCCGGCCGCAGCGCAGGGCACCGACGGGACGGCGGGTTACTACATCGTGATCCAGGAGCATCCGACGGAGCCGCGCTTCGGCGTGGATGTCGGCACACCGACGGGAAGCGGCACGCACGTACGAGTCGCGGACGGTGCGCCCGCCGGCCTGCCCGCGAGTGCGCTCACGTGGGGTCGCAACGCCGCGCATGTCGCCGGCATGTTGCGCCGCCGGCCATTCCGTGTCGCGATCCACACGTCGAAGCTCGTCCACGCACCCTGACGCGATCATGCCGGCCGCGACATTGTTCCGTTCGAGTTTCACGCTGGCGCGCGCCGACGCGCCGCAACTGCCGCCGCTGATGCAGGAGCGGCTATGCGCGAGCGACCAGCCGCTCGTGCTGCTGCCGGTGCGGCTGGAGACGCGGTTCTTCGCGCAACCCGATGGCAGCAGCGAGCTGCGCGTGCGAATCTATCCGGACAAGATTCATCTCGATTCGCACGAGCCTGAGCTGACGCGCACCGAGCTCGAATGGGGAACGCATGGCTGGGAGATGCTGTGGCGCGCTGGCAACGACGCCGAAGCGCAGAAGTCGGCGTGGCGTCAGCTTGCGGATCGCTTCGGCGATGCGCGTGCCGCGTGGATCCTGCGCGCGCTCGAGCCCACCAACGATGCGCAGCGACCGAGAGCGCCGACCGCATCGGACAAGCCGTTGCCCGTCGCGCCCAAGCTGCGCAGCGCGACGGTCGCCGACGATGCAGAGCAGGCCTCATGGCGCCGTGCACCCTGCGCGCAACTGATGCCCGACCACTGGATCGCGATCGTCCAGTCCGGTGGCCGGCCGGTGCTCGCCGCGCGCGGCCGCGACGTCGTGCAACCCGTGGCTGTCGGCCCCGATCCGCAAGCCACGCCGACCGGTACGGGCGAAGAGACGCTGGTCATCGATCCGGGGATGCTGTGGATGGTCGACTTCGACGTCGCAGAGGCCAAGGGCATGGCGCTGCGCATTCCGATCCCGGCCGCGACGCTGGCGGCGGGACTCGACAGCCTGTTCGTATTCGGCGTGTCGGCGTCGGCATCGCCGTCCGCAACCGCGGACGCATTCGCCGATTTGCTCGACGCGCATCACTACACCGATGGCCTCGAGTTCATGCACGTGGGCACGCCGACGAACAACACTGCCGATCGCCGCGCCGGCTACCAGAGCGACGGTCGCGATCACGACGCGAGCTTTGCGATCGAAGTCGCGAGCGATCCGGCCAAGCTCGACGCCAACGCGAACGCGCGTCGACTGGGCGCGGGCCTGGGCCTTGCACCCGAACGCCTGCCGCGCACGCTTGGGCATGTCGCGCGCGCCGTGGAGACGCACGATGGCCTGCAACGCAGCATGAACGCCGCGCTGTGGCAGGCGAGCTGGGGATACTACCTCGCCAATATGATCGGCGCGGACGGCACGGGCTTGACCGTCGAAGGACTCGCGTGGGCTCGCGATCACTTTCTGTCGCACGTGCGCGCGGCGGGGACGTTTGCGTGCATGCGCGCGGGCCGCCAGCCGTACGGTTTGCTTCCGGTCACCTCGATCGACCTGTGGCAACCGCGCGCGGGCGAGGAAGCATCCTCCGCGCGAGATGCTTGGCTGAAGAGTCTGCTGCTCGGAATGCGGGACACGTTCTGGCGCACGAAGCTAGGTCAGGTCGCGCGCGTGGGCCAGCGGCAGGATCCCCCCGATGCCGACGCGGATCTTGCCGACGTAATGCGCACCGAGGCGTTCTCCGGCAGCTATCGTGCGCGCAGCCTGTTTGGGCGCCACTACCTGCAGCATCTGCGCGCGTTCATCGGCGAGGATCTGCAGGCGCTCGGGTTCATCGCCGCGGAGGAGGCAGTCTCCGCGGGCATCCTGCAGCGTCTCGGCATCGCATGGCGCCCGCGTATCGCAGGCGCGACGTTCGCCGAGCTGAGCTTCGTGCTGAAGTCGTCGCTCGCGCAAGCTGGCGAAGAGTCGCCTTGGCGATTGCTCGAACCGGATTACATCGCCGCGCTGCTCGCGGTGACGCGCATCGACGACCTCGTCGCCGCGCGGCCGGCGCCGGATGCGAACGGTGCGAGCACGAATCTCCTGCAGCCGCTGCTGCGCCACGCACTGCTGCGCGAGGTGGCCGACGCCGCCGCACGCATTGCGGCGCGGGCACCCGATGCCGACGCGCTGACCCTGTTGCGCGACGCCGAGCTGAACGACCTGGTCACCGGCGGCTCGCTGTCGCCGACGTGGAAGCGCCAGCTCGACATGAAGGTGGCCGCGGTCACCGGCGACCGCTCGATCCGTCTGGTAATCGAAGACGCGTAGCGCGACGTCGTTGCAACCGCAGCGGCGCCGGACCTTGCAGCGCTCACCGAATTCCGCGCGAGCCTCAAGGCGCTGCAGGGGCGCGACAGCGAGACGCTGCAATTGCTGATGCAGGGCACGCTTGATCTTGCATCGCATCGGCTCGATGCGTGGATCACGTCGTTCGCATCCAAGCGGCTTGTGGCGATGCGCGTGCAGAATGCGAACGGGTTACGCGCCGGCGGCTACGGCTGGGTCGAGAACCTGAGGCCAATGCCGACGGCTGCTGCGGCGCTGATCACGCCGCCGGCGGGGGAACCGCTGCCGCTCACCTTATCGGCCGACGACACCGGGTTCATCCACGCGCCGTCGGCCACGCACGCCGCTGCCGCGGCGCTGCTGCGCAACGCGCATCTCGGTGCAACCGGCGCTGCGACGAGCGACAGTCCGTTTGCGATCGAGTTGTCGTCGCGCCGCGCGCGCGAGGCGGCGAGGCTGATCGATGGGACGAGGGCCGGGCAGCCTCTCGGTGCGTTGCTCGGCTATCGATTCGAGCGCAGCCTGCACGACCTCGGCCTCGATCGCTTCGTCGCGCCGTTGCGCAATCTCGCACCGCTTGCGGCGCGTCGGCTCGAAGCGACGACACTGCCCGTCGAGCGGATCGCGGCGAACAACGTCGTCGACGGTCTCGCGCTGTTGAGCAAGTGGCGCGATGCGCAAAATGCGGTGACGGGCGCGCTGCAGCCCGTGAGCCCGACAACCGCCGAGCTTGCGAGCCTTCGCCTCGAATTCGATGGGCTGGCGGACGCGATCGACGGACTGAGCGATGCGCTGACCGCGGAGATCGCGTACCAGATGGCGCGCGGCAACACAGCGCGTACCGCGGCCACGCTTGCGGCGATCGCCCACGGCGACGCCCCGGCGCCCGAGCTCGAGGTGGCGCGCATCCCACGCAGCGGCACGGCGCTGACGCATCGCGTACTGGCGCTGTGGAGCGGCGCAACCGTCGCCGGTAGTTCCGCGACGACGCCGATGGCGAAGGCCGAGCCGGCGCTGAACGCATGGGCCGCGAAGCTGCTCGGAGATTTCGGCAATGTCCGCTGCACGTTCGAGCGCGTCGACGAGACGGGCACCGTTCTCGAGACGCGACGGATGAAATTGAGTGCGCTGCCGCTTGCGCCGCTGGACGTCGTGTACGGGGTGCCTGCGACAGGCGGTGCGGCATCCCTCGAGACGACAACCAACGATATCGAGGTGCGCATCGTCGATCTCGCGCAGCGTACGCAACTGGGTTTTGCGCCTGGCGCACGATGGCGCATCCGGCACGCACGTCCGACGGATCTCGCTGCCGGCGAGATCACCCTGTTCGACGTGCTGGAACAGGCGCGCGCCGCGCGGCGATTGCTGACGACGGCACGCGGCGTGATGCCGCAGGACCTGTCGCCGCCGTCGCGGACTTCGACAGCCGTGATCGATATCGTGGAGCTGGAACAGCGCGTGACGAGCGCCGAGGCCTCGCTGCGCGATGCGCAGCGCGCGCTGGTGGCGCTCGTGCAGTCGGGTGTCGCACCGGGTGCCGGAACCCTTTCCGCAGCGATCCTGAAACTGGGCGATTTCGGGCTGCCCTTAACCGTTCCGGTCGTTCCCGCGGATGACGATCCGTCCGCGCGCAGCGCGCTGTTGCAGCAGGCGACGGGACTGTCGGTCGAGGCCGGCAAGCGCGTCGACGAGAGCGCGGCGCTGGCCGCAGCGGGGGCGGCGACCGACTCGCGCGCGCGGTGCGTGCAGCTGGCCGACCGGATGCGCGCCGTGTTCGGCGCGTCGTTCGTCGTACTGCCCCGATTCACGTGCGATATCGCTACCGCGAATGAGCTGGCCGCAGCCCTTGCCGGCAGCAGGGCGATGCAGGGCGGCGACGAGCTTGCTGTCTATACCTGGTTCACGCGTTACGCGCGCGTGCGCGGGCCACTGGCACGACTTTCATCGTGCGTTACCGGTGCGGAGGTGCTCGATGCGGGCGAGCGCCTTGCGCTGCGCGTCGCGCAGCTTCCCTTCGATGCCCGCGAACAATGGATCGGCCTGCCGCTCACTTCGGGTGACGCGATGCCGGCCGGCAAGGTGTCGGTGGTCGTTCAGGCGACGACACTCGACTTTTCGCAGCCACTTCGCGGTCTGTGGATCGACGAATGGACCGAAGTCGTGCCGAGTCGCGAGGAAACGACCGCGATCACGTTCCAGTACAACCCGCCCGATGCGTGTGCGCCGCAGGCCATGCTGCTCGCGGTGCCGCCTGTGCCCGATGTGGACTGGACCATCGGCACTTTGCATCGCGTGCTGGCGGAGACGCTCGATCTCGCGAAGCTCCGCGCCGTCGACAGCGATGCGCTGGCCGACTGCGGACAGTTCCTGCCGGCGCTGTGCTTTGCGTTCAACGCGAAGGACGATGCGGTGTCCACCGACTTCGCGCCGTTGACGCGATAGCGATCCACTCGAACGCCATGGCGCAGCCACCCGATCCGCCGCATCTGCCCAAGAATCCACCGGAGCCACCGGATCCGCCCGATCCGCACCCGCACCCGCCCCATCCGCCGCACCCACCGCATCCGCCGGAACCACCGGATCCGCAGCCACCGCAACCGCCGGCGCCACCGCAACCTGGAGGCACGCCGTCGATCACGAGCTGGACGCGGCTCGAGCCGCGCTCGCGCGAGGCCGACATGCGGGTGTCCCTCAGCGCGCGCGTATTCGATCCGCTGTGGCTGCTCACGCGGCAGTGGCAGGTGGGCGAATACCAGGCGGAGGACGCCGGGACACCAGTTGTGGCGCGTGTGCGCGCGTCGAGCGCGACGTTCTCGCGCTGCCACCTGGGCGTGCTCGCACCCGATACGGTAGAGCAGGCGCCGCGGTTCGACGTGCAACGGATGCCGCTCGATGCGCTGGTCGAGCGCAGGCCGATGCGGCCCGCGAGCGCAGACGATCCGCGGATGCTGACGCTCGCAATCGAAGCCGGCCTGCATTTCCTGCGGATGCTCGATCGGCAGCCGATGTCGCGAAGCTTTCGCAGCGCGTTCATCGATCTGTGCGCGCTGCAGGTGCCGCAAATGACCGAAGCGTCCGATGCCGTCGACGCCGACGTCGCGCGCTTTGCGCAGAGCATGGCGGGCCGCGCGCTCGATGCGCGCCTTCTTGCGGCATCGTTGCGCAGCGCCGGCGCTGCCGCCGTCGCGGCGAATGCCACGCTGAACATCGATCCCGGCGATCGCGCCGAAGTCGAGCAGGCCGCAACAGTGTGGCTCGCGTGGTACGACACGCTGACGCTCGAGCCGCAGGGTGGCGAGCCCGACGCGTGGGTGCCCGAGCGGATGGAATACGCGGTGTCCATCGCGGCGCGCCTGTCGCCGCGCCCTGAGGACGAGGTCACGCTGACGGCGAACGAGTTCGACGACGGCGTGCTCGACTGGAGCAGCTTCGACGTCAACGCCGAAGTGAACATGGGCACCGACGCTGCGCAGGGCGTCGCTGCGATCACGCAGACGACGATACCCGCGCCGCTGACGTTCCGCGGAACGCCGGCGCCGCGCTTCTGGGAGCTCGAGGATGCCGGCATCGATTACGGCCTGACGCCGGTCGGTCCCACCGACCTCGCGCACCTGATGATGATCGAATACGCGAACAGCTATGGCAACGACTGGTTCGTGGTGCCGCTGACACTGCCGGTCGGATCGCTGACGCGGATTGACTCGCTGGTGGTGACCGACAGCTTCGGTGTTCGCACGCTGCTGCGGCCGATCGGTGACCGCGCATTGCCGCGTTCGAACTGGTCGATGTGGCAGATGGCCAAGCGCCGCCGCCCCGGCCAGGAACCGATTGGACCACCGGCGGCGAACCTGTTCTTTCTGCCGCCGACATCCGGCCAACGGACCGAGGGCAACGCGCTCGAGGATGTGCTGTTCATGCGCGACGAGATGGCCAATCTCGCGTGGGCGATCGAACGCGTGATCGAGAATGCGCTCGAGCAGCCGAAGCCTCGCGTCGAGCGCGATATGGACGCAGCCGCAGATGCGCCCTCCGATCAGCCGACGCAGGCGCCGCCCCACTACCTGTTTTCCTCGCGCGTCCCGAGCTACTGGATACCGCTGCTTCCGCTGCAGACGCGCGGTCCGGACGGCAAGGTCGTCTCGCGGCTTCGCCGCGGCGCCGTGCTGCAGCCCGACGGATCGCAGCGCGTCCATCGGTCGCAAAGCGATGCGCTCGCCGCTTCGGGCGAGCTGCTGCTCTTCGACGAGGAGGTGCCGCGCGAAGGGCAGCACCTGACGCGGCGCCGCGTCGTCGCGCGCTGGACCGACGGGTCGACGTGGATGTGGACCGCGTTCCGCAAGGAGATCGGGCGTGGCGAGGGATCGAGCGGGCTCGTGTTCGACCGGCTGCGATAGGCGTCGAGCCACGAGAGGCCGGCGCGACCGTTGCGAGATCCAATGCAACGCGAGCCGGCGTAGTTGCGCCTGGCGTCTCCGGTGACCTCCGGGCGCGGGCGCGGCTGAGGAATGCCCGCGATTGTGGAGAATGTGCGAAGAACGCGAGTTGGCGGGGCGCTCACTGCGCGGTCGCCCCAAAATAGCGCTTGTCTGCACCTATAGGAGCCCGGCGGCGCGGCGATGGCGTGTCGGTTCGACTGCAATGCGCTTCGGAATCACTTCCAGACTGTTCGCGACGATCCTGATCACCAACGTGGTGATTGCCGTCGCATTCGGCGCCGCCATGCAGTTCAGCGTCAAGCGGGGATTCCACGAATATGTGAAGGACCGCGAGTTGCGCCGGCTGCAGCAACTCGCCGGCGTGTTCGGTGCCGCATACGCGCAGCATTCCGACTGGTCGTTCGTGCGCGACGACGAGATGTGGCGACGGCTGCGAGGCAGCGATCGGCCCGCGCGTCGCCGCAACAACGTCGATGACAAGACGGCAGTACTGGAGCGGCCGCCGCTCCAGCCGAATCAAAATGGCGCAGAAGTCGAGCCTCGGCCATCGGCGCCGCCGGATACGTTGCCGTTTGGCAGCGTCGCGGCGGCGAGACCGGTTCCGGGCTATCCGCTCCCGCGCGATTTGCCGGATCGCGCGGACCTCGACCGTTTCGGAGGTGGTGCGCCGCTCACACTGCTGGATGCGACTCAACGGTTCGTTCGCGGCAATGCGCTCGGTCCTTCGGGCCCGGCGCTCTCGGTGCCGGTGCTGTTCGAGGGCGCGATAGTCGGCTACGTCGCGGTGCCGCAGCTTCCGTTCGCAGCATCCGATGACAGCTTCCTGCGCCAGCAATCGAGGACGAGCTGGATCATCGGTTGTATCGCGCTGCTCCTCGCGGCCGCGGTTTCCGTCGTGCTGGCGCGAGGCTTTCTCGCACCGATCCAGCGCCTCGCGCGGGGACGCATCGATTGGCAACCGGCGATTATGCGCAGCGGATCACCAACGACCGCACCGACGAGCTTGGCCAGCTGATCGACGACTTCAACGGACTCGCGGCGACGCTGGACCGGGCGGAGTCGGCTCGGCGCGAATTTCTCGCGGACGTCTCTCACGAACTGCGCACGCCGCTCGCCATCCTGCGCGGCGAGCTGGAAGCGCTGGAGGATGGCGTGCGGTCGCTGACGCCCGAGGCGATCAAGTCGTTGCAGGTCGAGGTCGCTGCATTGGCAGGTCTCATCGATGATTTGCGCGATCTCTCTGACGCCGACGTCGGCAACGTCAGTTACGAGCGCAACGACGTGGACCTCTCCGAGCTGCTGCGCGCGACGCTGTACGCGTTTCGCGACCGGTTCGTAGAACGTCGCCTGAGCGTGGACACGACAGCGATTTCCACGCGCCGCGTTGCCGTGGTGGGCGATACGCGGCGGCTGACGCAGCTCTTCAACAACCTGTTCGAGAACACGCTTGCGTACACCGATACCGGCGGGCAGGTGCGCTTGAGCCTCGCGCCGAACGACGGATTCGCCGTGCTGGAGCTCGAGGATTCCGCGCCCGGTGTTCCTGCTCATCTGCTGCCTCGGTTGTTCGAGCGACTGTTCCGCGTCGAGCACTCGCGCAGCCGCGCGCACGGCGGGGCGGGTCTGGGGCTGGCACTGTGCCGGAGCATCGTCGAAATGCATCACGGCGTGATAGAGGCCAGTGCGTCGAAGCTCGGCGGTTTGCGCATGCTGATCCGGCTGCCGCTCGCCGGCACAAAGACGTGAGCGAGCCCGTGTCGCCGATCGTGCTCGTCATCGAGGACGAGCCCAAGCTCGCGCGCCTGCTCGCCGACTATCTAACGGCGGACGGCTTCTGGCCGCGCTGCATCGACGACGGCCGCGCCGCCGTCGCCGAGGCGCGCAAGCACGAAGCCGCGTTGATGCTGCTCGACCTGATGCTGCCCGGTCAGGACGGCATCAGTGTCTGTCGCGAAGTGCGATCGTTCAGCGCGATTCCGATCATCATGGTCACGGCGCGCGTGCACGAAATCGATCGCCTGCTGGGACTCGAGCTCGGCGCCGACGATTACATCTGCAAGCCGTTCAGTCCGCGCGAGGTCGTCGCGCGGGTGAGGGCGGTATTGCGCCGCGCACGTGCGGCGACCGGCGCTTCGTCGCCGGCGGCGGACGCGAACGCGGGCCGGCTCGTCGTCGACGAGTCGCGATTCGAGGTCAAGCTCGACGGTGCCACCGTGTCACTCACGCCCGTCGAGTTCCGCCTGCTGAAAACGCTCGCAGCGGCACCGGGACGAATCTATTCGCGCGATCAACTGATGGACAAGCTCTACGAGGATCGCCGGGTCGTACTGGACCGGACCGTCGACACGCACGTGAAGAACGTGCGCAGGAAGCTCGCTCGGATCGCACCCGAGGAAGACATCATCCGGTCGATCTACGGCGTCGGCTACAAGCTCGAATTGCCCTGGCCGTAGCTGAAGGAGCAGGTGCCCGGCTATCAGTGCGCTGTTGCTAGGCGCAGTTTCGCTCCATCGTGCCGATTCGCGACGCACTGCTCAACATGCGCAAGTGACGGTTCGTCACCCCATCGCTGCGAGGATCGCCGCGCTGGCCGACGTGCCGATGCGACTGGCGCCCGCATCGATCATTGCCATCGCATCGGCCAGCGTGCGAATGCCGCCCGATGCCTTGACGCCGACGTTCGCTCCTACCGTTTCGCGCATCAGCCGGACGTCGTGAACGGTCGCGCCGCCGCTCGCGTGGAATCCCGTCGACGTCTTGACGAATGCCGCACCGGCCGCAACGGCAATGCGACACCCGAGGCGCTTCTGCGCGTCGTCGAGCGCGGACGTTTCCAGGATCACTTTCACCGTCACACCGGAGACGGCGCGCACGACCGCTTCGATGTCGGCTGCCACCACATCCTCGCGACCACTGCGCAACGCGCCGATGTCGATCACCATGTCGATCTCGCGCGCGCCGTCGCCGACGGCCCACGCGGCCGCCTGCGCCTTGACGTCGGGCAGGTCGCATCCGTGCGGGAATCCGACGACGCTGACGACGCGGGCATCGGTGCCTGCGAGCGCGCTTGCCGCGAGCTTCACCCAGCACGGCTGCACGCAATAGAATCCGACGCCGAGCGCGCGCACGGCGTCGATGCCGGCCTGA
>Ga0157374_10003033_pt1 | contig 14073 bp, 12 predicted proteins | sample M25metaG_FD_115308 | JGI IMG/M metagenome (GOLD analysis project Ga0157374, IMG submission 115308) | Miscanthus rhizosphere microbial communities from Kellogg Biological Station, Michigan, USA - M2-5 metaG | ecosystem: Host-associated > Plants > Roots > Rhizosphere > Soil | place: USA: Michigan...
CATGGCCAGTCCAAACCTTTTTGTGTCGTTGCCGCCTAAATCTCCCTGCGATGCGGTGGTGAGTTTCACTGGGCTGATGGAGGGTCCGAACAACGCTGCCCAATACGTAACCACGATTACGCAGATCGAGGTCGATCATGCGCTGTTGCGGAGTAACACAGAGGCATATAACGCCTATCTGGCGAATGCCGCGGCGGCAAAGCGGAAGCAGGATCTCGACAGGGCGAAAGAGCAGAAGGCGCCTCCTTTGTAATTCGGGATCTTCTAGCACGCGCAGGAGCTCGAAAAGGCTAAGCAGCAGAAGGCATCCGGCTTTCTAAGAAGGATCTTGCGCAGAACGTTCTTTCAGAAAGGGGAATTCATGAAAAAGAAATTTGGGCTATCGAATGTACGTGCCGTCAGCTTGGTCGCAGCATTAGGGGCAATGATTGGCTGTGGCAGCAAGGTCTCGGGCGACACCTACGAGGGCAACGGCGGAGTGGTCAAGATAGAGTTCAAGTCCGGGGGGAAGGCTTACGTGTCAACCGGCCCTGTCACTAACACTTGCTCCTATTCGGAAAGCGGCAAGAAGATCAGCTTGGTGTGTGAAGGAGACACAACGGAATTTAGCGTGGAAGACGATGCGCTGAACGGACCGCCCGATGGTTTACTGGCGCGATTGACAAAGAAGAAATAGATCGCGATCCTTCGGCGCGCAATGAGTATTGGCCGTCTTTACATTGAACTTCTTGGAGGCGAGGCGATGATGAGAATGTATGCGATCGTAACTGTGCTACCTGGGCTCATGGGGCTCACTGCCGCGTGCAGCGGACAGCAAAATCCGCTGCGGTTCAATGTCCCATATAAATGTCCAGACGGTTCCACTTACGTGATTCATAAGTGCGAAATGGGCCCAAAGTTTGAGGCCTGCTTTTTCCAGCGCGATCAGGATGACGAGGTGTACAACAATCGGAAGAGGGTAGAAGAAGAATTCGCTAACTGCAAAGTCGTCAGCTCCACATCCTCTGCTGTCGCACCGGCGAGTGGACAAGAATCATCGGGCGTTCTAATCGATACACCTTACCAGTGCGCCGGTGGGCTCACCGAGACGCTGATTCAATGCCAAAAGCAGTTTGCCCAGGAACCGTGCTACCTCAAGGTCGAGCATGATGGGAAGCTGATGTTCCAATTGCCAGTGCCGCGTGCTAAAGCAGCCGAACAACTGAAGTCGTGCAAGGCCCTGTCGACATTCAATCCGCCCTATCTCAGTCAGTTTCCAAACGCAGGTCGCGTCATCGAAAGCATGAAAGTGAACAATCCGCGCGAGAGTACGTTGCGGGCGGTGGGAGCTCTTTATCAACTGAGCGAAATTATCAAAACTCTGAGCCAGCATCGAGGGCAGGGCGGATTCCTGCCTGATGAAAAGAGATTCTTGGACGAGTACGCGAAGGCTCAATCCGATCTCGAACAATCTGCAGCAAAGGTTTCTGGCCAACAACTGAATCTGGCCACCAATCCGTATCACTTCAGCCGCTCCGATCCGAGATTTGGGTTTGAAGGCATTCCAGTGTGGACTTCTTTCTTGTTCCCGACGCTTCAGGCGCAGTTCGCCGAGATTGCCGGGGGGAACAACCCAGCCTACAACGCAAAAGTTAATGAAGAGCGTAGCAATGCAATGAAAGCCGCGCAGGCGCAAGTAGATGCCGCTCGTGCTGAATCGCAACTCCCTCAAGATCGCGGCAGCGTGGCAATGCGGCATTGCATCGAGTCAGGGCGAAGCGATACGGAATGTCTAGGCGAAGGAATGAAGGTTGGCATAGCTGATCTGGCTGGCGGAAATCCGCTGGAGGGAATACTCCCCAAGCGCGATCCAGGTCTGCGCCTCAGTGGTACGTATTCGGCAGGAAGCTTCAATGTCAGTTTTGACCAATCCTCGGCAAATCTCGTTTGCGGCACCCTGGTCGCACAATCTTTCCCCTACTCGATCGAGCGAAGTGGACAGCAGTTGCTGGTAACGATTCCAATCTCGCCCAAGCCGCTGGTCATGTCTTACAAGGACGATGGGAAACTGGCTGGTCCGGGTCCAATTGCTGTTGCCGGCCGTGTCGTCGTCGGAGGTGCCGTTGCCACATCATCCACGCACTATGAACAACAGACGCAGACCACGATGCAGTCACGGCAGATCGACGCGGCCGAGGCGCGGAATTATCAAGGCACTGATGCGGTGCACCAGAACGGAATGGAGTACTCGGTCAACGAGCCAGTGTCATCAACAAGCTACACTCCTGTGACCACGCATCAATATACGGTGCCCACGGCCCCCAAGACAGAGCATTGCAATGTGGCGCTGCTGCCCCCGACGGGTTCAAATGTAAAAGTGTCCGACATTCTGACTCAGGTTCTTGGTACTGAAGCCAGTAAATCTGCAAATACTTCGCCGGGACTGCGTTTGACCGGAACGTACGCTGCAGCGGGGGGCTTAACGATCGAGTTCCGGGACGACTCGGCGACGGTGGAATGTGGACCAGCACATACGTCAGAGGCTTATTCTGTGATGCCCGCCGGGAACGAGTTTGCAGTCAAATTGCAAAATGGCGCATCACCTCTGGCACTATTACTTCAGCCGGATGGAACCCTCGCCGGTTCGGGCACCGTGGACGTGGCGGGGCGCAAGCTGGTTCCGACCTCGGGTGGCGACATTCACAACTTCGTTCCGCAAAATGCACGCTGCCCCGTCGGTACTCTTTCACCGAAGAGTGGATCCGGCAAAAGCTGAGGCAGTCTACGAGATGCCTCACTCGCTCGCACCATCTCGAGGGGAAGAACATGAAGTATTCCTACCAATCCTGGAGTAAACTCACTTCGGCAACGTGTGTCGCAGGTTCATTCTGAAGGGACGTGCGGATAGGTGGGTGGAAAAGTACTCCAAAGGCAACGCTCTCACTGTGAGATACAGCCCCCAAAAGATCCAGGATTCGGTATTGCTTGGGAACGATCAGCGTTGTCAAATTGCGCCGGTCTCGATGGCATCCGTCATTGGGCGCTGGCGGCGCAACTCCTAATGCGCATGATTCAATTGCGCAGCAGGAGCGCAGGTCAAGCGAATCATGTCTCATCGCGCCCTGTTTCAATTTCTCCAGCGAGCAGTGCCTTCAGTCCTCGTACCAGCGCGTCGATGTCATCGGCGACCAGAGCCGCTCTTCCGATCTTCATCGAACGCGACTGAGGTGCGAGATCTAATCGATCATTCAGCGCACCGAGTCTGTTGCCCAAAGCCTCGCAGTTCCATCGATGCTTCCAGACGCCAGCACCCGGCCATCGGGACTGAATATCACGCAGTTCACAGGATCCTTGTGGCCGGAGAGAGTGCGCAACAGCCTCCCGGACGCCACATCCCACAGTTTAATGGTGTTATCTCCGTGGCCAGACGCCAGCACATGGTTATCAGGACTAAACGCCACGCCCCGAGCAGAGACGGCAAATGTTCGCAGTGGACTTCCTGAAGTCACATCCCACAATCTAATCGTGGATTCGCCCCTTTCGTCTAAGACTGGAGCGTCCGCCAGCATATGACTGTCAGGGCTGAACGCGATAGACGGGTCTTCGCCCAGAGACATACGGGCGGGGAGTGTGCGTAGTGTGCTCCCGGTAGACACATCCAATAGGTTGATCGCATCCTTGTTCGCAGTAGCCAATAGCTTGCCGTCGGGACTGAACACTACGGGGCCAGCGTAACCGGGGAGCGTGCGGATTTCGTTGCCTGAACCCACATCCCACATCTTAAGTGCGGCTTCACTGTCACCGATGGTACCAATGGTAGATGCGACCAGGCGGCCATCGGGACTAAAGGTCACTGGGCCTACGGATTTTGCGTGGGCGAGTATTCGCACTACATTCCCGGATGCCACATCCCACAACGCGACTTCTTGTACTCCGCTTCCCCATGCACCTCCGCTAGCTGCCATCAGATGGCCGTCGGGACTGAAGGCCACCCAGTTCGTAGCTGGATCGCCGGATAGTGTGCGCAGATACGTTCCTGAGGCCACATCCCAGAGCTTGATCGTATGAAAGGAAGCTGCGGTAGCCAACAACTTTCCATCTGAGCTGAAGGCCACCGAGGTTATATTGCCACCATCCGGGTCAAGCGTGCGGGCTTGGGACGCATGGACGCGCAATATCCAGATGCCAAGTAGCAAGAGGGCACTGACTGCGGCGGCCGCACCGGCGCCCATCGCGAACTTCCGCGAGATTTTCGCTTTAGGAACCGTCGAGTCTCCGCTCGTCACGCGCGTTGAAGGATTGGATTCGACAGGCTCCGGTGATGAGTGTGTCGCGATGGAAGGAGTTAGGCCCTCAACGTTTTGCGCCACGATTGCCGACTCAGACGTTAGCAACGAGACGTCCACTCCGCCAGAGTCCGACGATTGCGATGTTGGCGAATGCTTCCGCTTTCCGCATTTTCTGCAAAAGGTGCCTTCATCGGGGTTGGCTGCGCCGCAGTAATTGCAATACATTGATCGTCCTTTGAATGGAACCGCACCATTTGCCATTGGAGAACTAAATCATGACAAACTATTCGGAACAGTGCCAGGATGATTACCAGAATTTACCCAGTTGCCCGTACTCATCGAGCGGAACTGAGGTACTTTCTGTTTGCGAGAGGATTGTCCCCAAATCGGAAGCTACTCTCGCCTAGTCCGAACTGATGCTGCGTCTTCGCGATTTGTCCGCCGCCTACTGCTGAACACGACTGTAGATGTGTCCGGCCCCGTCGGGATCAACGCAGCTTAGCGAATCTCCCGACACCTGGCAACTCCAAACCATGATTCCTTTTGAGAAGAATGAATTCGATTGGAGGCGAAGAGTTCCATCGCCAGTGCTGAAGACGTAAACTCCTTCATCTGAGCCGGGATTCATGACATATCGGCCGTCAGCGCCCAAATGGAGACCAATACTGGTGCCGATAAACGTCTTTGCCTTCCAATCTCCGACGATCGGATTTTGTGGAGCGGCGGGTGGCGGTGGTGGAGGTGCTTGAACGGGAGGGCTCACTGGCGCGGGCGGATTGTCCACAACCGGCGCAGCCGCAGGCGGTATATCGGTCACGGGAACGGCAGCCGGGGGAGTGTCTGAGACCGCAGGCGGAGTCTCCGGCCGCGACGAGGATTGGCCCAGTCGAGTGCCCACAGCAACCGTGATCACTATGAGAAGACAGAGACCGAATCCGCCGAGAATCCATACAGCGGGCTTGCCTTTTGCTGCCGCAGTGAGCTGGTGCTCAGCAGGCGGTTGCGGCGGCTCCGGCAATGACGTCTGTGGCAATGTTTCCCCGATTGGATTCGCAGTTGATCCTTCAGCCCTACTATGAACAAGTTGAGGAGCCGCCGGCATGGCCTGAGGAGCAGACGCGCTGATGGTCTTTCCGCAAGCACCGCAGAAGGACGCGTCTTCAGGATTTGAAGCGCCGCAATAAATACAAAACATCGTTCCTCCACCTTTCCAGCGATTTTGCGCACTTCTGATGGACACCTGGGATTGGGGAGAGAATCTGGGATTAGGAACGCCAGATGGTATGAATGGGCAGATGATACCGGCTGAATCGTTCAACGTCTACTGGTTTCAGCGAACTTTCATTTCGGTGCGGCAAACGCGCTGGGAGGGAAGTGTGCTTCCATTTGCCGAGGGGCACGGTCCGGAACTGATTTCATGGGCCCGCGAGCTTGGTTGCGACCGCGCACGCGTAAGTCGGAGATGTCATGCGCTCGTCGAGCAATTTAGCGGTCTTGCCGTCATTGCCAAGATCATACATAGAGACCGCGGCGCGGAGCGCGATACCGCCTACCTCCGTCGCCACGATCCATCGGGCGCCGATATTCCAGACAAAGATGTAGCGGCGATTCGGCTGCCCTTTGACGTATACGTCGATCGTGTTAAACGCTTCACCTGGCAAAGCGACCTTGCCCATTTTGTCGCGCAATGCGGCCGGCAGTCCGGAAGGAAGTGCAGCTTTGGCGGCTCCCGCTGGCGCAGGGCAGTCCGGAATCGCCGCCCGCGCGGGAGTGCCAAGTGCCACCATCGCGAATACGGTTGATACGGCACAAATCCAATTCATTCTGGTTTATCTCCATCTCTGACTTATCGCCATAATGGAAACAGCGGAGGTTCCGTGTAATAGATACCAATGTACCGCCATACGTGGCGGTACGTTCGTTAGGCCTGCGGTCAACAATCCGCTGACGAGTGTTACTGCTCTATTCCAGGCACATCTCATCTGCTAGAAATCTTGCTCGTCCGTCACTCGAATTGCTGCCGAGAGCAGTAGGGCTGCAAGGAACACCATGACAGATATTCGCGGCCATGACAATGGAGGTGGCTGCAGCAGGCTGTGCTCGGCATTCCATCTCATCGTCTTAAACTCACCCATGATCCACATCAGATTCAGGCGATACACCGCCAATGGGTGCCAAGCCCCCACGAACGTATCGAGCACCAAGGCCAGATAACAAATCACAGGTGCCGTGTATTCGCCGGGAGTAAGAACCGACAAGAGAAATGATGCCGCGAATATTATTAGGCCACCAAAGAACCAAAGCGCGCTGAAATGAAGTGCAACCGGAAGTGGATAGGAGTGGTGAGTTAGCACGGACAACGAAGGGATAAGTATTGCCGGAATTAACGCAAGCACCGCCAATTGAATCGTGCCTACTACAATCTGGGTTCCGATTACGCGCAGACGGCTCACTGGCAATGCCAGTGTGAAGCCCGCCGTGTGTTGCGCGCGCTCCCGCTGCAGTCCTCCCAATCCAAGAAACATCACAAGTAGTGCGTAAACGCCTTTGGCGGATCCGGCGTAGATGAGGTTGTAGATATATTCGGTGAAAGAGCCTTCCCGCGTCCGAAGCGAAATCAGCATCTGGTCCTGCCGGATGTAAGATTCGAGCAATACGGCAGAGGCGCAGAGCGCCGATAAAGTCAACGCAATCGCAAAGAATCTCCCGCGGCTCTCACGCCAGGCCTTGAACCACATCGCTAATAGTCCTTTCTGGAAGTGATATAACCTGCGGACCAGATAGTCACCGCAGCAGTGAGCAGAATCGCTGCGAGCGTTGTTGCATCGTGAGGTCCCGAGCCGTTCATTACATCGTGGACATCAATGATGTGATGCTCCATGCCGGGCAGGTCAGTGGTCATCGTGTATCCAAATAAAATGACAAGCGCAGCAATTGCGGCCGAGTATTCGCCGACGAATATCACTGATGCGAGAAAACCGATTGTGAAGATGAGAATGCCGCCGATAGTCCAAAGTGTGCCGAATTGAAGCGCCAGCGACCAAGGATAGGATTCGCCGATAAAGGGCGATAGAGCTGGTACCATGCTCGCAGGCAAAAATGCTAGAACCGCGGTTTCGATCATGCCCGTTATTCCACGCGCTGCAATCAAACGCCAGCGGCTGACGGGAAGCGCAAGTGTGCAGGCCGCTGTCCCATACGAGCGCTCCCGATCGAGACCGCCCAAGCCCATCAGGAGCGTAACGACGACGTAGACATCGCGGAGATGACCTTTAAAGATGCCTTTCCAGATGTATTCGACATAGCCCACTTCATGCTCAGTCACAATAGTGCGCACGTCATTATTGAAGAAGACGAAAACGGCGCTCAATCCTGTCAGTGCCAGCAGGCCAAGCAGGAACCGCGTCCGGGATTCTAGCCACGCTTTGTAAAAGAGCATCATTTGTGGTCCTGAACGGTGCCCAGGAAAAGTTCGCGTAAGTTGATTGGTGCAATGTCGAGAACAATCGCATCGGCAGATTTGGCTCGCTCGACAACTGCGTCAGCGCCATGACTGGAAACCACGATCATTTGGCGGCCATTGGTTTCGATACTCCTGATTTCAGGCAAGTCGAAGAGATGATGAGGAGGCTGTTTAGGAAAACTTAGCGTTATACGCCGATGATCCTGACGGATCTCGTCAAGCGAGAGGTCCACGGCTAGCCGGCCCCGATCAATAATGCAAACCCGGTCGGCAATGCGCTCGACCTCGGAAATCTGGTGCGAAGAGAAGAACACGGTTGTTCCGTCAGCAGGGAGGCCGGACAATGTCTGCAAAAGTTCTTCGATTGCGACCGGGTCCAGTCCTTCGGTTGGTTCATCGAGAATCAGAAGCGAAGGGCGGCGGGCAAGCGCGAGAAGGAGAGCAAGCTTGGTGCGCATGCCCTTCGATAATGCTTTTACCTTCCTACCGCGCGGCAATTGAAATCGGTCGAGAAGGCTGGCGGCGACTTCGCTCCTCCAGTCGGGATAGAAGGACGCGGTGAATTCGATCAACTGCTTCACTGTCATGTAAGCGTAAAGCTGTTTGTCTTCGCCGCAATACGCCACTTGACGGCGCGCTTCGAGATCCTGTTTTGGGTCAGTAATCGAGCGCCCGAGGAGCTGGCCAGACCCCGAAGTAGGATGCGTCATGCCGAGGAGCATCTTGATTGTGGTGCTTTTGCCGGCCCCGTTGCGACCTAAAAATCCGGTGACCTGGTTGCGGACAACACGCATGTTCAAGCCGCTGACCGCATGGACATTCCCAAACTGCTTGCATAGATCGTGGGTCTCAATAACGTAGTCGAGCATCCTATCTCCTCGCTGGGGATTGTTCTGGACGGAACAGCTCGGCGCCAAACATCCTGTGGATCTCGTCCTCTGACCAGCCTTCACGGCGAAGTGCTCCGATCAAAGCTCGGACCCGATCTTGGGCATGGCGAAACTTCTCCGATCGCACTTGAACATTGTTTCGGGAAGCAATGAATGCGCCGGAACCGTGGCGCAATTCGACGATCCCTTCGTGCTCCAGTTCCGAATATGCCTTGGCCACCGTGTTATGACTTACGACGATCTCCTCGGCGAGTGTACGAATACCGGGGAGTTGGTCTCCTGCTCGGAGGGCGCCAGTGTCAATTGCATAGCGGATCTGCTGCATAAGCTGCGAGTAAAGCGGCTGGCCGGCTTGTGGATTGAGTTTGAACATTTCTACTGTACCACTGTTAGAGTACAGTAGGACTGTCATCTTGGCAAGAAGTAGTATTTAACGCAGTGCGTTCTGTCGCCTTGTCGAACATTCAGTGCCTGTCCAGAAACGCGGCCCGCGCGATCGTTACAGTTGTGAGGGAGGTTGGGTTGGGAGCCTTTATAGCAAGCCCTGACGGAACCGTCGTCACCTTTATTGTCGAAAGGTTGAAGAAGTTGGATTGGTATGCGGATCTGACATGACGGATGGTGGCCAGGCGGCTCTGAAAGTTAGCTTCTAACACGTTGTGAGGTCCGGACGCTTTGTCTCCTGGGTCCGGAACCTCTCTTTTATGCACTCCTCCAGCCTTCACTTAGACTAGAGAGCGACAGTCACCGAGGCCCTACAGGCTCGCATGGCGAAGCCGCCTAGATCGATACGGAGATAAACGTCGCATATGAGCAAGGAGTTTATGTTGACTCGGCGTGAAGCCCTTCACGGAATCATGGGAACAGCGGTAGCCGCGGCAGTCCCAGTAGGCGCATATGCGGTGCAGGCAACGAAAAGCAAATCAATGGTCTGGCCGCAGGGAGTTGCGGTGCCGGAGCACACACAAGCATTCAATGACAATTGGCGATTTCATCGCGGTGACGCCGCAGGAGCGGAATCAGAAAGTTTCGACGACTCGGTCTGGCGATTGCTCGACGTCCCGCACGACTGGAGTATCGAAGATATTCCGCAGACGCCCGACCCGACGACTGAAGCGATCTGGATGGAGAGTACAAATCCTCTCCGCAATGGGCCATTCGATTTCTACGCGAGTGCTGGCCAGAGTGCTACGGGATGGACTGTCGGCGGGAAGGGTTGGTATCGCAAGGAGTTTTTGCGGCCGGCGTTGTCTCACGGCGGAAAAGTGGAACTCCGCTTCGAAGGTGTCTACGAGAACAGCGATGTGTGGTTGAATGGAATTCATCTAGGTAGCCATCCATATGGATACACTGAGTTTGCCTTCGATCTGACTCCTCATCTGAAAGACGGTCGAAACATCATTGCGGTGCGAGTCAACAATTCAGGGCGTAACAGCCGGTGGTATTCGGGTTCTGGCATCTTCCGCAAAGTGTGGATCACAGTTGGCGGCGAGCTGCACATTCCAGCTCACGGTGTATTTATCACGTTCCCGCAAGTGAGTGCAGATGCAGCAACAGTTCATGCGGCCGTCAGCGTGGAGAATGGTGGCGGTGCGACGAAGCGAACCACGCTGTATATGCGATTGCTGGACAGCAGCGGCGCAACTGCAGGCCTCGCGTCGACGACTCTCGTCGTTGCTGCGGGCGCAACGGCTGCGAGCAATTGCGAACTGCAAGTTCTCAAGCCTCGTCTCTGGTCGCCAATAGATGCCAACCTGTATCGCGCAGAGTTCGTGGTACTCTCCGAAGGCAAAGTGTTCGATGGCGTCAGCTTGTTAGTTGGCATTCGCAAAATCGAAATAGATGCTACCCGTGGGCTCCGCATCAACGATGAGCCTTACAAAATGCGCGGCGGATGCGTGCATAACGACAACGGTCCGCTGGGTTCAATTTGTATTCCTCGTGCAGAGGAACGGCGCGTCGAAATACTCAAAGCGAGCGGATATAACGCAATTCGAACTAGTCATAATCCGCCTTCTCGCGATTTTCTAGAAGCTTGTGACCGACTCGGAATGATGGTCATCGACGAAGCTTTCGACTGTTGGGAGGAAGCAAAGAATCCTGAAGACTATCACTTGTACTTCAAAGAATGGTGGGAACGCGATCTCGGAAGTTTAATTTTGCGAGATCGCAATCACCCGTGCGTTGTCCTTTGGAGCCTCGGCAACGAGGTTAAAGAGCGTGCAGAGCCGCATGGAGTTGAAATCAGCAAGGCGTTGTCGGAAGCCGCCCACAAGCTCGATCCTTCTAGGAAAGTAACAGCGGCAATCTGTGAGCCCTACGATCATCCAAAGCAGACATGGCAGGATATGCAGCCGGCCTTCACGTATCTCGATGTGGCTGGATATAACTACAGGCTCGATCAATACGACAACGATCATATCAAATATCCGAATCGGGTCATTGTTGGGACGGAATCCTTTCCAGGCAAAACTTTCCAGAATTGGTCGGCGATTGAGAAAAGTAATTCGGTCATCGGCGACTTTGTTTGGACTGCTATGGATTACATTGGCGAAGCTGGGCTCGGTCGTACGAGCCTGAGACCCGCACGTGCACCGGCGTTTGGCGGGGGAGGATTGGCTACCTTCCCTTGGTTTAATTCATATTGCGGCGACATTGACCTGATAGGGAATAAGAAGCCTCAATCATATTTCCGCGATGTGGTTTGGAATCTGAGCAAAGTTGAAATGGCAGTGCAGCGTCCGATTCCATCGGGACTGCTTGAACGGCCGAGTGACTGGGGATGGAGTGATGAATTGCGAAGCTGGACCTGGCCCGGGTTCGAGGGCGCTCCTCTTACTGTGCGTGTGTACACACATGGTGATCGCGTCAGGCTTCTTCTGAACGGAACGGAAGTGGGCTCCAAACAATTGACGGACGAAGATGCGTTGAAGGCGGAATTTTCGGTTCCTTATTCAGCGGGGGAATTGAAAGCGATTGCCTATCGGGGGCAGCAAGAGATCGATTCGAAGGTTCTTTTGACAGTAGGAGCTGCACGCAAACTCATCCTGACACCGGACCGGACAAAGCTCAAAGCCTGCCGCGACGACCTAAGCTATGTCATGGTTTCGGTGGTCGACAGCGAAGGGCGACCGCTCCCGGATTCGGTTATTCCCGTTTCGTTTGCAATCAGTGGAGCAGCAGAACTGGTCGCAGTCGGTAACGCACATCCGAAAGACATTGCAAGCTTCCAACAGCCACACTGTCGAACTTTCCACGGACAATGCCTCGTTGTCGTTCGTCCAAAGGGCAATGAAGGTACTATCGAAGTCCGGGCGGAATCGCGTGGGCTTGACGCAGCAGCGGTCACGTTGCAGGCAGCCAAAGCGCACTCTGGTTCCTGATAATCGTGCTCGAACCGTGCTGTTTCTTGGAAAAGTTCAGTCGACTAGGCTTCACGCCCCCGCGTGCCAGTCTCGATGAGCGCGCAATCGCCAAGTCACTCGTTCAAGGATTGGCGTCGCGAAGTCGATATGGAAACGTATATAGGATCAACTTGGAGCTTACCGTCAATCTCGGGTGACCGCAATTTGGTGTGCTGAATGATTCTGAGCCCCCGCATGCTGCCCCGCATTGGACGATCAGGATTGAGCCTCTGCAGGTAGCTTGACCCCCACCGCTCAAGAAAACTTTAGAGAGCAGAGCACGTGAATGTAATCTCTCTCGGAGTGGACTGCTCCATCGAATGCTTGCGCATCGGAATTGCGTGCGCCCGACCGACCTTCGGTGGACCACAAAATAGCTTGTTGTCGGCGTGAGAAACTTTGACAACATCACGCACAGAGCGCGGAGTCCGAATATTGGAATCAAAGTGCAGCTAGATCTGTAGATTTTGGCCGCAATCAGTTTGGTACAACATTCAGCGCTTAGTACAACATTTCAGGCGAAGGCAGGGAATTGCCTGGAGAATGGGCGTTGCGGAGGCAATAGATAATTGAGATATTGGCTTTGTTTTGTGCCGTTTATCTTCGTACATGAGGCTTAGAGATGATTGGTGCCGAAGAAGGGACTCAGGGCCAATATGCTTAAATAGCTATATATTTCATATAGTTACGATCGACAAGTCAGTCGTGCTATGGTTCTTGCTATGGTTTAGACGCGGAGAGTCGCCGTGGCGAATAGCAAAGTTGTTCTGTTGAAGCGAGTCAGGACTGAAAAGGGTTGGAGATACTACCCGGTCGTATACGCGCCAAATGGCAAGGTCAAGCCAGGAGTCGTTATTGTCGCTGGCGAGAAAGTAAAGCACACCGCAGGTCACTATGCGTTGCGATTTTATCAGGGGACGAAACTCCTCATTGAGCCACTCAAGGACGCCAGTCCTGCTGAAGCCGAAGCGAAGCGCAGGCTGAAGGAAGTGCAATTGACAGTCGCCATTGCGGCGAAGGGCGCTGGCATCGCAACCGGTAGTGCAGTCCAACTGCCGAGTTCGCAACGCAAGAAACTCACCCTTCAGCTAACCCAGTTTCTGTCTGCGACAGAGGATCGGGGTTCGCTAAGGGCAGTGGAAGCATATCAACTTGCATGTCGTGAGTTTCTGGAAGTGATCGGCCATCAATACGCAGACGAAATTGTGCCAGAAGACATCGTGAAATTTCAGAAAGCGCTGGCAGAGCGTGGAATGAGCGTCCGGACGGTGAGCAATCGGCATACGAATGTGAAAACCTTTCTCAAGTTCCTTGGACACGACATAAAGAATCTGCCAAAGCCGCCACGGTACGACAAGACCTTACCTGAAATCTATACGGATCAGGAACTCAAATCATTCTTTCAGGCCGTTACTTCGCCTAGAGAAAGTCTTCTCTTTCAGATTCTTCTCCAGACCGGAGTCCGAGAACGAGAGGCAATGTTTCTCGAGTGGGACGACATCGATCCGAAAAGGAAAGTATTGAAACTGCAGTCAAAGGTGAAACGATGGGGATTCCGCCTCAAAGACTTTGAAGAACGAGAATTGCCACTCTCTGCCGAACTACTCGCAGCTAGAGGCTTACCATCGGGATCGTCCCAATCAACATTCTTCACTCATTTTCGACACGAATGGTAAACCGGACAGTCACATGCTGCGGACGCTCAAACAAATCGTTAGAGCAGCCGGCTTGAATTGTGGCAAATGTGAGGGGTGTCGAAGTAAATCGAAAGAGTGCGGGAACTGGTATCTGCATAAATTCAGGGCGAGTTTCTGTACCAAGATGCATAGCAACCCCGAGATTACTATGCGAACACTTCAGGCACTCATGGGTCACAGCGATTTGGAAAGCACACTACGCTACCTGCGCCCGGCAGAGAATGTTCAGACACAAGCTGTGTTCTCCAAAATGAAATGGTTCTGAGGAGGCCAAGGCCGGCGCGGAACGCGCCGGACCATGGGCTAGGCCGCCCTGTGTTGGTCGAACCACTCTTTGATTTCATTAGGATC
>Ga0157374_10003036_pt1 | contig 14072 bp, 18 predicted proteins | sample M25metaG_FD_115308 | JGI IMG/M metagenome (GOLD analysis project Ga0157374, IMG submission 115308) | Miscanthus rhizosphere microbial communities from Kellogg Biological Station, Michigan, USA - M2-5 metaG | ecosystem: Host-associated > Plants > Roots > Rhizosphere > Soil | place: USA: Michigan...
GACCCCGACGGTTACACCATCTTCATCGTCGGGCCGGGGCTGGCCACCAACCAGTTCCTGTATCCATCACTGAGCTACGATCCCGTCGGCGATTTCGCGCCGGTGACAATGCTGATCACCCAGCCCAACCTGATGTGCGTGCCGAATTCGTCGCCGGCGAAGTCGGTGAAGGAGTTCATCGATTTCTGCAACGCCCATCGCGGCAAGGTCACCTTTGCCTCGTCCGGCAACGGCACGACGCTGCATCTGAGCGGCGAGCTGTTCAAGCGGATGGCGAAGGTGGAACTGACCCACATTCCCTATCGCGGCGGCGCGCCCGCGATCAACGATCTCATTCCCGGTCGAGTTGACGTGATCTTCGACAACCTGCCCTCGATCATCTCGCACGTCCGAAGCGGCAGCGTGCGCGGGATCGCGGTGACGACAAGGGACCGCGTCAGTGTGCTGCCCGACATGCCGACGATCGGCGAGACCGTGCCCGGGTTCGATGTGGTGTCGTGGTTCGGCTTCTTTGTGCCGGCGAAAACGCCCAAGGACATCGTCCCGAAGATCAATGCCGACACCAACGCCGCGCTGGTCTATCCGGCGGTGAAGTCCCGCTTCGAGGACCTCGGCGCGGTGCCGAAGGGCTCGACGCAGGCCGAGCTCGCCGCCTTCCTGCAGTCGGAGACCGACAAATGGGGCCCCGTGATCAGGGACGCGCAGATCAAGGTGGAGAATTAGCGGCTGGCAGGGCGCCGAACCTGTGGGCTCTCATGAACTGACGTGAAGATTGCAGGACGGGAAATGAGTGCTGCATTGACGAGCGGACTGAGGCAACGCATCGCGATGATGTTCAGGCCGGATGAAATCGAACTCGCCGCTTCGCTTCTGGCCGATGGATGCGGTCCAAAGCTCACGCGATATCCTGACCTTCTGGAGCGAATCCGCTGCGCCGTATTGAAGTTGAGTCGTGGCGACCTCAACGAACTGCGGCGGGCGATCAAGCTGGCTCAGCACGATTGGAGAGATGCGTTGGTTGCCGCAGGATTCGCCGACAGCATCAAGGCGCACGAGTCCTGGTGGCCGATGGTTCGCAGCCGCCGCCCAGCTAGCGGGAACCATCTCTGCCCGCATTCCCGCTCGGAATCCAAATTCCCGAGACGGGCCTGGCGGCGCGCAAACCAAATAGCTTATCTTTCCAATGGTTTGTGACTGGCGGCGTAGCCGGGCCGCGCCCGGCGAAGCCTTGGGCGAAGCCGGGTGGACAGCGCAGCCACACCCCACTATAAACCGCCCGCTCGCTGGCCGTTTCCGGCCTTCCGTAGCATGCCCAGGTAGCTCAGTTGGTAGAGCATGCGACTGAAAATCGCAGTGTCGGTGGTTCGATTCCGCCCCTGGGCACCATTCGCTGCGCAAGCTTCGGCCGCGCAGCGATCTGGATCGATTCACGCCCCAAGCAGACAATAGTCCGCGTCCGCTATCTCAAAACTTCGCCCTGACCACGTCCGGCCCGAAGCGATAGTTGATGCCGAACTTGATGAGTTGCAGGTCCGAGTGGCGGAGCTGGGCGGAGTTCGGCAGGCTCGTCGTTCCCGTCCCCAGCACCGGCGAGATCTCCGTGATCGTGCCGGGCAGGAAGACCTGCTGATCCGTGAAGCGGACATGGTCGTATTCGAGCTTCGCCGACCAGTTGCCGGAGAACGCGTATTCGGCGCCGGCGCCGATGACGGCCCCGGTGTGCCAGACGCCGCCTTCGTTCAGGAAGATCGCAGACGTGACGCCGGGGGTGCCGATGAAGCTGAAATCATTGGTGTGGATCGCGTGGGCCACCGCCGCGCCGCCCTTGGCGTAAACCAGCAGGCGGTCGGTCGGGACGAAGCCGAACTGAATGGTCGCCATGGCGATCTGGTCCAGTCGCGTCGCGAGCGTCTGCGTCGACGTGCCGCCCGCAGTGACGGACGTTATGTCATTCCGTCCACCCGAGATGCGGCCGCCCATCCACTCGGCTTCGACACCGGCCACGAAAGTGGACGGCTGCACCCGTGCGCCAATCACAGCGCCGCCAAGCCAGCCCTTGGGGTCGTAGGCGTCGAACGGATCAAACCCGAACCAGCTGACATGTTGCCAGCCGCCGGCGCCTTCAGCGCCGACATAGACCCCGGTCCAGTCATAGCTCCGCGACGTCCGTACCGGGGCAATCTCGGGAGCGCGATCGGGACCGAAGCGGTAGTTCAGGCCGACCTTGGCGACATGGAGCCGTTCGTGGATGACCAGCCCTGGTGGCGGTATCGCCACGTTGGTCGTCACCCCGGCGAAGCTCGTCAGCGTCCCCGCCAGAATGACACCGTTGTGGTTGCTGAAATCCAGATAGTCATACTCGGCCTTGACCGACCAGTTGCCGAGGAATGCGTATTCGGCGCCGCCGCCGGCCATCCATCCCTGCCGGGTTTCCGAACCCGAGACCAATGCGGTTTGCGCGCCCGCGACGCCCGTGATGGTGGAGATCTGGTTCTCCGAGTGGTTTTCACGCGCCCATGCGAGACCGCCCTTGCCGTAGATCAGCAAGCGATCAACCGCGACCCCGAGCCGCAGCGCGGCCGTCAGGATGTAGTCGACCTTGGTGGCAATGGTTGCGTCAAAATTCGACACCGAGAACGGGACCGCGACGTTCTCGAATCGCGAGCCCTTGATGCCCGAGGATGCGTCGCCTTCGAGGCCGAATACGAGGTTGCCGACCTGCTGGTTGACGCCGAACTGGCCGCCCGCCATCGCTCCGCTGGCGGCGAAATTGATCCCGCCCCAGTCCTTCATGCCGCCGCCATAGCCGGCATTCACGCCGGCGTAGAAGCCGGTCCAGTTGTAAACGGCTTGCGGGATCACCGGCGCCTTCACCGGCATGTCCGCGGCCAAAGACGCGCTCGCGAGCCCAAGCGTTGCCCCGCCGGACAGCAGGAAAGCGATCGTTCTGCGCATGCCCCCAAACCCCAAACAAATCACCGATGAAAGCCGCATTCTAATGATTCAGAGCGTTCCCGGGGTTGCTTTCGCGCCACAGGGAGAACGAAAAATATCGGAAAAAGCCTACAAGGCTAATTGGAGAGTGTGCCGCCATCGATGCTTGTCGCCACAGGCGGCGAAAGAGAATTGGCCAGTCGGCCACGGCCTCGCGCAATCGGCTTGATGCGATATGCGCACATTCGCATCACCTAGAGGCGGGCATGTCTGCGAATGTTGGAATCAGAAGGGCAGCGAACGTCAGTTCGCTCCACCAGGACCAAGAATGCGCTGTACAGCAGCATGACAACAGTCTACCGTTGAACGATCAGGTGGCAGTTGTCACCTTGAAGCTGTCCATGAAGCGGTGACGTCCGAAGTCGCTGCTTGTCGTCGTAGCGGCAGCGAGAGCGCCATCGGAAGGCGCAATCTCACAAGCCAGTAACTTTCCAAGCGCGGATGCAGGCGGCATCTGCGCTGCTGCGAACGCGCTCGCTTGCGTACACAAGGAAGACCATCATGAACATGCCCGCAATTTTGCAAGGTGAGGCGCGGACGCGCTTCCTCCAGGGTATCGCTTTCGGCGCTGTTGCGACAATCGCGATCGGATTTATCTGGGGCGGCTGGGTCACTGAGGGTACGGCCCGAAGCATGAACGCAATGGCGGAGAGCAGCGGTCGGATGTCCGTCCTGGTCCCGATGTGCGATGCGCAGTTCACGGCTGCTGACGGCGCCGTCGCCAAGTTCAAGGCGGCGAGCTCATATTCAAAGGACAGCGTCGTCGGCGACTTCGTGAAAACAGTCGCCACCACGAACATGGACTATTCGTTCGCGAAGGCGTGCGCAGTCGGCGTGGAGGCTGAGCTCGCAAAGACAGCCACAAAAAGCTGAGTGTCGGGTTCGCCGGGACAGGAATGCAGCGAAAAATGAGCGATCACAGGTCCGGGCGGCGTTCCTGGCTGGGATATTGCCTTGTGGCAGTTATCCTGTTCGGCTGTTATTCGCTGTTCAATCGCTCTCAGGGCGACGACTCCGCGACCATGGCCCCGAACCTGGTATTCAATCGCTGATGTCGCACGCACTTTTGCTCTGAGGGCCTTCCATGTTTGTCGCTAAAACACTTACGCCGGTCCCGGTCTACAAGGCGTTCGGTAGTTCCAGGGTGGCTCAAAAATGGGCGGAGAATGACGCCTATCTCGAGCACGAAGCCCAACAATGTCAAATCTATCGCACCATTTCGGGTTTGAATGCGATCCAGGCCATCGCCGCCGTGAAGATAGGAAAAGGCGAGCGCCTGTTGACCGTTCGTTGTCGAGGCGACGGCGCTGAATCGTCGCGTTGACTGATCGCATTGCGCGACCAGTGATCCCGGCGATCATGAACGTCGACGTTCAATTGCAGCAATGCTGTACACAAAGGGATCGGTGAGACTGCCCTCGCCGTCACGAATGAGCCTGTCTTGTTCGTACAGCGTCAAACAATCAGCCTTGACGCGTCGTTGGCAGGTCTTGTCTTCCCAGTACAGTATTTCCGCGATATCGACTGCGGTCAGCTTCAATCGGCGTTTCCGTTTCAACAGGTCGAGAATTTCATCCGCAATCGTCATTGAACTTCTTTCTGCTCCGCGCACGATGCGTCTCGACGATCAGGCCCGGCTAGTGGAGCGGATTTGACGTTCGCTACCCTGCCAGCCACATACTCGTGAAGCGAACGTCAATCCAGCGCTCCACTAGGATCAATATCTTGCTGGTGGTCCTTTGATTCCAACATTCGCAAACGTATTCGCCGCGAAGGGATGCGAATGTTGGAATCGGACCACTGGCCCGAACAGAGATCATTTCAGAAATTTGCCGCAACCAGATCGTAGGAGCCCCTGCTGCCGCGGACGTACACCCTGGCGGCGGCGGCACAAATCAGGTCCCGGTTGGAATCGAACGCGTCCAGAAAACCCGATTCGTCGGAATGAACATTCGGTTGAATTCGCTTCAACGCATCTTCGCTGATGAAAAACGATGCCTCGATGGCGCTGTCATGTCCCCAAAACCGCACCGCACGTCGCGTGTGGTCGTATGAACGGCTATGGTTTGGAAATTCGATCATCAGGGACCGATCGGTTGTCGGTGCACGGATTCCGTCCTGGAGCGGGCGGATCCGCGAATTCTCAACGTGGCTGGTCTGGAATCGGATTACAACCCCGGCCGACCCCGACCATGGCAAATCGTCGCGCCTGCGATCCTGCCGCATCGCCGATGCAACGTCCGCCGCGCGCGTCTAGCCCTCGCGGGCGAGGCGCGCAAAGTCCTCCAGTATCGTGGCGACGAGATCGCGATGACGGGTGTCCTCCGGCGATAATCCCGCGGCATACAGATTCAGCACATAGCGCGCCTTGGCGGCCGCTTCCGGCCACGAAGCGGACGGCACCGACAGCAGCTGGTTTTCCAGACGCGACTGCCGATCACGCAGCTCCCTTGCATTGCTCTCGACCTCCGCCAGGGCACGACGGAGATCGGTCGCTTTCTGAGCGGCCATGCCGCGGTGCTGGTCGAGATCGAGCGGTTCGTCAGTCATCGGCCGCACTCGCATCGATCCGCTGCGCATCGGACAGATCGACCGAGCCGATCGATATCATCTCGATCGCGCGGCCGGTTTCCGCGGGAACCTGGATCATGGTCGCAACGCGGCGGAACGCCGCAAACGAAAGTCCTTCGATCATCTCCTCATCCGTGATGACCTCGTAGGATCCTGCGGGCAAAAGGCGATCGATACCTCTGATCCGGAACGAATGTTTGAAGGTGACAGTTTCCCGTCGCGAGCGGATTGTCATGACTGCCTTTCGCAAGCGTCTTCCGCCGGTGCATCAAGGCAGCATGCGCCCTTTCTGCCGGATTAGCCACCCTTTGTTGCCTGGGGAACAATCCTCAGCCCGCGTCGCTTTAGCGCTCGCCATTCGCAAGGGTTAAGCGTAGCGTGAATCATCACCGCGCTTCCCCACGGCTTCTATCGGTGACTGAGGGGCAACGAGCGCTCCCGCCGAAGACAGGAGCGCGTGTGATGTCCCGGCATCGCCTGACCGACTGGATCGTACCGCCGGTCATCGTGCCGTCGTTGCTTTTGCTCTTCCTCGTTGCGGTGGTCATCTGGCGTGGCTAGCACGACGCAGCTGCAATTCCTGGTCAGCGGGAACAATCAATTTTCTCGCGTCAATATTGGTCGTCCCACGGCTGCGGAAGCCCTGAAGGAAGCAAAAGAGCTGTTGGGGCGAGGCTATATGGACGTGAAGATATGCACGCCACGCGGTCAAATCCTGCTGGCCGATGAATTCGATCAGCTTGAACGATAAAGCGCCGAAAGTCCGCAGTATCCTCAAACCCCAGGGACATCGACATGGCAAAGGGCCAGCAAAGAGGCAATCGGGAAGCCAAGAAACCCAAACGTGAGAAGATCAAGGTGACTGCGGCTGCGCCCAGTCAGAAGACGGCAACGCCGTCCTTTGGGTCGGCTTCCGCGATTACATTCCGACCGCACAAGGGGCGCGGGTAGAGGGCCGCTCGATCTTGATGGTCTTGTTCATCGGCCGCGCTGCGCCGCTCGGCGACTAGCGGTCGCTTCTGTCGGCAGCCGCCTCTCGGGCCAGCCGCTCCGACTTGAGCCGTTCGCGATTGTCGTGGAAGGCTTTTTGTGCCCGGTCATGTTCCGGCGTTTCCGGCTGGCTTGGCTTGAATGCCTTCTGGGCCTCAAGCTCGGCGCGGCTGACGGGCGTTCGCTTAAACATCAGAGTCTCTCCATCTCCTGAACCGGTATCCTCTCTCGTTATCTTCAAACGGATTGTATCTTCAAACGGATTGTTGTGGTGACCTACGCCAAACATGCGCCCGCGCGAAATGACGCGGTGCTGTCGGCCGGCGGCGCCGACTTTTGATTCTTAGCGCTGCTTTGGCCGGCTTCGATCGACGACGCCGATCCAACGGATATCAACGGCCGTTTGTGCAATTGGTTTCAAGCGCACGCCACAAAGGTCCGTTTCGCGCGACGGTCGCGAGGCGCGCCCGCCAAGATCCGACCCTATGACGGCACGACCTTCTTGCGTTTCTTCTTCGGGATGGCCGCCGGGATTATGGGCGGAGCGCTTGCTTCCAGCGCTTCCCTGGCTTCCCTCAGCGCGCGAAGGCGCTCCATGTTCTTGCGGATTGCGCGACCGCTTTGCTCGACGTCAGCCATTGCGCGCAGGCCTTCTTCCTGAGCCAGACGTTGCCGGTTGACGCGCGCGATCCTCTCGGGAGACGGTTCAGCCGTTTTTCTGCTTACCATCTCTACCAGTCCGATTTCGAAGCTTGGCAAACCCGCTCAATCCTGGGATCGAGCGGGCACCTCGTCATTTCAGTACATCCGTGAAATGACGTTAACGGCTCAAGCAAGCGACAGATTTTCCGCGCTTACCTTGCCGCGCATCTTGTCAGCCTTGAGCTCGAAGTTGACCTTCTGACCCTCGGCGAGACCGGGCAGACCAGCGCGCTCGACGGCGCTGATATGCACGAACACGTCGTTTCCGCCATCGTTCGGCTGGATAAAGCCAAAACCCTTTTGGCCATTGAACCACTTAACAGTACCTGTCGGCATCTTCATCTTTCCAAAGCACATTTCGCGTGACCATCACGCGACTTCAATTCAACTGGTCGATGTCTTTGGGAAGGGGCCCGCAGGCGCGTTCAACAAGGCACAGCGGCTAATCGAATGGCCAGCATGTAGAGGCCCGGGTCCTAAATAGCAAGGTCGTGAGGTCATCGAAACCGGGGCAAATCCGCGCATGGGCTCTGTAACCCATTGACAAAACTCGATTATCATAAATCTGTCTGAAGCGCCATCGTCGTGAAAATTGTTCCAGAACCGACAGCCCATCACTCAATCACCTCTACCGCGGTCGCCAACAGCGACGGCGAAATCGCAAGATCGAGCGCTTTTGCGGTCTTGAGGTTGATCACGAGTTCGTACTTCGTCGGTGCCTGCACCGGCAGATCGCCCGGCCTCGCGCCGCGCAGGATGCGATCGACGTAGCCGGCCGCGCCGCGCCATTGCTCGACCTGGTCGAAGCCATAGGACATCAAACCGCCGTCGGTTGCGAAATAGCGGAACGGATAGATCGCGGGCAAGCGAAGCTGGAGGGCCTGCTCGGCGAGCGCAACCCGATGGTCGATGGTGCGGGGATGCGGCAGAAAGATCAGGCCGCCGTTCGGGGTGGCGGCAAATTCGGTGATGCCGCGCTCGAGGTCGTTGCCTTCGCGCACCTCGATGGCGGAGACGCGAACGCCCAGCGACGGCGCGACCGCTTCGACGGCACGCAGGAATTGGGAATGCGCCGCTGTGTCGGGATAGACGGTCACGGCCGCCTTCACCAGCGCCGGCGCAGCCTCCTTCAACAGGCCGACCCACTTTCCGCCGACGGCCGGCTCGAAATTTTGAAAGCCGGTGACGTTGCCGTCTGGGTGCGCAAGGCTGCTGACATATCCGCCGCCGACGGGATCGGAGACCTGCACGAAAACGGTCGGGATGTTCTTGTTCAATCCCTTCAGGGTCGTGAGAGCGGCGTTGCTGCTGACCACGAACACATCGGACGTCGACTCGGCGAGCGCGGCGGCTTCCGCCCTGATCTGGTCGATCTCATTGCCCGGCCATCGAACCTCGAGCTTGACGTTGCGGCCGTCGCTCCAGCCGAGCTTGCCGAGCGTGTCGCGGAGCGCCGTCACGCGCGCCTGGCCTTCCGGATCGGTCTGGCGATAGCCCGTCGGCAGCACGCCGATGCGCCAGACCTTCTCGGATTGCTGCGCGCGCGCCGCAAGCGGCCATGCCGCCGCGCCGCCGAGTGCGGACAGAAATTCCCGCCTTGCAAGACCGCTCGCCATTGGACCTCAAATGCGCGCTGCGCTGTCGGCGCCTGGACGGCGCCGCTTGCCGCTCACGATCCCTTGTCGCCACGGAGCAGCTTGAGCGTGTCCTGGTGAATTTCGTTCATGTTCGGGTTTGTGCGGCCGGTGGGGTGAGGGTCGATCTTGACGCCGCGGGCGTCCTCGGACTCGCAAATCCAGCAACTCGCATTGGGCGAGACAGCAGGGGTCCCCATCCCCATGTACTCCTCCTCAAAGGATCCACCTTCGACGGTTGTCTCCGTATCGTAGCCGTTCAGCTTATAGACTACGAAGGCACATTGATTCGTGCTCGCCGTGAGATGAATCCAGTGACCCCTGACTACCGAGGCGGTTCCCGCGCACCCGGGACGTTTGACCGTACAATCGCAGGCCTGCGCGACGGCCGACCCTCCCAGCGACAACGGGAAGAACGCCATTGCGACAAGCAGGATATTGCGAATTTCGCGGTAGCCGAATGACATCAGCGCGCTCACGTTGCGAACGAGGATGGCCACATCCTAATGCGTCGCCCCTTGCGGTCAAGACGACCGCTCAGGCCCAAAGCCCGAGCCTCAACGGTACGGGTCCGCCCGGATGGTCGGCGCCGACATCCTCACCCGGCGCAGCGTGATCGGCGAGCCGTCGGACTCGAATGTGAGCTCGTACTTCTTGCCGCTCTTGTCGGTCGCCGAGCAGGTGATGTTGGAGACCTCGCGGCTGGCGAAATTGCCGAGTTGCCGGCACATGCCCTCGGAAGCCTGCTCTGCCGGGATCGGCAAGCCGTCGGCCTTGGGGCTGGACTTGTTGGACAGCAGCATGCGGTCGACGGCGAGCACGTAGAGGTTCTCCTGCGTCCTGCGGCCGTACTCGCCGGAGAAGGAGATGACGTGGCTGTCGTCGCGGGGATCGTCGAGCGCGACCGTGAAATTGGCGCGGCCCTTTTCGCTGTGAAAATAGGCGACGATCTTGCAGCCGAAATCGACGCCCGCGACCTTGAGCGTGCTGCACTTGCCGGTCATCAGCGCGTAGAGATCGACGTCGGGCTTGAGCGCTTCCTGAGCGGCAGCCGGCGCGGCCGCCAGAAGGCAGGCGAGGGCGAGTGCCTGCCCGGATTGTTTCGCCAGCCGTCCCCGTACGCCCATCCCGACCTTCCTAGTCCCCAAGTCCCGCGCCTTCATAGCACGGTTTCGAATGTGGCAAATTGGGCGCGCCGGCCTTGGCTTTTTCGTGACCGTTCCTCAGGCGGCGGTAGCTGCCTGCCAGCGGCTGTCGCGTGGCGAAGGACGGCGGTGCAACCGGCGATCAAGCAGGGCTCGCGCCCGCGCCATCTCGCCCGAGCGGATCAGCGCGACAATCAAGGTGTCTTCGACGATTTCGCGCTGGGCGTGGCTGCCGCCGATGCGCACCACGTCGGCAAGCACGGGTTCCAGCGCCGCGACGCTGCCGGCATAGTCCTCGCCGGCAAAGGCATTCAGCGCGCGGCAGAGCTGCGGAACCACCGGCCCGGCGGGCAATTTGCCGTCGGCCAGACGCTGCTCGATGACCGCGATCCGCGCGTCGAGGGCGGCCTGGTTGCGGGTTGCCGCCGCCAGCAGCGCCATGTGCATCTCGACAAAGGGCAGGCTCATCTTCGGGAAGTAACGGCGCGCATATTCGTCCGCCTCGTCCCAGAGCTTTCGCGGCACTGCGTGGCCGTGGGCCAGTAGACGCCACAACAGCGAGGCGCAGTCCGACATCGCATTCAGCGGCGGCGCCGCCGACGCGGAGGGCTGCAGCACGTCAGCATAGATAGACAGCGCCTTGCCGGCATCGCCGATCTCGAGCGCGCCGAGCGCCTGATGCCAGCGGATGTGGCCGTGCAGGATGCCGGCGCGGTCGTAACCGCCGATCCATTGCTCGACCAGCGCGTCGGCATCGTCGACCGATCCGTCCTCGAACATCGCATGCAGCAGCGCGTGCGCGGCATAGGCATTGTTGCGGCGAAGCGCGAAGGCACGCTCGGTCATGGCGCGGCCATTTTTCACGTCGCCGTTCTCGGTCAGCGACCAGCCGTAGTTGGACAGGAACCACCAGTCCTCGCCGTAATGCGACGCATAACGCGCGCACAGATCCTGCCGCGCCTGGTCGTGATCGGCCATGCCGGAGAATGCGAACAGCCCGAAGGCACCGAGCGGCAGCGACAGCACCACCGCATCGCGCGGCCAGCTCTCCAGATGTTTCAGCGCGGCCGACAGCGCCGCAGGAAGCTGGCCCTCGACGGCGAGCGCCAGCGTCTCGACATGGCTCTTCTCGCGATCGGTGCCGCGCTGCGCCACCATCGCGCGAGCAGCAGCGGCTTCCTTCCGCGCCGCGTCGCCCTGCTGGTAGAAGGAATGAATGCGCGCGCGGGAGATATGCGCCAGCGCGAAGTCGGGATCGGCCGACATCGCGCGATCGAACGCTTCGGCCGCGCCGGTCCATGCCGACAGCATCAAATCGATGCCGTCGCGATAGGCGGCAGCCGCCGCGGAGGAGGCGGTCGAGAGGGGAAGGCCGTAGCGGTCGTCATGCGCTGCAGCGTTCATGCATCATCCTCCCGTTCGCGCGCGTCGTCCCTCGATTGGATAGGCCGGATCGTTGAAACCGGGCGTCGAGGGGTGACCCGACACGACGAGGCGATCGATCAGCGCCTCGTCCTCCGCGGTGAAGCGATAGTCCAGCGCGCGGATGTAGTCGTCCCAGTGCGCCTCGGTGCGGGGGCCGGCGATGACGGCGCTGACGAACGACGAGTTCAGCACCCATGACAGCGCGAACTGCCCGGCGGTGATGCCCTTGCTTTCGGCGTGGTGCTTGATGTCCTGTGCGAGCTTGAGCGACTCCGGCCGCCATTCCGTCTGCATCATGCGCTTGTCGTTGCGGCCCGCGCGCGACTCCTTGTCGGGCGCGGCGTCAGGCGCGTATTTGCCGGTCAGCACGCCGCGCGCCAGCGGGCTGTAGGGCACGATGCCGAGCCCGTAGTAACCGCAGGCCGGAAAATGCTCGACCTCGGGCATGCGGTTCATCGCGTTGTAGTAGGGCTGGCTCGCGACCGGGCGGTCGATACCGAGGCGGTCGCAGATGTTGCAGATCTCGGCGACGCGCCAGGCCCGATAATTCGAGACGCCGAAATAGCGCACCTTGCCGGCACGGATCAGCTCGGCCATCGCGCGCACGGTCTCCTCCAGCGGCGTCCCGTGATCTTCCTTGTGCAGGTAGTAAACGTCGATGTAGTCGGTGCCGAGCCGCTTCAGGCTCTCGTCGCAGGCCTGCAGCACCCAGCGCCGCGACAGCCCGCCGCGGTTGGGATCGTCGTCGAGCTGGTTGGCAAGCTTGGTCGCCAGAACCCAGCTCGGGCGGTTGTTGGAGATGGCGCGGCCGACCACCTGTTCGGACTTCCCGCCATTATAGGCGTCGGCGCTGTCGATGAAGTTGACGCCGGCCTCGCGCGCTTTTGCGACGATCCGCACCGAGGTCGCCTCATCCGTCGGCCCACCGAACATCATGGTGCCGAGGCAAATCGGCGAGACCTTCAGGCCGCTGCGGCCGAGTTGACGGTATTGCATTCTTGGACGTCCTTCCCTTGGGACTGCGAGCATAACTTTTATCATTCGTCATTGCGAGGAGCGAAAGCGACGAAGCAATCCATAGCGCCGCAAGCGGATAGATGAATTGCTTCGCTTCGCTCGCAATGACGACGGAAACCTAGCTCTCGTTCTTCAAGATCTTGAACACGCCGCTGGCCATGGCGATGACCCGCCTGTCGACGGTGACCTCTGTCGTGATGAAGATCAAGCTCCGGGTCGAACGCACCACATGCGGCCGCGAGATCAGCACCTCGCCGATCTTGCCGGCCTCGACAAAATGCGTGTCGAGCTGCACCGTCGCCAGGGTCGTCTTGCCCGAAGCGTAACGGGCGGTCATGCCGCAGGTGCGGTCGGCAAAGGTCATCAGCACGCCGCCCTGCACCAGCCCGCGGCGATTGTGGTGCTTGTCCTCGGTGATCAGCGCGTATTCATGAACGCCGTCGGCCACGCGCTGCCAGAGCGGGCCGATCAGCGTCAGAAAGCCGGTGGTCTCGACCATCTTCCAGCCGTCGGATTTGAGCTTGGCGGCGGTCTTGTCGATCATGTCGTGCTTTCTCGGACTGCAATTTCCATCATTTCATCGGAAACAGTTGTGTTGTAGTCAAGCCGGATGAGGCGTCCATTCGACGATACCACACGGCGGAATATTGCAGACCTGTGCGCCGCGTTCTCGCGCTTGCCACCCGTTGATGCGGCACCGGAGCTCAAGCGTGCCGCGGTCGCGATCGCACTGACCGGCGCTGACGATGCGGACGAAACCGCGCTGTTGCTGACCCGGCGCGCGTCGTCGCTGCGCTCGCATCGGGCTCAATGGGCGCTGCCGGGCGGGCGCTGCGATGCCGGCGAGACGCAGGTCCAGGCCGCGCTGCGCGAGCTGCACGAAGAGCTTGGCCTTGCGCTCGCGGAGGACGCCGTGCTCGGCCTGCTCGACGACTATCCGACCCGCTCGGGCTATCTGATCACGCCTGTCGTGGTGTGGGTGAACGCAGGGCAGGCGATAGCACCGAATGCGGCCGAAGTTGCCTCCGTGCATCCGATCCCGCTTCACATGACCGAGCACACGGATGCGTTCGACTTCGTACATATCCCCCAGAGCACGCGGCGGGTGATCCGTTTCCATTGGGAAGACCGGCTGATCCATGCGCCGACGGCGGCGATGATCTACCAGTTCCGCGAGGTGCTCGACGGCCGCGACACGCGCGTTGCCGATCTCGAGCAACCGGTGTTTGCCTGGAAGTAGCCGCGTTTTGGCTCTTTGATTGCGCATGATCTCTTCGGAAAACCGCTGCACACTTTTCCGGATCATGCGCTACAAGGACTCGATGCCGGTTCAAGCGATTCGTCGTGTCCTGATCCTGTCCGCGCTCGCCTTGCCGTTGCTGACGCCGGGCGCGGGCAATCTGCTGCCGCCCGTCATGGCCCAGACACAGGCCGCGCAGGCGTCGTGGAAGGACTATCTGGCGGCGCGCGCAGCTTTCAAAGCCGAAGTCGAAGGTTACTGGACCTCGAGCGCCGAAAAGCGCCGCGGCCGCAACGCCAAGCGGCGCGAGCGCCAACAGATCACGCTCGACGATTACGTGTTGACCCAGCCGCC
>Ga0157374_10003037_pt1 | contig 14072 bp, 13 predicted proteins | sample M25metaG_FD_115308 | JGI IMG/M metagenome (GOLD analysis project Ga0157374, IMG submission 115308) | Miscanthus rhizosphere microbial communities from Kellogg Biological Station, Michigan, USA - M2-5 metaG | ecosystem: Host-associated > Plants > Roots > Rhizosphere > Soil | place: USA: Michigan...
ACCTCGTCCCTGGCACCGGGGATGCAATGCATAACCGATCTCGGCCCTGTAGTGCTCCTTTTTTATATTCCAGAACGTGATCGTCCCAATGAGTCCCGGGTCATTTTTCAATGCAATGGCCCATGCAATGTATTGATTACCGTCAATCCCTTCATTGATCGTATGTATCCATTGCCTGGCTTCATCAATGGATTGAGTGGGATCACGGTCTAGAAACTGCAGCATCTCTTTATCTGAACGAAGGAAAAAGATCTCTTCTGCGTCTTCATCGGCAAGCCTTCTGAGGTTTAAACGTTCGGTTGAAAGAGAAGGAAAAGGATCAAAATTCAGCAGCAGCATAATTGAGCTGCAAATATAATTGTGATCTGTCAAACCGTACGATGATCAAAATTTTTCCCAGGATTCTATTTCGCCTTCGATAATTCTAAATAAAGGGTGCGATTCAAAATTTTTCACGGCTGTTAATTCTTTTAGTTTCTTCCTGTCCCTCAATTTCAATTTTCTTTTCAAATGATCTATTTCAAAATCCAGTTGACCGGTTGTTACGGTAAGTGTTAATGTCGTAAACCGTTGATTGATCTTGTTCTTATTAAACCTATAGCTCCTTTTTTCTGCTTCTTTATATACTTCCCACAGGTATTGATCAATGCAGGCGAGTGCTTCTTTGGATTCTTTGAACCGGGTAAGTTGAGGATGATTTTTGTATCCCTTCGTTTTGTTTTCCAAAACATTTTTTGCAAGCAACGTCTCCCTCCAAAGAGCCACCAGGCCTTTGCTGTCAAGATATTTTGGATGAATGGACCAGATGCGCATCACGACAAATTTATAAAGGTTACAATAGAACGATGGGTGCCTTAGTCCTTGAGAATACAAAATGATTTCCATCAAACTAATTTTTTCCTCATGTGCTAAGAAAGTTGATAATTTCTATTGGCGAAATCTGATAATATAAAAAGCACGATACACTTTTGTTCACGATGAATCATTGAATTTGATGATTCACTAAATTCGACCGCCACTTTGCCGATGCGTATCTGTTGTACGCAGCTTAGTTTTTTGCACATAAAGACCTTGAGTACATGCAGTTGTTATTGAAATATTTACGGCCGCAACAGAAAACTATATTCTTAGCACTCCTGTTTGCTGGCATGAGCCAGGTGCTGTCAATGGTTGACCCTATCATTTTCGGAAGAATTATTGACCAATATGGCAAGCGATCTCCAACTGTTCAGCAAGATGAATTAATAAAGGGAGTGGCAAGCTGGCTGGTCATTGCGATTGGTGTTGCTTTGTTAGCCCGATTGGCAAAAGCTGCGCAAGACTACTATACTGGATATTCAGTGCAGAGGCTGGGCCTGCAGGTATTTGATGATGGATTGAAACAAACACTCCGGTTGTCATTCCAGGAATTTGAAAAACAACACAGCGGTGAAACATTATCCATACTACAAAAAGTGAAAACAGATCTGCAACGTTTCATGCAATCGCTGGTGGCTGTATTGTTTACCACCGTAGTGGGCATCTGTTTTTTACTTTGGTATTCAGTCACTAAAAATTGGCTGCTTATTCCCGTGTTCTTAGTGGGTGTACTATTCCTGGGTGGCTTAACGGGAATGGTTAGTAGAAAAATTAAAACAATACAACGATCCATTAACAAGGAAACCAATGTACAAGCAGGATTAATAACAGAATCGTTGCGAAATATAGAGCTGGTGAAAAGCCTCGGCTTAACTTTTCCGGAAATAAGGCGCTTAAAGGAAAGAACAAAGGGCATATTCGACCTGGAGATGTCTAAGGTGCGCCAGGTACGCACTCTTTCATTTATCCAGGGCAGTACAATGAATATCCTGAAACAATCTATTCTTTTTATATTGTTATGGCTCATCTTCGGAAATTTTTTAAGCACGGGTGAATTGATTGCCACGCAATTTATTTCCACATCAATCTTTGCTCCGTTGCAGGAATTGGGCAATATTATTTTACTATACCGGGAAACAGCCTCTTCGCTGCAAAGCTTTGATGAACTGATGCAAAAGCCCATAGAACGAAAGCCTAAAAATGCAGTAACACTGGGCCCATTGCAAACATTGTGTTTTGATGAAGTGACCTTCACGCATAAAACAGCCTTTACCAATTCTATTGATGATTTGTCTTTTTCCGTTAGTAACGGAGAAACAATTGCCTTTGTGGGGCCATCAGGCTCGGGCAAATCAACATTGGTAAAACTATTGGTTGGTCTATACAAACCAACTGCGGGTAAAATTCTTTTTAATAACATCAGCTCTGTAAAAATTCACTACAATGCTTTCAGAAAAGAGCTTGGATTTGTAACGCAGGACACGCAGCTTTTTGGAGGAACCATTCGAGACAATTTGTTATTTGTACAACCCAATGCAACGGATGAAGAAATAACAGAAGCGCTTAGAAAGGCAGCGTTCACCGAAGTTTTACAACGTTCGCGAAAAGGAATTTATACCCAGCTTGGCGAAGGTGGTATGAAGTTATCTGGCGGTGAGCGCCAGCGATTATCTATAGCAAGGGCATTAATCAGGAATCCGAGATTGCTTATTTTTGATGAAGCTACTTCTTCGCTTGACTCAATCACGGAAGAATCCATTACAGAAACCATCAGGGGGTTATCGAACAGCAACGAGCGCATTACCATTCTTATTGCACATCGCCTGTCTACAATTATGCACGCAGATTGTATTTATGTATTAGAGCAGGGAAAAATAGCAGAAACAGGAACCCACAAGCAATTATTGAATAATAAAGGCCTGTACTATGCCATGTGGCGGCAACAGGCGGGCGAACGAAAAATGCAAACTGTATAAATAGTCATGCTATTAAGACACATATCTGGCGGCACGCAACGCTATTGAGCTTTTATTTTTACCTTCAGTTTTTGTGTTTAATTCGACTTCAGCTATTGCCTGGCAAAGCGTTAGTGCCATGCCCTGGCAATGCTTGACGTTGTTAGAAAAATATGCAAGCAATAAAGATCTACAAAACCAGTAAGGGAATTATTATTCACCAGGGTAATGATTTTTTTCTTTCTAAAGAACCGGAGTGGGATAAGTTTATCAACCGCAAGGATCTTTTTAAGAAGGTGAATGATGATTTAAAAGGTTTGAAGGCGAACAGTGATCTGTCAGAAATGATCGTCGACAATTTGACTGCACCTATAGGCGCGCAGGAGATCTGGGCCGCGGGTGTAACTTACCTTCGCAGTCGTGAAGCCCGGATGGAAGAATCAAAAGATGCGGGCGGGGGAGATTTTTATGCAAAGGTGTATGAGGCCGATCGCCCGGAACTTTTTTTTAAGGCGACAGCCTATCGTACTGTGGGGCCCGGAGATGTTGTCCGGATAAGAAAGGACTCGCAATGGAATGTTCCCGAACCAGAGCTTACTTTATTTATTTGCTCACAAGGGACCATCGAAGGTTATACTGTCGGTAATGATATGTCATCTCGGGATATTGAAGGTGAAAATCCTCTTTATCTTCCACAGGCAAAATCATACAATGCTTCCGCCGCCATTGGCCCTTGTTTATATGTTTCAGAGGCACCCATTCATCCTGATTCATTGATCCGTCTTGAGATCCAACGACAAGCTGAGTTGATCTTCTCGGGTGAGATCTCCATTAACCGGATGAAGAGAAAGCACGAAGAATTGGTGGAGTATTTATTCAGGGAAACCTCTTTTCCCAACGGAGTTTATTTAATGACAGGCACAGGTATCGTTCCTCCCGATCATTTCACATTGAAACCCGGGGATGAGATAAAAGTTTCCATCGAAAATATCGGCATTTTGGTGAACACCGTTGGTCAATAGACCATGCTGCCTTAGACAAATAAAATAAACTGCGGTTCGACCGCCTGTCATTACTCTCAGGAATATTTCTTTTTTTTGAATACATTCAGATAGTTAAACCATCTGTATGAGAACAATACTTTTCTTATTACTGTTGATACCGGCAGTATCAAATGCCCAATTCAAAAGGTCAGCAACAGAGCTTGCAAAAGATAATATCAGGGACTATGTAACGCAAAAGCTATTTAAAGATCTTTCTTATCAACCTATTTCGTTTGGGGAGTTAACGACTAACAGGGGAGGTGGCTCTACTTTCTCATCTCTTATCAAACACAAATTTGCGATCACCGAGATTGAATCTCATGAGAACATGAAGGTGCCTGTTCAAAAGGAATACCTGTTTGTATTTTATTTTAATAACAAGATGAAAGTGCAAATGGCTGAAAGTATTTCTTCACAATAGGTTTGCACTTCCTGTCTCCGCTGCAATTTGTAGAAAGGATTCTTTAACCATCGTGAGTCGTGAGGCTCAGACGTGAGAAAATTTCTATTCACGTCGCACGTCTGACGTCTCACGATATAAGTTACTTTTATCGTGCTTTTAGAACCAAAACAACCCACCTCATGAAATTTTATTTTGTAGCAGGCGCTGTCATTACATCGGGACTATGCTGGTATTTTGCCAATGATCTGTCGGGAAATTATTGGTTTTTACTGTGGGTCGCCCCTGTACCTGTTTTGATCACTTCATTTCGATTATCGGCAAAAGGGACTTTTTTAGTGGCTTTTATTGCTTACCTGCTGGGACGCTTAAGCTGGCTTTCGTATTTACTTACTGTTTTGCCTGTACCATTGGCAGTGTTTTTTACGGTATCACTTCCTTTGATATTTGCATTGATCGTTTTGCTAACAAGAAAAATTGTTTTACGGGATCGAAACGGTTGGTCCGTATTTTCCTTCCCGGTTTTCTGGTGTTTGTTTGAATTTCTTTTGTTCAAATTTTCTCCCGATGGAACAGCCGGAAGTATTTCTTACACGCAATCAAATTTTCTTCCCATTGTACAAATAGCTTCAGTAACAGGGATTTTAGGGATCAGTTTTTTGGTCACGCTTTTCCCTTCGGCAATTGCAGTTGGTTCCAATTTCCGGTTTAGAAGAATGAAAAGATCGTTAATGATCGCTTTTTTGCTCATTTTTATTTCAATAATATTTGGAATGATAAGACTGAATAGTAAACCATCAAACCGGGCGGAGCTTACAGCGGGTCTGGCGGTGCTTGATGAAAAATTTCATTCGGAGACAGATCATCCTGATACCATAAAGGAAATAAAGACAGCAAATTTGTATGCTGCTGAAATAAAACGGTTGGCTCAGCAGGGAGTACAGGTTGTGGTATTACCGGAAAAAATTGTAAACATAATGCCAGCCACCGGGACTACTATAAAAAATATCTTTTTGAATGCCGCAACCAGCGATCACGTTGCGATTGTTGCGGGGTACACCCGGTTCACAAATGACAACACCAGGCAGAACAGGGCACTGGTCATTTCCGCGAAAGGCGAGTTGCTGTCAGATTATCAAAAAGTAAATTTGTTTGAAGGCGAGGCAAGAAGCGGGTTTATACCGGGAAACGATATTTCTGTTTTCGATTTAAATGATATTGCGTCCGGGGTTGCAATTTGCAAGGACATGGACTATTCAGGGTTCCTAAGAAAGTATGATAAGAATAATACCCTGGTCATGTATGTGCCTGCCTGGGATTTTATAAAGGATGGCTGGCTTCATTCCCGCATGGCTATATTGCGCGGTGTAGAAAACGGGTACGCGATAGTGAGAGCAGCAAGGCAAGGCGAGTTAACGATCAGTGATCACTGCGGAAAAGTTCTTTATGAAGCAGACTGTACAAATAATAAAGGAGTAGTACTTACCGGGAAATTCCCTTTAGTGACAACAAAAACTATTTATAGCCAATTCGGTGATTGGTTTGGCTATTTAATCGCAATAACCGCGATCATTTTTATTTTGCTGAGACGAAACGCAAAAATACCCCGAAGCCAGAAAATAAAAACCACGTAAAATATAAAAAGGAATTGCTCGCAATTCCTTTTTTCAATAACGATGTTTTGTTACTCAAATGCTGTTGACAGGTCTTTTCTTAGCCAATAAATTTCCCATTCGCATTTTCTTATCCAAGAAGTCTTTCCCTTTTTCTCTCAAATCTTTTTTTTGTTTAGGGGTCATTTTTGAATATTTATATATACCAAACGCTGCAGCGGCTGCCAGCAAAAGGCCTAGTGTTTTTCGCATAAATAAGGGTTTAAATTTTTAATGAATAGACTGGGAGGTTAAAATATCGTGCCATAATTCTGACAGGGCTTATCGATTTGTCTTTAGGACGATCCATATAGGATCGAAAAGCGCGGAATATGTTTCCTCTTCTCCGCAAAAAACGTCTAAGAAATTGACCCTTGATTTTTTTCTTCTATAAAAATTTTTCTTTATGCTGCCTCAGATAATCATGTATATTATCTCAATTTCATCCATCATACTTGGGTTTGTGGCTTTGATTCTCCAAAAAACATACCTGGATCCGGAAACACAAAAACCAACAGAAGTTGAGGTACCCGTAATAGGGAAGCTTAAGACAAATTACCCGGCATTGGTCTTTGTTTTTTTAGGATTTGCCGGGGCTTTTTATTCTTTCCAAAGATCCCAGGTAAAAGAAAAAGTACAATGGACCATCCAGGGCTCATTGGTAGATTCAGCTCACAGGATCAAGGATTGGTCGGATGGTGAATTCAAAGTAATTCCCACAAATACTGAGACAGCGATCGATAATTCTACAGGCAAGTATAAAATTACACTCAGTATTGATAAGGGACGTCGTTTTGAAGATGAGATTAAGTGTATAATGTATTCAAATAAAGATGGAAACGCTCAACTTTATCCCGACACAGAGTATAAGAATTGGCTAAGTAAAAAACCTTCGCTTCTTTCCAACGATGTAGAACTTACCCGCTTTTATAAACCACTCCTGGTATCTAACTTCTGATAAACTTTATTGATATGAAAAAGTTAATTTGTTCGGCGATCCTGGTTCTGTTTGTCAGTGCTTTATTTGCAGACAATTTCCAGTTGATCTATCGTGAAGGCGACAGCCGGTACACGGTCTCCTATTCATTTTTCAGAATTCTCGATGGCAGCGGCAACGAGTTGACCCGCGGATATTCGGATAAGTATGGGAGAATAATTGTCAACCTCGGAAAAGGAGACTATACCTGCGAAGTCGCCTATCGAAACAGGAATTACAAAAAAACGATAACAATAACAGGTGATACAGGTATCAGAGAGATACAACTGCAATAGGTCACAGAACGGATTGCCTCGTCTTGCTCATTTTACCCGGAACTCAAAATAAACTTGTCATAACTTATAATGTCATGACGGGATTTATTTAGTTTAAAAAAGGCATTAGCTTTAAAACAATTAAATTCATGAATGCGAACCGTCCGGGTAACAAAAATAAAAGGCCTTCTCTTCCTATTCATTTTCCTGAGCTCTTCCTCAATATTTGGTCAGGATACTATGGTGGTTAAACAAGATTCGGTGAAGGAGGTTGATGTAACCGGTATATTAAAAAAGATATTTAATAAGTCTGGAAAGCCTGAACCCGAGCCTGACCCATCCAAAGTTCATTTCGCAATTCTTCCGACACTTAGTTACAACCCGAGCTTTGGGTTCATTTTCGGCGGCAAATTAACGGGGGGTAAGCAATTAGGTGACCCGGCAAATACTGATCTTTCAGTCTTTGCCTTAGAATTTTTTTATGGTACGAAAGGAATTTTGTCTGCCCAGGCGAAGCATAATATTTTCACAGCAGAAAACAAATGGAATTGGCAAGGCCAGTGGCAATTAGCAAAATATGGCTTGCTTGACTATGGACTAGGCACCGGAAATTTCAAAACCAGGAACGGCGGTTTTTCTTTCGATCAGTACCCAATAAAGAATGCGGACAGTTCATTTCCGATCAGCTACACTTATATACGCCTGTCTGAAAAAGCATACAGGAAGATCGGAAAATATTTTTATGCGGGGGGTGGTGTAAGATTCGATCGCTACTCCAACATTGATGATTTAAAACAAACTAACTCTTTTAATACGCCGCATGAACGATACAGTTTGCGACATGATTTCGATCCTAACCAATATTCGGCAAACGGATTTATTCTCGCTGTGCAGTATAACACAAGAGAACACCCGATACGTTCATTTGGAGGTATCTATGCTGACATGGGTTTGCAATTCAATCAAAAATGGATGGGAAGCTCAAAAAATGCAATTCAACTTCAATATGATTTCAGAAAATATTGGTCGCTGAGTAAGAAAAACCCTGAAAATGTTATCGCCTTCTGGCATTGGGCAGCCTACAAACTGAGCGGCGTTTTGCCTTACCTGGAAATGCCATCGACGGCGTCCGATGCTTACGGTCGAAGCGGAAGGGGATACACTTTCTCCCGTTTTAAAGGGCCAGCGTATGCTTGTTTCGAAACAGAGTGGCGGTTCCCGATAACCAGGAATAAACTAATAAGTGGTGTTTGTTTTTTTAACCTTCAAACAGCATCCGACGATTTTAATAAAAAAGTGTTCGAATCATGGGAACCTGGCGGAGGAGTCGGCCTGCGAATTCTTTTCCAAAAACTGAATCGCACAACTATGTGTATTGACTTTGCAAAAGGCAGATATGGAGCAAGTGGATTGTTCTTTGGACTGGGCGAAGCATTTTAATCAAGGGTGGAATTTAAATTCTATTTGTTATTTCTCAATCCTTCGTACACTTCTATGCATGCCCAAGACCGGAGCAAAGTCAAATTGTTTGTAAAAAGACGCAAGACGTTCGCCTGTAAATAAGCCCACATAAGCGTGCACAGGCGCATTGGCATCTAGCCACGCTGCCAGCTCTTTCATTAGCATTGACCCAACACGCTTGCGTTGCCAATCAGGATGAACCATTACGTCTTTTACATAATAGAAGCTGGCCTCATCACTCAATAGCAAAGCACAACCGATGACCTGGTTTTCATGTTCCGCAACGACACCATGTACTGGCGCCCGTAAAATTTTTTCAGTTAATGAATGATCATAGTTTTTATCCCAGCCTACCGCGGAGATCAGGGCCAAATATTCGCTTGCGGTTGGGATCCTTGGAATAATTCTCACTGTTTCGGGAACAGGTTGGCTCTTTGGATGATCAGAAATGGGTGGCCCGGCAAAGATCACATAATAACCATTAAGGTCGCGGACCGTATAGCCGGCCAAACCCCAGGGTTTATTTTCAAGCGGCTCAACGATATCTGCATTTTTGCTTTTGTGAAAATGATAAAAATTTTCCAGGTTTTTTACCCTGATAAAAATAGAATTGCCTTGCGAAACTGATGCAAGCTCAGGGTATTGGGAAAACTGTATAAACACTCCCTGCCAGGTAACACCTCCGTGGTTTGGTGGCTCACCCCAGGTCCATTTGTTCGGGAAACCAAGTACCTTATGCCAGTATTCAACTGTTTCTGTTACATCTTTAACTGCAAGAACGGGTTCAACGTGCGAAAGGAAAAGATCACTTTCTTCATTTAACATCTCGGAAGTTTTCAACGAAAGTATAAATTCTGTTTTGAAGCAATTTTCGGGCAGGGCAACGTTGTGATAAAGGAAGATAGTTAGTTATTGGAGTTGATATTAAATGAAAGCCCTCCGCCTGCAAAAAATTTCCTTGAAACGCCCGCTTCAGCATACAATCCGATATTTCTTGAAAGGTAATAACGAAGTCCCAGCATACTTCCGGCATTTATCTCACCAACGTGATAATTTATATGATCGTTATCGACATTCTTTCTGTCGAACACAAGAGAGTGATTGGCGTAACCAAAAAACGCTGCGATATAAAGATCCCAGTCTTCATTTTTTATTATGAACGGACTAACATGAAAAGTGCTTTTTATCCCGACATCCCAGCCTTTCCAAACATCTTTATATTCTATTTCGGGCATGGTTGGGTATTGGAACTTGTAGTAGGTGTATGTGTATGCAGTGTAGAATCCTACGCTGACCAACCTTGTCAGAGAATAATCGCCACTCAAATTTATTGCGGGAATACCACTATTATCCCTGGAGAGGCTGCTTGGATAACCATAGCCTGAAGAAACCCCTAAATTAATTACAACGTCATTTTTACCGGTCTGGGCCTGACCGATTGATGTAATAAATAACAGGGACGCTATCAGACAAAACTTTGACATTAATTATGAGATCAAATCGAAATTTCAAATTCCTGGGCCGGGAGGATTGAACTACTAAATTACTTGAAAACTTGCTAGATGTTTTCATGTGGTCCCTGCTCTTTGCCAATTTAAATGAAATTGTGCATGAATCTTCAATGGACACGTAAAAAACAGTCTAAAATTCCTCGCGTTAAACAAATTTTTCATTCATTTCAAATCCGATTCTTCCTGCAGCTTATATTTCGCTAGTGTGGTCGTTGTGCCTTCGTGAACGAGTAATAAGTCAATGCAAAACCCATTTGGTGACAGGCCGTATAGTATAGCATGTCGAGAAAATAGTGTTTAAATGACTTCCTGCCTTCACTCATTTTGATCATGATCGTAGAAACCCAGGCCGTTTTGTTTATAAAATTATTCAGGTGGTACTGGTCGGTTGTCGCTACCAGCATAGTTGTCGACAATGGGAACTTTGCGCCCTTGGCCGGATCCCCATCCTTGTACTTATTTTTCCAGCTCAACTGGGGATCATACCAGTTTGGATTTGCGTGGGGAAATTTTTGATGAAAAGCATCCCAATGAAACATGAGCGTTTCATTAAAACCTTTACTGGCACCTGCCATAAATACAAGGCTGCCGGTTATGATTTTGTTTTTATCCATTTTCCAGTGGCTGATCGTTTTAGGTTCAATGCCAATATTGTATTGGGCATGTGAAGCAAGGCTGCACATCAGCAGTGCAATAAAAAGCGTTTTCATGTACGGGTTTTTTGGTGACGTTTTATGCAGCTGTTCAAGGATAGATTTCTCCCCAGAGATCCTCATCTCGATCTAAGTTCTTCAAATGATTGTGATAAAGGCTTTTAAGGATTTTGGTACGGTGGCAAAAGCCTGTGAGTAAGATGGTGCTAAAATAGAAACTGATCTTAAAGTTTGCAAGTAAATGCCCAAATAAATTTTAATTCATGACACTGGTCATGTTTATTAAAATTCTGGCTTTGAGAGGACAAAATCTCATGCTGCGAATGCCGAAGTCCAATTGATCAAAGATTTTCCAACGACGGATGCACCCATGGTTGACGGTAGGTTCTTTGTAAAAGCCTGGTAGCCTCCGGATCACCGGTGATCTCATGCTTCACCGGGTCATAATGCAATGGCCGGCCTCCCAACTGCATGGATATATTTGCCATGATACAACTTGCAGTAGAGATATGGCCTTGTTCGATATCGGCAACTGGTTTTGTATTTTTATCAATGGCTTCCAGGAAGTTGAGCATGTGTAATCTTGTAGCTGGCGCCGCATTCAGCTCAATATCTTTTTCTTTCAGGTCTTCGGGATATTTTTCTTTTTCATACACTACATCTTTATGTATTGTTTTTTGTCCTTCGGCTTCAGGGAAAAAATCATACTTCATCGTACTTCCGCACAAGGTTCCTTTATCACCATAGAGTTTGAATGACCACGGATATTCCGGATCAGCGGGTGTTCCCCAACTGCGATGCTGCCATACACAATCCAGTTCATCAAATTCGAAAATGGCGGTCTGTGTATCGCTGATATTACTTTTCCCTGTTTTATCAATATAAATACCACCTGTGGAAGTGATTCGTTTCGGCCAGCCCAGGTTCATCAGCCATCTCACTGCGTCGAGCATGTGTACGCACATATCGCCGATGATGCCATTTCCATATTCCATAAAAGTGCGCCACCAGCGTACGTGTGGTAAGCCATCATAAGGACGCAAGGGCGCAGGTCCTGTCCACATCTCGTAATCAAAAAAATCCGGGACCTGCTGTGCAGGAGGATTCCCATTATTGCGCATATGGTAATAGCAGCAGATCTCCACATGCGATACTTTACCCAGCAGCCCGGCATCGACAATATGCTTCTTTGCGTCGATCAAATGGGGAGTGCTTCTTCGCTGCGTACCCACCTGGACCACACGATTATATTTTCGTGCAGCAGCAACCATCGCTTCTCCCTCCATTACATCAACGCTGATCGGTTTCTGTACATACACATGTGCACCTGATCTTATCGCCTCAATAGTTATTAAAGCATGCCAGTGATCAGGCGTGCCGACGAGAACAATGTCAGGCTTTTGTTCTGCCAATAATTTTTTATAATCGTCATACAAAGCAGGTCGTTTGTGACTTTGCTGACGCTGGCTCACCATGTCAGCCGCAGATTCCAATTGATGCTTATCTACATCACAAAGAGCCACTACTTCAACAGGCGCAACCTGTATCAACCGAAACAGATCACTCTTGCCGTACCATCCCGTACCGATCAGTGCCACTTTGCGATTTGATGCAGCAGTGCTGATGTCCATACCATGAGTCTTCAGGGCAGTAAGCGCTAATGCAGCAGAAGCGTTGCGGATAAATTGACGTCGATGTAAATGAGAACTCATAAAGCAAGTATTAACTGATGTTGTTCTTTAAAGGTAGATAGTTTTGTGCATGATCGTAGGCCAGGCGTTTGCATGAATTGCGAACAGGGCGAAGGTTGCATCTGTGCTTCCGATCCTCTATCTTTATCTACTCTATTCAATTGCCACCGAATATCCGAATGATCAATCCATGAATCCAGGAAAAATATTTTCATCTTGCTTACTGCCCATCGTCTCAGTTTTTATTTGTTTTTCATGTAATAACAGATCAGAGACTAAAGAAAGAATTAATGAAGCTAACTATTACACCCAGTCTGATCACAACAGGATGGCAGCGGAGTGGGAGCCCGCATTAGGAGTAATGGTTGTATGGCCATTGGCACTACCTCATAAACTTATCGTTGAATTAGCAAAGGATAACCAACTATTCACTCTTGTACCGGATAAAAAGAACATGCAGGATGCAATTAAATGGTATCTATTATGGAGAATAGATACCTCAAGAGTGAAGTTCATTGTTGCAAAACAGGGTGAAGACGCATGGTGGGTACGGGATTGGGGGCCTCCTGCTGTATTTACTCCAGGTGGAAAGATGGAGTTGGGAGATGGAAAATATATTTATTCTACACCCATGTCAGGTCTTGCATGTGACGATAGCCTCAGGTTTCTTTATAAAACAGCTGGCAATAAAATAATACGGACGGATACAGATGACCAGGCGACGGTGGAAATTGGCAAAGCTTTGAACATACCTATTTTAGACCTGCCCTTTATAAGCACAGGAGGTAACGTTTTGACTGACGGCCTTGGAACCGCCTTTTCTACCTGTATTCTCGCTAACGAAAACCGGTTTAATGGCACCCCGGCTGAAGAATTTTTTGCATCGAATAGACGATTACTTGGAATAAATAACTATCACCTTGTTTCTAATTTTTCAAAAAATGATATACAGCATATAGATTGTTTCATGAAGCTGCTAGACGAAGAAAGAATTCTTGTTGCGGAGCCACCGGTCGGTAGCGAATTGAGCCAGGTATACGAAAATATAGTTACGAATGAGTTGTCTAAACTAAGGACTATTTTCGGCCGACCCTTCCAAATTCTTAGAATTAAGATTTATCCTTATGATCTTGGACATAACCACCGGGAGATCCTGGCTGCGTATACTAATTCGCTTATTCTGAATAAAACAATTTATGTTCCCCTGTTTGGAATCCCAGGGGATTCAATCGCATTAAAACGGTGGTCCGAAGTAATGCCGGGATATCGGGTCAAAGGATTTGAGTTCACGTTGAAAGATGAGCCATTCTTAAATGATAAAGCAAGAGAACATTACGGGCATACAGCGATTGGCTGGGGTTATGATGACGCTTTGCATTGCAGAACAAGGGCCATATGGGATACCATCATGCTTTATATGGCCGTAAAACGAATTGATCAAAATGTTTCACCAGGAAAAACCAACCGGGTGTTTGTTACTATTATCGACTATAGTAAAAAAGGCCTTACTGCCCGAAGTACAAACCTTTATTGGAGATTAAAGGGCGAGAGCAGGTGGAATGAAATTGGTTTGCAAACAACAGAAGACAGTACACAT
>Ga0157374_10003039_pt1 | contig 14070 bp, 13 predicted proteins | sample M25metaG_FD_115308 | JGI IMG/M metagenome (GOLD analysis project Ga0157374, IMG submission 115308) | Miscanthus rhizosphere microbial communities from Kellogg Biological Station, Michigan, USA - M2-5 metaG | ecosystem: Host-associated > Plants > Roots > Rhizosphere > Soil | place: USA: Michigan...
GCCTTCATCTACATAAGCGCCTATGTTCACATACGATGGCATCATGATAACGCCTTTGGCCAAATATGCACCGTAACGGGCAATAGCATGCGGCACCACGCGGACGCCGGTTTTCTTGTAATCCGTTTTCAGCTTCATTTTATCGTGAAACACGAAAGGGCCCACTTCAATTTCCTTCATTTCGCGTATCGGGAAGTAAAGTATCACGGCTTTCTTTATCCAGTCGTTAGTATGCCAGCGGTTGCCAATAGGTTCGGCTACGCGCAGTTCGCCTTTATCCAGGCGCTGTATCACGGTTTCAATCGCGGTTGTATAATCGTGGTTGCCAAGCAGGGTGCGGTCTTCCCAGGCTTCTTCTATTAATTTCTTTAGATTTTGCATTGGTAAATTAAACTTTCCGACAAAGTAAAGGATTTTTAGAGGAAATTTGTTTGCAGATTATTTACCTATGGTTAATATCGACGAGCCGATGTAAATTGCCGGGAAATATGCCTGAAAAAGAAAAACTGAGAATTGATAAATATTTGTGGGCGATACGGGTATTTAAGACGCGTACGCTGGCATCTGATGCTTGTAAGGCCGGCAGGGTAAAGCTTGAGGGGCAGAACATCAAGCCATCGCACGAGGTGAAGGTAGGCGAGGTGTACCAGGTATCCAAAGGTATTGAGCGCAAGGTGATCAGGGTAACCGGCCTGCTTGAAAACCGGATGGACGCCAAAAGCGTAGTGAGTTTTTTTGAAGATGAAACGCCGGTGGAACACACTGTTCAGTATAAAACCATGTTCCAGGCCCCCTTATTGAAACGTGAACGAGGCGCGGGAAGACCGACCAAGCGCGAACGCCGGGACATAGATGACATGAAGGAAAATTTTTTCAACGATACCAATCATTGAATGAAAATATTGTGCTAAATTGATAGCCAGAAGTTTACCACCCGACCTTTGAAACAATGCTTTGTAATTATGCAAAAAAAGCTATTTTTGACCCCATTAAAAACCGAGGGATTTGGTAAACCCAACCTATGAAAAAAACAACCTTTCAATATATTCTTATCCCCTTTATTGCGATCGTCTGTTTGTCCTCCTGCGTCCAGCAAAAGCAGATAGCCTACTTCCAGAAGGCTGTCGGCCAATCGGATACGCTGGCTGTGGCACAGGCATATATACCCCGCATACAGCCGGGTGATATCATCGACGTTAAAGTGGGATCGTTGAACCCGGCAGCCAGCAGTTTCTTCAACCCTTTTTCTACCATGCCCGTTACCGGCGATAATGTGGCTTCATCAGCAACACCCGGCAGCAGCACTGCAGCAACTGCAAGCATAACTACACCTTCGCTTGTTCAAAATTCTACGCCAGGTTACCTGGTGGATGCCAATGGCAATATCGAGATGGCGATCGTCGGTACGATAAAAGTGGCCGGCCTTACTACCATCGCCGCCAAAGACACCATAAAAGCCAGGGTCTCAAATTATTTGAAGGGGATCACTATTGTGGTACGCTTCATGAATTATAAGATATCGGTACTGGGCGAGGTAATGCGCCCTTCGGTATACGTGATACCTAATGAAACCATCACGCTGCCCGAAGCATTGGGTCTTGCCGGTGATATGACCATTTTTGGTAAACGCGACAATGTGCTGGTGATACGTGATAATAACGGAAAAAAAGAATTCGGGCGCGTAAACCTGAATAGCCGCGATCTGTTCAGCTCGCCGTATTATTACCTCCATGCTAACGATGTGGTGTACGTGGAGCCAAGCAAAGGCAGGATAGCACAAACCGATAAAACCTACCAGTTATTGCCGGTTGTTTTGAGCGCATTGTCGTTCCTGTCCATCATTGTTATATATTCCAAGAGATAACTCAGCTATTATTCCTTTAATTTGAGCTAATGAGTGTTAACGAAGACCTGATAGAGACCACCAAAGATGGTCAGCAGGATACAGAATTTATTGAAACGCTATACAGCTACATCCGTCACTGGAAGTGGTTCGCGTTTTCAATTCTGATAGCCCTGTCATTGGGATATGTGTATCTGAAACTTGTTACCCCAAAGTATAAGATAGAAACCGACCTGCTGATAAAACCTGATAAATCGTCATCTAACGGCCAGAACGACCTGCTGCAGGACCTTAACCTGTTCACTTCCGATAAGATCATCGATAATGAGGTGCAGATACTGAAATCGAAGGATATCATTGAAAAGATCATCCGCTCGCTCAACCTGCAGACATCTTACTATTTGGTAAATGGTGTAAGAAAGCGCGAGCAGTATGGCTATGTGCCGTTTGAAGTGCGCCTGGTGAAACCGGATCCGGAAGCGGAGTACGACCAGAAATATGCCATCAGGCTGCTTGATTCCACGCGCGCTGAATTGAACGGGAAAGTGGTGCCGCTGAATACGCCATACCAGGTGGGAGTGGGCCAGATAGTGATCACCAGGCGGCCGAAATGGCGGGGTGCATTCAACGAACTGTACAACGTAAGGTTCCATGATATAGACGACGTTATAGAAACCTACAGCGACCAGTTGAAGGTCGATCCGGTTACCAAGCAGGCCACTGTGCTGACCATCAGTATTGAGGATGCGCTGCCGGACAGGGGCAAGGATTTTCTGAACAGGCTGCTGAACGAATATAACGCAGCTGCTATATATGACAAGAACCTGGAAAGTTCTAGCACGTTGGCGTTCATTAACGACCAGTTAAAGGATATCAGCACCAACCTGGGGACGGTTGAGAAAAACGTTGAGAATTATAAGTCGCATAACAAGATCGCTAATGTGAGCTCGCAATCTCAATTATTGCTGCAAAGCGTGGGTGATAATGATGCACAGCTGAACAAGGTGACCATACAGCTGAATGTACTGCAAAACCTGGAGAACTATTTAAAATCAAATAATGAGGACCCTGCCAGTCTTCCATCCATGCTGGGTGTTGACGATGCAACTTTGCTCGGCCTGGTTGCCAACCTGGGCCAGGTACAGCAAAGAAGGTTAAGCCTGCTGCAAACCGCAACCGAGGCCAATCCCCTTGTGGCATCGTGTAACGACCAGATAACAGCGCTAAAAAAAGCTATCAATACCTCGGTACAAAACCTCAGGTCGGGGCTTGAGACCACCAGGAGTAAGCTGGAAGAAAAAAATAAGCAATTTGAAGGTGCTATTCAACAGGTTCCGGGCCAGGAGCGCGGTTTACTGGATGTGATGCGCCAGCAGCACCTGCAGGATACCCTGTATATGTACCTGCTGCAAAAAAAGGAAGAAACCGCAATGAAGTTGTCATCAGGCGTGGCCGACAGCCGCACTATTGACCATGCACGCAGCAGCAGGCGCCCTGTGAAGCCTGTAAGGCCGCTGGTATATGTTACTTTCTTCCTGTTAGGTTTAATAGTGCCGGCATCTATGATCTATGTAAGGGGCTTGCTTAATTTCAGGATATCGAGGAAACAGGATATTGAACGAATAACGAGCGTCCCCATAATGGCCGAGGTCTCGCACTCCGACTCGCAAAGTACATTGCTTGTCGTCGAAAAGCCGCGCTCGATCGTGGCCGAGCAGATACGGGCACTGCGTACCAACCTGCAATTTATTATTCCTGCGGATGAGCAGAAAACCATACTCTTCACTTCCAGCATCAGCGGCGAGGGTAAATCATTCATCTCGCTCAACCTGGGTTCGAGCCTGGTACTATCGGGCAAGAAAGTGGTTATTTTAGAGCTCGACCTGCGCAAGCCAAAGCTGCATTCGGGACTGGAGATAGATAATGCCGAAGGCTTGTCAACCTACCTGATCGGCAAGGTTAACTACAAGGATATCCTGATCGAGATACCACAGCAAAAAAATTACTTTATTATCCCGAGCGGACCTATCCCGCCGAACCCGGCCGAACTGATCGGTAACGGAGCCATTGGCAAACTCATCGAGCAGCTGAAAAAGGAATTTGATTATATCATCCTGGATGCGCCGCCGGTGGGCCTGGTTACCGATGCCCAGATATTGGGTACTTACGCAGATGCAACCATGTTTATTGTAAGGCATAACTATACCGCCAAGAATTATATCTATGCGCTCGAGAACCTGAACAGGCATAAAAAGTTCAAGAATCTGAATATCATATTGAACTCGATCAAATTCCAGGAAGGTTATGGTTACGGTTATGGCAGCTACGGTTACGGCTATGGTTACGGCTACGGCGGTTACTACCAGGAGGAGGACGAAACCAAGTCTACCGCTATCGGCCGTATGCTGAAAAAGAAAAAGAAGGCTTGACAGGCTTTAGTATTGATATCAGGTTTGTCCCTATAAGTTTTAATTATGTCCGCAGAGCAGCATCAACAGGATTTCGCTGATTATTTTAAAGATCCGGCTAAAGTAAAAATAGCCATTATCGGCCTGGGTTATGTCGGCCTTCCGCTGGCCATTGAACTGGGCAAAAAGTACGATGTACTTGGCTTCGATATCAACGTAAGGCGTGTTGAAGAGCTGCGAAGGGGTGAGGATGCAACGCGTGAGGCGCACATCGGCGATCTGAAGAGTGTAATACAATCGCACAAAAACGGCGACACAGGCCTGCATTTTTCTGCTGATAAGAATGACCTTAAGAATTACCGTGTTTTTATAGTCACCGTTCCTACACCGATCAATAAATTCAAGGCGCCCGATCTTATCCCGCTGCTCAAGGCTTCTGAAATGCTTGGCGGAGTGCTTAAGAAAAATGACATCGTGATCTATGAGTCGACTGTTTATCCCGGCTGTACGGAAGAAGATTGCGTGCCTGCTTTGGAAGCAGCTTCGGGCCTGAAATTCAATAGCGACTTTTTTGTCGGTTATTCGCCGGAGAGGATCAACCCGGGCGATAAAGTTAATACGCTGGTAAGTATCAAAAAGGTAACATCGGGCTCGACATCTGTTGTAGCAGATGTGGTCGACCAGCTTTACAATTCAATAATCAAAGCCGGAACGCATAAAGCGCCAAGTATCAAAGTAGCCGAGGCGTCAAAAGCTATTGAGAACGCTCAGCGTGACGTGAACATATCGTTTGTGAACGAGCTTGCCCTGATATTTGATAAGGTCGGCATCGACACAAATGACGTATTGGAAGCAGCCGGAACCAAATGGAACTTTTTGAAATACAAACCAGGCCTGGTTGGCGGTCATTGTATCGGCGTCGATCCGTATTACCTGGCGCATAAAGCAGAATCATTGGGGTATCATCCGCAGGTTATCCTGTCTGGGCGCCGGGTGAACGACAATATGGGCATGTTTGTGGCCAATAAGGTGGTGAAGCTGATGATACACAAGGGCAAAAAAGTTGCCGGTTCAAAGGCGCTGATACTTGGTATTACTTTTAAGGAGAACTGCCCGGATATACGTAATACCAAAGTTGTAGATATTCATCATGAGCTGACGCAATTTGGCATGGAGGTGGATATTTATGATCCCTGGGCGATACCAGCCGAAGTAAAACACGAATACGGCATCGATATCTCACAGTCGCTCGCCCCTGGGGTAACTTATGATGCGATAGTGCTGGCTGTATCCCACCAGGAATTCTTGGCGATGGACATAAAGAGCCTACTGAATAGTGACGCCATTGTATTTGATACCAAAGCTTGCCTGGACCGTTCAATAATTGACGGAAGATTGTAAAAACCGGTAACTTTGACCGTACTTTAACGTTTAACGTACTTCTTACTGAGAAACAATAAGATATATGCTTGATTTAACTAACAAATCTATTTTAATTACCGGGGGGACGGGATCGCTGGGGAAGGCGCTTACACAACATATCCTGGATAACCATCCCGAGGTTCGCCGGCTGATCATTTTTTCGCGGGATGAGCAAAAGCAATTCCAGATGGCACAGGAATTTCCTGAGGCAGAATATCCGCAAATGCGCTATTTTATTGGCGACGTGCGCGACCTGGACAGGCTGAAGCGTGCCTTTAAAGGAGTTGACTATGTAATACATGCTGCGGCCATGAAACATGTGCCGATTGCTGAATATAATCCTACCGAATGCGTTCGCACCAATATTAACGGCGCGGAAAATGTGATCAATGCAGCTATCGACTGTGGTGACGTGAAGAAAGTGATCGCGCTTTCCACCGACAAAGCTGCCGCACCTATCAACCTGTATGGTGCTACCAAGCTGGCTTCGGATAAATTGTTTATCGCCGCCAACAATATCAGGGGATACAACCCCATCGTTTTCTCAGTGGTTCGTTACGGTAACGTGATGGGCTCGAACGGCTCGGTTATTCCTTTCTTTATGAAGAAAAGGAAAACGGGAGTATTGCCTATTACCGATGTGAACATGACCCGTTTCAACATCAGCCTGCAGGGCGGTGTGGATATGGTGATGCACGCGCTGGAAGTGGCCTGGGGCGGCGAGATATTCGTTCCCAAGATCCCATCATACCGGGTAACCGACGTAGCCGAGGCGATAGGCCCCGAATGCAGGCAGGAAGTTGTAGGTATACGTCCGGGTGAAAAGGTACACGAGGAAATGATCACCGCATCTGATTCGCATACCACCTACGACCTGGGCAAATATTATGTGATATTACCGCAGGTACCTAAATGGTCGCTGGATGAATACATTATCCATTTTGATGGTAAAAGAGTGCCTTATGGCTTCAAATACAATTCGGAGGAGAACACCGAATGGCTTTCAGTTGACGATATACGCGAGCTGATAGATAAACATGTAACTGTGGAAGTATAAAGAATGCTCTCAAAAATAGCGATCGGATCGGTTCAGTTTGGCCTTAGTTACGGTATCAGCAATACCGGCGGGCAGGTAACCGAAGACGAGATCGACAAAATTCTGGACTACGCCGTTAGCCGCGGCATAACCTGCATCGATACCGCGCAGGCCTATGGCAGCAGCGAACAGGTACTTGGTAAATTCTCGGAAAAATACCCGCTGATCTTCGTTACCAAACTAAAGGCCGATTTCGGTTCAGACGATGCCATCAGGTCTTCCTTCAACACTTCATTGGAAAAGCTTAAGGTTGATTCGGTTTATGGCCTGCTTTACCACGATTTTCAGTCGTATAAAGATCAGCCGGGATCATTCGAAGTTCTTAAAGATTTAAAACAAAAAGGCCTGGTCAAAAAGATCGGGTTTTCACTTTATCATCCCGAAGAAGTGCAATATCTGTTGGATAGCGGGCTTGAGTTTGACATCGTACAAGTGCCCTATAATATTTTTGACCGCCGCTTTGGGCCTTCGTTCAAGATACTTCATGAGCTTGGCGTCGAAATACATGTTCGCAGTACTTTTTTGCAGGGCATTATTTTTATGGATACCAACAAGCTGCCCGGCTATTTTAACGGCTTCAGCAACAAATTGAAGCTATTTCATTCCATTTGTGAGCGGCTGAAGGTGAGCCCGGGTGAGTTGGCGCTGCAATTTGTAGCGGCCGACCCATACATTGATAAGATCGTGCTTGGCGTGCAATCGCCGGAGCATTTGAAAACAAATATTGCATGGCTGGAAGACAGTATTGGTACATCCGACCTTGCTTTTGCCGAATTGCAGGAAAATAACCTGGATTACATTATCCCGTCTAACTGGAAATTATGATCGCAGCAATAATACAGGCCCGCACAGGCTCAACACGATTACCGAACAAAATATTCAAGCTGATAGAAGGCAAGCCGCTGATATGGCATATCACCGAAAGGGTGAAACGTGCTAAGTTAGTTGATGAAGTGATCATCGCAACAACCACAAACGCTATGGATGACAGCGTGGAACAATGGTGCAACGAGAACGGCGTCGCCATTTACCGCGGCAGCGAAAATGATGTTTTGAACCGTTATTACGGTGCGGCAGTGAAGGCTAAGGCCGATGTTGTTATCCGCATTACCTGTGACGATCCGTTTAAAGATCCGGGAGTTATTGATGGAACCGTACAATATTTTCTGGATAATCAATTTGACTTTGCGTCGAATAATAACCCGCCGACCTTCCCTGAAGGCCTGGATGTGGAAGTAATGACCTTCAAAACGCTGGAAACGATGGAGCAGAACGCTGCCACAGATTTTGAACGCGAGCACGTGACGCAATATGTTTACAAGAATCCAGACAAGTTCAGCGTTGGAAATTATCCTTATGAAAGAGACCTGTCAAAGCTGCGCTGGACGATAGACACGGAGAACGACCTGGAAATGGCCCGCTTAGTTTATAGCCAGCTGTATCCAGCCAAGCCGTTTTTTACTTATAAAGACATCCTGGAGTTGTTAGACAAGCACCCGGAGATCACCGAGATAAACCAAAATGAGAAGAGGAGCGCCCTCTACAACTAAACATAGCTATATGAAAAGAATAGGCGATTTAGAAAAGAAATATGTGCTGGAGGTGTTGGAAAACGCATTCCAAACCTCGAAAAACAGCATATACAACAATCAAATGGAGAAGAAATTCTCCGAAATATTCCGATGCAATTATTCCATCGGCCATGTGAACGGTACTGCAACTATGCATACCGCATTACAAGCCTTGGGTGTACAGCCCGGCGACGAGGTAATTGTACCGCCGCTCACCATGTCAAGCACATCATTGGCCGTATTGCAGAATGGTTCGATACCGGTTTTTGCCGATGTGGACAGGGATACCTTCAATATCGATCCCGAATCGATCAGGAAGGTGATCACCCCGAAAACCAAAGCGATCATCACGGTATCACTTTACGGGCTGTCGCCTGATTATGATCCGATCATGCAGATATGCAAGGAACATGGTATTTACCTGATAGAAGATAATGCCGAATGTTTCCTGGGTGAATATAAAGGCAAATATGTTGGTGAATTTGGCGATTTCGCCAGCTTCAGCTTCCAGGCCAGCAAGCACCTGACCTCGGGCGAGGGCGGTATGCTGACCACCAACGACCAGGAATTTGCCAACAACGCGCGCCGTTTCAGCAGCCTGGGTTATGCAGGTGTTTCGGCCAGCAAAGGCAAGATCACCCGCGAAGATATCCAGGACCCTAACTATTCAAGGCACGTATCGCTGGGCTTCAATTACCGGATGTCGGAATTGCAGGCAGCTGTTGTACTGGGCCAGCTGGAAAGAATACAGGAACTGGTGCAGATCAGGCTGGATGTAGCTAAATTGTATGATGCGGCCATTGCCGGTTCAAAAATAGTTACCCGCCAGGCCGAGCCGGAAGGTTATGTGAATTCGTACTGGGCATATTCATTGGTATTGAACACCGACAAGCCGGAAACCGAATGGTACCGTTTCAGGAAAGCATACCTTGGCGCAGGCGGCGATGGTTATTACGCTGCATGGAAATTATCGTACAGGGAGCCTTACTTCCAGAACGATGTTCAGAAAATGGCAGGCGTTTGGCAAAACTATGGACTCGGTCTTTGCCCTACAGCCGAATACCTGCAGGCAAGGATGATCCAGCTGAAAACCAACTATTGGGACATAGAAGAAGCTAAAGTTCAGGCCGATATCCTGCACAAAACCGTCAACAATTTTTAGAAAAGCATAATACTTTAGATATGAGCAAAAAGACCTTAATTACCGGCGTGAATGGTATGTTAGGGTCTTTTGTCGTTCAGGAACTTTTGCAAAGGCCCGGCCTGGATGTTTATGGCTTGGGTAAAAGTGAAAGTAACGAATGGCTTGACCCCGAACATTATTTCCAGCTTAACCTCCTCGATCTGGAAAGCCTCGAAAAGCTTTTGGGGGAACTGTCCCCGGATGTCATCGTCCATTGCGCGGCAGAGGTAAACCTTGATCGCTGCGAAAGCGATCCCGCATATGCCGATAAGATACACCGCGATGTTTCGGCAGTACTGGCAGCCTGTGACCCGGCAACAACGCGCGTGATCTATGTTTCTACTGATTCGGTTTTTGATGGTAAACAGGGAAATTACACGGAAGAGGATAAAACGCACCCGCTGAATTATTACGCCATGTCCAAATTCCACGGTGAAGAAGCTGTACGGAAAAGAGGAGAAAATTATGTTATTTTAAGGACGAATATATACGGGTTTAAAAAGAATAACGGAAATTCGCTCTTTGAATGGATCGCCAAAAAACTAAGCGCAGGCGAGGGCATAACCGGGTTTGATGATTTGCTATTCAACCCCTTATATGTCGGCCAGTTGGCACAGGTTATCGGTGATCTGATCGGCAACAAGTATTCGGGTACGCTGAACGCTGCTTGTGACGAATTTGTGAGCAAGTATAAGTTCGCCGTTGATATCGCGCACGAGTTTGGTTGGGACGAATCTTTAGTTGCGAAAGGCAATTCAGATATGTTCCCCGCAAAATTGGAGCGGCCCAAGAATACAACATTGAATACGAGCAAATTGAATACAGTTGTAGGGTATGTGCCCTCTTTAAAAGGGGGCCTGCAGCAATTGCATAAGGATTTTCAAAGCAAATAGATCTACGAAATGGAAATTAATATAGGTAAAAGAAAATACAGTCAGAAAGGCCCGTTATATTTCATAGCCGATATCGGCGCAAACCACGACGGTGATCTCGACCGGGCGCTGATGCTGATAGAATTGGCAAAGGAAGCCGGTGCTGATGCGGCCAAATTCCAGAATTTCAAGGCTGAAAAGATCGTGAGCAAGGCCGGCTTCTCCAATATGGGCGGCAAGCTTTCGCACCAGGCCAATTGGAAGAAGCCGGTGTTTGAAATATACCAGGATGCCAGCATTTCGCAGGACTGGACGCCTATCCTGAAAAAGAAATGTGATGAAGTAGGTATCGATTATTTTACCAGTGCTTATGACTTTGACTCGGTGGACCACGTAGCGCCTTATGTGGATGTATTCAAGATCGGCTCAGGAGATGTTACCTGGACGGATATGCTGAGCTATACCGCAAAGAAAGGCAAGCCGGTTATTGTCGCTTCAGGAGCATCAAGCATGGAGGACGTAGAACGCGCCATGGGCGCATTGCAGGCCGAGACAGACAAGATCGTGCTGATGCAGTGCAATACCAATTATACCGGAAGCGCGGAGAACTTTAAATATATTCACCTGAACGTGCTGAAAGCTTTTGCAAGGAAATATCCGGATGTAATACTTGGTTTGTCCGATCATACAACCGGTCATGCTACAACCTTAGGCGCAATAGCACTTGGTGCCACATTTATTGAAAAACACTTTACCGAAGACAATAGTCGACCGGGGCCCGATCATGCGTTTGCCATGAACCCGCAAACCTGGCGCGATATGGTCGACCGCTCGAATGAATTGTTCCTGGCGCTTGGCACCGAAGAAAAGAAGATAGAAGACAACGAAAAGCAAACTGTGCTGGTACAGCGACGCGGCATCCGTTATGCGAAAACCTTGCCTGCAGGGCATGTTATTACAGCTGATGACTTGTTCCCGTTGCGTCCTTACCATGTTGAAGGGCTGCATCCTTATGAAACGGATAAGCTAATAGGCCAAAAACTGAAGACCGGCGTTGAGGCCGATCAGTACACATCTTTAAACGATCTGCAACAATGATAACAGGTAAACTGGTAGGCCTGAGGGCCATTGAAGAAGCCGACCTGGAACTGCTCCAGAAGTGGCGCAACAATCCGTCGTTTCGCAGGAACTTTCGCGAGGTGCGCGAACTGGGCATGGAGAGCCAGAAAAAATGGTTCAAAATGATCTATGATAACCCGATGCGCGATTTTATGTTCGGCATAGTGGATATAGATAACGGTCAGTTGATAGGCGCCTGTGGTTTATTGTATATCAATTGGTTTATCCGCTCGGCTGATTTTTCCTTTTATATCGGCAGGGATGAAGCTTACATGGACGATAAAGGCTATGCCGAAGAAGCCACCAGGCTGCTGATCGACTACGGCTTCAGCAACCTGAACCTGCACAAAATATGGATGGAGTTGTATGAATTTGATAAGGTGAAGTATGATTTCTTTACCCAAAAATTTGGCTTCAAACAGGATGCTGTGCTGCGCGACAATTGCTTTGAGGACGGCAAATATTGGAACTCTTATATTATTTCACTGATAAACAACTGATAAGCGGGTACCATCTGCCCGGAATTGATGAAAGCGATATTTGTATTTTTTAGCGGTATGATCAGGAGACTGAAGACATGGATATGCACTTCGGTTGTGAAATATACCTGCGGCGGGTACAAGGGCAGGATCAGGGTGAACGGCTGGTCGCTTATCGGCCGGAATGTCTTCCTTGGTAACAATGTCAACTTTAACGGTATAAAGATATTCGCAGGTACAAAAAGCCGTGTGCAGATAGGCGACAATTTCCATTCAGGAAAAGAATGTATGATCATGGCGCTGTACCATAATTTTGAGGGCGAAACCATACCCTACGATACCACCAATATCGATAAGGATGTCACCATCGAAGATAACGTTTGGATAGGGCATAGGGTGATCATTTTAGGCGGTGTGACCATAGGCGAAGGCGCTATTATACAAGCGGGCGCGGTGGTGGTGAATGATATTGAAGCTTGCGGTATAGCCGGAGGCAACCCTGCAAAGGTATTTAAACACCGCGACAAGGACCATTACTACCAGTTGAAACAGGAGGGGCGTGTCCATTAAACAGGATTCGCCGGGGGTATTGAAATGAACAACAGATCAAAAGCTATAAATAGGTTAGCCTCGGTTCCTGTCATCGGGTACATTCTTATCCTGCTGAATGTTTCCGAGTTCATGACCATTATCCCATCGATGTTGTTTGGCAACTTTGACTGGTACGTGCATCAAACCATTATCCTGGTATTCAATATCCTTTTTCTTATCAGGAATAAGATACGGTTCGATATATTCCGGCCGGTGAAGAAAAGTCTGCCTTATATCGCGCTCATGGTGCTGGGGTTGATCTTTTTGCTTGAGCTGCCACGCTTCCTGACCAACAATGAAGGGCGGAACTTACTCCTGACGGTGCTCAATGCCATCGAGTTCGTCACATTTTTCTATGTCCTCTCCGATGTTTTTTACGGCATAGCAACTAAGAAAGGGTTTAAGGCGGCTAATATGAGCCTCATGAAGATCTATGTTGTGTTTTGTTGTTTTATCGTGCTCAGTTCAGTCATGGTTTTCATACTTGCGTGGATGAAGGTTATCGATCCGCACGCCTATCCCATGCCCGAGAACCTGAGTGCAAACGTTAATAGTAATACGCGCGACCTGGGGACGCAGTATTTCTTCCCATGGCATTTGACGGTAGTGACCTCGGACGACAGGGGCTTGCCTTTCTTCAGTAGTTTCGGCGTTTTTTGCGGGCTTAGCCACGAGCCGCACATTGCCACTTACCTGGTAACGCCGGCATTCTTTTTCATGTTCGCGCTTGACTGGAGCAAAAAAACCAAGTATATCCTTGCGGCATTTTTTATCTTTTTTATGCTGATGGCGACGTCCACAACCAACCTCATCGCCTTTGCATTTGTGCTGATGCTGTTGATCATTATTAACATCAAAAACCGTCATGATACCATCCTCAATATCCTATTCCTGGGTTTGATCGTCAGTTTTCTTTCACTGGCTTTTATAAACGACTGGGGAGTTACTGCTATTCAAACCAAGCTGGATACCAGCAGTGGTACCTCGCTCGATTATTCCAAGAATTTCCTGTCGCATATGGTATCGCCCAAGGGATTTTGGGGCGATGGCGCTTTTAACGTGCCTTTCCCCAATTCGGGTGTGAAAGATATCGGCATCCTTTTCTGCGTGCTCTGCATCGGGTTTTACGTGCTGTTGCTGATCGGGGCGATCAGGCTGCTATTCTCTTCGGCCAGGGTAGTTAAACTGATGGGCGCCGGTAGCTTTTATTTCCTTTTGCATACACTAAAAGTTGTACAACTATCGCTTATATATCCTTATACCATATTCATTATGTTTTATATGCTGATTGGCTTTATGGCGCTGAAAGGTAAAGTATATAAAACCACATAAGCAACAATGACAATTAAGGAACGGGTTTTAAAGCACCGCAAAGACATTTTCTTTATCATTTCAAATGTCTCGACGCCTGCTTTTGGTTATGCCGGCAGTATCATCGCGGCCAAGTTCCTCACGCCGTTCGAGCTGGGTGTCAATCAAACGGTGA
>Ga0157374_10003040_pt1 | contig 14068 bp, 15 predicted proteins | sample M25metaG_FD_115308 | JGI IMG/M metagenome (GOLD analysis project Ga0157374, IMG submission 115308) | Miscanthus rhizosphere microbial communities from Kellogg Biological Station, Michigan, USA - M2-5 metaG | ecosystem: Host-associated > Plants > Roots > Rhizosphere > Soil | place: USA: Michigan...
AGACCCTCGACGACGTGCTGAGCAAGGACGTCGACGTGGTCACTCCCAATCCGTTCAGCTCCGGCGCGGCGCGCTGGAACATCATGGCCGTCTACGGCACCCTGATCAACGAGGGCAAGTCGCCCGACGAGGCTCTCGCCGGCGTCAAGACCCTGCTGGAAAAGACGGTGGCGCAGCCGGGCAGCGCTCGCGACGCGCTGGCGGCTTTCACCCAGGGTGAGGGCGATGTCCTGCTCGGCTACGAGAACGAGGCGATCAAGGCCGAAGAAGAGGGCGAAGACCTCGAATACGTCGTGCCGCCCTCGACGATCCTGATCGAAACCCCGATCGCGGTGACCAAAGACGCGCCGGAGCCCGCGGCGCAGGATTTCCTCAAGTTCATCTGGTCGGATGAGGGCCAGGAAATCTGGGCCGAAAACGGCTACCGCCCGGTCAACCCGAAGCTGGTAGACGCGAAGCAGTTCCCGACCCCGAAGGAACTGTTCAAGATCAGCCAGTTCGGTGGCTGGAGCAAAGTCAACGATGATTTCTTCGATGACGAAACGGGTTCGGTCGCCAAGATCGAGACTGAACTCGGGGTCTCCACCTCAGGCTGATGTCCGCGCACCCGGCAAGCGCAACATCGGTACCCGCATCGCCCCGGGCGGGCATTCGCCTGCCCGGGCTCGGCGTCGGCGGCGGCACGGTCATGCTCTACCTGAGCATCATCGTGCTGCTGCCGCTGGCGGCCGTCGTCAGCGAAGCCTTCGCCGGCGGCCTCGGCGCTTTCTGGGACCAGGTCACCTCGCCGCTGGCGCTGAAGAGCCTGAAACTGACGGTCATCTGCTCGCTGATCGTCGTCGTGGTCAACGGGATCTTTGGCACGATCCTCGCCTGGCTGCTGGTCCGCGACGACTTCCCCGGCAAAAGCGCGGTCAATGCGGTGATCGACCTCCCCTTTGCCCTGCCGACGATCGTCGCCAGCCTCACCCTGCTGACGCTGTACGGCAACGACAGCCCGTTGGGGATTCATCTGGCTGCGACGCAGGCCGCTGTCGTCGTAGCGCTGATGTTCGTCACCCTTCCCTTCGTCGTCCGCGCCGTGCAACCGCTGCTGCTGGAGATGGACCGTGAGATGGAGGCCGCTGCCGCCTCGCTCGGGGCCGGCAATTTCACGATCTTCCGCCGCATCATCCTTCCCAACCTCCTTCCCGGCCTCGCCGCCGGCGTCGCCCTCGCTTTCGCCCGCGCGCTGGGCGAGTTCGGCTCCGTCCTTCTCTTCGCGGGCGGGTTGCCCGACACGACCGTCTCCTCGGTCTTCATCCGCAACCAGATCGAGTCCGGCAACGAGATCGGCGCTTCCGCCGTCTCGGTGGTGCTGCTCGTCGCCTCACTCTTGCTGCTCGCCGCCGTCTCGTTGATCCAGCGCTGGGCGATCCGCCACGACCGCAGCTCGAGCGAGTTCATCCCGACGCTCGCCAAGGATGTCGGCGGCGGCGGAGGTGGCGTCTGATGGGCGCCAATCCCGCCAGCCGCTGGGGCTTGCGAGTGCTCGGGCTCGGCTACCTGACGATGCTGCTGCTGATCCCGCTGGTGATGATCTTCTACAAGACCTTCGAAGACGGGATAGGGCCGCCGCTCGACGCGATCACTTCGCCCGACGGCCTGCACGCACTGAAGCTGACGCTGCTGATGGTCGTGATCGCGGTGCCGCTCAATACGATCTTCGGGATCGGCTGCGCGCTGCTCCTGGTCCGCCGCAAGTCGAAGGCGAACCCGGCGATCGACGCGATCATCAACCTCCCGTTCGCGGTCTCGCCGGTCGTCATCGGTCTCTCGCTTTTCCTCCTCTACGGAACCGGCGGCTGGTTCGCGTTCCTCGGCGAAAACGGGATCGAAATTCTCTTCTCGGTGCCGGGGATGGTCCTCGCCAGCATCTTCGTCTCGCTGCCTTTCGTGGTCCGTGAGACGGTGCCGGTGTTGCAAGAGATCGGCACCGACCAGGAGATGGCCGCCTCGACCCTCGGTGCGAACGGCTGGCAGACCTTTTGGAAGATCACCCTGCCGTCGATTCGCTGGGGCGTCGCCTACGGCATCGTCCTCACCACCGCGCGGGTGCTCGGCGAGTTCGGCGCGGTGACGATCGTCTCCGGCTCGATCAGCGGGCAGACCCAGACCCTGCCGCTGTTCGTCGAGAAGCAGTACGCCAACTTCAACTCCACCGGCGCCTACGGCGCCTCCCTGGTGCTGGCGCTCCTGGCGCTGATCACCCTGTTCGCGATGAACCTGCTCAAACGAAAGGAGGACGCCTGATGGGAATCTCAGTCGAGGGAGCAAACAAGCGCTTCGGTGACTTTCAGGCGCTCGACGACGTATCGATCGATGTTCCGGACGGCTCGCTGACGGCTCTGCTGGGTCCCAGCGGCAGCGGCAAGTCCACCCTGCTGCGGGCGATCGCCGGGCTCGAGGACCTGGACTCGGGGCAGGTGACGATCAACGGCGAGGACGCGACCGCGAAGCCGGCGCAGAAGCGCGGCGTCGGCTTCGTCTTCCAGCACTACGCCGCCTTCAAGCACATGACGGTCTACGACAACGTGGCCTTCGGCCTGAAGATCCGCAAGTGGGACAAGGCGAAGATCTCCACTCGCGTGCACGAGCTACTCCAGCTGGTCCAGCTCGACGGCCTCGCCGGACGCTTCCCCTCACAGCTCTCCGGCGGCCAGCGCCAGCGCATGGCCCTGGCCCGGGCGCTTGCGGTCGAGCCGCAGGTGCTGCTGCTCGACGAGCCCTTCGGGGCGCTAGACGCCAAGGTCCGCAAGGACCTGCGCACCTGGCTACGCCGCCTCCATGAGGAGATGCACGTGACGACGATCTTCGTCACCCACGACCAGGAGGAGGCGATGGACGTCGCCGGTCAGCTGGTCGTGATGAACGAGGGGAGGGTGGAGCAGTCCGGTAGCGCCGACGACCTCTACGACCATCCGGCCAACGAGTTCGTGATGAGCTTTGTCGGCGAGGCCAACCGGCTCGGCGAGCACTTTGTGCGGCCGCACGACATGAGCGTCGCGCTCGATCGCGACGAGGGCGCCGAGGAGGCGATGGTGCAGCGGATCGTCGCCCTCGGCTTCGAGATCCGGGTCGAGTTCGTGCTCGGCGACGGCACCGAGGTCTGGGCCCAGCTGACCCGCGCCGAACTGCAAAAGCTGGAGCTGCGCGAGGGGCAGATCGTCTACCTCCGCCCCGGCCAAACCAAGAGCTTCAACGGTGATGTCCCGTCACCCGATGGCCATGGGGCCTCGACTCCCCACGGCCCCCCGGATGACGATGACGCAGAGGTATCTGCAGCCGTCTGAAGAGGCGAGGGGCGGGGTGCGCTTTGCCGGGTGGCGCCCCGCCCCAACCGCCGCTAGATCAGACGACGCTCGAAGGTCTTCTCGAGCTGTCTCTCATCATCGTCGCTGGCGACGGTCTTGTCGAGCCGCGCCTTCGCGGTGCGGCCGTCTAGGCGCAGCGTTCCGACCTGGTTGTCGAAGTGCGGTCCCTCGAGCAGGCGCCAGCGGATGCCTGGGTCCGGGGCACCCGCGAGGTGGGCGAGCCCACGGGCGACTTTGGTGAAGGCGGGAGAGAAGCCAGTGCGCACGACCCTCCGCTCCTTCGCCTCCAGCGGGTTGCGGTATGGCGAGCAGACCGCCTGGTAGACCGCGCTCTTCACCTCCGCGCCGGGCTTGAAGGCGATGTCACAGAGGTAGGCGTGATGGACGTCGCCTGAGAGCAGGACGATCGAGGCCGGCGCCTTGCCACGGCGGCCGGAGCCGACCTCTTCGAGCAGCTCGCGCAGTCGTTGGAAGGAGAATTGGAAGGCGGCCCAGTGATCGAAGTCGACCGCACGGCGAAATTGCTCGCTTCCGCGTGCGGCGAGGCCGCCCCAGGCGCCGTCGCATAGTCGCTCGTTCCAGGCCTCGAGGTAGTGGAAGCCGGGGGAGAGGAGGTAAGGGACGGTGGTGGCGAGGAGCAGGTGGTCGAAGTCGCCGCTGGCGTGGTCGACGATCCAGTCCCAGACATCGTCGTCGAACATCGAGCGTCTCTCCTCGGTCAGCACCCGGGAGGCTCGCGAGTCCATGAAGATCGCCCGCACTCCGTCGACGTCGCGGCAGAAGCTCCAGCGCGTGCCCGCCGCCGTGGTGTCGATTTCCTTCGCCCAGCCGCGCAGGACGCCGGTCGCATCGCGGTTGCCGCGCACCTTGGCGTAGAGCTCGTTCTCGTCCAGCTCGCGCGGCGAGAGGTTGCCGAGATGCTGGTAGATCCAGTAGCTGGCGATGCCGTCGACGGCGCGCTCGTGCCACCAGTCCTTGCGGTCCATCTCCTCGTGCCAGGAGCGCGAGATGTTCCAATCGTCGCTCATGTCGTGGTCGTCCCAGGCCATCGAGATCGAGACGGTCGAGAAGAGCCAGCGGATCATCGGGTCGCTCCAGCTCTCTTCGTAGAGCCAGCTGTACTCCTCGAAGTCGACCACCTCCTCGCCGGGTGGCTCGCCGACGTCGCGGCGGGCGCGGATCTTCTCGCGGGTCCGCGGCGAGCCCTCGTCGACGTAGATCTGGTCGCCGAGCAGGAAGAGCAGCTCCGGCCACTCGCTGCGATCCCCGCGCGCCATCTGCGTCGCCAGCACGTGCAGGGCGTCGGGCTCGAAGCCGTTTGAGTCCTCGTCCTTGGTCTGCGTGTAGGGAGGCTCGTGCGGGACGGCCACCCGGCAGGAGCCGAAGCAGATGTCGAGCGTCTTGCCGGGGGAAAAGGTGCGGATCGCGCTCGGCGGCAGGTCGCGGTCCGGTTCCGGCCAGCGGCGCTCGCCGTCGAGAGCGACCTCGTACTCATAGAAGCCGCCGGGCTCCAGGCCCTCGATCCGCACCAGCGCGTAGTGGTGGCCGGCCACCGAAAAAGTGGGCTCGAGGCGGTCGAGGATGCCGACCTCGCAGGGCTCGCTGGTCTCGACCCAGATCGTCGCCTCGGTTTCGGAGACATAGCGGAGCAGGGGACCAAGGACGAGCTTTGCCATCCATTCGTCCTACCCAAATCTCGTCCTCGCACACGAAATGCTAATCTTGACTTAGATGGTCAATAAACCCAGGAAAGGAGAGATTCGATGAGCGGCCCACCCCCCCACACAAAGTTCGTCTCGCGCGGCAGGCTGAACGGCGTTCTTCGCCAAGGACCCTCAGGAGGAGGGCCGGTTGAAGCCAGCGCCACCCAGCCCGGGCGCGAGCACAGCGTCGACGAGCTCGACACCCAGACGTTCGAAGCTCTCCACTACCGCGCCCGCCTGATTCTCGGCGAGCCCCTGCAGCGCCCCGGTCGGTTCCAGCTCCGCGGCCACTAAACCTCGGGACCCGACCGCGCCGCGGCGCGGTCGGGGTCCGCCGACGGGACTCAAAACGATCTATTTCATCGGTTTGAGTCCCGTCGGCCCAATTGCTGTGTCCCTACTTGGTCGTTTTCGTGGTGCTGGTGGTTTCGGTCGGGATTTCTTCCGGACGCTCTGGGTAAGCCTGGACCGCCAGATTCCAGCTTTTCAGCGTGAAGACGACGTTTTTCGCGCCCACGTACTGGATCGCGACGGTGTGGCCTCCCTTGGCCAGGACGGTCGTCTGCGTCACCGAGTTGACGATCGCGGCGGGGCTCGGCGAGCTGGCCGTCGCGGGGGCGAAGTTGACTTTGCCCGTCGCCTGGCCGTCGACCATGATCTGGATCGGGCAGGCCAGCTCCACCGTCGGTTTGGCCGAGGTGCAGGTCGCCGATCCCGAGAACGTGACCACGGCCGAGCCGGTGCCGGGAAGGCCGAACGAGGTGTAGGCAGTCGGCAGGTATACCGGCGTCGTCCCATCGTTGGACCAGGAGGCGGTTCCCGCCGCGATCGCGGCCACCGGGGACAGCGGCGCCTCGGCCTTCTTGACGTAGACGTTGCCGGCGACTTTCTTCCTCAGGTAGAGAGTCGACGCCTTCTTGTTCGAGACGTAGATCTGTCCGGCCGCTTTCTTCGTGATGAAGGACCCGGCGATCGACGAGCCGGCAAACGATGGCGTCACTGCGACCGCTGCGGCCAGCACCGCTGCCAGCGCCACCGCCGTGGTGGCGCGAGGCCTAGAGAGTCTTCTTCTGAGCAATTGAACCTCCGTATTCAGGGCCGCCGGAAGTGGCCTCCAGGGCCGCCGGGTGAGCCTTTCTTAGTAAAGAGGTCAATAAAGTACAGAAGCTGGTAGGGTCATGTCGAGTAAGGCAATCAAGAAACTTGTGTACCCGCCAGGAAAGGAAGCAAACTCGAGATGAGAATCAAGTCCCTTGCCATATCGGCGATCGCCCTGGTGGCGCTTGCCGTTCCGGCCTCTGCCGGCGCCGTCACCCTGATCGGGTCCGGCTCGGTTGCCGCGCAGCCCGTGCTGCAGGCCCTCTTCGCCACCTACACGAAGACGGTCAACAAAAAGGTCCACTTCGTCTACACCGCGAACGGCGGCAACGCCGGCGTCAAGGATGTTCAGAACGGCACCAGCCAGTTCGCCGGCCAGGCCCGCACGCCGCTGCCCAGCGACGCTGGCACGACCTACATCAAGATGTTCCTCGACGGGCTCTGCATCGATGTCAACCCGAAGAACCAGCTCACTGACATCAGCGTTCAGCAGACCCACGACATCTACCGGGGACTGTTGACCAACTGGAGCCAGATTCCCGGCTCGGGCCTCGCCACGACGATCGACCCGGTCGGCCGCGACACCAATGGAGGGACCTACAACTTCTTCCTCCAGGCGGTGCTCAACAACGAACTGCCCTCCTCGAACGTCAACGCGCTGACCGCCGACGGCCTCGTCGTCAACGCGGTCAAGCAGGACCCCAACGCGATCGGCTACGACGGACTGGCCTGGCAGGGCAAGGGTCAGAAGGCGCTGAAGGTCAACGGCGTCCCCTGCGAAGCCAAGAAGATCAGCGTCGAGCCGCTCAAGTACCCGCTCTCGCGCTACCTCTTCCTGGTCCTTCCGACGGGAGTCAACAACCCAGCGCTGACCAAGTTCATCGACTGGGCGCGTCGCGACCCGGTTGCCGGTGAAGTGATCTCGAAGGCCGGCGGCGTTCCCGCCTTCAACAAGAAGGCCAAGAAGAAGTAAATGGAGGAGGAGTACCTCCCCGAGTACGGCCCCAAGTGGTCGGACCAGCGCGCCGAGCGATTGCTCGGCGCGCTGGTCTGTGCCGTCGTCGGCCTGCTGCTGGCGATGGTCGTCACGGTCTTCGTCCGGGCCTGGCCGTCGTTCGCCCATAACGGGCTGGCCTGGTTCGGGGCGGGGGGGAGCGTCGAAGAACAGCTCAACCAGATCTACCTCTCCGGCCTCAGCGGCGCCAACTACGTCTACACCTTCCACGGTTGGCAGCTGATCTGGAGCACCTTCCTGATCACCGGCGGCGCGGTCCTGATCGCCCTCTTCTGCTCGCTCTTCGTCTCCGTCTTCATCGTCGAGTTCGCGCCGGAGTGGATGCGCAACATCCTGCAGCCGGTGGTCCGCTTCCTCGCCAGCGTGCCCTCGGTGATCTACGGCCTGCTCGGCGTGCTGGTCATCGTCCCCTTCATCGGCAACCACCTGGTGACCGAGTCCCAGAAGGCCTCGGTTGCCGGCGTGATCTCGCTCAGCGGCTACAGCCTGCTGGCGGCGGTGCTGATCCTGACCGTGATGATCGCGCCGCTGATGGTCTCGATCTTCTCCGACGGGCTGCGCTCGGTGCGCCCGGGCTGGCTCGAGGGCTCGCTGGCGCTCGGCGTCAACCGCTGGCGCACGACCTGGAAGATCGCCGTGCGCACCGCACGGCCGGCGATTGTCGCCGGGACCGTGCTGGCCGTCGCGCGGGCGATCGGCGAGGCGGTGATGCTGGCGATGGTCTCCGGCTCGGTCGCCTTCGCTCCCAACCCGGCCGACGGCCTGATCTTCATCTATGAGCCCTCGCGGCCGCTGGCGCCGACGATCGTCAAGAACATCGACTCGCTCGGCTCGCCGCCGGCCAACGCGACACTGTTCGCGATCGCCGCGGTGCTGCTGATCTCGGCGGCGTTCTTCTCGCTGGCCGGCTGGGTGGCACGGCGGTCGATGCGCAAATACGGGGCGACCGCGTAGTGGAGGCCTCCGTCGCAACGCCGCCGCCCACCGGCGGGCGCCCGCCGCGCATGGGCCCGCCCAAATCGGGCAAAGACGCGGTCGAGGGCAGCGCCGCCTGGCGCCTCTCCGACCGGATCGGCCTGGCGATCTGCTGGGCGCTGGGACTGCTCTTCTGCGCGATCGCCGTCGCGATCGTCGTCTACCTGATGGTGCAGGGGCTGCAGTACCTGAAGCTCTCGATGCTGGTCACGCCGGCGACGGCCGGGTTTAGCCAGAGCCAGAGTGGGGGGTTCTCGGACGCCCTGCTCGGCACCCTGATCGTTGCCGTGATGGGGATCTCGATCGCCCTGCCGGCGGGGGTCGGCATCGCGGTCTGGCTGGTCGAGTACGGCCGCCCGGCGGGCCTCGCCCGCGTCACCGAGTCGACGATCGAGGCGATCGCCGGCATCCCCTCGATCGTGCTCGCCCTCTTCGGCACCGTGATCTTCTCCAGCACCGCGCTCGGCTTTCTCAGCCGCACGTCGGACGGCGTCGTCTTCGGCCGCTCCTTCTTCGCTGCCTCGGCGATGCTCTCGGTGGTCGCGCTGCCGCTGGTCGTCGCCAGCACCCGCGAGGGACTGAACGCGATCCCCCGTCACGTGCGCGAGGCCTCCTACGCCGTCGGCAAGACGAAGATCGCGACGACGCGGCGGATCCTGCTGCCAGCGGCGCGCCCACAGGTCGCGACCGGGGCGATGCTCGGCCTCGGCCGGATCATCGGCGACACGGCAATCATCGTCGTCCTGCTCGGCGCCACCCAGAACTTCGCCCCGGTCGAAAACAGCGCCTTCCCCCTCAACTACCTGCGCGGGGCTGGAACGACGCTGACCAACTTCGTCTACGAGGCCTCCCCCACCGGCAACCTCAATCAGCCCCAGAAGGCCTACGCGGCGGCCTTCGTCCTGCTGCTCCTTGTCCTGGCGCTGAACGCCGCCGTCGACGTCGTCCACCGCCGCGCGAGAAAGGTAGGAACGTGGAGTTCATAGCCCCCGACGTGTCTGACCTCAAGGGTCCACCTGGCACCACAAAGTCAGACACCCCCTATCCGCCGCCGATCCGGCGGCTTCCGCTCGAGGACTCCGAGCCGGCGACGCAGGTGGCTCCGCCCGCCGCGACTGCCAGCGGCAGCGGCGCCTCTGCGCCCGGCGGCTTCACCGCGGCGCGCCGCGCGGTCGGCGCGCCGCAGTTCTCGATCCGGCGCATGGAGATCGATAACGTCTCGGTCGCCTACTCGGACCGCGAGGCCGTCAAAGGGGTCTCACTACCGGTTCGCCAGGGCGAGGTGCTGGCGATGATCGGTCCCTCCGGTTGCGGCAAGACGACCCTGCTGCGCTCGCTCAACCGGCTCACTGAGCTGACCCGCACGGCGACGCTGAAAGGGCGCATCCTGCTCGACGACGTCGACATCACCCTGATCGAGCCGACCTCGCTGCGGCGCCGGGTGACGATGGTCTTCCAGCAGCCCAACCCGTTCCCGATGAGCGTCTTCGACAACATCGCCTACGTGCTGCGTGAGCAGGGCTCGCGCCGCCAGCGCAAGAAGGCGCTGGAGCCGAAGGTCTACAGCGCCCTCGAGCGCGCCGGACTCTTCGAGGAGGTCAAGGACAACCTCGACCACCCGGCGCTGAAGCTCTCCGGCGGCCAGCAGCAGCGGCTCTGCATCGCCCGGGCTCTGGCTGCCGAGCCCGAGGTGCTGCTGCTCGACGAGCCCTGCTCGGCGCTCGACCCGCAGTCGACCCAGGTGATCGAGGACCTGATCGTGAAGCTGCGCGACGACGTCGCGGTCGTGATCGTCACCCACAACCTGCAGCAGGCCTACCGGGTCGCCGACCACGTCGCCTTCATGTACCTGGGCGAGCTGGTCGAGTACAGCAGCGCGACGGCCCTCTTCAACTCGCCCCGCGAGCAGCGGACCAAGGAGTACGTGAGCGGTGCCTTCGGTTAGCCGTCACATATCGCGCGTCGGTCTACTCGCCGCCTGCGGCCTGCTCCTCTTGGCCGGGGCCTCCGGCTGCACGACGACGCAGGACACCGCGGCCCAAAAGCAGGCCGAATCCAAGCGAATCCTCGAGCGCCGCGAGCACAAGCAGGCAAAGAAGCAGCGAGCCAAGTCGCACGACAACGGGAGCAACGAGCAATGAAAGCCTCAACCGAGCACTCGCCGGCATTGAACGGCCGCGCCCAGCACGAGCCCTGCGAGGAGTGCGGCGCGCCGCTCGACCCGCAGCAGCGCTACTGCGTCAACTGCGCGGCGCGGCGCGGCAACGGCGCCAACCCGTCCTCGCGCTATTTCGCGGCGATGAGCCAGCGCGCCCGCCGGCCCGCCATTCGCCCCTCGGCGGTCAAGCCAAGCTCGAGCAGCCGTGCGGCCGCGGTCGGCTTTTTCGCCCTGCTGCCGATCGCGGTCGCGATCGGCGTCGTGGTCGGTCGCAGCGGTGGGGACGGTGGCGAAAACGAGGCGCTGCTGGAAGCACTTCACCGCCAGGAAGTAGCGCAGGCCAGTGCGCCCGCAGCCGGCGTCGCGACGACCGCGAGCGCCGGCAAGAAAGCCAAAGCCAAGAAAACCAAGGCGTCAAGCAAGGGAGGCGGCAAAGTCGTGGCAGAGACCAGCAACGGCACCGTCCACGAGGTGACGGGCTTCAAACCGACCAAGCAGAAGACCGAAGAAGACACGGCAATCGTCGCCGAAAACCCCGAACAGGCGGGCGAAAATTACATCAAGGCGCAGCAGAATCTGCCTGACGTGACGGTGGTCGGTGGCGACCCCAGCGAAGCCCCCGCAGCGCCGACCGGGAGCGCGCAACCATGAGCCAGCTCGCCGAGATCCTGCGACGGCCGGTCGACGCGGTCAAGGGCACCCGCACCAAAGCCGCCGCCCCTGCCAAAGCAAAAACTGAGCCCGCCAAACCCAAAGAGGAGAAGGTCGAGAACGCCGAGCTGGTCGCACAGCGAGATCGCCTGCTGGAGAAGTTCACGATCATGCAGGCCGACCTCGGTGGCGCCTTCTATGAGATGGCGATCCGCGACCACGTGCGCATGGACGTGCTGACCCGCAAGGCGGCCGAGCTGCAGCGGGTCGACGCCGAGCTGCTCTCGGTCGAGCGGGTGCTCGAGCTGGAACGCTCCGACGCCGCCGGGATGTGCCCCAGCTGCGGCTCGCCCTACGGTCACGCCGTGCGCTTTTGCGCCCAGTGCGGCCAGTCGCTCGTGCCGGCGGAGGCGGCGGCGTGAAGGCGGCGATGACGGGACCGTTGCGGCGCGCGATGGCCGCCGCCGCAACGCTCACCGGCAAGCGCTTTGGGCTCCTGGTCGCCTCTTCGGTCGTCGCCACCTCGGCGATCGTCGCCAGCGCGATGACCGGCGCCGGCAGCAGCGGCGCCCTGGCGGCGCTGATCGGCCGCAGCCTCGCCTCCAACAACACTCCGGTCGCGACGGCGCCGGCTCCGGGTGGATCCCCCTCCGGCGCCGGGTCGTCCGCTCCCACCCCAAGCGGCTCGGCGTCCTCGGCCGGCGGGTCGCTCGCATCGCCGGAACCCACTCCCGGATCGGCGGCGAGCGGCCCGGTGAGCGAACCGGCCCCGAAGGAAGTCGCCGCCAAGCCGTCGGCGCCCGGGCCCGAAGCGGGCCGGGTCAAGCATGTCTTCGTGATCTCCCTAACCAGCCCGGGCTACGAACAGTCCCTCGGCGCCCAATCGCAGATGCCCTACCTCTTGGCGACCCTGCGCCCGCAGGGCGAGCTGCTGAGCAACTACTCGCTGCTCGGCGAAGCCGGACTTCCCAACCAGATCGCGGCGATCAGCGGCCAGCCACCCAATGCGTCGACCAGCGCAGGCTGTTCCACCTACGCCGAGTTCCCTGCGACCGCGAAAGTGAGCGCAAACGGGGTCCTCAGCGGCGCCGGCTGCATCTACCCGGTCGAAACGCTGACCTTCGCCGACCAGCTGGGCGTCAGCCAGCTCAGCTGGCGCGCCTACGTCGATGGCATGGTCGACACGGCCGGCAGCCCGGCGAATTGCGTCCATCCCGGGCCCGAAGAAATCGAAACGGCGGCGCCTGGCGGCTACACGGCGCGGCAGAACCCCTTCGTCTACTTTCACTCGCTGCTCGACCTCGGCGACTGCTCCGCCGACGACCTGCCGATCGACCAGCTGACGGCGGACCTGCGCAAGGCCGAAAAGACACCGAACTTCTCCTATATCGCGCCGACGCTCTGCAACGCCGGCGCAACCGGCCAGTGCCCGGTGGGGGGGACCGAGGGCGCCGCGAACGCCGATGCCTTCCTCTCGGCCTGGGTTCCCAAGATCCTCGCCTCGCCCGCGTACAAGGCGGATGGCCTGCTGATCGTCAACTTCGCATCGGCGAACCCGCCGGTAGCCGTAGCTGAAGGGACGCCGGCCCCGACCACCGACCCGCTGCGCGTCGGCGCCCTGTTGCTCTCGCCCTTCGTCACGCCGGGCTCCACCGACGCCGCGCCGTACAACCCATACTCGATCCTCCGCTCAAACGAGGATCTTTTCGGCCTCGATCCACTCGGCCTCGCCGCCGCGGCAAAGACGAAGTCCTTCGCGCCCGCCCTGCTGGAGGAAAACGGCGGCGACTGAATCGGGGTATTACCCGGATGATTCCCGGCGGGCCTGGGGGGAGAATCGACCTCGATGTCCTCGGCCGAGGGGAAGACCCCGCTGGCGCGCTTCGCGGACCGTCGCGATGCGGGTCGGCAACTCGCCGTGCAGCTGCTGCCGCTGGCGGGCGTGTGCCCGATCGTGGTCGGCTTGCCGCGCGGCGGGATCCCCGTCGCCAGCGAGATAGCGACCGCGCTGCACGCCCCGCTGGAGATCCTCGCCGTGCGCAAGCTCGGCGCTCCTCACAACCCTGAGTACGGGATCGGCGCGATCGTCGAGGACGGCACTCGCATCTTCGACCCCGAGGCTCTGGCGTCGCTGGCAATCGACGGTGGCAAGCTCGAGTCGATCGTCGCCGAGGCGAGCGAGGAGTTGCACCGGCGTGTCGTCGCCTATCGCGGCGGCCGCTTGCCGATGCGGTTGCGGGACCGCACCGTCGTAGTCGTCGATGACGGCGTCGCGACCGGCGTTACCGACACCGCCGCGATCCGGGCCCTCCGGCGCCAGCAACCACGCCGGTTGATCCTCGCGGTGCCGGTCTGCGCACCGGATTCGCTCGCGCGCCTGCGCAGGGAGGCCGACGAGACGGTTTGCCTGATTGCGCCGGCGGAGCTGAGGGGAGTGGGCCAGTGGTATCGGGACTTCTCCCAGGTCAACGACCAGGAAGTCGTCGCCGCGCTGGGCGCGGCGAAGCGCTCCGTGGCCTGAGGGCCGTGAGGCCGCGGGAAAACCGCAACCGATCGGCGGCTTCCTGCGGTTGGAGCATTACTCGCACGACCCTAGTGTCGAGGCATGGCAAGCAATGGTCACCGCAGCGAGAAGCAGAGGGTGCTGATTGCGGGCGGTGGCATCGCTGGCGTAGAGGCGGCCCTCGCCCTGCGCGACCTCGCCGTGGACTGGGTCGAGGTCGGGCTCCGCGACCCGCGCCGTGAGTTCGTCTTCAGGCCGTTCGCCGTAGGCGAGCCTTACGGCGCGGCGCGGATCTTTCGCTACGACCTCGAGCGGCTGGCGGAGGGCTGCGGCGCCTCCTTCCAAGCCGACGGCATCGTCGCCGTCGATGCCGAGCGCCAAATCGCGGTCACCCGCGGCGGCAATCGCCTGCCCTACGACTACCTCGTAATGGCGAGCGGGGCGCGGATGCTCTGGGCCGTGCCCGGCGCCGTCACCTTTTGGGGCGTGGCGGATGAAGGCCAGATCGGCGACGTGATCTCCGGCTTGCGGGCCGGGGCGCTGCGGCGCCTGGTCCTGACCATGCCCGGTGGATGCAGCTGGGCACTGCCGCTCTACGAGCTCGCCCTGCTG
>Ga0157374_10003041_pt1 | contig 14064 bp, 13 predicted proteins | sample M25metaG_FD_115308 | JGI IMG/M metagenome (GOLD analysis project Ga0157374, IMG submission 115308) | Miscanthus rhizosphere microbial communities from Kellogg Biological Station, Michigan, USA - M2-5 metaG | ecosystem: Host-associated > Plants > Roots > Rhizosphere > Soil | place: USA: Michigan...
CAACGTCCTTCAGCTTCGTTCGCCACTTATCAAAATTCGCGACAGTTTTTCCGACGCTCTTGTCCAGCCACTCCATAAACTGCTTGTCGAATTCTTCCGGAGCCATTCCCAGGTCCGCGCGAATCACGTCCGGCGTCGTTTTGTGTGCGGCGAAAGAATGCACCATATCAAGAAGCTTGTCCGCACCCCAGCGTTCCTTGATGTAATCGCAGATGCGTCCCGCCTGATAGTAGGACACGATGACCTGATTCGGATATTCGGGGCGAATGAAACCGCGGTCGAGGTCCGCGACAGGCAGAAGTTTTTTGTCGCGAATGGCCACGACAATGTCGGGCGTCATGCGGTCGCCCCATTCGGGCGAGACTTCTGTTTCTTCGTGCACCGCGAGTCCTTCGGTGAACCAGCGCGGCACGCGGAAATTGGTCGCCGTAAGAATGTAAACGTGGCTCATCTCGTGCCACAGCGTGCTGCCCCAGTGAAATTCGCCGGGCGGGCGGCCCGATGGGCTGTCCATGGCGATCACCAGGCCAAATGTAACGCCGAGCGCGCCAAGGCCCGGCATGCCCATGGTGCGAACCGCAAAATCCTCATGGTCCGGATAGACTTCCACCTGCACGGGGCCGGGCAACTTCATTTTGTATTTTTTGTCGTATGCAGCGTAGATGCGCTTCATCTCCGCTTCAAAATAGGGGCGTAGCAGGTCCGCTTCTTTTCTATTGAGCCTCAGGATGGTGTCGCCCTCTTTGAGGGTGACGAAATTCTTGTAGCTGTCGAGCAGGCGCAGGCTGTTGACCGTCTCTTCGTTGCGAAATCCGTTTTCGTAGCACATTTCCAGTTGCTTGCGGGGTTCGTCTTCCTGGCCGAGCCGCATCAGGTTGATGCCGAGCTGCGAGCGGGCGGACCACAGCCGCGGGTCCGCTTCCACTGCCTTGCGGTAATAAGTGATGCCGTCCACGTAGCGGCGGTTCAGAACCAGATGATGCGCAACCGTCGCATAGCCCTCGCCGTACACGGGATTCACCTGACGGATTTTTTCCAGCCAGGAATCGGGCGAACGGTCCGCGAGCAGCTCGATCGCCGCGTGAACGGCCATCGCATCCAGCGCTTCGGGCGAAAGTTTCAGCGCGGCATCGGCTTCCTCAAAAGCTTTTGCTTCGTCGGAATCTTCGAGCAGCAGGCTGGCCATCAGCTCGTGCGCTTCGTAGAGTTTCCCATCGAGATCGATGGCCTTGCGCGTGTATTCGACGGCCTTGCTGTCGAAGCCGTCCGCGCTGACGAGCCCGAGGCCGTAGTACGCCTGCGCATTTTTGGGATCACGCTGCAGAGCTTCATTAAAAAGGTTGGCGGCTTCCGTGTTGTTGAAGCGCTCGTGCATCAGGCGGCCCCAGCGCACGCGAATCATTGCGTTCTGCGGCGATTGCTCGGTCGCCAGCCGAAACTGGTTGTTCGCCTCCTGATATTGTTCCGTTCCCCAGAAACCTTCGGCCCGGGTGAAAGGATCGCGCGCGACGATCAGCGATTCGTAGCACTTCTGGGCTTCGGCACGTTTTCCGTGTTTGCGCAACGCGTGGCAATCATCGGGCGTGGCGGCTCGCGCGAGGCCCGCTCCGATCAGGCACGCCGCGCACACAAACACGCGCAACAAAATTCGCGCGGTGTGGTGCGTGGCGTTCATTTTCATTTATCAAGATCTCCCTGCACGCGCGCCAGTTCCAGCAGCGCGTCGGAAAGCTGCTTCTTGTAATCGTCAGTATTCATTGCGGCTTTCTGGTATTTCAACAGATCGATTTTGCGCTCGAGTTCTTCTTTCTTGTCGAGCAGCGCGCGCTTGGCGGGATCGTTCGCCGCCTTCTGCGCGGCGCCAAGGCGCAAGAGAATAAAATTCGTGGCCAGCAGACCTTCTCCGCTTTCCACGGAAGTCGTGCGAACCGCCTCCTTTTTTCCGGTATCCTCAATCACAGGATGTTCGGTGGCGAGGCGCTTCTCCGATTCGTAGAACGCGGCCGTTTTGCGGTCGGCAAATTGAAAAGCTTCCAGCGCACTGATCGACTCGTTCTTGTCCACGTCCGCGGAACCGTCGCGCAGTGCGTCCACCCAGTAACGCGCGAAACCGGTGGCATTCTTTTCCGTTCCGGTCTTGGTCGCGGCGATCACAATGCGCCCGGCTTTTTGCAGCGCACCGATCGAGCCGCCGCTCGCGCTGGTGGTGTTCACGATCAGTTGCCGTTTGGCCGGAATGCGATCGCACAACAGTGCGAGGTCTTCGCCGGAAATATCGGGCCCCGGCAAATTGAATTTGTACACCTCGCCGTCGTAGGAACCGTGTCCGATCAGAATCAGCGTGAATTCATCGTCCGGCTTGGCCTCGCGCGCGATTTGCCCGAGTGTCTCCGTCAGGCGCGCCTTCGTTGCGTCGCTGCCGGTGAACGTGTACACATGCGCATCGCTGGCCGCGGCCTTGAAAAGTTTGTCTAGATCTTTCGCCAGTGCGGTGAAGCGCTGCTCGTAGTCAGGTTCGCCGCCCAGGCCGGCGACGGTGACGTAGTACGGCGCGGCCTGCGCGACGCGCGCGCCAAATCCGGCGCACGCCGCGGAAAGTAACGCGACCAGCACAGCCCTTCGCCATGAATTGCTTCTAGCCCGCATTCTTCGTCACCTTCAGCAACCCTCGACAAAATTGCGATCCGCATCGCGGAGCGCCAGGTAGCACAGACTTCAGTCTGTGGCTTTCCATATGATCTTGGCTAGCGCGCGGGCCTCCTGCTGGCGAAAGACTCCCACAGACTGAAGTCTGTGCCACAGAAGCCCTCAAACCACGCCCCACTTTCGCCGCAGCAGCCATTCCGTCGATGGCAGCAGCAGCAGGAGCAGAAAAACGATGGGCATATTCCACAGTTCTTTCGTGTCGCGCACAGTAATCCCGGCCTCGGAATACGAAATTTCACCGGGCAAGCGCGATACGTCCTGGGGTTTCCAGTAGCGACCTCCCGTTGCGGCGGAAAGTTTCTCAAGCAAGTCGCGATTCTGCTCGGTGTGAAAATTTTCGGCCACGCCGTCCATGCGCCCGAAGTTCAAAACGTCGCGGCCGACTTCATCCTTGTCGCGCGTGGCAACCACTTCGGTGAGATAGGATCCCGGCTGGCCCGCCGTCCACTCGACGTGGAATGTGCCGGGCGCGTTCGGATCAGGCGTCATTTCGATTTGCGCCGCCGAGCCGCCCGGCCCCAGTATGTGCGCCTCAACATGCGCATCCGGCGCGGGCACATAATTTTTGTCGCGAACGTCGGCGGTAAATTGCACGCGGCCGTCATCGAGCAGCATCTGGCTTGGGACAGAAGCCACGACGTGCCCCGGCGTATCCATCACCAGCCAGCGCAGCAGTTGCTGCCAGAATTCCTCGTGGGTCTGATCCTCGAGCGGCTGGCTCATCTGCCAGCGCCAGGTTCCGCCGGTGGCCAGAACCGCGGTGCGGCCGCGGCCATAATTTTCCGTAATTAGCAGCGGCATTTTTCTGCCTGCGGCGGTCATTTCCGCCAGCACCACCGCGCCTGGTTTGGGCGCGCCCACTTCCTGATAGTCCATCAAATAGGGCAGCTTTTTCCAGCGCTCCACATTCCCGGACGGATCCTCTACCAGCCTAGTGATGATGTTGTCCGTTCCGGCTGCGGTCAAAGAAGCCGTTGCCGGATCGCGGTGGAACGTACCTTTTTTATTGGGAAGCGTGACCGGCAGAAGATCGGCCAGGCCTGAGCCCGCCCAGCCCCCGTCGCCGAGCGACGCACGCCCTCCAAGAAACAACAATCCTCCTCCGCGGCGATCCACAAACTGCTGGATCAGCTCCTTCTGCGCCGCCGTGAAATAATTCGCCTCCACGGAACCGATGATGATTGCCTGATACGCAAACAAATCCTCCGCGCGCGACGGGAAACCATCAGCCAGCTCTTTCGGATCCGCGATCCCCTGACGATAAATTTTATTTTCGCTGGTCCGCAGCATGGAAACGATGCTCAGCAGACGGTCATCTTGCTCCGCCCGGCGGATGAACTTGTATTCCCAGCGCGGCTCGCCCTCCACGTACAGCACGCGGCGCTTGGCGGATTCGACGTTCACAAGGCGCGAGACGGAATTGTTATCGCGATTTTCCTCGCTCGGAAGCGGGTCGACGGAAAACTGGAGTGTCTTCGCGCCTGCGTCTCCCGGATTGAACAAGAGCGTCTCGTTCTGCGTCGCCCCATCGCCGGCGAGCGTGATTTGCCGTCCCGCGAGAACCTTGCCGCCGTTGCGCACCGTCAGCATTGCCTTTTGTCCCGCATAGCCGCGCTGGTGCAAAGTTATCTTGGCGGCGAGGCGCGAATCGGCCAGCGCGCGCGGCGCCACCACGGCGTCACTGATCTCCACATCGTGCGCAACTTGCTCAGCGCCGAAACCGACCGTGTGCACCGGAATTTTGCGGCTGCGAAACGTGGAAATCGTTTCCAGATCGATCCCGCCGGAATTGTCCGCGCCGTCGCTCAGCAGCACCACCGCGCCGATCGGCAAGTCCGCGGCTTCGCCGGCCAATTGTTTCAACCCGTCGCCGATGCGCGTCGACGCGGCGGGAGGCGCCGTTTTCAAATCTTCCAGTTTGGGAACGCGCGAGATTTGCCGGTCCAGCCGGTAAACGCGTATCTGAAATTTCTTTTGCAGCTGGTCGAGTACGCCGCCTTCCAGTGCTTTGATCGCCTGCGCTTCGCGAGTCGGGCCGCCGTTGTCGGCGATGGACATGCTCCGCGAATCATCCAGCAGCACGGCGATAATGTTCTGCTGCGGCCGCAGCTCAGCCACCAGGATGGCCGGTTGCCACAGCAAGAGCAGAACGAGCGCCGCCAGCGCAAACTGCAGCAACCAGACGACTCCTGCCCTCCAGTTTTTCACCTGAGTGGATGCTCCCGGCAGTTTCGAACGAATCAGCCAGCCGAGCCCCGCGCCCACCGCGAGCACCAGAAGGACAAACACCCACCACGGCCAGGCCCCCAGCAGCACCAGGGTGCCCTTCGCAAACACAGCCCGCGGATATTTGAACAGAAGTTCGAACATGTCTTTAAGTAGCACAGACTTCAGTCTGTGGGTTTTGATTGTCGCAGGGTCGACCGTGCTCCAGCCAACCCCCACAGACTGAAGTCTGTGCTACGAGTCCGTCCAAACGCGGCGGGCTCTTCCGGATGACCAGCTTTACGCAAATTCTCCAAATGTTAGGATGCAAGAATCGCGGCCCGAAGTTCGCCGTCAGTGCGTCATTCCATACATCACGTAATTGATCCCCAAACGAAACGCCAGCGACGCGAACTTCTCCGGATAGCGAGGATCGTCGGCCCATTCCCAGGCGTCCCCTAGGTGCATGTTGTGGCAGATCGCGACCATCACGCGGCCCCGCTCGTCCTTGATGCCGCGCCATTCCGCGACGTAGCCGTCCTTCTCATAGGTCCGGCCTGTCCAAACATACTGCTCGCCGGGCACCTGGAAACGGTCGGTCAGATCGTAGAGCACATGAAAAATTTCGTCTTTGTCGGTCAGGTCTTCGATGGGTTTATCCGGGAAAATCATGAGCATCCCGTTCATGAAGTGTTCCCAGTCGGTCGCGCCATGGAAATCGTCCACCATCAGGAACCCGCCTTTCAGCAGGTACTCGCGCAGCCGTTTGGCTTCCGGCTCAGTGAACGTCCACGTCTGCACCTGTACAGCGTACACCCAAGGAAAATTCTCGATGCTCTCGGGTCCTTCGCTGTCCAGATCCACCACCTGTTCGACCGGACGCGCGTTGATGCGCGTCAGCCTCTTGAGCGCGATCAGGAATTGGCGGTCGGCTTTCGGATAATCGCGCGACCAGGTGGCCCACCGCCCGTATCCGCCCCCTGCGGTTCCCGCCATCGAATAGCGCAGGCGCGACCACGAATATTCATTTTTTCCATTATCGATGCCGGAGGAAGAAAACGCTTCTCGAGCGCCGTACTCGTCATACTGCTGGCTTTGTTGATTCCCGCCCCGTTGCATAGCCAGCAGGCCGGAGCCAAGGCTCGCCAGAGCGAGAACCGCCAAAATAGGTGCAAGGAGCCTCATAAAGGTAGCTCCTAACTAGACGGCCCGCCAGCCGCCGCAGTTACAACCACGCCAGCCCGGGCCGCACGTCTGATTCCGGCAATGCTACAGCCAATGGGAGCGGCCACGCAAGGTGGAGGAAGGCAACTCGATGATGGTGGCCCATCCCCGACATTACTTTTCGGTTCTGTCTTGAGAAGCGTGCCAAACAGCTAGAATAGCGACTCGACCGCAGTGAACCTGTCTGGAACGATATAGGGCGAGCCAGCCACGATACGTTCGCTCGTGTCCGGCTCGCGGCCGAGACGGCCTAGATTGGGTTATTGGGAGAGACGTTCCACGGATACGAGAATATGTTGCGCGACGCGGCTTGCGGCAGCGGGTTGATCGTGTTCGATGTATTCGCGAATTTCCTCGAGGTTGGGCGCTTACTCGGACGCTACTTCGATCCATAAGTGGTGCGAGCCTTCAGCAGCCGCACAAATTCCGAAAGATCCTGCGTGCTTACGTCGGAAACGGCCCAGAACTGGAAACCTTCTCCGGACCAACGCATCAAGTTATATCCTTGGCGCGATTCCGGAACTTGAATGGAGTTCGAGGCATTCCCGTCAGGCCACACGAACACGTTGATGAAATGTTTCCGGCGCTGGTAGATCAGCGCTGCAACTTGCCGCCCTCCGAGATAATCGAGACGTCCGCCAACCAAGGGAAAATCGTCGCTGGCCAAGTCTTCGACGGGCGGCGAAAAATCGAGCTTTCCGTCAAACCACGGTTTCACGGTGTGTTGATCCGTGGAGACCACGTCCATCAGGTGCGTGGCTTCGAGCGAGCGGACGTGGCTGTCGAGAACTTCCGCCGTCAATTGCTCGATACCCGCAGGTCCGCGCAGACCGGGCACTAATTGCCAGGCCACCACGGCGCAAAGGGCGAGCACCGCAAACGCGCTGGACCAGCGCAAAAATTGAAACGGCCGCCAAACACTCGCGGGTTCAGGCTTTGCTTCGGGAGTCGCAGCATGCAGCGACGATTGAATCCGGGCGCGCAAAGCATCCGGCGCGGCATACGCCAGGGAACTCCGCTGCAGCGTCCCGCGCAAGGCTTTCTGCTTGGCGAGCTCCCGCGCGCAGTCTTCGCAAGCCAGCAGATGCGTTTCCATCTCGATGGTGCGCGACAGATCGAGCTCGCCATCGAGATAGCCGGGGACAAAACGTTCTGTCAGCTTGCAGCTCACGTTAGGACTCCTTGCCCATAGCGGCGCCCAGCGATTCCCGCAACCGCGTGCGCGCCCGTGCCAGGCGCGACATCACTGTGCCGATCGATACCGAGGTGACGTCGGCAATCTCCTTGTAGGACATTCCTTCCATCTCGCGCAGCACTAAAGCCTCGCGAAATATTTCCGGCAGCTCGGCCAGCGCGCGCTGCACGGTGTCCTTGTCAGCGCTTGCCAGGACCTGAAGTTCAGGGTCCGCGCCGCCGGACGATTCTTCGCTGTGAATTTCCTCATCAAATTCCACAGCGGTTTCCGGCGGCCGGTTCCGATGCATCCACGTGTAACAAGTGTTCCGCACGATCGTGAGCAGCCACGCCCGCATATTGCCGCCCTGGTAGCCGTCGAAAAATCGAAAGGCGCGAAGAAAAGCTTCCTGGGTCACGTCCTGCGCGTCGTGATCATTTCGCGTCAGCCAGCGGGCGAGGTTGTACGCCGCGTCCAGATGTGGCAGGACGGCTTGCTCAAAGCGTTCGCGTGTTGCTACGCCTGGCACTCCTGTGTGTCTCGTTTTTCTCTTCCCGTGGCGCAGGCTTCAGCCTGTGGGGTTCGGTCGGGCCACGATCACGCGTTGCCGTCACCGAAATCCACAGGCTTCAGCCTGCGCCACTAGTATGACTGCTGTGGAAGCTATTTTATTCCCGGCGCATTTTCCGGGAATAAGCGCCGCGCGGCCAAGTCTTATATCCCGAAGGCCGCGTGTGGCAAGCATTCTACAGCCCGCGCCCGCCGAAGGAGAAAGAACAATGGCTGATTTTATTCGCGACAACATCAACAAGGACGGCATCGACCGCCGTGGATTTCTGCAGTGCATGGCCTGGGCCGGAACGGGAGTGCTTTACTCGCTCCACGGCGGCATTCTGAAATCGCTGCCGCTGCTTCCCGGCGGCCAACACGGTAAGGACGCGGCAAAACTGGCCGGCGCTGATTTCAGCTTCATCCAGATCAGCGATTCGCACATCGGCTTCAGCAAAGAAGCCAATCCCGACGTCACCGCGACACTGCAAGTCGCCATCGACCGCATCAATAGCTCTGCGACACAACCCGATTTCCTGTTGCACACGGGGGATATCTCGCAGCTTTCCAAGCCGTCTGAATTCGACACGGCCGAGCAGGTCCTGAAAGGCGCAAAAGCCGGACGGATTTTTTACGTCCCCGGCGAGCACGATGTGCTCACCGATGACGGCCAGCAATATCTGGATCGTTTCGGCAAGGACACCAAAGGAAAAGGCTGGTACAGCTTTGACCACAAGGGCGCGCACTTCATCGGCCTTGTCAATGTGGTGGACCTGAAAGCGGGAGGCCTCGGCTCGCTCGGCGCGGATCAACTCAAATGGCTGCAGGACGACGTGCGCGATCTGAAAAGCAGTACGCCGGTGATTGTCTTCGCACACATTCCGCTCTGGGCGGTCTATCCGGAGTGGGGCTGGGGCACGGACGACAGCGAGCAGGCCCTCGGCTACTTGAAGCGTTTCGGTTCGGTGTCCGTGCTCAACGGCCACATCCACCAAATCATGCAAAAGGTGGAGGGCAACGTCACGTTTCACACCGCGCTGTCCACTGCATTTCCGCAGCCCGCGCCGGGCACTGCGCCATCGCCCGGCCCCATGAAAGTTCCCGCTGATCAATTGCGCAGCGTGCTGGGAATTTCTCATGTGAATTTTGTGCAAGGCAACCACTCGCTGGCGCTTGTGGATTCCACTCTCGCGTGATCCGGCTGAAGTCCGAATACTCAATCTAAATTCTAAAAGGAGAATGGAAATGAAAAGAATCAAATTGATGTTGGGAACGGCAATACTTCTGGCGACCGCGCTGGCGTTAAGCGCGGTAGCTAGCTCCATGGTGGAGGCTCCGTCCGGCGACAAACCCGCGGGCGTCGCCACGATCAAGATTGACAACTTCAGTTTTGGTCCGGCAACCATAACCATTTCCGCCGGGGGCACCGTCACGTGGACGAACAACGACGACGTCCCTCATGTTGTCAGCAGCGACGACAACAAATTGTTCAAATCGAAAGCTCTCGACACGGACGACCATTTCTCATTCACGTTCGCAAAGCCGGGAACGTACAACTACTACTGTGCGATCCACCCGAAAATGACCGCACGGATCGTGGTGCAGTGATGCAGGGAGACTCAGATGAATCCATTTGATCTGAAGGCCGTGATTCTTGCAAAACATGCGCAGCACGTGGCACTCGTCCATTTTCCAATCGCCCTGATTTTTGTCACCGTTGCATTCGATCTGCTGTCATTGCGGAAGCAGAATCTTGTGCTCCTTCGAGCGGCCTATTACACGGTGGTCGCGGCGGCGATTGCCGCCGTGCCCACCGTAGCAACGGGCATCCTCGCGTGGCAGCTTCAGTTCGAAGGTAAAGTGCCGCGAGGAAATCTGAAGCTGCACATATTCCTGGCCCTGTGGTCGAGCGTGCTGATCTGGATCGTGTGCTGGCTGCACATTCGAGATCAGCGCGAAACGAAAATCAACCCGTCCGGTTTTCGTTTGACGGTTGAGATTGTGGCAGTGGCTTTAACCCTGCTCACCGCGCACGTGGGCGGGTTTGTCAGCGGGGTGAATGGTCCGGGGTAGGCGCTTAGTCGAGTGGGTTGCCCGGCACCGCTTTGAGTGCCGGAGGATTTGAAATTCATCCAACTTCGGGTCATCCGGCCCTTCCACCCACTGCGCAGATTTTCCTCACCGAGGGCAAAAAATACCGTAGTTCCAGTAGTGCTTTTTGGGACAATCCTGTAGAGCCCTTGGTTTTCAATCTATTAATGTCCTGATGTTTGGTCCCGCATTTGCCTCCAAAGGTTGCCTCCCTCGACCCCCGTCGTCCCCGAGGCTCGTGTTCGCAGGCGTTCTAAGAGCGAAACGCAAACGCGGTACTTAGGTGCTTCGTCACCGAGGTTCGGGCAAATAAGCTCTTTGCCAGGGTTTCGCTTGCGGCTGATCTGCCAGCTCCGGGGATGAACTGAAGGCCGGCAACCCAGATTTATCGGGAGCGAAAATATGCCGGCATCTGAAAATGATGCTTGTCACCAGCTCACGCCGGTTATGTTGATCGAAGGACGGTCCGGCAATCTGGATCAGTCTAACTTGCAAGGTGCAGAGGCCGACGATGTGTGGGGAGCGCGGCCGACGCGATGGGAGGCGCTTACGAGGATTCAATCGATGTTGCAGCTCAAATCATACATTGATGAGCAAGCCGCAGCCGTGGTCCTTTTGCTGGCGCGCACAATTGAAGCGCGCGACAGCTATACGCGGGACCACAGTGAACGGCTGGCGACGTCGGCTGTGGCATTAGGAGTTGCCGTAGGATTGTCTGATGAACAGGTCGGGGCGCTTCGCGTCGCCGGCATCGTTCACGACGTCGGCAAAGTAGTCGTGCCGGATGCGATTTTGTTAAAGCCAGGGCCGCTCACTCCCGAGGAAGCGGCGATCATGAGAAAGCATCCCGCCGAAGGCGAGCGCATTTGTTCGCCCTTGAAATCGTTCCGCCGGGTGCTCCCGATTATTCGACACCATCACGAGCGGATGGACGGAAGCGGCTATCCGGACGGGCTGCGAGGAAATGCGATTCCGCTATCCGCGCGCATCCTTCAAATTGTGGATATCTATGACGCCCTCACTACGGACCGGCCGTACCGGCTGGCATTTACGCCTAGCCAGGCGCTCGCTACTCTTTACAGCGAAGCCGACCGCGGCTGGTTGGATATTGAATTAGTTCGAATTTTCGCCCCGGTTGCCGCAGTGCCAAAATCCACGCATAACAGCCAGGTTCCAGCGAAAACCGAAAAATTGCGAAGCGTTGTCTGAGAATGTTTTGAACCGGAATTCATTCGGTTCAAATTTATCCTCCGGCGATAGCGCCAACGATCAGGAACGGTTCCTTGCCCGAAGTGATTTCATCCGGCAGAGGTTTGCCCGGCGCTTCGTGGGACCAATCCTCTGCGCACACGAAGAATCGCAAAAACGCCCGGCGCTGGAGCGTTCCATGGTCGCGGATGGTGCCACGCAGCATCGGGTAAGCTTGCTCGAGGGCATCCAGGACCGAGCCCAACGTCGCTTGCCCGTTGACTTCAACCGTCACCTCGCCGCTGACGCGCGCGAGCGTTCGCAAGTGTTGCGGCAATTCCACGCGAATCATGGCAGCGTTTGAACCTCGACGGACAGAACCGCCGGCAGATCGCGGACGATCGGCGCCCAATTGTCCCCGGCGTCGGCTGAAGCGTAGACCTGCCCTCCGGTGGTGCCGAAGTAGACGCCGCAGGAATCCAGCGAATCGACGGCCATCGCGTCGCGCAAGACGTTGACGTAGCAATCGCTCTGCGGCAATCCTTTGGTCAGCGGTTCCCACTCATTGCCGCCGGTGCGGCTCCGGTAAACGCGCAGCTTTCCCTCCAGAGGAAAGTGTTCGGAGTCGCTCTTGATCGGAACGACATAGATGGTCTCGGGTTCGTGCACATGCACGTCAATCACGAAACCGAAATCGGTGGGCAGATTTCCGCTGATCTCATGCCAGTTATCGCCGGCATCGTCGCTGCGCATCACGTCCCAGTGTTTCTGCATGAAGAGCACGCCGGGGCGTTTCGGGTGCATGGCGATGTGGTGAACGCAGTGTCCTACTTCGGCGTTCGGATCGGGAATGTATTGCGATCTCAAGCCCTGGTTGATCGGTTTCCAGGATTTACCGCCATCGTCCGTGCGAAACGCGCCGGCCGCGGAGATGGCGATGAACATGCGTTTCGGATTGCTCGGATCAAGGACGATCGAGTGCAGGCACATTCCGCCGGCACCCGGTTGCCAGCGCGGTCCGGTGTCGCTGCCGCGCAGGCCGGGCAATTCATGCCATGCCTGACCGCCATCGTTCGAACGGAACAACGCCGCGTCTTCAATTCCAGCATAGACCGTGTTCGGGTCGGTGAGCGATGGCTCCAGGTGCCAGACGCGCTTGAATTCCCACGGATGTTGCGTGCCGTCATACCACTGGTGCGTCGTCAGCGGTTTTCCGGACTGCTCGGAAGTGTCGTAGACAAACTTATTGCTCACGCCCGACGCTGGGCCTCCGCCCGGAGCCGGAGCCTGTTCGGTGGGCGACCCCGGCTGGTGCCAGGTTTTGCCGCCGTCGTCGGAACGCTGAATGATCTGACCAAACCACCCGGAAGTTTGCGACGTGTAGATCCGGTTCGGATCAACGGGCGATCCTTTCATATGATAAATTTCCCAGCCGGCAAAATGCGGGCCGCTGACGTCCCATTTCTCGCGCTTGCCGTCGGAGGACAGAATAAAAGCGCCTTTCTTTGTTCCAACCAGAACACGAACTTTGCTCATCGCTTGAGCTCCTTTTTTGAGTCCCGCTATTATCCATCAATTTCTATTTCACAGAACAGCGCAACACACTGCCGGTGACAATTCAGCTCCGGCAGGGAATCAGCCCGCGAAGCCGCTCCTCACGCAAGTAAATTCCTCCCCAAACGACCACGCCAACATACACAGGGAATAATATTTCGCCGAAGAGCGAATTACTGACGGGCAACTGGGTGGCGATCGCGCCGCCCAGGTAACCTGTCAAAAGAATCGCACCCAGGATCGATGTTCGCGGAAGCACATAAAGCGAAATGCAAACGAGCTCAATGATTCCCAGGACCACCGCGAGATAGGGGGGGAGGTGGAGTTTTGCGAATGCTTCGACGACCGGTGCCGGCTTCAGGAGATGGATCCCTGCATCGAAAAGCAGGAAGCCCGTGGCGAGGCCGCTCATGATGCGCCCTGTCCACAGCGCTTTTCTTGAATAGAAAGGAAATCTGTTTGAATGCCCGATTGCGCTAAAGATTGTGCCGCCGATTGCATGAGTTATTTCTCCTTTCTCGCGAACTTCGCGGCCCAGCCCCGTGATTCTCGCTCCGGCGCTTATTTTTGCAACACGCCATCCGGAAAGAGTTCGTGACGCCGTTCTTAATCGGCTCGCTCCGCGGCCTGCACACAATTAATCATCCACGGCATGCCAAACCGGTCGACCAGCATCCCAAATCGCAGCCTACCCGCTCGGGCCTCGCTTGGACTTCCGAATGGACTTCCCCAAATCGACAGCTTCACCGTCCTTGTTCTTTCGATTTCGCGAGTTCTTCACCCAAGTTCCTGGCGTCGTCGATCGCCGGGCTCGGAGCAAAATCTTCCAGCTCGAAGAACTGGCGAACTTCGATCTCGCCTTCTTGTCCCTCACCCATCGGATTGGGGACGCGCTTGGCCCAATCCAGTGCTTCGGCCTTTGATTTCACGTTGATGATCCAATAGCCGGCGATTAGTTCCTTGGTTTCGGGGAACGGCCCGTCGATGACCGTTTGTTTGTTTCCCGTAAACTTGACGCGAAAACCCTTCGCGCTGGACTGCAATCCCGAAAGATCAACCAGCACGCCGGCCTTCATCAACTGTTCGTTGTACTTTCCCATGGCGGCGATCAGTTCCTCGCTGGGCATCTTGCCCGCCTCTGAATCCTTGCTTGCCTTGACGATCATCATGAATCGCATTGAAATTTCTCCTCGTTTTTAGTGTTGGGCGTGAATTAACAGGCTGCGGAAAAACTCAAACCGCGGTCATTCTGAGCGAAGCGAAGAATCTCTCTTGGTTTTTTCTCTTATACTTAAATCGAAGAGAGATTCTTCGCTTCGCTCAGAATGACAGAACAAGACATTTTTTCCGCAGCCTGTTAACCCGCTTTCTAC
>Ga0157374_10003043_pt1 | contig 14060 bp, 12 predicted proteins | sample M25metaG_FD_115308 | JGI IMG/M metagenome (GOLD analysis project Ga0157374, IMG submission 115308) | Miscanthus rhizosphere microbial communities from Kellogg Biological Station, Michigan, USA - M2-5 metaG | ecosystem: Host-associated > Plants > Roots > Rhizosphere > Soil | place: USA: Michigan...
AGATAATGTGTGTTTGCTTCTGTGTGTCCGTCAACCTGCCTTCCCTCCCACTCTATCTGTGTATCCTCCTGACACATGAGAGAGAATCACCATCTCATCTTCCATTGCTATCGTCCGAAAGATCACAAGTCGTCGTAGTAGTTGTTGAAGCGTAAGAGGAATTTGTTAACACAAAAGACTCCCCTCAAAACCATTTTCTCTTTCTTTTCATCTACTGATCGAATAGAGCAAGTAATAGTAAAGTGAAGACCAGACAATGGAATGAAATCCAACGAAAATGTCTATGATAAAGCAGTCGGGGAGTTGACTCACTGTATTCACGACAAGAAGAGTAGAGAATGAAATCCTAATGGACCTGATGTGATGGTGTGTCCACTCCTGTCATCATCTCATTTTGTCTCTTTCACGACATTTCTTTCGAGTCGAGTTGTGTAGCTGTTACTGTGCAGTCACTGAGTAAGTGACACATTCTTTTCATGTGTCTGCTCGACAGAGATTGTGTGTGAATCATCATACAGTCAAGTGAAACAGGAGAGAAATGCACACACATTTCATTTCATTTAACTCGAGTTCTTTGAAACAGAGACAATAAATGAGTGATACTTTTTTATTTCTTTCTTTTCCATTTTCTTCCATGTCTTGTCTTAGTCCTGCTGTCAAGGGATTTTTTCCAAAGATAGACTGAGTAGGAGTAAGTCGTGCAACAAAAAGAAAGAACAAAAAGGAAAAGAATAGGGAGATGATCTTGATCGTCATCGAGAAAGGATCTTCTTCTCTGTTGGCATTGGTGTCTTGTTGTATGAATTTCCCCTAAAAAAGACTGTTTGAACATCCTCTGTATCTCTTGTGTTCATCCATGCCATTCTTTTTCCGATCCATTGTCTGTTGTCAGGGTTTGCAGGTCTAGTAGTAACAGTAGGCAAAAAGAGAAGAAGATGAGGATGAATGCAGTGGATGAGGAAAGAGATGGAAGAAAAGCTCAGTCAAGCGAACAAAAGGAAAGTGAAACTAACGGAGAGGGAAGAGGGAGGGGATGCCTTGTATTTCAACCCACCATGATATATAAAATGAAGGAAAAAGAGAACCAGAAAAAGACTTGTCTTGATATGATTTTCAGCTCCAACTTCAACTCTGACTCCCTTTACAAGGCTGTCAGTTTACAAGGCTGTCAGTCCTGTTGTCGCCTTGTCCTCTGAGGGACAGTTTGATTGAAGAAAAGGGAGAGTGGATTTGGAAGTTTTATTTCCTCCCCTGATTCATGAATGAATAAATGTGTTTTTATTCTTGAAATGCAGTTTTCTTCTTTGAATTTCCTGTGTCTTCTCATGACAAAGGGATGAGAACAAATACAAGGCTTCACTCAAGTTGAAGAGGGATTGAAAGAATCAGAGAAGAAAAGTTTTACTTGAATTGGATGCATGAATATCATGATGATGTATTGTCAGTTGTCTCTCCCTCTCTCTCTTGAAGAGATGGTGGTCCCTTATTCTCCCTTTTATTTCCCTTTTTCTTTTCCGCTTTTCATTCTGATTTTCTTGATGTGAGTTTTGTCATTCACTTGGAAATGTTTCTCCTTTTCTTCTCTGGACTCGAGTCCTACTACTCCACCTCCCACTTGAAGTTCAAAAGACCGAAATGAATGTTTGCTCTCCTCCCACTATTCTTGCATCAAAATGTAGTGAAAGAGGATGATTCAACATCTCCTCCCCTACAAAACTAGGGAGAGAATGTTTCTGTGAATTTGTTTGAATCGGAAGAGATCTCTAGAGAGTTTTACTTCTCAAAATCACAACTGCCTGAAGCAGATTTGAAGGAGTATACCATTTCCACCCCTTATTGTTCAAACACACTCGACAAGATAGACAAGAAGATTCTTTTTGTTGATTCTGTTCTGTCAGAATCACTAATGATTCTTGAAAGTTGTACTCATCTTTGTTTCCCTGATTATGATAAAAACCTGGAATGAAATTGGACTCTTGCTCTTGAATTAATGACAAGAGAAAACTGTACTGATGATGCCTGGTTCTCTCGATCATGTTTCTAATCCTTATTCTTGTTTTTCTCGAGTTCTTCTGTGATCTCTCATCTCATCTCAGCATCAAATCTTCTTTTCTTGTTTGGTTCACAAGAAGATGGCTTTCAACCCTTCATGAGTTGAGATGTGTGTGTCGAACAATTTCCTTGCTTTTTGTTGCCCTCACTTTGTCTCCACCTTCTCTTGAAAGATAATTACTTGGAATAAGAAATTAAGGCTAACGATGCTTGAATCGCTCAGTCTTTCGCATCCATTCTCTTACTCATCCCTCTTGTCTTCCTACTTCTTATTCCTCCTCCTTCTCTTGTTTCCTGTTTTCTTGTTGTTCCTGGATAGCAGTTTCCCTGCAGAATCTTCAGTCTAGCATGTCTGTCGAATCTCATGTGTTCACTGATCCCTTACTTCATCTCAAGCTCATTCCTTTTCCTGTTAGTTGTATTACCAAACACTGCTCATTTCCAAGTCAGTCAGGGAATGAGACAAAACAAGGCATCAGAACAACAGACTGAGAAGAAGATCCTCCCTTTTTCTCTGAAAGAAAATAACGACGAGACGAATGAGCCAGGGATGAAGTTCAAGAAACGAGATGAGAGAGGGATGCGGATCAAGAAAAAGAGAGAGAACAAGTTAGAACAAGAAGAAGTAGACAGTATTTTCGAAGAAGAAGAAGCAGGAAAAGAAAGATTGAAGAGAAGTAGAGGAGGCCATTAAGGTTTCACTCCTTCATCCGGTGAGAGACTTCTTATACTCTTGTTTCTTATACTACTACTGCCTCGAGTTTTAGTCTGACACAACTTCCCTTTCAAGGAAAAGAACATATACTCCCTGCCATGAGAAGTTTCCTTCCTTCCTTTCCTGGTGTTTCAGACTTTTCAACACGAGATTGCTATCCATGTCTTGTATACTATGCTCTTGTTGTTTTCCTTTTGCTTGGTTTGTAATGGTGGTAACGGTTTTTCCTTGTTGTTCTCATATCAGTTGGAGAAGAAGTTTTTAGTAACTAAATGTAATCGAGAGGGAGAGGTCTAGTGCATCTTGGGGTCTGTTTTGAATTCAGGGGTGAATAACAAACAATTCTCTCTCAGTCTCTGGACTAAAATAACACACAAAACACGAGCCTCATTCATTCATGCCCTGCTTCCTTCCTTCCTGGTCTCAATGATAATGTGCTTTTGTTTTGTTGTTTCATTTTCTCCTCTACTTTTATACCTGAAAGAGTTTCTCTTGAAGCAAACTATTAACATAAACAGTAATTATTACTTTTGCCATGTGTTTCATGTGTTTCCTTTTCCTTGTCTGCTTCGTGTAATGTTTGTCTTGGTCTCTTGAAAGTAGTCTGCATTCTGTCCTCGTCTCACGTTTCTTTAGATCCCGTCTCCATGTCCTTTCGTTGTATAAATCCTTTGTTGATCTTTCCCTTCTCTTCTCTCATCTTGTTATTTCAGTTCTCTATCTCTTGCTTCCATGTTTACTTTGCTGGACCATCGGTCACTCCTTGTAATACATTTACGCTAACGATCCTCTGGATTGTAATTCATATTTTTCTTGCTTCTCTGAAGTTGAAAACTTTGCTCCTCATGATGTTGTAAATGATGGTCAGTTGAATGGATGGATGAATGAATGAATAAGAGCGTGAACGTGTGTCTTGCTTTCATGTATGACTCGAGAGAAAGTTCATGAACTCGAGAGAGAATGATTCATTTTTCTTTTGAGTGAATTCGTGAGGGATCTTGTTTGCATGCATGATGTGTCAAAAATGTACGGGTTCCTTTTGATAATAATGATGACCCTTCTACTTCATACACATTTGAGTCATTCACTCCTTACAAGATCATATTTCTTCTCTTCTCTTGATATCGAAAGTACACAAACCACCCTCCATCATCACCAGACGGAAGAAGGCATCTTTTCACTTGTCCTTTCGATTATTCTCTTTTCAGGCCTGATTAGACTACTGTACTACGTCTGCCACAGTCACTCCTCCATCAAAATCTTTCATGTGGGCTCATGTCATACCCATCTCCCTTTTTTATATTGGCTTCCTTTTTTGCATCATCGACAGGGATAAAAAGACCCCTTGTATGATGAGAAAGGAATCCAGTCTCATGATCATCCCTCTCGTTTGGATGGAGAAATCCATGCCAAGTTGGACAGGAGAGAGAGAGATGAGATGGTAAAAAAAGTGATGGAGAAGGAGCATATGCTTTATAACAGTGGGCTCGAGTGAGAGACAAAAAGAAGACCTTAGGAAGGAAGCAGTCGACATGATGCCTCCCTCCTCCTCTGGTTCTGACTCTGGATTTCCCAGGGGAAGGAATCCCTCGTATATCTTGTCCTCCGAAGGAAGATGTCGTTTTCGAGTCGCGTGGCTCTGCTTCCGATGAATGATTCTTGTACTGTCTGTGTCATCATTGAAACTGGAGAATAAAAGAGGATAAAGAATATGATGCGAGTGAGCCATGTATTGATTCAAGAGAGACAAGTCAAGCTCCCTTGAATGATGCTTGTATTTTGTATTTTGAGATGGAAATTGAATCGATTGATGCCTTTTGTGAAGTGAAATCTCATTCGCGATGATCACTGTGTTCTTTGCAGGAAACAACAACGACAACATGGATGTGACAGAAAGATAGACAGTAGAAAAATGAGTAAAATGTGTGTCTTCGTCATCCTTTCATGTCGAAGTGCTTTCATGTGGAATCCTTTCCCAAGATCTCGAGAGGAATCGAAGACTTGGCATCCTGGACATGTCTTTATTCTGGGTGTTGTTGATCCTTTTTCTCAACTCCTTCTTCTCGTGATGTCCACATGGGAATGAACAAGAAGAGAAGAAGAGTAAGTTGCAGGGCGTGATGCTCGTGATGATGGAAGAGACCAAAATCTCTTGCAATCATTCCTTTGGTCTTGGATTCTTGTTCTTGTTCTTCTTGCAAGTCTTGTTCAAATACAACACACCCTCACTAACATTGAGAAGCCGTACATTCTTTGATCTTTTTAGATGATGACAAAGACTGATTTATCACGAGGAGAGAATCTAGATTCTTTTTAAATCTTGTAGACACATGAGTCTAATGTCCAGTGTCAGTTGAAAAGAAGAGACATTTCTTTCCTCCATTCCTTTCAATCCCACTTCTTTTGATACTTTTTCTTTCTCGTGACCACTCGTCCAATGGATCTTCCCCTTCTTTCCTCTCATCATCCTTCTTTTCTTCTACACTGCTTTCTATTGTTGCACTTTTTTAACGGAAGTGTCTCTTTCGATGTCGAATATGATGAAAGAGGTTTCTTTCATTCCTCTTTTCTCTCAACAACTCGAGTGAAAGACATAAAAAACCTACAGTCCAGTCTGAAGAAAACTCGAGTCAAATAAGATCGATATCATTGTCGTGTCCGTTCATGACCGTCATTTCTTTTCTTTCTAGTAGTTGTCTACTTCCTGTCGATGTCCTTCATTTCGTGTGTACATTGGATGAGTGACAAAGTAGACATGAAAGGAGATGACAGTAAAGTGACTATGGATAGATTGCAATACAGTGTCCGTATAATATTATGAGCACATTTTTCTGCCCACATTCATCTCCAAAGATTCCACAGATTCCTTGTCCAATACTTGTTCATGATGATGATGATGAGTAGATCTCAAGTTACACTTCTTATTTCTTTATCCCTCGAGAACCTTGAAGTAGAGGGGTAGCAGGAGGAGGAGGAGTGATTCGTGATGACTCAATTCCACATAATATTCTTATTCTTCTCGTCTTGAGATGCAGTATCCTCTCATGATGTAAGATGATGGACTACATTTGTTTGTTTTCCTTTGTTTACTCTGTCGATGAGAGAGTATTGGATCATCATCATGATCATGATCATGATCATGAGTTGTACCCAATGCTTTTCTCATGGCAAGTTGAGTGTCTTTCCCTTATTATTCCACGATGATTTGTAGTCCCGATACATACCGTCCAATCTTTTGTTATCTCTATGTAGTTGTTTATGGTCAGACATTTCTTTATCTTCTCTCATTGCATTACTTGCATACATACAGATTCCTCGACTTTTATATCGATCATCATCTTCCCTGGAATGAACAACACTTGAGAGAAGATTGCATCTCTGGTTCACTGCCCTCTTTACTGCTCCCACTATCCTTTGATTACTTACTACCAGTGAAGTGTGAGGGTGTCAAAGGATCCTTCTTCTTTTCCTAGTAATCAACTCCTTCATCTTCTTCTCGAGTACATGCCATGAGGATGATACACTGTCTCTGTCATTTTGCTTGTTTGGTTAGTTATTTGTTTTATGTATTCTTCCTCATGATATTGTTCTTGAAACTCATTTCGATTTTGTCATCCGATCAATCTCTTGTTGTAGTTCCATTTTCACCCAATTTCTCAACCTGTTTTGTGTGATACATTCTCTTACTCCTCCCTCTCCATCACCCTTTTGTTGTTGATGTTGTTGTTAAAGTTATCCTTCCAACCCGTCATCAGCCATTTCTTTGTCTCAGACCTTCCATCACTCTCTTGCCTCATCCATCCTGATGTCGCTTTCCTTCTTCTTAAGTCATTCTCGGTTCGTTAAGAGTTGTTCCCATGAGTTCTTGCCATGAGTTCTTGCCATGAGTTCTTGCCATGAGTGACTTTGTTTTCTTTTCTTTCTTTATTTTCTTTAGTGTCGTCATAATCGATTTCTGCCTTCTATTGTTCTTTCTTTGACTCGATTCACAACTCATTAACCCCATCGTCTTATACTTTAGAGTCAGTGCCTTGTAGTTTGAAATAAGGCTTTCCGTGGAGTAGTTTTCACTGGAAGTCAGTTTATCCAGAACCAGACTCTAATGTCTTGTGACTGCAGTCTCTTGAATCCAGAACGAATCTTGTAGGATGCAATTTCTCGAGACTTGAGATGAGATGTGCGAGAGTATAGTAGTCAAGACAAAGTGGGGGAGGAGGAGGGTATAAATCGAAGTTAATGTTTGGGAAGAAAGAAAGAGAAGGAGAAAGAGTATCATGTGATGTTGATGCTTCTCGTCAACTTGTCTTACTCCACTCGATTCCTCTCTAGAATGTCCGCCGTTTTTTCTTTCTGTTGTATCGTTATGTTGGATGATGTGAGATACCAGTTCCTTGGTTCCTTCATCTCATGTACGATAAAACTTTGCGGAATAGTCTACTGTTGAAAAAGAAGAGATCCTACAGTATTTGTCGAAGAAAAAATCGATGAAACTCCCCCTGATTTCTCTCCCCAGTGTTCTTTATGACGAGTTGGTTGAGGTGGAGGCGAGTAAAGTGAGGGAGGAGATGGATGTTTCCTCTTATATCTGTGTACAACTGGACTGCACTTTACTTGTGTGGGTCTCTCTCGACTTACTTTTAGAGACGAAAATCACTGCAAGATACTACCACTAAAAGAAAGAAGGATACAATTTTGTAAGAAGAGAGAGAGAGAGAGAGAGAGAGAGAGTTTACAGATGAGTGTCTGTGGGGGCAGAGAAGTAGAGGAATCATTTCTGTTTGATTCTTTTCTTTTTTCCTTCTCTCTAACTCAATAAAGAGATCTTAGGAAGAAGGCAGTTGAAATGAATGTCTACCACTATAACAGTACAACTGGTTTCTTGATTCCTTCAGTCCTCGACTTTGAATGGATGCTTTTGGTCCTCTAAGTCTGAAAGGAGTTAGAATTTATACTTCCGTTCTTTTCTTTCTGGATTCCATTGTGGATTTAGTACCGGTCACAGTTGTAGACCAACAAAGAAAAAAACTAAGAGAAATCTAACAATTCTTGGTTCAATATATGACTCTGCCAAGACCTTTTCGATTTATGTCATTTTAAAATTATGTTTTACTTCTTTTATTTACTCACTCAATCTCTTGGTTAAGTACACTTCATCTGTGGTTTAGTTGGAGAAATAAGTGTTCTTTGTCATTCTCCTGGTTTTATGTCAGTGGTTTTAATGGCATCTCAGTCAACAGGAGTTAGACAAACTCATGCAGAGACCGATGACTCGAAGAAACTGCTTTTTTCTATTTTACTGTTACTGTTCTTTTATGTTAGTGTTCTGTTTTCATTCCATGACATTCTACTCGAGATTTATGTCAATTGTGTTGCTAAACATAGTTCCTTCTTTTCTATTCAAAAGTACTGTTAAAACTTTTCTTTCTTTATTTCCTTGAACGTATTCTTTATCCTCTCCTTTCGTTACGCAATTTGCATCTGCATTTTTCTCTGAATTTTTGTTACGGAAACTAAAAAAGAACTTAGAAGACATGTTTGAGACGTGAACTTTACTTGAACTCGAAAGAGAAAGAATGGAAAATATGATGACTCAGGGGAGGAAGAAGCTGATGATGATTTTGATGGTTCTTTTTTGCAGTTCCTTGTGGTCGTGATCATTATTCCTTCAGTCATGATGATGATGATTTCTTAGTCGTCATTTCTGTTCAATGATTTCTCAATGGTTTTTATTCTCACTGTTGAGCTCCTGGTCTTTTTTCCTTCAGGTTCACTAAATTCTTTCTTGGTTTCCACGTCAAATATTCTTGTTCTTCTTTTTAAAACCTAATGATGAATCCTTTCTGTGTGATCTTGTGATTTTTCCTCATCATTATCTTCCACGAGTTTCGTGAGAAAAGGATTGTAAGGTAAGAAGATGAACAATGCGAGGCATCACACCCTAATGAAAGGAAATTTCGTTCTGTTTCAGAACAAGAGTGAATCGTGATGCGAATTACCTTGACTACAATGTAAGAAGGAATTCTACATCAACATGAGTTGCATAAAGATAGACCCACTCTTTTTTAAATTCAAAATCGAGCTTCTTTACTTTAATCCCTACTTTGCTTCTGCACTACTTCTTGTGCACTTTTGATGAATTTTTTTCTTCTTTCAAATTCAAAGTGAAGTGAAGGTTTTTAGAAAAGTTGTAAAGAATGTACACGGAAGGAAAGGATCATTGAAAGTAGCAAAAGCAAGATAACAAGAAGGAAATCTTCTTAAAACTTCTTGTTCTCTGAGTGAAACACGCTTTCCTTTGATAAAACTCCTTCAAGTTGTCTGACCCTTGTTCTCTTGTTCATCTGACATTACACTCAACAGAACAGAACTTGACAACCATGCGAGTGAGAAACGAGCCATTGCATGACTTCCGTTCGATCCCTCTGATGTGTCCGATCTCTTTCCTCCCTTCTTGTCAGCCTAATTCAGGAAGAAGACCGACATTTTATCTCCAGGGAAAGTGTCTTCCCAACGAGAATAGAGATTTCTTGTGAGAGACTTGTGTGTGTCTCTCGATTCCAAATGTCTTTTTCTTCTCTCCCTTCTAACCCAACGACATGACCCTTTTGTCTTGTTGTTACCCTTCTTTTCTAGTCGTTAAAGACTTGGAAGAGGAATGAGAACCATCAAAGAGTTGCACTTCTGGGTTGTATCCCTTGCATTCTTGATCTCTAGGATGAACAGAATAAGAAATCGATGGAGATCCTTCTTCTATTCTATCAGTTTCTTTTCTTTCTTTTTACTGCTGTTACTGCTACTGAAGCCACTTAAGGCACTTCTTACACCCCTTCCTTTCGATGAGCGATATCGTCGTAATGTTTTTTCAAGGTGTAAGTGTTCTCACTCAAGTGGTATCTCTTATGATGATGAGAATGTGGCGAGAAATGAAATGACTCGCCAAATGTCTCACCAGGAATGTCAACTGCAGCCCTTCTCACGGGTTCATGTCATTTACTTATGTTTTTCTGGTTGTCATGCTTTCTTTACGATTATTCTTTTCCTTTTTCTCGAGAACTCAAACATCAACGACACATGGTTATTGATGTTGTTGTTGGAGAAGGAATGAAGAACTCGAGTCAAAAATATGTCTGGAATTGAATTCTCCTCTACATGTTCTATGCTTGCATTCTCTGCATTCATAACGACATGACAAACAAATTGTGTCTGGTTTTCTTGCATTATTTCATGATGATCATCAAAATAACCGTCATATTCTATTGTGTAGTCCACTTGCTCTACAACATCTGACCCATGTTCTATCTCCTTCGGATCGATTGTGGTTCTTGCTCTGTTTATGGGAAACATGATGCAAGAATCACCATACCATTCACAACTACAACTACAGGTTTACTGTACAGAGAATGCGATCATCATCTTCTATGATGATGCAGGGATACATTACTCTCGTTTTTACCTTCAGAGCAGATGTTGTTCAAGTTGCATGCATTTCTTGCTTATTTTCTCCTGAATTTTACTCGTCGTTGGTCACTTTCTCTCTGTTGTTGTTCGTTTGAATGACGAGGTACTTTGCTTGATGACTTCCTTCCTCATGGTTTACCCTGCAGCTGACCCTTCTCTGGAAAAGTGAGGGAGAAATGTTTTGCAATTTGAGTTGAGTTGCTTTCATTTCTTGTTTGTCATTCTCATTATTGATCATCATTTGAGAAGAACATTTGAAGCCAACTGCTCATGGATATGACTTCCTTCCGTGTGTTCTATTAAATTTCTTTATCTGGCTTCTGTTTGAAAATGGCTTAAATTCTTCTTTGAAAACTGATAATCAAGCCATAGAATAGACAAGTCATTTCAAACGAAATACGTGACTCCTGGTGTCTACATAGTCTTTATTTGCGCTCATCTTTGATCGTTGGACGTGAATCACGTCCGGTTTTGATCAAGAAGAACAGAGTTCTCTAAAATGAGAACTGTATTCTGAGAGAAAAGTTCGATGGACCAGCTCACGTTTCCATCTCCTCTATCTTTATGTCTTTCCTTCTCCTTCACAGTTACTGTTATGACTTTGCTTCTTAACTTACGTTGCAGTTCGTGACTCTTGATTTCTTGTTCTAGTTCTTTAGAAAAGAAAAGAGAATGTGTGTATATTCTTCTTTTCCTTTTATTCGTTTCCTTTCCTTCCAACACATCTTTCTACTTCCTCTTCTCTTGGTATCTCGAGAGAGATAACCAGGAAAGAAAAATTGAGTTACTCTCTCAACACAAGAGAAGCAGATGTAGAGAATAACTTAATTGAGGTCATGTGTGGATAAAGAATGACTGCTGACATCTTCTCTCGACTCTCTTTCAAAATCAAATCCCAAGCCATTAGGATGTTTCTCTTCCGGAAGTGCATGTCTTGTATGCGAGGAATGAGAGATGTTCACATGCTTTGACTTTGGAGTGAAGTATTGTTGGTCTTCTTGATCCATCCTCCCTGTTTCACTCCTTCCACACAAATGAGTTACGACACAGGAATTAAGAGGGAAAGGGAAGCGGAAAACCAGACTCATCAGACCAAAAGGATTCAAGATTGCATTGCTCTAGAGGTCAAGTAACGAATTCACGAGAATCATTCCTCACTGCATGTGTTTCAGATGACTGTTGCCATCCTTCAAACTAAATGAACATGCTTGACAGAACAAGGACGGCTGTACAGTAGATCTAAATCAAGGTAGAAAAAGGGTGGGCTATTTAACTAATATGTCTAACATGCACATTTGAATGATATGTAACTGACGTTAGAATTGCTATAGATTAGAGTAATTTACTACAGAAATAGAGAGAGAGAGAGATTACAAGACATTTATGGCTGTCAAAGAGATAGATATAATGGTTGTCTTTTAGTTCATTCCTCATCTTTACTCTCAAAACAAGAAAAGAGGGACACGTAATGACAATGGATTAATCATGAGGCAGATGAGTTTGTAGTTTAGTTGCTACATTGCATGCATGCTTTGAAAGATATGAACCAATAATAACGAAAGAGAGTTGAATGAACGGTTCAAACTCGAGCAAGAAAAGGAAGGAAATGCCGCCTCGAAATTATTCAAAACTGTCTTCTTCTCTTGACTTGACTGTTCCCACTGCGAGTTCATTACTACTACTATCATGAGGAAGTACACACATTTGCCATGAGAATGAGAAATGAGTCTAAAAATCTCTGGATTCGATTCAACAACAAGAGTTCAAGTCTCTTGTTGGAGTCATATCTTTACAGAGACATAGACTTTCTCTCTCTTTATTTCATAGACATAGACCGGAATGAAAACAGATGAGCATCACTTTAAAAGATAACGAGGGAGAATGAGAGCAGTCTGTATATGAATTTTTCAAGAGTTCGTTTCAGGAGCAGAGATGAAGGGGAGGGCAAGCATACAGACATTATGATGAAGGTGCACGGATTTGTTTTCTTGACTCGACTTCTCGAGAGAATGCCTACGACCATCATCATCATTGTCATGTAAAGGAAGAGAAAAGAAAAGAAAGTCATTGGAACCAACGAAGGAGAGAAGGATCGATAAAATGGCTCATGTACTCTGCCGTGAATCTCTATCTTTCTCATGCACACACTTTTCTCGGATCAAGACACGTGAGGATAGAGATTGAGATGAAAAACACACGAAAAAACAATACAAGAAATAATCGTAATCATAAGTGCAGTAGAAGAAGTCATCACCATCAGAATAAAAATAACGATATGGCTTTTTTCATATAAAACAAGTCGAGAGTGAAGCAGGATTTTTTAGATGGAAATGAAAGATCATGCACATGACTCCTCTTTCTCTGACATCATAAGGTTGGTCATTACTATCACTTGAATCAACCCTTCATCGAGATTCTGTTTCGTCGTCTCGTTGCTGCAGTGTCGACAGAGAAACAGAGTACATCCTAATCTAATTTGTGACAGAATTTTGGACAGAGAATGAGATGGTATGGATTGAATCAGAGAGAAATATCCGACTGAATTCCTCTTCTCAATCACATGTGTCATCCTGAGTCACACTCGGGTCCAGAGAAGAAGAAACTGAATTGCAAAGATGTGTCAGTCTGTCTCAAGTTTGATGACAGATGAGTCTACAAAGAGAAATAGACATTTTCACCTTTTTATTCCATTCTTGTTTCGTGTCCTGTCTCTTTTCATTTCCTTTTCATGGTTTTAGATCCAGAGACAGGAGGAGATGCATACATTTCAAGTCCTCGAGACATTTTTCTTATACAGACAGAGAAAAAAGCATCACTTTTTTTCAAAAAACGAAGATGAAAAATCTTGGTCAAAGAGTTTTTCGTGGAAGAGTTTACAACACAAGACTTTACTTTTCAAAAGGATTTCGAAAAAGATTGAACGAGAGATGAACTTCCTTTTCTCTCATTTCTTTGTCAAAACTGTCTCTTCTTTTCTTTTCAACAAAAACAGAAAAAGACTTTTGCTTTCTCTGATTCGAACTTGTTTTTAAAAGCATTTTTTCTGTAGACTTAGACCTGTTCAGTTGTTTAGTTGAAACGGAATGGTATTCTTGCATAGTATTTCCCAAAGTTTTCATTGAAATTGTTAAACTTCCTTCTTAAGACTAACCAACATCGATATTCAAATTAAACTAACAATCATAACTGATGACGATTCTCTTTCAGAACAATCGACTAAATTATAAGTCGAATTGCAAGGGAAATACATTCTTGATCGTTTCCCTCCCAGTTTTTCTCCTCCCGATACACATGCCCTGCGAGAGAATACCGTTTCTATGAATGAGGATGCGCATCTATTCTGGTGATAACTTTCTCTGAAGTTGAGTCTCTGACTCAGTTGCTTCACTCTTTCGAACAAGACTACATGGTTCTCTCTTTTCGTGTCTGGTCTTGTGATTTCCTATCGAACTTACATCTCTTAAATTATATTTAATTGAAAACTACAACAGATCAACCAACCATGTACGGGGAACGTGAACACGACTATGATGTCTCCGGACACGACTATGAAGTACCTGCTAATACAACATGTCTAGTCAGAACCCAGTCAGGATCCAGATTCATGTCCCTTCAACAACGAAATCATGATACAACTGACACCCTCATCAAACCAAACTCCTCTGTCCTGTTGGCTGGAAGAACTCCTGGCATTATTACCTCAAGAACTATCGGTTCTAGAAGTCCGCGAGGAATAATCGCCACTTCATTTGTAAATTCATCTTCACTTAACCATCCAACCGTAGGAGTAAACTCTGAACTTGGAGGCCATATTTTAAATCAAAGATTTGAGAAG
>Ga0157374_10003044_pt1 | contig 14058 bp, 7 predicted proteins | sample M25metaG_FD_115308 | JGI IMG/M metagenome (GOLD analysis project Ga0157374, IMG submission 115308) | Miscanthus rhizosphere microbial communities from Kellogg Biological Station, Michigan, USA - M2-5 metaG | ecosystem: Host-associated > Plants > Roots > Rhizosphere > Soil | place: USA: Michigan...
AGGCTGAATATGCCGGCATTCAGCGGAATTGGATAGTCCGAGAGTGAACCAAGCACGCGGTAGAACAACGGAAACAAGAAAGCGAGAAGTTTACGGCTCTCTTGACGGCTGCGGCGAACGCCAACAACCACCTCTGCGCCCTTGCGCCATGCGTCGATCATGCGAGGGAGCACCTGGGGAGGATCCTGAAAATCACCATCCATCAGGATCACGGCACGCCCACGCGCCGTTTGCAAGCCAGCTGAGATCGCTCCCATGTGGCCCCAGTTACGGGAAAGTTCCACAACCACGACATGCGAATCGACGGCCTGCAGTCCCCGGAGCAGCTCGAGTGATGAATCGGATGACCCATCGTTGACGTAAACGACTTCCCAGTCGTCTACTACTTCTTTCAACGCACTTGCGAGGGCCTCGTTCAGCTGCTCGATCAGCTCTTCTTCGTTATAAATCGGTATGACGATTGAGATCATTTTCAGCTCCTGTCAAATCGCATAGGGTGGTCTCCTTCCACTTGCAATGAAACTAAAAGGGGTTTTTGTCACCCGGCCCAGATTGTTTAGATGCAGTTAATTCAGAATTCACTGTGCCTCAGCCTGGAAAATGCGCACGCGCCAGCGTACCTCAGAAGGCGTCAAAACCACGATGTACCTGGCCTTTACCTGCTGTGTTCCCAACGACTTGCCGCCACTCGACAGATTTACGTCGTACTCGACATCATCGGCCAGCTGGATAGAAAGGCCTTCTGGCGAGTACAGCAGGATCTGGACGTTGTGGGAGCGGTCGCGGTAAGTGGTGCGGACGGCTGCGGCCATTTGCTGCTTGATCGTGGCCGCAAGCTTTTCTCTGGCTGAACCGACAAAATCGCGGTCAAGGAGATCTGGACGGTTCTGATCAAGAGCCTGGCTCATGCTCTGCCAGGAATCAAGATAGTTTTGCACAACGGCTTTGGCCGTTGTTTCCTGGAGCTCGCGTGGCCCTTGCAGATGAGGCTGCTGAACGTGAACGGTGGGCTCGTCAGCGGCAAAAGCTGAGAGCGTGCTGGCGGCGAATATGGAAAACCTTAGAAGGCTGCTCAATTTCACTGGGCCCACCTGATCTGGTTTCCAAGGACGACGCCGCTGGCGACTGAGATTGTTGCGCCGCGGTGCGCGGGCATTTCGACCGAAGCGATCCCTTTCTTGAGAGGCACATCAACTGTGGACTTGCCGTCGCCGTATGTTTCCGTAAAAGTCACAATCGTGCCGTCCGGGATTGCATTGCCACTGCAGTCCCGCACCGGATCGGTCACCAGTTGAATCTTGTCTCCCGCCGATTTGGCGTTCATCTTGATACTGCAGGGATCTCCAGGAACCTGACCGACAATGCGTGTGCTCGAAACATCGCCAATCCGGGCGACAAACTGGGCCTTCCCTTCGTGTGCTGCGGAATCCATCTGAGTCCAGGCAGCACCATTGTGTGTTTCGGCTGTTTTGGTCTGTGGAGCGGTTCCTGGGTTCGATAGCTGAAAGGCAATCTGCATCGGCTTTGTGATCAGATTTCCGTACGTGTCAAAGACATAAACAGAACCTGTAATTGCGTTGTGCAGCGCGACGGGCAGGCGCGAAGGTTTCGCTATAAACGTCAGGTCAGATGGTTTCTGCCTGGGGACAACGTCCATCGAACCGGTCTGAGTGGAAGACTCCGAAGTCACCCACACCGAGTAGTGTCCGGCGTTATAGAGAGACCCCGCAGCAATGGCAATGCTCGTGCCGAGCTGAACATCCTGCTTGATCATCTGACCTGGCCCAGCGATGTAGAGCGTACCCTTGCCGCTACCGCCGCTCTGAACGGAGAACGCGGCTCCGGCCTCGACGCTCTTGGGGATCGTGAGATCTCCTGACTGCGCGAGACACGAAGTGATTCCAAGAGCGAGGCCACCCAGCAATGTTGGGACTTCTGCCCTCACTGCGCCCCTCCGAAGCTGTATGTAGCAACGACTGTTCGTTGACTGCTGACTTTGCGGGCCAGGTCCTCGGGAATATGGATGTTGAACGCCACCGGAGTTCCAGGTAGCAATGCGTGATCTATGTACTGATCACCTACCCACACAACCTGTCCGGCTTGATCGTAGAAGGTGCCGAGTACGTGCGCCACGTTCGCGATCTGACCACTCTGATTAGTCAGCTGTCCCGTGAGCGAAGCGTCCGGCGCAGGAGTCAGCTTTTCATTCTGAATCTCAATCACCGGATCTGCCGAAGCGGAGATCAGCGTCGAGAACGGTGTCATCCGAACACTTCCGACCTGCGACAGAGTTACATTCGGGAATCGAATCAGAAATGGGGTGACCTGCTTGGGCAGAAGTTGGTGCGAGATGTCGTCGAAGCTGCCTTCGGTATCGATGGGCTTCTGTTCCTTCGATAGAAGAGTCGCAGTCACCGACACATAAGCTGGAACGACATCTTCGTTCAACAATTCACCGAGCAGCATAAGCCCCTCTGCGCGCTGCACTGGATGCATATCGACGATACGAACGTGCGGCGATTCGACATCCTGGGCTCCCCAGTCCTCGGATGAACTCCGGTTAATTACATCCCAGCGGAGGTAGTTGACTGGAATCACTTGCGGAGGAACGACCGGTTCCTTCTGAATGGGCCATTGAACCTGCCACCTGCCCCCGTTCTTTACAAGGTGAAGATCGCGGGTGCTCGGCGAAGGTCCAACAACGGTAGACCACTGCATTTTGAACCGGACATCGGCGTCCGTGTCCGTCGCGTGAAGTGGCTGTACTTTGAAATCATTCAAATCTGCGTATGTGCGCAAATCCGGCCAGCCACTCGTGAGATCGCGTCGGAATTGTTGTTCAGAAAACTCAGCCTTGTTCGCAAGGCTTTCGTACGCCCTGCCGAATGCCTTCGCACGGATCTGTTCGCCGAGAGTTCGCACGGCCGCCTCAGGTGTACCCGACGAACTGGTCAACTGCTGGCCGCTGGCGAGGGCGGCTGCAGATTTGTTAGGCCAGATGGTTCCAATTGCGACCAGAGCTACCGTTGCGCCGGTGAGTGTGACCGCCAGCAGTCTGCCTCCGCTGCTCACGATGCCAACCTCCCTGGTACGTATTCCTCTTCTTCCTCTGGAGATGGAGACGGAAAAGAGATACGACTCTCCAGCGGACTGCGCTCCGGAATAAGCAATACGAGCAACGCCAGAATGCTACTGCCGAAGGGGAGAATACCCCACATCATTCCCTGCCAATGCGGAGGAATCTGAGGCGCGTTGAGCGGTGTCGCCGGAGGAACTCCATCCTTGCTCCAAACGATAATGGTGTGGTCATTGAGATTGTCGACCGGTCGCCATCCAGCAAATGCCAGCAGTGGATCGTAATAGTGGTCACGGACAAAAACCCACTTCAAACCGTAGTGATCTGCGTGCTCAAGGATCGCGCGCAGAGCGTCTATACCGTTTTTGCCGAAGAATTTTGAACTCGTAAGCTGACCGGCGCCATGTGCCGTAAGTTCGGGAAGCTGACGACCGGAGTTCCATTCGCCGTCGACGCTGCTTGCATTCGTCTGCATTGCAAGACGGGCAATCTTGTTGCCGAAGCCTAGCGTCACATACCGATAATGCTCGTGCCCGTCTCGATTCAGCCAGTCTGCAACAGGCTTCGTATCAAATTCCTGAGCATCGGGCGGGTGAATCGTGGACCAGCTTATCGCCAGACCACAGGTGGCAGCCGCCAAAATACTGAGAGTCGCAACCGCAGGTGTTTTAAACCTGTCGACCAGTTCCGCAATGAGCATGCCGATGAATGGGAGCGCGAGGAGCGTTGCCCAGTAGCTGAACCGCTCCATAGTGATGACTTCAGCCGCACGACCCAGAAGTACTTGGCCAACGGGGGTCGTTCCACCTAAGCCGACAAGAAATGCCACCCAGAATCCCAGCAGAAGCGGACGAAGACGGGTAACTGCGGCTCCCCGCCAAAAGATGAAGGGGAACGCCAGAATGACCGCGCCGTACGGAACTATGAAATAGTTAATTCCCCAGAACGGGCTCAGGATGTAGTTCGCACGACTAGCGTGCGGAATCGGCTCCTGCGTTACGGGATAGTGAAGCAGGGCGATCCAGAACGGCAGCAATACAGCCACGATCAGCGCCGTAACGACGACCACTATCCCTGCTGTGCGAGCGATGAGTGCGGCCGTGGAGGATTGTTGTTCCCCCTCGTGCCGTTCCATGATCGCGAGAGCTACTACCGGCAACGCGAAGAAGAATGAGCCGAAAAGCAAGGTGGCATGGTGAGCTGCCGCGGCAGCAGCAAAGAGGAACGTCGCTTTCAGGAAAGCGCGCCACCTGCCGTACCGTATCCACTCGAAGAGGAACGGGAGAGCGTTCAGATATATGGGTGCCGCGGATGTAGTGCCTAACTGTCCCGCCGAGTACACCAGGAAGCTCTCAGAACCGAGGAAGACACTAGCGAGCGCCGCAAAGGATGCCGCTCGAGGCGATACCCAGAGAAGAGAGAAGCGATAAACACCGACAGCAAGCAGAAGAATCGCAATGAGCTGGACAGCCATGTAGGCATATTCCATTCCGAGCAAATGCGAGGCTACTGCAACCCATTGCTGGGGCAGGGGCGGGTACGTCGCCTGAGAGAATCCTGCATACCACTTCGTATTCCAGGGATCAAACCAGTGGTGCAGATAGTGGGACGCGAAGAAGATGTGGAAATTGGTATCGTACGACTTTAACGGCAGCTTCATCACCATAAGAGGCAGATGAACCAGCAGAACTGCCATCAGGATGAAGGAAATCGGTATCGGACGTCTGGATAAGTGCGCTTCAGACTTCTGCACAGGTTCCTCTCATGGATTGTTCTTTCGGGAAAAACTAGCTCGGTGCCATGATGTAAAACCGCGCTGCAAGCCCCCCGGTGTATTTGAGCCTTTTGCATTCGATTCACATTTGGGCCGGAGCGGTTGTATGCGGGGGGCAAAATGACGGAAACGCATAGCTTTCGTGCGATCACGGATTGGGACACCTCCAATAAGCCAGCCAACACTTCTGCCCTGTTCTGGAATCTAACGAAGTACCGTGAGTTCGCGGCTGTGTGAACTCTTGCAGTTAACGAGCGGACTGGGTGAACTTCTTTGAAATTGAAAGCTAGATTTCTAAATCCTGCCTGTTTGGCGGTATTGCTCGGCGTTGTCTGCACTTCACGCGCGCAGACCTATGAGATCGGACCTGAAAGTCCTAATCAGAACTCGAAACAAACAAAGAAACAATCTCAGAAACAACAAGCGCAACAGCCAAATCTTGGATTCGGCTCAAACATTGAAAATGCGCGACTGGGACGGGCGGCAGAACAAGCTCTCCAGCGGGGCGACAAAGGCCACGCGCTCGAATATGCGCAACGCGCGGCGCAGGCGGCGCCCAATGATCCTCAGCTCTGGTTCCTGGTGGGATACGCAGCGCGTTTAAATGCGCGCTTCCAGCAATCCGTCGACGCTTATTCACATGGGTTGAGACTGAACCCTTCCTCGCTTGAGGGGCTTTCAGGCCTGGCGCAAACGTACGCCGCTATGGGCAAGAACGATGAAGCTCAAAAACTGCTGAAGCAAGTTCTCGCGGCCAACCCCAAACGCGCCAACGATGCGCTGGTGTTGGGCGATATCTACATGCGGGCGGGTGATTACAACTCTGCCACCGACGCCCTTGGGCAGGCAGAGCGAGCTCACCCTGATGCACGTTCGGAACTGCTGCTCGCAATCTCGTATGAACACCTGAACAAGCCCGACATGGCGAACAAGTATCTTGAGGCTGCGAGGAAACGCGCTCCAGACAATCCTGAGGTACAGCGCGCCATGGCTGGCTACTTCCGCGAAGAAGGAAAATACCCGGAAGCAATTGCAGCTCTGAAATCGATTCGCCATCCGCGTCCTGATGTTACAGCTGAATTGGCATATACATACCAACTCGACGGAAAGCTCCAGGAATCTGCCCACACGTACGCGCAGGCGGCCAACGCCGTTCCCAAAGATCTTAATTTGCAATTGTCTGCGGCGCAGGCACAAGTGGCCGCTGGATCCACCCAGCAGGCAGATACCTTCCTGAAGCGAGCTGCAGGAATCGACGAAAACAATTACAGGCTGCATGCAATCAAGGGAGAGATTGCCCGGATTCACGATCAGGCACCGGAGGCGATCCAGGAATACAGGACCGCGATCGATCATATTCCAGCGGAGCCGGTCGAGGGGCCTCTGTATGGCATTCAACTCCACATGAATCTCTCGGACCTGTGTAAGTCTCTGCGTGACGATCAGAACAGCCAAGCCGAAATCGCAACCGCAAAGCAACAAATTGACAAGCTTAGTGGGCAGGGGCCCAACAGAGCGCCTTTTCTCAGGCTTCGAGCGCAGATCAAGCTCGCCTCGGGAGATCCGAATGGAGCGCTTGCGGACGTGCGGGACGCGCTTGCGATCGACAGCCATAATCCGAGCGGGCTCCAGCTGAGCGGTGATGTATTGATGAAGCTGGGACGGCCGGAGGAGGCGATCTCGACATACAAGAAGGTTCTCGCCATTGACGCGAAAAACCGATTTGCCTTGACATCTCTCGGCTACGCGTCTCGCGCTGCGGGACGAGATGACGACGCGGAAAAATATTTCCAGAGACTTACACAAGTCGAACCGAACCTCTATGTGGGGTACGCAGCACTCGGGGATCTGTTTACCGCGCGCCATCACTACAAACAGGCGGAAGCCTCTTATACAAAGGCTTTCGAGCTTTCGCCAAAGAATGCCATGGTGGTGGCCGGTGCGATGAATGCCGCTATCGAGGCGCACGATCTGGGATTGGCAGGCAAGTGGCTCAGCCGATCGACTCCCGACATGGCGAGCGAACCTCAATTCCTCCGCGAACAGGAACGCTATCTCAGCTTCAGGGGCGACTACGAGCAATCCGCAAAGGTCGGTCAGCAGGCTCTCAAGGTATTGCCTCACGATCGTGATGTTGTCGTTTACCTCGGCTACGACCTCATGCACATGGAGAGGTGGGATGAACTTCTTGCGTTGACCAAGCAGTACATGGACGTACTGCCAAAGGAGCCGGATATTCCACTGCTCCAGGGATACGTTCACAAGCACCAGGAAAAGTCCGAAGAAGCAGAGCAGGATTTCACCGAGACACTGAAGCGCGATCCGGAAATGGTGACGGCTTACGTCAACCGTGGCTACATGCGAAATGACATGCATAAGCCGGACGCAGCGGCCGCCGATTTCGAAGCTGCATTGAAACGTGATCCGAAAAACGGCGAGGCAAACCTCGGCATGGCGTACGCAGATCTGAACCTGCACAAGTCGCAAGCGGCAATCCGCTACGCGAACCTCGCCGAGCAGATCATGGGCGATTCGAAAAATGTACACGTGATCCGGGCAACAGCTTACGGACGGGAAGGATCACTCACAAAGGCAGCTACCGAATATAAGGCTGCACTGAAGTTCACACCCGACGACCCAGCACTCCATCTCGGACTTGCGGGTACACTGTTTGGCGCCCGCCGTTACCACGACGCCATCGATGAATTGAAAGTTGCGGAGAAGTACGGTCCTGACAACCCTGCCATTCCGGCCATGTTGGCACGTTCGTACGCGTTCCTCGGTCAGAGGGATGAGACATTCCAATATGTGCAGCTTGCCGAGAAGGTGGCTGCGGCAGCCCCACCGCCGAACAATCCATACGCAGAATCAATTCAAAGCGACACGTTTATATCGACGGGCCAGGCGCTTGCCGAACTCGGCGACAACAAAGCTGCAATGGACCGCTATCGCCGGGCGCTGGAAATACCGCAAGCCAATCGGGTGAGCGTACGCCTCGCGATTGCGCAAACGATGGCACATCAGGATCGCAACGACGACGCCCAGCGGGAAGTAGCACTGGCCATGATGGAGGCTGCGGCGGGCGATTCCCTGCCGCCGACCGGCAGCCAATATATCCAGGCAGCAGATATCTTCCGCTCGCTGCATGACTATCAGTTGTCCGAAACCTATATCCAGCACGCGAAAGCAGCGGGCGCTCCGGAAACATCGGTTCGAATCGGGCTGGCGAACACCTATCTCGCTCTAGGCGAAACTACAAAAGCGAACGCTGAGTTGGCTGCGATCAAGACAGACGCTGACAGCGCACCCGATTATCAGTACCTGTTGGCGCAAGCGAATCTTTATCGGCAGGAGCACCGAAACGTACAGGCGCTCACTTCATTCGCTCAAGCCTCGAACGCCGAGGGCGAGGATGAATCAGCCACAACGAGCCTTCTTCAGGCCGGAGCTAACGAAGGACTCCGCATCACTCCCCAGGTAAGCGTCCTTTCGGATTTCCTGATGGAACCGATCTTTGAAGACCCAACGGTCTACGTTCTGGACTCGAAGCTTGACGCAACCTTTGCTGTTCCGAGTACAAACCCGTCGCTGCTTCCGCCGCCTCGTTCGCAACTGCAGACGCAATCAACCAATGCGTTCCATCTGCACATGGGCAAGCTGCCGGAGCCAGGAGGATTCTTCCAGATCCGGAACAGTCGAGGCCAGATCTCAGTGCCCGCGACGAACTCAATCGCGAATCGCAACACAACCGATTGGACGCTCAACTTTGCCCTGAACCCAAGCGTCAGCCTGGGAAGGAACATCATGACGTTCAGCGGCGGCGTGCAGACAACCGTTCGCCGTGATTCGCTGTCTCCCCGCGAGATCAACCAGAACCTCTTTCGCACGTTCATCTACATGAACACGAGTTCGTTTTTCAATGCACTGTCGGCCAGTGGCTACCTGATTCGCGAGAATGGGCCCTTCACAGAGACAGACGAACACTCGCGCGTCCTGTCGGGCGCATTGAATTTCCGAGTGGGAGCCCCCTGGGGCAAAACTGCACTCGTAACCGGTTGGGGCGCAGGCGATCAGGTTTTCCATCCCACTGAAATCGAGGACTACCTCACCTCTTCCTACATCGGCTTGGAACACCGATTCTCAGAACGCCTTTCGGTTCGGGGAATGGTTGAGGACCTGAGGGCCTGGCGTGTGGTCCATGGAAGGTCGGCCATCGCGCAGGACCTTCGTCCTGCGGCATCGGTTGATTTCAAGCCAAGACGGAATTGGGACATTCAGGCATCGACGGCCTTCTCGAGCACGCGCGGCTTCCACGTCTACGATGCGACGCAGAATGGTTTCTCGGTTTCTTATGCTCGGCCGTTCAAGAGAAAGTTCCGTGACGAATCCGGCGAGGTAATGCTGCAATACCCCATCCGATTCTCCGGCGGAGTGCGCACAGAGACATTCTTCAATTTCCCGGGCGGACATAGCCAACAGATCCGGCCGTTCATCCAGGTAAGTATCTTTTAGGGGCCATGTCCAAATGAAAATCTGTCTGGTAGCCACGTTTCCCCCGAGCGGTCGACAATTGAACGAATACGCGTTCCATATTGCGCGGGAACTCAAGAACCGTCCGGATGTTGAACTCACGATCCTTGCCGACGAACTTACAAAGTATGACTTCGCAACAGACGAGAACGGCAAGCCACTGGAAGTAGGAGCCCAACCGGAGCTACCGGGCTTCAACGTGATCCGTTGCTGGAAATTCGCTTCCCTTTCAAATCCGATTCGCCTTCTGAATACGATCCGCCGTCTGAAACCCGACATCGTCTGGTTCAACCTGGTGTTTTCATCATTTGCCACTCCGGAGAATCCGGTTGCCGCCTTCGCTGGACTTTCGATCCCGGCAATGGTGCGTGCCGCCGGCTTCTACACCCACATCACGCTTCACCACATCATTGAGCATGTCGATTTTGCGGCAGCCGGCGTGAAGCGGGAACGGCTCTATCAGCTCGGATCTGATTTCGCCACGCGTGCCCTGCTGCGGGCCAACTCTGTTTCGGTACTCTTGCCGGGTTATCGCCGCACGCTGGTAAACAAGTACTCCGCGCAAAATGTGCTGCTGGGAACGCACGGCACCTTTGCTTCAACCCCGGAACCGCCGAATTTCAGCAAGAGAGCCAATCCACACCAGCGCATTCTGGCAATCGGACATTGGGGAACTTACAAGAGGCTCGAAACGCTGATGGCGGCCTTCCCGCTGATATTGAAGGAAGTCCCCGAGGCAAAGCTGGTTGTTGCCGGCGCAAACCACCACACCCGTGCGGGATACTGGGAGTCGATTCGCGACGCGCAGCCGCGGGAGCTTCCCATCGAATTCAAAGGATATGTGGCCGAGGACGATATCCCTGAGCTGTTCCAGTCAACTTCGATATTGGTACTTCCCTACGACTCAGCTACGGGATCCAGCGGGCCTGCGCATCAGGCTTGTGAATTCGGCGTGCCCATTGTCTGCGCAGACATCCCTGATTTTCGCGGCATGGTAACGGATGAAGATATGGCGGTCCGCTTCTACAGGATCGGCGACCACGAGGACCTTGCCCAGCAGCTCATCCGCATTTTGAAGTCTCCCGAACTTCAGAAGAGCATGGCCGAACAGAACTTCGCAGCGGGAGTTCAGATGACGATGAGCAATGTCATTGCGAACTACCTGCGCTGGTTCAAGCTCAACCAGGCGAAGAAGAGAGTTCTGAACGATCTCTCGCCCATGCGTTCGCACATTCCCTGGACGCAGGCAATGCGGTCGAACGAACGATCGCCGCATTGGGGTCTTCAAGAAACCTTTCCGGATGAGACTGAGAACGGCTCGCCGGTTCTGATCGTGGATGACATCACAAAACCATCACCGGAGAGTGAGTCGGCAAAGGGGTACACGGCGCAGAAGGCCAAGGCATCGAAACGCGCTTAGTTGCGGAAATGCAGAGGCATCTATCAGTGGAGATTTGCGCATCAAATCAGTGGCAGGGCCGTCGGAGTCGTGCGTGTGAGTACCGGCACGCCGGCTAATACTGTTGATAATGGGCCGCCTTTATCGGCGGCCTTTTGACGCGCTTAAAAGATCACCAGAATTCGGATGAAACAGGCGATTCCCTTCGGCTGACAAAGCGAGTCCATATTGAAGTTGAAAGTTCAGGAGAGAAACCTTGGCGACTTTGCCTTCGTGTAGCAGGATGTCCCGCTTACTTCTCTATAGCACTTCGATTGGATCTCTCGCGCTGCTGTCGGGATGCGCTCTTTTTAATGGAAGCGGCACGCTCAAAGTGCCCGCCGTCACCATCACCGCTAATCCCACTACGGTAGCGGCAAGCCAGACCTCGATCCTCACCATTACAGCAACCGATGCAGCCACTCTAACAATTACAGGAAGCGATGGCACTACTTATAACCTGGGCACACAAGGCGGCGTCCAAGCCGTGAAGCCTACCGCAACCACGACCTACAGCGCGGTCGCCACCAACGCAAAAGGGTCAATAACAGCGACGGCCACGGTGACTGTGTCTGCCACACAACCTACAGTTACCATTACAGCGAATCCAGCTTCGATCACAAGCGGCGCATCATCGACACTCACGGTAGCCGCAACTGCTGCAACGCAAGTTACAGTCACCGGAACAGACGGCAGTAGCTACACTCTGCAGCCGGCTGGCGGCAACCAGGCTGTCAGTCCAACTGCAACGACCACGTACACCGCGACTGCGACGGGCGCCGGTGGAACCGCGACAGCAACAGCCGAACTGACAGTTGCGCCTGCCGCGACGTTGCAATCCATCGCGCACGTTGTCTTTATGCTTCAGGAGAATCATTCCTTCGACAATTACTTCGGCATGCTGAATCCATACCGACAGAAGAACGCCCTCAACGTCGGGGATGACGGGGTCGATTACGAGGTGGACGGAATCGACGACAAACTTGGCGGGATCGTGAACGTAAACGATGAAGGCACCCCCTACCAACTCTTCAAGTTCACAAGCACGTGTATTGATGACGAAAGTTCTGACTGGCTTGCCAGTTTTGGAGATGTGAATCGGTTTGACTTCGCCACCTCGCGAAAGATTCTGATGGACGGCTTCGTCCACACAGCCGAGGGCTACGCAAAGAGCTGCGCCGCGAATCCCGCGATTTGTTCGGGCACCTTCACTGATACGGCGGGCCAGCGAGCCATGGGGTATTACGATGAGAGTTTTCTTAACTACTACTACTACATGGCGTCCCAGTTCGCGCTTTCAGATCGCTGGTTCTCTCCCGTGGCGAGCAAAAGCGTTGACAATCGCATTGCGACTTTCAGTGGAGGAACAACGCAGGGTCTTGTAAAGGATCCCGGCGAGGACCATCTTCCACAGCTTTTCTTACCCAGCATCTTCGAGGAGTTGCAGAACGCAAACGTCTCGTGGAAAATCTACTACACGTCGACGCAGGGGCTATGTCTCGTAGGCCAGGATGGATGTACAGCTGGAGGGTCCGAATACCCTGCAACCGACTTCTCCAATTTTGCATACTCCGCGAGGTTCCTGTATTCGAACCCGACAGGTGCAGCCTGCACTGGGACAACGCAGCCTTCGAGCACAGTGGGAGACTCTTCCAACTCCTTCTGCATTGACACGGCCCATATAGTGCCGCTGTCGATGTATTTCACTGATCTTACAAACAACACGCTGCCTAGCTTCGCCTTTATCGAAGCGGGGTATGGCAACAATGATGAACACCCGGGCTCAGGACAATCGATCCTCAAGGGCCAGGCGCAGGTGGCAAACGTCATCAACTCGCTTATGACGAGCCCCTCATGGAGTAGTTCAGTATTCTTCTTCAGCTATGACGAGGGTGGGGGCCCCTACGATCACGTGCCCCCGGTCCCGGGTCATTCCAACGACTTCACCGACACGACGCTAGGTTCAATTGCTGACATCGGGCAGATATCCGTAAATCCCGACCAGTACAACCCGTGCGTCTCGCCCGGCGGAACACCGACCACTCATTGCGATCTCGGAGCAAGGGATCCAGGCGCGAACCCCGGCGATGCAGCCGCTGTGCAGGGCTTTGCCGCTCAACTTGGATTTCGGCTACCAAACTTCATCGTTTCCCCGTTTACTCGTAAACACTACGTTTCGCACACGCCAATGGATCACACAGCGGTAATCAAGTTTGTTGAGGACCGCTTTGTTGGGACTGGGGCCCACCTGACCGCGCGCGATGCCGCACAGCCGAACCTGCTGGAATTCTTCGATTTCAACAAAGTGCCTTGGCTGACGCCGCCGAGTCCCCCGACGCCGGCTAGTTCGGATTCATTCGCAACGAACCCGTGCTCGCCGTCGAGTTTCGCGCCGTCCCCGACGGCCGCGCAGTCAGCCGGTCCTGTCGAATAGGAGCGGGTTCGCGCCTACTCCGAAGCTACATTCTCCGCAAAATAACGAGTGCCATCGTATTCGGTCGTGACCCGTACATGCTGTCCCGGATGGAGGCTCTGAATCGAGGAGAGGGAGCCGGGAGCAAACTGGATCAGGTAGGTCTGATCGTCTCGCGGGTCGAGTATCGTCATCGTTCCGGAATGCGTGTCGAGTGAGACGAGGCTGCCGCTGAAAACAAATTTGGATCCCGGGGTAGCGAGAACCACGATTCGAGAGGCTGATCCTTTACCTTTTCCATCAGGATCGAATCGAAGCGATATCAGCGATCCCGGTTGTAGATCACCCGGGCCCGCCGCTGTGGCCGATGAAGTGCCCTGCCCCTTCCGCTCAAAAACCGTAGTGCTTGAGACGCGGAGACGAATAGGATCTCCTCCTCGACTTCCGACAATCTCGAGATCTCCCGTCGCCGGATCGTAGCTTTGAACCTGGCCGCTGAAATCTCCCTGCTGCAACTGGGAAAGGATATGCACGCTGATGGCGAAAACTGTTGTCCCATCGAGCGCCGTCTGCACAGAGGCGTGTTCAGCAGATCGAAGCTGGTTGAGGGAGATGCGCTTGCCATCGACAAATAGTTGGGTTCGCTCGTCGTAGAGGATTCTCATCGGCTTGTCACCGACGATATGCAGCGTGAATCGATCGAGAACTGGATCGATATCGCGGATCGATCCCCCGAGGATAGTGCTAGTCCCTTTGGGAAGTGGAGGGACCTTAGTAACGGACTTCAAGTGGGTGGTCGACAAGTCTGGTTCTGTCGCCGCGGTCTG
>Ga0157374_10003046_pt1 | contig 14057 bp, 11 predicted proteins | sample M25metaG_FD_115308 | JGI IMG/M metagenome (GOLD analysis project Ga0157374, IMG submission 115308) | Miscanthus rhizosphere microbial communities from Kellogg Biological Station, Michigan, USA - M2-5 metaG | ecosystem: Host-associated > Plants > Roots > Rhizosphere > Soil | place: USA: Michigan...
CATTGGTTACAAAAACTCTCATCACGGGTTACCATATAATCCAGCCCATTATAATTGAGATAAGCGGTCTTTATATTGTCGGCAGTTACTAAAATAGTATTGTCTCCAAGCACTACTCGGTTATAAAAAAAGGTAAAGTTCAATTTTTTTACCTGTTGACTTTCTCCCGGCATGAACTTACAGCCATATTCCACCTGCTCCTTCAGGTGCAAAATCGTCTCTGCTACCGCCTGGTAGACTGCTTTAATATCTGCAGCCGAAGAAAAAAGCCCGCTATCCTTGTAAAATTCTATTTGTGAAATAACGCTGTTAATACATTCGGTATTCCATATTTCTATTGAGGGTACCTGTGTGTAGGCTTTTGTCAATTCCATGCTTAAAGTTTCGATTTCAGGTGATACGCCATTGAGGTCAATTGTTTTTGTCGTATAACCAGGATGCTGTAAAATAGTTTTCATCCAGAAATAAAAACGAAAAGCAATGAGAGGCTTGAAATAAAAATTATGAAAAAGCGGGACGTCCTTGGTAAGATAAATGACTTCTTTTTGTTTAAAACTGCCGATCTGTTTCACCAATCCGATAAGGTCGGAAAGATATTTTTTGTAAGAGTACTGTTGATTATTAATCCGGATATTTTCAAAAAGAATAGAATTACTTCCCAAACTCAGTACCTGGTCAAGTGACAGGCTAAAATGCTCACATAACTGTTTTGCTTCCTGCAATACAAGAGGTGTTTCATTTCGAATGCGGCGATAAGCGCTATCGCTGCTCACATGCAATACTTCCGACACCACGTCCGTAAGCGATACCGTTGCGGGAAGTATCTCCTTTATGCGCTGAAATAAAAACTCCTGTGCCTGGTCCGAGGGCATTCAAAAATATTGATGGTGATAAAGTCAGGTTTTGCCACCAAGATCCCTCTCGGCTGGCCGTTTCAAAATAAGGGTTTTTTCTTGAAATACAATGTCGGAAGAAAAAGCGATCAGTAAAAATTGCCAACTGGCAAGCTCCAACTGCAAAATTCAATTATAAAAAGGCTTTGGTGAAAAGTAGCTTGGTGTAAGAATTAAAACAAAACCCAGGAAACCGAACCACTAAAGAAAAAGTCACCATTAAAAAAGTTCTTCAATGATCCCTGTGCTTATCATCTGGCTTATCAAACACTACCGGGAAAACAATAAAGGAAAAATGGCAGGAGTTGCTCCAAAAATAGCAAAGAAATATCTTCCTTTCGTCGCTGCTATTCTCCTGCTTATTATCCTTTTGATCTTCTCAACTAATAGCTATTCGCAAAATAAAAAGTTTAACTACCAGATCATCCGAAACGGAGACAAGGTTGGCTCACTGCTTTTTTCAGAAACTTCAACAGGCGATCTGGACTACCTGAAAATGGAATCAGATGTAAAAACAAGATTGATTTTCACATTTACCGCGCACGCCAGTGAGGAGGCTGTTTACAATAATGGGATCCTCCTTCGTTCCTCAATTTATCGCCGCCTCAATGGTACTGAAAAGGCAAATAAACAACACGAGGCAACTGGTAACAGGCAATACCTTATTCGCACAGGTAAAACGTCGGAGTTCACAAAGACCTATCCGATTACATACAATATGCTGAGCCTCTATAGCAAAGAACCTGAAAACATCAGTAAAGTTTATTCTGACAATTTTCAAACTTTCCTTGCTATCGAAAAAGCTGCTTCTCATAAATACAAGATCACACTGCCCGACGGGAATTACAATTACTACTATTATAAAAACGGAATATTGAATCTTGTCGAAGTCCATCACAGTTTTTATTCCGCAAACATTATTCTGACAAATTGAGATATGAAAAACATTTCTATCATACTGATCCTTTGCGTCTCGTTTACATTATTGATGTCAATGCAAATGATAATAAATAAAATAAAACCGCGGATTGCCCTGCATCGACAGCCTCAATTTGAAAATTTTAAATGGTTGAACTGTTTACATGCAAGCAGCATACTGATCATGCTATTGCCGGTATTTATTACAGGATCCTCACCGTTCTTTCTTCTATTATTTCCCGATAAAATAAACATAGCACAAACGTTGGCCTTTCTTGCCTGCTTTGGAGTATTTGGCTTTTTTCCATGGAAAAAATTTTCCACGGGACATAACCATGACGATACAATTTTACCTTTTTCATTAATCCTCCTGTATGGGTTATTGAGATTTGTCTTTCTTATTTGCTATGAATGGTTCTTCAGGGGGTTATTGCTGACCAGCTTTTCACTATGGTTAGGAATTGGCTGGGCTATCATTATTAATATTTCCTTGTATACGCTGATACATATCCATAAGACCAGGAAAGAGATCATCGGTTGTATTCCTTTTGGATTGTTAATGTGCCTATTCACTGTGTGGTGGCAATCCATCTGGCCGGCAATTATTTTTCACATGCAATTAGCGATCATTCATGAATGGTCCGGTTTACAAAATTTAATGTCACCACAAAAACAGGCTGCACTATGAACATATTTATCACAGGATCTACTGGTTACATTGGTAACGCACTGGTATTTAAACTTGCTGATGAGAAAAATACAATTCATGCTCTTGTAAGAGATCCCCTTAAAGTAAAATGCCTGGATCACCCGAACATAAAATTGTTTAAAGGAGATATAAATGATATTAACTCAATCAGGAACGCAATGAATGGATGCGAACAGGTTTTTCACCTGGCAGCTTTTGCACGGTTATGGGCCAGTCCTTCGGATATTTTTTTCAAAGTAAATGTTGAAGGCACAAAAAATGTTCTCGCTGCGGCCACAGAAAAAAATATTTCCAAATTCGTCTACACCTCCAGTACCGCAGTTTTTGGTCCTTCAATCAACCACCCTTTATCGGAAAATGATCCCCGCACGATTGGTTTTAATAATGATTATGATCTCTCAAAATGTATAGCTGAAAGGCTGGTGTTCGATTATGCCGCTAAAGGATTGCAGGCCCTGATCGTAAATCCTTCAAGAGTATACGGTGTAGGGAATGAGACTTACAGTAATCCTTTTACACGTTTTTTGAAACCATTGCTAAAAGGAAAATTTATTGCAATTCCCAAATGCCCGGATGTAATTGCCAATTACAGTTATATAGAAGATGTGGTGGAAGGTCATATCCTTGCCATGAAATATGGCAAGACCGGTGAACGATATATTCTTGGCGGAGAAAATATTTCATATCGCCAACTGCTGGATATTATTCGTGAGATAATACCCGGCAGAAATGCTATCGCCATCCCCAAGCCATTATTGAAAGCAGCCGGGTATCTGCAATTACTTAGATTTTACCTGACAAAAAAACAACCTGCTTTTACTCCATCGGCGATCGATCGCTATTATACCAACACCTCATTCAACTGCCAAAAAGCAATTGAAGAAATAAATTATAAGATCACTCCTTTCAGAAAAGGAATAAGCTACACCATTCACCACCTAAAACAAAACAATCATGAACCCCAATAAATTTTACACCGTTATAACCGGGGCCAGCGATGGTTTTGGAAAAGCTCTTTCTATTGAATGTGCCCGTCGTAACAGGAACCTTGTCTTAGTAGCATTACCGGGACCCGAACTTCCCGCACTTGCGGGTTTTATCAAAAAAAATTTTTTAGTTGATGTAAAGATCTTTCAAAAAGACCTTACGAAAGAAACCGACTGTTATGACCTGCATCTGCAAATTCTTGACCTTGGTTTGCAAGTCAATACTCTTATCAATAATGCGGGTATCGGGAATACAGAATCTTTTTCGATCGTTTCGCCGGAACTTTTTAAACAACAGATAAAACTGAACGTCCTGGCAACAACACTACTCACCAGCCTGTTCATTCCTGACTTAAAAAGAAATGGCCCCTCTCATATTTTAAATATTGGCAGCTTATGCAGTTTTTTTTATTTGCCCAAGAAGCAGGTATATGGTGCTACCAAATCATTCATTTACTTTTTTTCAAAAAGTCTCCGAAGGGAATTGAAAAATGAAAATATTTCTGTGAGTGTTGCCTGCCCGGGTGGAATGAATACAAATTTTCATGTTTCGCTGATCAACCGAACAGGCAATTTCTTCTCCCGGATAGCTACTCTAAATCCCGAAGACGTTGCCCCAATAGTCATTGAAAAAATGATAAAGGGAAAAGAAGTTATTATACCGGGAAGAGCAAACCGGCTTAGTATAGTGCTCAATAAACTTTTACCTGCCATTATTAAAAAGATGTTTACGGATAAGTTGATGAGGGATCTCAAACCTATAGCCGGGGAACCTTTTAGCATTCAAAATGAATTACCCACCAAAGCCGCTTAAAACTTATTTATGAAAAAAGACATTTCTATCCGGGAGCAATTAAAATGTTTCAGCGTCTTCTTATTTATTGCATTGCCTTTGCCATTAACAGCAATCTTTTTAGTAAAGAACCCCGTATTATTTTTTGTTTTGAATTTTTTACCCGGGCTGCTAAGCTGGACCTATCTTGAATATCACCTTCACAGGTTTTGGACGCATAATAAAAACGCAAATGCAACCGAAACCTTTAAAAGACATGTTCATCATCATAAACATCCGACAGAAATAAAAGTAACTTCAGCACAGCGCATGATACTGTTATCGGTAAGCTTCCTCTTATTTTCACTATCCGTGATATGGAATAATTATTTCACTATCCTCGCCGCCTTTGTTATCGGTTTTTCCTATTCCTTTTTTAGTCATTGGATATTACATCAAGGTTGGTCTGTAAAAATTTTCCCCCGACTTCACCGGTTTCATATTCATCATCACTGTAAATATCCTGACCGATGTTTTGGTTTTAGCACTGTTTTCTGGGATGTAATTTTCAAGACCACACCCCCGGGAGACGCGATCATCACTGACAGGATCATCCGGTTTTATTATGGCTCCCACTAAATCCAAATATCATGAACATCAAAAAAAACATTGACCGCTCTTTTTCAAAATGGTTTGAGATCTACAGCATACTTGTTTGCGGGGTGATCGTCGTCCCGTTGATTATGCTGGCTATGTTTTTACAAAATGTTAGCTGGTTATTCCATTTCCTCCTCTTTGTCTGCGGATGGTTAGTCTGGACATGGATCGAATATCATGCACATCGATTTATTATGCATCCAAAATCCAATAAATGGAAAACCAGTACATCTCAAAGTCATCAACATCATCATCGCCAGCCGTCAAAACTGGAAGTCACTTTGTTCTACCGTATTGTGTTATTCGTACTGAATTGTTGCATCTTTTACATCGCATACAGGCTTAATAATTTTTTTACTCTTTTTGCAGGCTTTTCATGGGGAGCCGCGGCTTTTTGTTATATTCATTACCTTCTGCATCAAAGATGGACAAGAGCATTTATGCCACGCCACCACGCATTTCACACATATCATCATTGCAAATACACGGACAGGTGTTTTGGCGTCACCGTAACCTGGTGGGATCATTTATTCTTTACCGCTCCGCCAAAAGGAATTTCTTTAAGCGATCGTATCGTTGACTTCTATTATCAATCATCCACCCCAAAACAATAAACATGGGAAAAGTTCTTTTTGTCGTTCTTCTCTTCATGTCATGTACTATCTGCGGCCAGCCATATCTTGATATTGCCAGGTTCAATTACAGTTATTCTCCAAAGCAAGGTTTAAACGAAAAAACATCTCCACTACGGTCAAATTTTTTCACTGCCGATGTCACGCTCCCGATCGAACTAAAAAAAGGCGGCGATGCTTTTATTGTTAATCCCTTTTTTACCAATAACACGGGCGAAGTTTCAACAAGGGATTTTCATGTGATCAGTGAAGGGTTTCTATTAGGCTTTTTAAAAAAAGATATTTTCCCCAATTGGAATCTCTTATCAAGTTTCATTGTACGCCGTAATACACAGGTAGATGTCAAATCAGAGGATGACTGGCAATATGGAGGAATTATCCTCACTACCTGGAAAAAAAATCAGGATGTATCATTCAAATTTGGCCTTTACTACAATAAAGAGTTTTTTGGAAATTATTTTATGCCACTCGTAGGCCTTGACTGGAAGATCAATGCAAGGAACAATCTCTTTGGTGTATTACCCGGCTATATGATATTTGAACATAAGGTGATTTCAAAATTTTACTATGGTTTTACATTCCGGGCATTCACAAACTCTTACCGCGAAGAAACGATTGATCCCTGTTTCAGTGGGGATTGTTCCGGAAAAAATTATTTAAGAATTGATGATAACCCTTTGGGTATTTATGCCGATACTTATCTTTCAAAGAAAATAGTTTTATCAGCTGAAGCCGGTTATACCATTCTTCGCAGGTATCGTTACGGATTTAAAGGAGAAAATATTCACTATAAGACCGACTACAAAAATGATAATTTCTATTTCAAGGCTTCTTTGGCATACAGGATCCGGCTCAGGTAATTTATTTCCTTCCACTTTCAGGCGAGCAATTACTCAACAATTCTTCACGGTTTACGGTTTTTTATCTTTTCCCGAAAAGAGTTTTCGCAGGCATTGCAATTTTTGTAATTCTCCCCATCCAAAAAACGATTTTTTGCTTGTAATCCTTTCTCCTCTTTAGGGCATTAGTAAAAATTACCAAATCAGAGCGTGGAGCTGCAAAATTCAATTATAAATCGCCTTTAACGGGTATTAGATTGCTAACGCAAATGTAAATCCGCCACGACAACAATGAGAAGGTTGTTGCCTTATGATTCTTTTTTGCGACCATTCCATACGGTATTCTATCGCAGAAAGGTAACTGGTTCATTTAAGGCAGGTTTACTGCATAAGGTTCTTTAGTCATCATTACTTAAACACTTTTTTATGAGAAATCTTTTATTCTGTATTCTGCTTCTCGTGGTGGCATTGTCATCACAATCACAGCAGCTTATTAAGGGCAAAGTAAAAAGTACGGACAATGATTCGTCCCTGGCAGGGGTTTCTGTCTCAATTAAAGGGACTTCCAATGGAACCGTTACTGACGAAGGGGGCAATTTTAACCTGCAGGTCTCTTCGTTGCCGGTCACACTGATCATTACGCACACCGGTTTTGCAAGCCGGGAAATTACAGTCCGCGAAAAAGAGTCACCGGTCATTATCCTGGAACGCGAATACAAATGGGACGAGGTTGTCGTTGTTGCCCCTACAAGATCGAACGGAATAATTTTGTATTCACCTACCTCCGTTGAACAATATCGTTCAAAGCAAATTGTAAACATGCCGGGCAGTGATTACTATGCTTTATCGGGTTATAAAAAGGGGATTGACCTTACCACTTCAAGTATGACCTTTAAAACCATTAGTACAAGAGGTTTTAATGGAAGTGGCAGTTCAAGAGTCAACCAGATCGTCGAGGGAATGGATAACCAGGCTCCGGGGTTAAATTTCTTTGTCGGAAATTTTGCGGGTCTTACTGAACTGGATGTTGACAACATAGAATTATTGCCGGGTGCCTCATCAGCATTGTATGGTCCGGGTGGTATGAACGGAACAGTATTGATCAACAGCAAAAGTCCTTTTGCTCACCAGGGATTAAGTGTGCTGTTGAAAGAAGGAGTGAACAACATCGACAAATCCCAGCGATCTGGTATTTCTTCTTTCCACGATTTTTCATTACGCTGGGCGAAGGCGTTCAATAATAAATTTGCTTTCAAGATCGGTGTGCAATATATCAGTGCCACCGACTGGCTCGCCAACGATACCAGCAACTATTCACGTGCAGGCACCGTCGGAAAAGTAATTAAGGGTAACAGGAAAACCGATCCCAATTACGATGGAGTAAATGTGTATGGCGATGAAACAAGTGTCGATATATATCCCTTCCTTGCCGGGATCACCGGCGACCCTAACCAGCCACACATCAACGTATCAAGAACTGGCTACGGCGAAAAAGATGTGATCGATCCTAAAACAAAGAATATAAAATTATCAGGCGCTTTGCATTACAGGCTAAATGATAAACTTGAAGCACAGTTAATGGGGTATTGGGCAACCGGTAATACTGTTTATACAGGTAACAACCGTTACGTACTTAAAGACATTAAGCTTGGGCAGTATAAATTGGAATTAAAACACAGAGATTGGTTTTTGCGTGGTTACACTACACAAGAAAATGCAGGCCAGGCATATAGTGCGACAGTCACTACCCAGATATTTAATGAATCATGGAAACCAAGCTATGATCCTTCTGATCCTGGAGCAAGCTGGTATCCTCAATATGCAGGCGCTTATTTACAAGCCAAAATGCAGGGAGCTGATGATATAACCGCAAATAACATAGCCCGGGCTTACGCGGACCGGGATCGTCCCGCTGCAGGATCACAGGAGTTCAAACAAATTTTTGACCAGGTGAGAAAAATACCAATCCCAAATGGTGGACTTTTCCTTGAAAAATCTCAATTATGGATGACAGAAGGTCAATACAATTTTTCAAACAAAATAAAATTTGCAGAAATTATTGTTGGAGGTAACTGGAAGAAATATGTCCTCAATTCAAAAGGAACATTATTCATTGACACATTGAATCCAATTAAAATTGATGAATTTGGTGCGTATGCGCAGATCACAAAAAGATTATTCGATAATAAATTATCATTATCCGCATCAGGCCGCTATGACAAAAATGAAGATTTCAAAGGTCATTTCACACCACGGGTTACGGCATTGATCACCGTTGCCAAAAATCAAAATATTCGCCTTTCTTACCAGACAGCTTATCGTTTTGCATCGACCCAGCAAAAATATATTCGTCTCAATGTGGGTGATTACATGCTACTGGGAGGATTGCCATGGGTAATGGATTATATGCATGCAAACGAAAGTCCCGTTTTTGAGATTGGCCCTGATGGAAAGGTTTCCACCACTCCCTATGTCTACAAAGAATTCAAACCAGAAAATATGCAATCATTTGAAATAGGATACAAAGGACTGATCGGGGAAAAATTGCTGGTTGATCTGTATGCGTATGCAGGACATTATGAAGACTTCCTCGGAAGAAATGTATTGTACCAGCCGGCAACGAACCAGGTTTATTCAACTGTAGTTAATAGCAGCACAAAAGTAAAAACACATGGTTTTGGTTTGGGTCTCGATTACCAGTTGCCAAACAATTTCTCGGCATTTTTTAATGTCTATTCTGACGTGATCACCGACGTACCTTCAGGATTCCAGTCCTTCTTTAACACGCCCAAATACAGATTAAATATTGGCTTTGCTAATTCAGGATTAGGCAAAAGCAAACATTTTGGTTTTAATGCGATGCTTCATTGGCAGGATGCATTCATGTGGGATGGTGAATTGGCTAACGGCCCTGTGAATGCATTTACTTCAGTAGATGCACAAGTGAGCTATAATATCCCGAAAATAAAATCAATGATCAAATTGGGCGGTTCCAATATATTTAATCACTATTATAAAAATGCTTACGCAAATCCCGAAGTTGGTGGGCTGTATTATGTAAGTTTTGGGTACAACCTCTGATCTCTCATTCAAAGCAAATCAAAAGAGCCCGATTACAAAATCGGGCTCTCAGCTTTTCATGCGCTGCTCCTTTGCCTTCTCCTTCTCAACTGCTACCTTTGCAGCAATTTTTTGAAAAGAGTTACATGAGTATACATTTATCCGAACAGGAACAATTGAGAAGAGAAAAGTTAGCTGAACTGATCATGATGGGCATAGATCCCTATCCCGCAGCCTTATATCCCGTAAATGAAGACGCAGCGAAGATTAAAAAGAATTTTACAGAGGAACAAAAGGATGAATTTGCGGATGTGTGTGTAGCCGGCCGCATTATGAGCGTACGTGATATGGGCAAGGCGAATTTTGCTGTGATACAGGACTCAGGTGGAAGAATTCAATTGTACATCCGTCGGGATGATATCTGTCCTGGTGATGACAAAACTTTATACGATGTCGTCTGGAAAAAATTAATTGATATTGGTGATATCATTGGAGTAAGAGGATTTGTTTTTAAAACAAGGACGGGGGAAACTTCTATCCATGTAAAAGAATTAACCATTCTTACAAAATCACTAAAGCCGCTGCCGATCGTCAAGGAAGCAGAAGGTCAGACCTTCGATGCCGTCACCGACCCTGAATTCAAATATCGCCAGCGGTATGCTGACCTTGTGATCAATCCTGATGTGAAGGAAGTTTTTATAAAGCGTACAAAACTGATCAATGCCATACGTAATTTTTTAAATGAGTATGGAGCGATAGAGGTAGATACTCCCGTATTGCAAAGTATTCCCGGCGGTGCTGCTGCAAGGCCATTCACCACGCATCATAATGCATTGGACATCCCGATGTATCTGCGCATTGCGAATGAGCTTTACTTAAAACGTCTTATCGTCGGTGGCTTTGACTGGGTATACGAATTCAGCCGCAATTTTCGTAATGAAGGAATGGATCGCACTCACAACCCTGAATTTACTGTACTGGAATTTTATGTTGCGTACAAGGATTATTTGTGGATGATGGAAACGACCGAGCAGCTAATGGAGAAAACCGCCATAGCTGTGAACGGAACAACAAAGGTATTAGTGGATGGAAAAGAAATTGATTTCAAGGCTCCTTACCAGCGCCTTAGTATGTATGATGCCATAAAACAATACACGGGTATAGATATATCTCACATGAACGAAGACCAGGTTCGTGATGCATGCAGGCAACTGCATGTGCATGTAGATAAAAAAATGGGACGGGGTAAAATGATCGATGAATTATTTGGTGAGAAATGCGAAGAGCATTTTGTACAACCTACATTTTTGATCGATTATCCTGTAGAAATGAGCCCGCTTACTAAAAAACACCGGAGTAAAGAAGGGCTTGTTGAACGTTTTGAATTATTGGTAAATGGAAAAGAAATTGCAAATGCCTACAGTGAATTAAATGATCCTGTCGATCAAAGGGAACGTTTTGAAGACCAGGTAAAGCTGATGGAGCGCGGGGATGAAGAAGCTATGTATATTGACTATGATTTTCTACGTGCACTAGAATATGGCATGCCTCCTACTTCAGGTATCGGTTTTGGAATTGACCGTATATGCATGTTACTTTTGAACCAACCTTCCATACAGGATGTTCTCTTATTCCCCATGATGAGACCTGAAAAAAGGGAAGAGTGACAGGTATTGATATTTGGATATTGAGGTATTTAGATATTCTAATACCTTTAATTACTTGTAACGCCACCGATAGGGGCTATCAATGCGATTTCTGTGGCTAACAATAGCAAGCTACCTTTGCTTAAACGACAACGATCAAACTTTGACAAACGAAGTTTTGAATATTTTATCCAATCAGAATGGATGGATAAGGTTAAAGAAACATTTTAATCCACAAACAATATCACAATATCCTAATATCTTAATATTAGAATTACACAAATAAATCGTTATACAATTTACCTCCGGGAGTCACGGCATATTTATCCAAATCGACAATACCTTCTTTAGCCAGCACTTCTTCGTCAATGAATAAATTCCCTGTGCATTCGGCAGACGGTTGTTTTAAAATATAATAAGCAGCATCAGCGAGTATTTCCGGTGTTCGGCTCATTTTCATCAATGCCTCGCCACCCAATAAATTTTTTACTGCCGCAGTAGCTATGGTTGTTCTTGGCCATAAGGAGTTGACCGCGATCTTATAATTTTTAAACTCCTTTGCCCAGCCAATCGTCATCATACTCATATCATACTTGGTGATCGTATAGGCCACATGACCAGCAAACCATTTGGGATCGAGATTAAGTGGTGGTGAAAGTGTAAGAATATGTGGATTTGAAGACTTTTTTAAAAAAGGGATGCAGGCCTTTGTGAGGAAAAATGTTCCTTTGACATTAATATCATACATCAGGTCGTAACGCTTCGCCTCAGTTTGTTCAGTAGTTGTCAAAGAAATGGCCGAAGCATTGTTAACAAGAATATCAATACCGCCAAATTTCTCAACAGCTCTTTGTATTACCGCCGTCACCTGGTCTTCGAACCGGATGTCACACTGAACTGGTAATGCTGCCCCGCCGGCTTGTTCGATTTCAATAGCGGCAGAAAAAATTGTTCCCCCTAATTTTGGGTTTTCCTCTACACTTTTTGCAGCAATAACAATATTGGCACCTTCCGCCGCAAGCTTTAAGGCAATGGCTTTTCCAATACCGCGACTGGCACCCGTTATGAGTGCGGTTTTGTTTCTAAAAGACATATCAGCGTGTTTATTAAAGACCTGGGTGAAGGTACAAACAAGTGTACTTGATCAGGATTAAGGGGTTTTTCGAATATTTACTAGTGTGTCAGTAAATTCAACAATAGGCAGAACGAGCATATCTTCTCTTGTGCTAAGAAAATGTGAAGACTATTTTTGATTCGAAGTTGATTGGTCGATGGATCCAATACCCAAAAGAAAAACCAGAACGTCCGTTTAAATGAACTTCCAAATCCGAAAAACCAAAAAATCCGTACCGATCAACTTTCTTATCCCTTTGAAAAACCAAGTCCCGTTTGAGTCCAAGTATCCTAGCCTACCGGTTGTCCGGAAAGCAATGAAAACAATTGTACCTTAAGAAATTTATAACCTTAAAAAACACCAACAGTGCTATAAGTTTGCTTGAAGGTATTGAAAGTCCCACATTCCCCTATGAGGGACTTTTTTTATTATCTATTATTTGGAAAAACTTGTATCGGATACGTGCACGATCCCGGTTGGTTCTTTAAATGTGATCCTTTTGAAATCCTGTGTGGCTTCAAGGCCTTTACCCGGATAGATCTGTTTATCCTTCCTCAGGTATTGAGCATATTTGTCTGTATAGAATAGTTTGGTATTCTGATCCCACCAAAGATCGGGGCTTTTTAATGTATCACCTTTTATATTGATCACTACCACACTATCCCATAAATACACTTTATTCAGATTCTCAAAATATTTTCCATGCTTGCTATCAACCCAACTTTCAATTTTGGTACTGTCATCATAAAAATCCACATGAAGACTATTTGGAAACTCAGTGTAAAGGGTATCGGCCTCATGCCTCAACATTAACGGCGCAGTAAGCTTTGCCTTCACTTTACTTTCCTGGCTCAGGTAAGCCTCAATGTTTTTACCTACCTCAACCATTTCTTTCTTCTTTGACCAATCGTCGATCATTTTTGGATCATTCTCACAAGCAGAAATAAAAAGGCAGCACGATATGGAAAGCACCGGTAAAAATAAATTGATATGTTTCCTGTCGCCGTTTTGCATTGATAAACAAAGTTACAATAAGGATGGTCCAGCCCAGCGAGAGTAATGGCTATTCATATTTCCGTTTATTAAACCATAGATCGGAAAAAGAAAGACCGGCTGAGATACGAAAAATATTGTCCTTAAGAAGATTTTGATTGTTACCCCTCTTAACATATTCGAAAGTAAGATTAAGAACAGAGGACTGGGCTCTTGCCAGTGAATTATAATTCGGTAACGGAAGCCCCATGCCAAAACTCAATCCTAATAAAGGTAACTGATCGACTACATGAACATAGTCCCGTCCTATAAAAATCCCGGCACGATACGTCACATTGCTGAAGTAATTTTTCTTTGGTTCTGGCCTTATTTGGCCACCGACTCTAACTTGCCATGCATCCTGTACAGAATCGGGTGTACCATAAAATCTATACTCACTCCAGTTATTTTGAACAAAGTCTAAACCAACCAACCAGTTGCCGTACTTATTATTTTTAAGATCGGCCTTCTTTTCAATAACAAACCCCAAACCATAACCCGAAGGATAAACGATCTTTCCTTTAACTCCTTTTTCAGCATACACACTATCGAGTTGCACATCACCTGCTGGCGTGGAAACATACGTCTGCCTCAGAATATCGTCCTCGGCGTTGATATTATGCTTCAAATTGCCATAAGCCCCTAACCTCAACAATAATTTTTGACTTACATTTATTTTGTATTGTATGCCCGCATTTGCATAAATATCACCGAATGAGGCCTGGTTGTTATAATTTAAAGGATTGTAGGCTACGCTATCGTTAGCAAAAACTCTTTTGGTTCCAAATTGTTTCTTACC
>Ga0157374_10003047_pt1 | contig 14048 bp, 3 predicted proteins | sample M25metaG_FD_115308 | JGI IMG/M metagenome (GOLD analysis project Ga0157374, IMG submission 115308) | Miscanthus rhizosphere microbial communities from Kellogg Biological Station, Michigan, USA - M2-5 metaG | ecosystem: Host-associated > Plants > Roots > Rhizosphere > Soil | place: USA: Michigan...
AGATCTTTTGGATATGAAATTTTATAAGCGAACCTATGTTCAAATCGAACTGCTTCCAGGTCAAGATATAAATTCAGCGATTCGAGTTCGCTTTCGAGTGAAATCAGAGAAGCTTGCGAATTCTGTAAGATCATTCGCACCAGTTTTGAAAACTTCGTCAGATATTCTGATGCCTGCGCCCGATTATTCTGAAGAATGAAGCGATTGATAGAGTTGAGTGAATTAAAAATAAAATGCGGATTCATTTGCGCACGAAGTGCCTGCATTTCCATTTCGCCTGCCTTTTGCCTTATTTCGGCTATCTCTTTTTCTTTTTCTGATTTTTCAAGCTGCGAACGATATTTCTGTTGCAGAAACCAACGAATAGTTCCAAATAGAATTGTAATTATCGCAATCGCAAAAAGAGTGTAGGCCCACCACGTTTTCCACCAGGGCGGTGATATAGTAAATTGATAACTCAGTTCTTTGCTCCAGAATCCCTCGCTGTTAGCCGCTTTAACCCTGAATGTATAAGTACCGGGCGATAGATTATTGTAAGTTGCCTCGGGCTGGCTGCTAAGGACACTCCACCTGTCATCAACCCCTTCCAAAAAGTATTTGTACTGCACTTCCTTCGGTCGGTTGGTAGTGACGCCAATAAATTGAAAGGTGATGTAATTGTTTTTGTAGGTCAATTTCAAATTCTCAGGCTGGCTATAAAAACGCGATAGCCCACTGAATTCAAAATCTTTTATGGTGGCCCCATCGTTGAGAATGATGGTTGTATCTTTTTTCTTTGCAAGATCATACCAATTTACTCGCTGGTTAAACAACCTAATGCCTGTTAGTTGCAAAGTTGGAGGCACTGTATCAGGGATATCTCCTTCCGGGTGATAATTTGTTATTCTGCCGTTGGTACCAAACCAAAGATTTCCCTTGCTGTCTTCTGTGATGGAGTTCCAATAAGTGCCGACTCCTAAAAACCCTTCGGACCTGGTGTATCTTTTAAAAATGTACGCAGTTTTATGGCCTGTATCTGACAAATTTGATTCTGGATTTAATTTATTCAAACCGTCAACAGTCGAGATCCATAAGTCGCCATTTTTTGCTTTAAACACGTTGTTGACTTTGTTTTTAGTCAATCCTTGCTCGGTAGTATACCAGGTAAAAAATTTACCATCAAACCTGTTCACTCCTTCGTCGGTTGCAAGCCACACCATCTCGTCTTTATCTTCACAAATACTATTTATTGTTGCATCACTTAAACCAGTTGACCTATTATAATGAATGAAGGCGGACCCATCGTATACTGTCACACCGTTGTCTCTCGTGCCAAACCAAATATGGCCATTGTGATCTTCATACATGCATATAATGACATTGCCGCTTAGTCCCTGTGCCATAGTATAATTCGTAAAAGATTTTCCGTCAAATTTGCTGACTCCTGCATATGACCCCATCCAGATATTACCGTTTCTATCCTGCAGCAAACAATAAATAAAATCGCTGAGGAGCCCACTCTTCCTGGTATATTCAGTCAATAATTTTCCATCGAATCGATCGAGGCCCCCAGTTGTTGTGATCCATAAGTTACCCGATCTGTCCTTGAGAATATCTTCAATATCATTGTTACCCAATCCCTGGTCCCTGGTATAAATGGAAATGGATTTGCCATCATATTTACTAACTCCGGCTCCCCATGTTCCTATCCAAATATGTCCACTATCATCCGCGGCGACAGATGTCAATCCAGCTTTGCCTATTCCCTGGAACCATTGTATATGATTAAAAAACTTCCCATCGAATTTGCCAACGCCGGTATTTGTGCAATACCAAATATTTCCTGCGGCATCTTCCCGCATCATCCTTACCCATTTATCTCCTAAACCATGTTCGGCGGAAAAGTGGATAAGGAATTTGCCATCATACTTAAAGAATCCATCCGAAGTGCTTATCCAAAGATTTCCGGCTCTGTCAGCAAATAGATCATTGATTCCGGGGAAGCTCTTGTCTCCCTTGATCGAATATTGATTCATGGTTTTTCCATCATACCTAAATACGTAATTATTTCCCAAGCCCCTCATCCATAAATTGTCTTCGCGATCTTCTGCTAAAAAATGACCAATGCCTGATCCAAATATGCCCGTATAGTCGTGAAATTTTTGGCCGTCGAACTTCAGGAAACCATGGCCCGCGGTGGTGATCCAGATATTTCCTTTACTGTCATTTGCCATGCTGTATATACTATCATTGGGTAGTCCCTGCTCTTTGGTGTAATAATGGAAAGAGTGCCCATCATACCTGTTTAATCCTTTGTTCGTCCCGATCCAGATGTCGCCATTTTTGCCTTCAATGATTTTTCCAAGGTTGTCATTACTTAAGCCCTGTTTCGTTGTATACCGCGTAAAATATTTTCCATCGAATTTATTTAAAACATCCCCGTCCGTCACGGTCCATATATTCCCATCCCTGTCTTCGAGAACACTTAACACGGCGTTTGAACTTAGACCTTGTGCAGCCGAATAGTTGGTCAGATATCTGCCATCATACTTACTCAAGCCACCACCATCCCAACCTCCTACCCAAAGATTTCCGGCTCTGTCGACATACAATGCATTCAGATCATTACTCAAAAAACCATGCATAGTCCCCATGGTACTAAAACTTTCGGGATTGTCATCTTTCACATAAAAATCTTTCAGTAAAATGATTTCAGGCGCACCCGCTTCGAAAGGGCTGTCGATCGCAGGAACCTTAACAGGCAGTTTGAATCCATCTTTGCCGGGGGTAATAAGTTTGGGAGTTCCCATCGGAAGGATCTTCTTAATTTCTGGCTCATATACGTTCTTATACAGGTTCGGATTGAGGTTAATGATTTTCGGACGCCCCATCGGTATGGTTTTTATATTCGACACGGGCACCACGATTGGCGGTGCAAGTTTTTCTGCAGGTACTCTATATGGTTTTGCTTCGACAACGGTTGGAGGTTTGAAGTCAAAACTTTCCTGCTGCTGCTTCGGCCGGGAACACGCGGCTATCAGAGCCGAGATGAGTATGAGAAGCCCACTGCAGCTCCTTATATGGAGACCGTTATATGGTGATATGAATTTATTAATCATAAAGACTCACGCGTTATTCATATATAACAGGCATCTTAATGATGACTTCAGTACCAGCAGCACTTCCATCTTCGTTTGCTAAGTCAATTATCTCTACCGGAGATTCACCCCCATTGCTTTTTTGTAACATAGCGATCCTGTCTTTGGTAATTCTCAAACCCATCGACTTATGTTTTGCGGCTGACTTACTGGCAAGTTCCGCCGCCTTTTTGCGGCCAATCCCATTGTCGGTGATCTTGATATACAAATGATCATCTTCCTCGCTTACATCAATGTCAAGTTGGCCCTTATCTTCTTTGTGCATCAGTCCATGCCAGATCGCATTTTCCGTAAAAGGTTGTATGACGAGTGGCGGCACTTTCAATACTTCGATGTCGAGATCTCTTGGATAAGAAATTTTATAAGAAAACCGATGTTCAAATCGTACGGCTTCAAGGTCAAGATATAAGTTCAACGATTCGAGTTCGCTTTCGAGTGAGATGAGCGAAGCCTGTGAATTTTGTAGTATCATTCTTACCAGTTTTGAAAACTTGGTCAGATATTCTGATGCCTGCGCCCGGTTGTTTTGAAGAATAAACCGATTGATGGAATTGAGTGAATTAAAAATAAAATGCGGATTCATCTGTGCACGAAGAGCCTGCATTTCAACTTCTGTTTTCTGTTGCAACAGTTCTGCAGTTTTCTGCCGCATCTCAGCCATCTGAGTTTTATTTTCGAAACGCTCGAGCTGCAACTTGAACTTCTGACGCAAACGCCAACGCACAATTGTGTAGGTCAGATCGACAAAGAAGAGGATTGAAACAAGCCAAAACCACCATGTTTGCCAGAAAGGAACGGCGATATTGATCTTTAGTAGTCGCACCGGGCTATTAAACTCTTCATTGGCGCTGGCAGCTTGTATCGAAAGCAGGTATGAGCCAGCTGGCAGGTCTTCATAGCGGATGATACGATCATTGGTATATTCCCAACCTGCCACTTTACCCCTGCGTTCCAATTTGTATCTTATCTGGTTTTTTTGCGCTGAAACAAAGTCAATGACACCAGTTACAACACGGATCGTATTTTGGTTATATTTTAGCGACAGTTCATTAAGAAGGTCAACATCGGTTGAAAGTGAATACGGATCCTGGTTGATGGAAATATCACGCAGATAAATGGAAGACGTCACATTGGAAGAATATAGTTTGGAATTGACCCGATCCAAACCCCAATGAGGCGCGGCCAGTCCCCACTTATGTCCAATGCCGAAATAAATGTTCCCCGTTGCATCTCTTGCTGATGGCGCCCCCCAATAATAATCTTGCTTCAAGTAACCATCGATTGCTGACAGAAAGCTGAAACGACCTGTAGTCTTGTTGAACCGGCCCAGTCTTTTTGAAACAGTGACAAACCACAAATTTCCGTCACCATCCATCTCCATGCTGACTATAATCCCTCCGAAACCAGCTTCTCCCCCATAAGATTTGAGCAACCTGAACTTACTGTCGTAATGCGCCAATTCTTTTTTCAGGCTTAGCCAATACGTTTTATCCGTCTTATCGTACAATATCGTATTGTAACCAAGGCTGTCTAAGGGATGGTTAATCCGTGTCCATTTTCCATTCTTATTTTCAAATGCGAAATGGGGAGTTAAAAAAATATACCGATCTTCTATTAAGGTAAATGTGCCAAAGCCGCCACCCCCGGGGATTAAAGGTATTAGCAGGTTTGCTACCAAACTTCCTCTTTTAATGTCAAAAACGCCATGATGTTCATCACAGAAAAGAATTCCATCCTTATAAGGTCTAAACCAATCGTGTGCGATACTTACTTCTGATGCATCAATCACCTTGGTACTATCTCGCAGCGTAATTGACCTGCATTCTCTTGTCCTCAAGTCCATTTCATACATTTTCATACTAAAGTATTCATAGACATTCTGTGCACCTGCACGCAGCCATGCTTTTTGAAGAATAGTATCAATATAAACAGGGATGATAGCAGTTCCCTCCAGACCTGGCAAATCATTTTTACGAAGTACTTCGAACGTTTCTGTCTTGGGATCAAAAATGTTCAAGCCATCTGCAGTACCTATCCACAGTTTACCGTTTGACCCCGGTAGGATAGTTGAAATAAGGCTACTGCTCAAGGAGTCTTTGCTATGTGAGTTTGCATTGTATCTTTTGGCAATTAAGTGCAAAGGTGTTATCTGGTAAATGCCCAATCCATTAAAATTAGATGTCCATATTATTCCATCCCGGTCGAAATAAATATGAAGATTATGTTCGCCTGTTTGTTGTTGCAAAGCCGGATCTGAAAAAACCGGTTGTAAATCTCTGGTTTCCGGATCATAAATGAGAATGCCCTTCAAATCAGTGGCAAACCAGATCCTTCCTTTTTGGTCAATATCAATTCCCACGAATCGATCATAGTCTTTTGATTTAATAAGATCATTCAGTGCGTCTACGTGGTAAAATCGCTTATCATTTAAAGAAAATTCCAGCAACCCCTCGCCGCTATTGATCCAGATCGAATTTCTTTTTGCGTCATAATGCATGTCTTCGGCACTATGCCTCATATGCGTCACATTCTTCCTGTAGCAGTCCCATGAGTAGTATGTTGTTTTGCCATCAAGAAAAATTTGTTGAAGAGTTCCTGCATTGTGACGCAACACCCAGATACTCTTTGATCTTTCATCAAAAAAAGCCTGGTTAGTGTTCCAACCTACTTTCGGATAGTCTTCTTTTGCAAGTTTCACAAGCACTTTTCTTGCGAGCGAATGGACATTAAATGCGGTAATGAGGCCGCCGGGCTCTATGCAATACATGGAATCCCTGGTAGCCCAGAACGGTATGACCATCCGTCGTGTATGAAGTTCTGTAAACGGAGCATCTATGTATGGAGAAAGATTGGTAAAGGTGTCAGCTTTTATATCATAGCGTGAAACTCCTTCGTTAGTGCCTATCCAGATATTATGCAGGCTGTCTTCCTCGAAGAGAGTCACACTGTCAGAATTTATAGAACCGCTTTTTACATCTTCAGGAGGATATTTTTTAAACTCAGATCCATCAAACCGACAAAGTTCTGCGCCGTGTCCACCAACCCAAAGAAATCCTTTTATGTCTTTAAACATAACGTTTACAAAGTCGCCGGATAGTCCGTCACTGGTACTCCAATGAGTGACGCGGTACTGTTCGGGTTTGTTTTCCTTTTGGAGTTGTTGTGAAAAAGAAACATTACTTCCTGGATAGATTAATGATACAACAAATACTATAAATATTTTTTTTATCATCAATGTCTTTAATAATTTTCAATCATATACTATTGGCATTTTTAGTACCACTTCAGTTCCAGCAGCACTTCCATCTTCGTTTTCTAAATCAATGATCTTTACCGGGGACTCACCGCCATTGCTTTTTTGCAACATAGCGATCCTGTCTTTGGTAATTCTCAAGCCCATCGACTTGTGTTTTGTAGCTGATTTACTTGCAATCTCTCCTGCCTTTTTGCGGCCAATACCATTATCGGTTACTTTGATATACAAATAATCATCTTCCTCGCTTACATCAATATCAAGTTGTCCCTTATCTTCTTTATGCATCAGTCCATGCCAAATCGCATTTTCCGTAAAAGGTTGTATGACCAGCGGAGGCACTTTTAAAACTTCAATGTCAAGATCTCTTGGATAGGAAATTTTATAAGAAAACCGATGTTCAAATCGCACGGCTTCAAGATCAAGATATAAGTTCAGCGATTCCAGCTCACTTTCGAGTGAAATAAGAGAAGCCTGTGAATTCTGCAGAATCATTCGCACGAGTTTTGAAAACTTGGTGAGATATTCCGATGCCTGCGCCCGGTTGTTTTGAAGAATGAAGCGATTGATTGAATTGAGTGAATTAAAAATAAAATGCGGGTTCATCTGCGCACGCAGCGCCTGCATTTCCATTTCCGCTTTTTGTTGTTCCAACTCAGCCACTTCCCTGTCTTTCTCTGACCGCGCTAGTTGCACCTGGAATTTTTGCTGCAACCTCCAGCGTATTAATCCATAGGTAACCAGGAATGCAGTAATACCAAAAAGAGAGTAAGCCCCCCATGTTTTCCACCACGGGGGGAAAATCCTGAATGAATAATTCAATTCATCGCTCCAGTACCCTTCACTGGTAGCCGCCTTTACTTTGAAAGTAAACTTGCCCTGTGGCAAATTAGTATAAGCAGCTTCTGTACGGCTCGTGAGCGGACTCCATTTATCATCGAACCCCTCGAGCATGTATTTGTACTTTACCTGTTCCCGCTTTCTCGTGGTTATTCCCAAAAATTGAAAAGTGATATGATTGTTGTTGTAGGGAAGTTTCAATTTCTGTGGGATATAATACCATTTTCCCAGTTCCTTAAATCGAATATTGTGCAACCGAACGCCGTTGCCGATCACTATGGGTGTATCTTTTTTCTTTTGTACATCCAGCCAATTCATTTTCTCATTGAATAAAGAAACTCCGGTTATTTCAATTTGCGGTGGGATAGTGTCTGGCAAATCTCCTTCCGGATGATATACCGTAATTCGGCCGCTAACACCGGCCCAAATATTTCCGCTGTGGTCAACTGTCATTGTATTAAACTGGCTCCCCGCACCAAAAAAACCATCAGCAAATAAGTAATTGGTGAATAAAGAAGTTCGGGAATACCGCGGATTCATTTTGTCTTTTAAAGAGATTTGGGGTGCAAGCATTTTACACAAACCATTTTTGGTGAGGAACCACATGTTACCATCCTTATCCTTCACGATGCTGTTTACGCTGATATTGCTAAGTCCCTGGGCAGTTGTATAGCGGCTGAAAAATTTCCAATCAAATTTTACCGCACCTGCATTCGTGGTGCTAAACCATAAATTATTTTCTTGATCTGACCTGACGCTATAGATGAAGCATTGACTCGTCCCCGGAGCGATCTTGTAATTTGTAAATGAATACTGTCCCGATCCTGCCATTGATAAATCGAATTTAATAACAACACCTTCGTCTGTACCTAACCAAAGGTTGCCATTTTTATCTTCGGCTATGCAGTTAATCGTTTCCCTTTTCAGACCTTGTGTAAGCCCCTGCGCTATGCCAAAATGCGTAAAGTTCTTCCCATCATATTTGTCGAGCCCCCTGGCAGTTCCAAACCAAATATTTCCAATCCTGTCTTCCAAAATAAAAGATACACCGGGATAACGTTGAAAATATTTAAATTCTGTAAAGATTTTGCCATCGTATTTGTTAAGCCCACCCTCCTGGACAGATCCGATCCAAAGGTTACCTTTTCTGTCCTTCAACGAACAAGCTACACGGTTTCCTACTAGTCCCTGGTCAACACTGTACTCGGTGACAGTTTTCCCATCATATTTATTGAGGGCACCAACAAAAAGGCTAGCCCAAATCGTTCCCTCTTTATCTTCCATAACACTATGGAAATTCCCCTGGCTAATACCCTGGCCCTGGACAAAATGAGTGAAAGCTTCTCCGTCAAATCTGCAAATTCCGCCGCCGGATGTACTGATCCAAAAAATGCCACACTTATCTTGCAGCAAGCGACTAACATAGTTGCTGCTCAATCCATGCTCCATCGTGTATTGCTTGAAAGAATTTCCATCATACTTAACAATTCCACCACCATCAGAAGTCATCCAAAGATTTCCTTGCCGATCCTTCACGATGTCTTTGAGTTTGTCTGTGGGTAAACCCTGGCCAATCGAAAAATGTTCGAAAAATTGGCCATCATATTTATATATTCCGTCGCTATGACCGCAAAACCAAATATCACCGTTGTTATCTTCCACGATACCTGTAATATTTGAATTGCTTAGACCCTGCTCAGCACCGTAATTTGAAAAAGACTTCGTATCGAATTTACTAACCCCCGACCCCGTTCCAAACCAGAGGTTCCCTTTGCTATCTTCAATAATGCAGTGCACGGTTTTATGAGCAAATCCTTGTTCAGTATTGTAATGGATGAAAGTCTTCCCATCATATCTACTGACGCCTCCCTCCGAAGTACCAAACCAAAGATTGCCTTTGCTGTCTTCCAGCATACTGTTGACATTATTGTCACTGAGGCCTTGTTTCGTTGTGTAATGAGTGATATATCTTCCGTCAAATCTGTCCAATCCCCTGCCCCAATATCCAATCCAGAGATTACCCTTACTATCTTCCAGCAAGGAGGCAAAAGTTTCGTCACTTAATCCCTGCGCGGATGTATAATTTGTTATTGATCTTCCATCATATTTACTCAACCCTCCTTCAAGACAGCCAGCCCATATATGCCCGGCCCTGTCGTTGATAATAGGAAAAACAATATTTGATTTAAGCCCATTTAATGTATTGAGGGGAGTAAAGCTTGCAGAATTGTTATCTTTTACCTGGATGTCTTTAACCAATATTTCTTCCGGAAGTCCCGCAGGAACGGTGCTGTCAACCGCTGGCACCGTATCAGGAAGGCTGTAACCATTTTCGCCAGGCACACAAATTTTTGGCGCACGTGCGATTACAACTTTTGGTTTTCCAACACGAAATACATTTGACGCGAGCGTTGTTACTTTTGGCTTACTAACAACTTTGGATACTGTTTCTATAGCCGGAGTGATTTCGGGAGGAGCCATTTTATCCTGTGGAACAGCATATGGCTTTGCATCAAAGACTTCCGGTGGCGGAAAATCAGGAGTTTCCTGCTCTTGTTTTTTACTTGTGCAGGAGATCTGCAGCAAGAACAGAAGAAAAAAATATATAATTTTTTTTTTCATCGCTCGTCACCCAAATTTTCATTCGTAAATCGCAGGCATCTTTATGATCACCTCCGTACCGGCAGCGCTTCCATCTGAACTCACAAGATCATTGATCACAACAGCTTCATTCTCCTTTGTATTTTGCAGCATAGCTATCCTCTCAGCTGTGATCTGCAACCCCATCGACTTATGTTTTGTAGCGGATTTACTTTCCATTTCCGCTGCTTTTTTTCTTCCGATACCATTATCAGTTATCCTGAAAAACAGAAAATCATTTTCCTGGAATATTTCAATAGCGAGTTGTCCCTTTTCTTCTCTATGCATTAGACCATGCCAGATAGCATTTTCGGCAAAAGGCTGTATGACCAATGGCGGCACCTTTAACACTTCCATGTCGAGATCTCCGGGATAGGAAATTTTATAAGCAAACCGATTTTCAAATCGCAAGGCTTCCAGGTCAAGATACAGTTCCAATGATTCCAGTTCACTTTCCAATGATATCAGGGACGCCTGGGAGTTCTGCAGAATTAGTCGTATGAGTTTCGAGAATTTAGTGAGATATTCAGAAGCCTGTTGCCTGTCATTTTTAAGAATAAAATTGTTTATAGAATTAAGCGAATTGAAAATGAAATGCGGATTCATCTGGGCGCGAAGTGACTGCATCTCGAGCTCGGCGGCTTTTTGTTTTAACAGGAGGTTTTCATTTTGCGTGATGGCTGTTTCTTTAAGTTGTTTTACTTCCGCGAGAGTTTTCCTGATAGTAATATCAAGATCATTATGATCGATCGGTTTGTTTAAAAAATCAAATGCACCCCTGTTCATCGCTGTTCGTATGTTTGACATATCACCGTAGGCCGAAAGCATAACAGATCGCAATGTTGGATTGAACTCTTTTATTTTTTCGAGCAAGGTGAGGCCATCCATTTCAGGCATATTAATATCAAGAAGAGCCAGCTCAATATCAGGGTGTGCCTTGATCAATTGCAAAGCTTTCAGTCCATCGCGTGCAAACAGGAATTCATATTCACGCAGGTGCTCTTTACGGGCAAACCTCTGGGTGATAAATTCTTCCTGGTCTTCTTCGTCATCAGCAACCAGAATTTTTGGCATTTGGCTTATTTTTAAATTTTAGGTACAGGAAACAATATTTCAAAATCTGTTCCCGTGCCTTCTTCACTTTTTACCCGAATCTCACCATTATGTCCTTTGGTAATGATATCGTAAGACATGGACAGGCCCAGTCCTGTGCCTTCGCCTGTTGGCTTGGTAGTAAAAAACGGCTGAAATATTTTATTGATGATACCGGATGGTATGCCCCTGCCATTATCAGATACCGTAATCAATATTTTGTTGTCACATTTTTTGGTGCTGACTACTACAGTGGGTTTGTATAATGAATCCGCCTGTAGCTTCTCATTCAACGATCCAGGGTGCTGTTGTTTTTTCCTATCATGAACGGCATAAAATGCATTATTAATTAAATTTAATAAGACCCTGCCGATATCCAGGGGAACGGCCATGAACTCAGGAAGATCCGGATCAAATCGTGTCTCAAAAGAAGCGTCAAATGTTTTCTCTTTGGCCTTAAAGCCATTGTAAGCCAGTTTAAGCGAGTCGTCACAGAGCGAATTAATATTTACCGGTTCCCTGGTCATGCTCCCGGACCGTGAATGTTGCAACATACCTCGAACGATCCCATCGATCCGGTTGCCATGGTGATTTATCTTTTCTGAATTTTTTTTAAGTGTTTGGATAATTGATTCCACCGCGGCCTGGCTGTTCTCATCAAGATTTGGGATCTGATCTTCTTCTATCTCTGCGATCAGTTCCATATTAAGTTCGCAAAAGTTCTTTATAAAATTCAGAGGGTTCTTTATTTCATGCGCTATCCCGGATGTTAGTTCGCCTAGCGAGGCCATTTTTTCAGCCTGGATCAGTTGGTTCTGCGCGACCCTAAGTTCAGCCAATGAATTATTCAATTCATCTGTGCGCTGTGTTACTTTTTTTTCCAGGAGGATATTTTTCTTTTTCAAATTGCGGGAACGGTATTGAACAAATCCATAGATCGCTGCCATAACAGCAACTGCTGCCAGTATCCTGAACCACCATGTATTCCAGAAAGCTGGGCTGATATTGATCACCAATATTTTTTCCGGGCTGTTGAATTCATTATTACTGACATTCGAAGATTGTACCACCAAGCGGTAAGAGCCCGGAAGTAAGCCGTCGTACCGGATTATATAATCCGGAGGATATTGCCAGTCTCCTTCCTTACCATTTTGTTCGAGCTTATATCTTATCAGGCCTTTTTTTCTCGAATAAAAATCAATGATACCGGCTTCGATCCTGATACTGTTCTGATCATGCTTTAGTGATAATTCTTCGAGTTCATTTACCTGTGTGTAAGGTGAAAATGGTTTTTGATTAATAGAAACAGTGTTGAGATAAACGGCTGAAGTAACAGATGAAAATCTTTCCGGAAAAACGCGGTCCAATCCCCACTTCGAATCACCGGTTCCTGTATTTTTTGCACCGATGCCAAAATACATATCACCCCGCCGATCCTTCGTAATGGGCGCCAACCATTCGAAATCTCGTTTTTCACCATCTGTTGCTGAAAAATTTGAGAAAGTGCCGGTAGCCGTATTAAGCCTGCCAATCTGTGAACCGCTGGCAAACCACAGGTTACCGTAGTTATCCAACTGCATATTAACCATAAATCCATTATACCCGTCTTCCTTGATATAAGATTTAATTAACCCGAATTCTTTATTATAGTGTACGAGGCCATTCACCTCGCTCACCCAATATGTTTGATCCTTTTTATTGTAGAGTGCGGAAAACCACCCCAGATAATCGAGCACATTTGGGACTCTTGTCCACTTTCCATTTTTATTTTCAAAAGCGAAATTGGGTGGCGTGCTTCCATGATCCAAAAACAGGTAACGATCTTCTGCCAGGAGGATATTCCCAAAACCTGCTCCTCCCGGCACTAAAGGAATTAACAGGTTTGCAACCAAACTGCCTTCTTTAATTTCAAAAACGCCATGTAACTCATCGCAAAAAATAATACCATCTTTATACGGCTTCTGCCAGCCAGGCATAACCGAAAATGAATCAATTCGCTTTGATCCATCCATAAATACAATGCGGCTGCATTTTCGGGTTTTGATATCCATTTCATACATGCTCATACCCAAATATTGCTGTTCTGTTTTCGGCGACCCTGCATTGAGCAAAGCTTTTTGCTGTATGGTATCTATATAAAGGGGCAGGATAGAAGTTCCTTTGATACCCGGCAGATCATTCTCCCTCAACACTTCAAATGTTTCTGTAACCGGATCAAAAATGTTTAACCCGTCGGCGGTGCCAAGCCACAATTTACCCTGCGGACCGGGAACAATCATAGAAATCAAACCATTGCTAAGTGTATTTTTCGCAGACGGACTTGGAGCATACCTCTTAACAAGTGATTTAAAAGGCAGCAACTCATAGATCCCCTCTCCTAACCAATCAGCGGTCCATACAATACCATCCCGGTCACAATAGATGTGGAGGTTAGCTTCACCTGTTTTCAATTGCATATCATGATCGGAAAGGATTGGTTTTGCCTGTTCTGTTTGCGGATCGTAAATAAATATTCCTTCAGCGTACGTTGAAAACCATACCCGCCCCTGCCTGTCTATATCAATTCCCACACCGCGATCGTAACTTTTTTCTTTGGTTAGCTTATTCCATGCTTCAACTTTACGAAACTGTTTAGTCGTCAAAGAGAATTCAAGCAATCCTTCCCCGCTGTTGATCCAAACCGAATTTCGATTGGGATCATAACACATGTCTTCGGCATTATGCCCATGATGCCCATGGCTAGCTTTTTCCTCATAACAAGGCCATGTATAAAATAGGACCTTTCCGTCCAGGAAAATTTGTTCCATCATGGGGCCACCGCAGAGAAACCAAAAACTCATTGAGCTTTTGTCAAAAAAAGACTTGTTTGTATTCCAGTTAATTTCAGGACGATTTGTTATTGATAGTTGCAGTATTTTTTCTCTTTTAAGGGTATGTATATTAATTGCAGTTATCGCACCACCCGGTTCCATGCAATACATTTCATCTTTTGTGCCCCAAAAAGGAGCAATGGTCGAATTGGAAAAAGAAAAAGCAGAATCAATAAAGGGAGAAAAATTTGTAAACGTATCGGCCTTCATATCATA
>Ga0157374_10003049_pt1 | contig 14047 bp, 10 predicted proteins | sample M25metaG_FD_115308 | JGI IMG/M metagenome (GOLD analysis project Ga0157374, IMG submission 115308) | Miscanthus rhizosphere microbial communities from Kellogg Biological Station, Michigan, USA - M2-5 metaG | ecosystem: Host-associated > Plants > Roots > Rhizosphere > Soil | place: USA: Michigan...
GGCGCGGACAAGGTCAAATCGCTGATGATGTATCAGCCGCCCAATCCCGATCTCACCATCGATCCAGCGATCGATACATCCTTGCTGGCCAAGAATATCCTGGAGCTTTACGACGTCTGGCGCGCGCCGCTGAAATTCCAACCCGGCGACCTGGCGCCGGAATACCGCAAGACGGCTTCTGCCGCGCCGCTGTTGAAATACGCCTCCATCCCATCGCAGCAGGAACTGGCGGACCGCCGCGCCGACATGGGCAGCAACAATTGGGTGGTCAGCGGGCGGCTCACCGAAAGCGGTATGCCGCTGGTGGTGAACGATCCCCACCGGGTGCAGCAGATTCCGTCCCTGCGCTATTGGGTGCATCTCAATGCGCCGGGCTGGAATGTGATCGGCGCGGGCGAGCCCGCCATTCCCGGCGTCTCCAACGGCCATAACGACTTTGGCGGCTGGGGCTACACCATTTACGGCGCCGACACCGAAGACCTTTATGTCTACGACACAAATCCCGCCGATCCGTCGCAGTACAAATATGGAACGGGCTGGGAAAGCATGAAGGTGGTGCACGAAACCATTCCGGTGAAAGGCCGCGGCCCCGAACAGGTCGATTTGAAATACACCCGCCACGGCCCGGTGGTGTTTGAGGACAAAGCCCATCACAAGGCCTATGCCGTGCGCGCGGCCTGGCTAGAGCCGGGCGGCGCACCCTATCTGGGAAGCCTGCGCATGGATCAGGCCCAGACATGGGACCAGTTCCGCGACGCCATCAGTTTTGCCCGCATTCCAGCGATGAATTTTATCTGGGGCGATCGCACCGGCACCATCGGCTACAATGCGGGCGTGATCGCGCCTCGCCGCATGAATTTCAGCGGCCTGGTGCCGGTTCCGGGCGATGGCCGTTACGAATGGAACGGCTTTCTGCCGATCAAGGACCTGCCCCATGTGCTGAATCCCGAAAAGGGCTTCTACAACACCTCCAACGACTATCAGGTGCCGCTGGGCTACGACCATATGGAGGCGATCCACCGGGTCTGGGCCGATCCCTATCGCGGGCGCGCCGTGGCCGAAACTTTGGCATCCGGGCGGAAATTCTCCGTCGCCGACATGATGGCGCTGCACAACAACGACATCTCGCTCCCCGCGCGCAGCCTGGTGCCCTTGCTACGCGACGTCACCATCACCGATCCGGTCAGCCAGAAGGCGGCGCAGCGCCTGCTGCATTGGAATTTCGTGCTGGACAAGGATTCGGTGGAAGCCGGCATCTATGAAATGTTCCAGCGCAATCTGATGATCAATGTGAAGAACGTCTTGGTGCCGCAGGCGGCGCGCGATGTGATCACCCCGCCCCTCACGCGCATTGTTTCCGCCCTGGCCGCGCCCGAGGGCAGCTTCGGCGAAGACCCGGTGGCGGGCCGCAATGCGGTGTTGGTGAAAAGCCTGGATCAGGCAGTGGCCGAGCTGACCAAACGCCTTGGCCCCGACATGGAGAAATGGAATCTGGGCGCCTATCACTATGCCCGCATCCTGCATCCCATGAGCGGCGCGCTGCGCCCCGATCTGGAAGCCAAATTCGATGTCGGCCACATGCCTCGCGGCGGCGACGCTTATACCATCACCGCCACCGGCGGCACCGACAATCAGGGCGCCGGTGGTTCGTTCAAGATCGTGTCCGACACTTATGACTGGGACAATTCGGTGGGGTTGAACAATCCCGGCCAGTCCGGCGACGTCAATGATCCCCATTATCGCGATCTCTATGAGTTGTGGTCGCGGGGGAAATATTTCCCCATCTTCTTCTCCCGCCCCAAGGTGGAGTCGGTTGCGGAGAAGACTATCACTCTGGCCCCGAGATGATTGCCGCCTGACGGGCGCCCCTCTATAGTCGCTGCGGGGACGATACGGGGCTGGGCGATGCATGTCATTGGCGCCGGTGTGGGACGCACCGGGACTTATTCCTTGAAGCTTGCCATCAACCGCCTGGGCCTGGGCCCCTGCCATCATATGGAAGCGGTGATCCAGAACATGCCGGCGCAGGTGCCGCTCTGGGCGGCGGCGCTTGAAGGCCGCCCCGATTGGGGCGCGATCTATGCGGGCTTTGAAAGCGCGGTGGATTGGCCGACAGCGGCCTTCTTCCGCGAACTGGCCGCCGCCAATCCCACCACCAAATTCATCCTCACCCACCGCGAGCCTGAGACCTGGGCCGACAGTTTGGGCGAGACCATCTATAAGGCCATGGCCATGCGCCATCAGGCGCCGCCCGACCGCAAGGCCTGGCTGGAAATGGCTTACGGCGTGGTCGCCCGAAGCGGCTTTCCCGAAGGGCTTGACCGCGATGCGCTGATCAAGGGCTTCATCGCTCACAATGACGCGGTCAAGGCCACCATCTCCGCCAGCCGGTTGCTGGTCTATCAGGTGCGCGATGGTTGGGCGCCGCTATGCGCCTTCCTGGGCGTGCCCGTCCCCGATGAGCCATTCCCCCGCACCAACGATCGCCTGGAATTCTGGGAGCGGGTACGGGGGCGAGGCCCGACCGGCGACGCTTAGCGGCAGCGTAGCGGCGCAGTCAAATCGGTTTTCGGCCTACGAAATGATCCGAATGGTCATTTCGCCGCCTTCGGCGGACAGGCCTCAAGGACCGATTTGAGGGCCGAGCGCCGCGAGCTTGAGCGAGCGGCCGGGCAACCTTGCAGTACGCCCTGAAGCGGCTGCTCACCATCTGGTATTAAACACCACATAGCGAAACTTGCCGCCGCTCGCGACATTGAACAGATGTGGCATGCCCGCCGGTATCTGCAGGAAGTCGCCCGCGCGCACCGTCATGCTGGTGCCGCCGGAAATCCCATCGCCGCGCACCTGGCCGGGTCCGATTTCCTTGGCGTTGGTGACCTTGCCGCCGTAAACCAGGGTCGCCTCGCCGGACAAAACCTGGATGTAATGAGTGTTGTGCATATGCACTTCCGGCTCATTGCCCTTGTCGGTGCGCTGGGCATATTCAACATTGTAATTCTCGTGATCCACCGGGAAGGCCGTCTTGGCGCCGGCCCCCGGCTTGTTGGTCAAGGCTTCAACATCCTTAGCCGAAAGATATTTGAACCCATCCAGCGGCGTGTTGCGCAGCGGCGTTTGCGCGAAAGCAGAAGGCGCAAACAGCGCGGCGGCAAAAAGCGCTACAGTCATTCTTTGAAACAGCATCCCAGTGTCCCTCTCGTTATATATGCCCGTACCAAATCGGCGGCAGCTTACCCCGGCGGCGAAGAGATGGCGAGGAACCGGGTGGAGTCGCGCACGTTTCCATGAGCCATGACCCACGGACAAAAGGCCTCCGGCCTGGTGATTCTCGGCCTTTTGGCATTGGTGGCGACCGGCGCCCTCTTCTTCTTCACCGGCCACGACAAGACTCAGTCCTCCCAGCCAGGACTGCAAAGCGCCTTGATGTCGGCCACGCAACGCGGGCCGTGGCGCGACATCTATCAGGCGCGCGCCTTTACCCCGGTCTGGCTGACGCCCAATGGTCTTTCCAGGGACGCACAGGCGGTGATGGCCATGCTCACCCATGCGGACGCCCAGGGCCTGCCGTCATCGCGCTATGGGTTTGGAGCGTTGCCCCAGCCCAAATCCAGCGACCGGGCCCGCGCCACATTCGAGATACGCTTGACGGCCGCCGCCTATGCTTATGCCCATGACATGGCGTTCGGCCTGCTGCGTCCGGAGAAGGTTTTCGACGATATCAGCATGCAGCGGCCCCCCAACAAAGACCTGTTGTCCGGTTTCGAGCATGCCGCCGGCCAAGGCACGATCGCCGACTATTTGAAATCGCTCGAGCCTCAGGTCGGCGAATATGCGGCGCTGAAATCGGCGCTGCTGCGCTATCGCCAGCTCGCCACCCATCCCTGGAGCCCGGTCGCGGCACGCGCGGACGGCGCGGCGCTGGCCGCACGGCTCGCGGCGGAAGGTTACATCGACCCTCAGCAGACGCCTTCGCCGAGCGCTGTCAACCTAGCGCTCAAAGCCTATCAACTGGCCAATGGCATGGAGCCTGACGGCAAGTTGGATGCCAAAACACTGGAGATGCTGAACGTGCCGCCCGCCCAACGGGCGCAGCAGATCGAAGCCAATATGGAACGCTGGCGCTGGCTGCCGCGCGATTTTGGCGCCCGGCATATCATGGTCAATGTCGCCGGCGCGTCACTCGCGCTGGTAGAGGATGGCCAAGCCACACTCACCTCGAGGGTGGTGGTGGGCGCTCCTGACAAGCCGACGCCGATCCTGGCCGCCCAAGTGGTCGCGGTCACCATCAATCCTGCCTGGCATGTGCCCAAATCCATTGTCGAGAAGGAAATCAAACCCAAGCTTGAGGAAAATCCCGATTATTTGGACGCCAAAAATATGGAGCAAACGCCGGACGGCGATTTCATCCAAAAACCGGGACCGGACAATGCGCTGGGTAGCGTGAAAATCGAAATGCCCAACAGTTTCGATGTCTATCTGCACGACACCCCCGGCAAAAAAGCTTTCCTCTCCGACGAGCGCGCCCTCAGCCATGGCTGTGTGCGGGTTGAACAGATCCAAGCCCTGGCACAGCGTCTGCTGGGGCTGGAGGACGGTGAGCTGGCGCAACTGATCGCCGGCGGCCAGACCATGCAAAAGCCTGTGAAACCCGCGCTGCCCATCTTTATCCAGTACTGGACCGCGGTTCCCGCCGCCAACGGCGTCATGGGGTTCCGCCCCGATATCTATAACCGGGATGCCACCATGATAGCGGCACTGCACGGAACCCGGCCGCCGGAACTCGCTTCCGCGCATTGAGCTTCGCCGCAGAAAGTTCCGGCCTTACCGATCGGAAACTTTGTAAATTTCCCATCTGATCCTATATATCGACAGTCTTCCTTCGTGGCGCGAATAACATCTTGAGAACTCTCCTTGCCAGGCGTGAATTTCTGCGCGCAAGCGGCGGCGCGCTGCTGGTTGCCGGCACTGCCGGCATCGTTCCGGCGCGAGCCGCGGCCGCGCGCCATCTCAACTTCGAAAATCTCCATACCGGTGAGAAGCTGGCGCTGGCGTATTGGAGTGACGGTTCCTACCACCCCGAAGCACTGGCGCAGATCAATCATGTGCTGCGCGATTTCCGCACCGGCGATGTCCACGCCATCGATCCTCATCTGCTGGACTTGCTGCATGATTTGAATGCGCGCTTGGAGACGGCTGAACCGTTTCAGGTGATTTCCGGTTACCGCTCTCCCAAAACCAACGGCATGTTGCATGAGAAAAGCAGCGGCGTCGCCGGCAAGAGTTTGCACATGCAAGGCATGGCGATCGATATCCGCGTCCCGGGCCGGGCGCTGAACGTGCTGCACGACAATGCGCTGCGCATGGCGCGCGGTGGCGTTGGTTTTTATCCCACCTCGGATTTCGTGCATGTGGATGTGGGCCGCGTGCGCAAGTGGAACGGCGTTTGATTCGCTAGCCGGTTCGCTTCCGTACTGAGCAACTTCCCTTTGATTTGCGCGTTTCCCGGCGAAAGCCCTGTTCGCGCGCGCCGGGCCTGGCTTCACATTTCTTAATTACTTATCGCAACTGCCCCCGCGCCGTCACGTTCTCCTAGGTCATGGATCAACCGGATACGGACGACTCTGTCTGGGGCAGCACGCGGCGCTTTGCCGACCGGCATATCCGTTTCTGCACGAAAGCATTGTGCCTCCTGGCGGCGCCGATCGCGCTGCTGTTTCTGATACCGGCCATTCTGGTCACTGCGGCCAGCCCTCTCACCACGCCTGTTCGTCTCAAGGCCACGCTGTCGCTGACCTATCTGGACAAAGACGGCAAAGTGATCGGCCGGCAAGGGCCAGTGCCGGGGCAATATGTCCGGATCGCGCAACTGCCCGCCTATTTGCCTCAAGCTTTTATCGCCATGGAGGATCACCGCTTCTATGCTCATCATGGCGTGGATTTCTTGGGGCTCTCGCGCGCCGCTTACGCCGATCTTCGCGCCCGGCGCTTTGTCGCCGGCGGCTCCACCATTACGCAGCAGACCGCCAAGCTTCTTTTCACCGACAGCAGCCGCACCCTCCGCCGCAAGCTGCATGAGCTGGCAAACGCCTCCCGGCTGGAGAAAAGCTTCAGCAAGGATCAGATCTTGGAGATCTATCTCAATCGGATCTATCTGGGTGAAGGTACCTATGGCGTCGACAGCGCCGCGCGCAATTATTTTGGCGTCTCCGCCGCACAGCTCACCCTGCCCCAGGCCGCGATGCTGGCCGGCCTGACGCGCGCGCCCAGTGTGTTTTCCCCCCGCCGCAATCTGGCCTTGGCGCAAAAGCGCGCCCGTCTGGTCCTAAAAGAGATGGTGGAGAACGGCGCCCTCACCTCCGCACAGGCCCAGCAAGCCATCAGCACGCCCGCTTCTATCATTCCCCCGCATCACGACGATCACGATTATGTGTTGGATGCCGCCGCGGGCGAGGTGCAGAAACTGGTCGCCGAGCACGACCTGCCGGCGCGGGCCTTGATGGTTCACACCACCATCGACTCGACCCTGCAGGCGCAAGCACAGGATACCGTCCAACGCACCGTAGCGCGGCTGGGCCCCCGCCAAGGCTTTTCACAAGCCGCCCTGGTTCTGATGACGCCGGAGGGCGGCATCTTAAGCCTGGTTGGCGGCGTGGATTACCATGCGTCGGTCTTCAATCGCATCACCCAGGCCCATCGTCAGCCGGGATCGGCCTTCAAGCCTTTTGTCTATCTTGCCGCCCTGGAACGCGGGATATCGCCTTGGGAGTTGCGCGAGGATAAACCGGTGGACATTGCCGGCTATCAGCCCGGCAATTACCAGGACGCCTCTTATGGCCAGCTTCGATTGGCCGACGCCCTGGCGCGGTCGGTCAACACCATTTCCGTCAATTTGGCGCAGGAAGTGGGTCTGGCCAATGTCTCCGCTGCGGCAAAGCGTTTGGGGATCGCTTCGCCTCTGCATGACAATGCGTCGCTGGCGCTGGGAACTGACGTGGTGACGCCGCTGGAATTGACGGCCGCTTACGGCGCCTTCGCCAATAGTGGCAAGCCGGTGGCGCCGCACCTGGTGTCCTCGCTCAGCGACGTGAATGGGACGATCATTTTTCAGCGGCGCGAAGCGCCGTCGCCGGCCGTGATGACAGATCAGGTCCGCCGCGACATGACGGCGATGCTTTGCCGGGTGGTGGAAGCGGGCACGGGCACCGCCGCGCGGCTTCCCGGACGCGATGCGGGCGGAAAGACCGGAACCACCCAGGATTATCGCGATGCCTGGTTTGTCGGTTTCACCATCGGTCATGTGGCGGGCGTGTGGATCGGCAATGATGACAACAGCCCGATGCGTAAGGTGACGGGCGGCACGGTGCCGGCGCAAATTTGGAAGGCCGTGATGCTGACCGCCGAGGCGCAGACGCCCGCCTCGGCATTGGACCGTTCGTCTCCGCCGGCAGCAATCGAATCCCAACAAGTCACCACTCCAGTCTATCTGGACGATCCTATGCAAGGCTCCACCATAGATTCCGCTACGTATCACATGCCTGAGATTGCAGCCGTTGAAACCCAGCCGCCCATTTCCACGCCTGCGCCGGCTTCTGCAGCAGTCCCAGCACCGGTCATCGCATCGGTATCCGCGCCGCCGGCCAGCTTCGGCGAACGCGCCAATCCGATTGCGCAAAATAATCGTTCCTCGGAACAGCCGTATGAGCAGGCCCGGCCCATAGCCGAGCCGCCACGCCCCGACCCCCTTGTACAACCACGCCCTGCCGCCCAGTCTTATGTGCCGCCCGCGCCTGAGCCGCCGGTTCGCGCGCCACGCGAGCCCGCTATGGTTGCGCAGACTGCCTCGCCCGACGCGGACTCGCTTTATCGCCAACGCGAGACAGAATATCGCCGTATCTTGAAGCAGGCGACCTCGCCGGATTTGGCTGAAGACACGCCTGCCGCACGGCGCGAAAGCGAAGACCGGCGGCTTAGGCCTCCAGAGACTTCGCGCCCGGACTTGCCTTTTCCCTAAAGATCGTCGGTTCCCGATCAAAGATCAGCCAGCCGGGTCCATGTCCCCGCCGCCAAAGCAACCAAAATACCCACGCCTTGATTCACCGGACCATGAAAGCCCAGCTCTGACGTAACCGCCAGCCACAGCACGATAGTGGCAACACCCACCACCATGCCGCCAATCAGGCTGGCCTTGCCGGCGGTAACAGGGGCGCGCGGCGTGTTCATTGCCCCCTGCCCTTGACCAGATCGCCCCGCACCGTGCTGGCGTCATAGCCATTGAAGATGTGCTTGATCAGCCCGCATTTCAGGTCCGAGGTGCCGAAAAACCAGTCCGCCACCGGATAGGTCAGGTTGAAATTGCGTTCCATCATGACTTTCGGATTGTGATGGGCGATGTGATGGCGGCGGATGGAATTGACCAGCGGAATATGCCGCACCAGCGCGTCATTCTTCACATGACAGCAGTAATGGAACAGCTCGTAATTCAGGTACAGCGCGGTGTTGGTGATCAACAACAGCCAGCCGGCATTGGCGAAACCCAGCCGGTTCAGAATGAAGGCCGGCGCCAGCGATAGGGTCATAAACACCACCAGCGCATAGGGCGGAAAAAACACAATGCGGAAATCGCGGCTATTGTCGAATGCCGGCTCCACATCGGTGAAAAATTCGTGATGCGCCAGGGTGTGACGCTTGTAGATGCCCATCAGGCCTTTGACCGGGCGATGCATCACATATTTGTGGATCCACCATTCAAAGACATTGGACAGGCAAAAGGCCAAAGGGATCACCAGCCATTCATACCAGGCCGGCGCGGTGATCTGGCGGGCGCAAACCCAGATCGCCGCGCTCCCCAACACAAAGATCAACGCCACATGCATCCAGCCGACATAGAAAGGCGAAATGCGCGGCCGGTAATCGGCGCGAAACGCAGCTTGGCGTGGTGGCATTTGGGGCATGCATGGGCCCTTTTCGCAGACGATATGACCCAGCTGCCGTCGGAGCAAGGCTGTCCTAGAACGTCGCGATCGGATTGAGCACCGAGCCCGTCGCCCCTGGCACCGCCGCGGGCGAGGCCGTGACCAGGAATTCCCAACGCTTGCGCTTTTCCGCCTCGCGTCCCACCAGCTCCAGATCGCAATTGTCGAAGATCGGCATCCCCATGGCGACAATCACCAGGGCATGAATGGGCTGCGACACGCCTTCCACCTTGCTGGGCAGCACATCCTGCGCACCATCGCCGCCCAGGATCGCCACATCGCGGGCATGCAGCCAGGGCGCGCAGCTCATATGCAGCCCGGCCAGTCCTTCATTCTGGATCGACCAGGGCCCTTTGGCATCGCGCCTGGCCCAGCGCCCGGTGCGCACGATCATCACATCGCCGCGCCCCACTTTGACTCCGGCCTTTTTCTCCCAGGCCTCCAGATCTTCCGGATAGATCGCGGTGCCGGGCTCCAGATAATCCACGCCCTTGTGCCGCGCCATGTCCATCAACACGCCGCGGGTAATGATGCCGTTCTTGAAATTGATGATGCTGTTCTTGGCGGCGCCGTCCTCGGTCACTTCGTCCTGCGAGTAAACATTGTACATCTTCCCCTCATAGAGGAAGTGGCAGATGGTATCCATGTGGGTATGGGCATAGCCGTGGTACGAGATAAAGAACGTATCGCTGGTGCCGCCGATACCGGCGCTGCCCGGCTGCTGGCCTTTGCCCACCCGCGTGGTCTTGCGCAGGATGGGCGCCGGATTGTCCACCGCCTCCTTGATCTCGGCATTGCGCGCCATGGAGAAGGAAGCGCCTTCGCGCACCAGCTTGACCGCGGCCTTACGCTTTTCCGGCGTGATCAGGTTCACCGCGCCCATCTGGTCCTGCGCGCCCCAGCGACCCCAATTGGAAAGCTCTTTCTGCAGCCGCGCGAAATCCGCCGGCGTGGTAGCAGCCGTCTGTGCTTGCGCCGGCACAGCCTTCAGCGCCGCGACCCCAGCCGCCACTTGCAGTATCGCATTGCGCCGTGATGGATGGCCGGTGTTTGTGTCTGTCTCGGTCATGCGCCCCTCCCTTTGGTGAAGCGCAAACCATAGAACCGATCGCCACCGCCGCGAACCCAAAAGAACAAAAGAGACTGGCGGGGTGTGTACGCCAGTCTCCCTTGAACGATTTCGCACAGGTGACGCTCACACGCTATCGGAGCCCACTTGTCGGTTCCTTAATTGAGCCACCAAAGTTGTTCGCTTCCCGGCCGGACACGCGCGGCGAATACCCCGAAAACCCTTGATTTTATTGGCTCTAAGTAACCCGTAGGGCATAGCCCTACATGACAAATAGACAGGCCTCGCGCGCCCTGTTTGAGGGCACCGACCTCTCAAAAGCAGTTTTGGACACCACCCAAGCGGAACAAAAGCTGACTGAATTTTTGTCAGCAGGTCAAACTGTCAAGTCAGTTTTTGTTCTGCCCATTCTGGGTACTTCTCGTTGCCCCGTCGCAAAGTAATGTTGCGCCATCTCATGGAGTGAAGGCAGTTCAACAACGATCTACTGTGCTATCGTTCCCGCGCTGAGGATTTGTCATAGGGGCCGGGATGAGTAATCGCAGGCATTTCATGTCTGTACTGGGTGGCGCTTTTGCGGGCACTGCCCTTACGCCGGGCATAGCCTTCGCCGATCCGCAAGAACCGGACCTGATCGTCCATAACGCCCGCGTCCACACCGTCGATGATGTTCTGCCCAAAGCGCAGGCCTTTGCCGTGCGCGCCGGGCGCTTTGTCGCCGTGGGCGGCAACGACATCAAATCGCTGGCGGGCAAGAAAACCCGGCTGACGGACGCCAAAGGCATGATGGTGGTGCCGGGTTTCATCGACACCCACAATCACGCGGGCGCGGGCGGCGCCGCCTTTACCGGCAATGCCGGCGGCGAAGGCCTGCTCTATGACGTGCATGTCGGCAACCCATACGAGGTCGAACAAGTCACCATCGCCAGCATCATCGCCAAGCTGAAGGTCGAGGCGCAGCGCCTGCCGCCCGGTACCTGGGTGGTGGGAAACTTCCTGGACGACACCAAGCTGGCCGACAAGCGTCCGCTGAATGTCCGCGACCTGGACAAAGTGTCATCGGACCATCCGGTCGCGGTGATCCATCGCGGCGGGCATACCATGTTCGTCAACAGCAAAGCCTTCCAGATAGCGGGCGTAACCAAAGCCACGCCCAATCCCTTTGGTGGCACCTTCGACAAGGATGCGGGCGGCGAGCTGAACGGCCGTGTCACCGACCGCGCCATGACGGCTTTGGTCAAGGCAGGCAAGCATGAGCAGTTCACCCCCGCCCAGAGAGAAAAGCGCGTGATGGACGGCGTCGCCTTCATCTCCGCCAAGTTTGCCCAGTATGGCCTCACCACCGTGCATCACAATGAAGACGGCGCGTTGGAAGCCATCCAGGAACAGCGCCGCAACGGCAAGCTCAAGCACCGGGTGAGCTATGAAGTGGCGGGCGAGCTGCTGGAAGCGATGATCAAGAACGGGTTGGAAAGCGGCTTCGGCGACGAATGGGTGCGGCTGGGCGCCACCGCCGAGCACACAGTGGACGGCTCGCTGTCGGAACGCACCATGGCGATGCGCCAATCCTATATCGGCATGCCCGCCGACTATCATGGCAATCTCACTGAAAGCCAGGAAGACCTGAACAAATGGTGCGAGCGGGTGCACCGGGCCCATATCCAGCTCAACTGCCATGCCAATGGCGATATCGCTATCGACCGCACCCTGACGGCTTATGAGCGCGCGCTGAAACTCTATCCCCGCGCCAATGCCCGGCCCAAGATCACCCATTGCAGCCAGGTCAACCCTGATTTGATCAAACGCATGAAGGCGCTGGACGTGGTGCCGTCCATGTTCAGCACCTATCCCTACTACAATTCCGACAAGTTCCATTTCTACGGTCAGGAGACGATGCAGCACATGATCGCTTTCCGCACCTTGTTGGATGCGGGCATCAAACCGGCGGCGGGTTCGGATTTCGGGCCCGGGCCCTTCGCGCCCCTGATGGCGATTCAGGCCATGGTGACGCGCTCAGGCTGGAATGGCGAAACCTGGGGCGCCAGCCAGAAGATCACCCTGGACGAAGCCATCCGGGTCAACAGCTACAACGGCGCCTACAATTCCCGCGAGGAAAAGGACAAAGGCTCCATCACCACCGGCAAGCTGGCGGATTTCGTAATGCTGGCCGAAGACCTGCACACAGTCGATCCATCCAAGATCAAGGATGTAAAGATCGTCCAGACCGTGGTCGGCGGCCAGGTGATGTATCAAGCCTAGCGCGGCTTAGAACTCCGGCTGCGGCGGGGCCGCGACCCCGCCTGCGGGCACATTCAGCCCAGCGGTCCAGGCGATGCCATTGAGCAGAAAGCGGCGATAATCCGCGACCGAATGCATATTGTCGTGGAAGTCCGAGCCTCCCCACACAAAAGAGCGTCCCCCATCCGGGCGGTCATAGGCCCAGGATACCGGATCGGGTCCGCCATTCTCTGACTTGGAAGGCATGGCTTCCAACAATTCGGTGCGCGCTGGATTGTGAAACAGGAAATAGCGCGAATACATTTCCTCGCGATAGGTCCAGGGCTGAACGCCATTCAAGATCGCATGCTTCACCGGCAGCGGCTTCACCGCCCATGTGTCCACCGGATTATGCGAGGAATAGGGAATCCAAAGCCCGCCGAACCAATCCAGCAAATATTTCTTGCCGGCCCAGTTATCGTTCCACATGGAGTAGTGGAAAATGGTCAAGCCGATCTTTTTTTGCTTGATCAGGGCATCCAACGCCTTCAGCCAGGCGGTGGTTTCCGGATCATAGATGCGGCCGTCGGTATTGAGATATTGCGGAAACAGGATACCGGTCTCGGTCTTCAGCCAGTCGCCATTCCCGTCGATCACGATCTCGTCGGCATCGGCAAGCACGCTGAGATCCTTGGGCGGTTTGCCCACCAGCACTTCGGTCTTGACGCCCTTGAGATTGGTGGCGTGCTCGAGCGACCAGGCCAGTTCGCGCAAGTCCTTTTCATATTCATGCCGGCCAGGCGCGCCATGCTCCTTGGGCCCGGCCAGAAAAACGATTTTCTTGGTCTGCGCCTGCGCCGCTGCGCCGATCATCACAAGACCGGCGATTACCAGGCTCGCGAAGCACCGCATCAGTGATCCCTCACGGACCCATCGGTCTTGTCGAACATGGGCGGGAACTCCCATTCCGGAATCCCGCGTTCGTTATCGATCAGGTTTTCATCCAATTCCACGCCCAGGCCGGGGCGATCGATATTGCCCTTCAGGATCACCGCGCCGTCGGTCATGACAAAGGGCTTTTTGATATAGCTCTTGCCCCAGGGGCTGCGATCCACCTTGGGCCCGCCATTGACCGCCTGCAGCGACGGCACTTCGTGCGCCAGGAAATTCGGAATCGACGCCGCTACATGCATGGAGGCGGCAAAGCCCACCACGCCTTCCTTGGAATGAGGCAGCATGTCGGCATAGAAAGCTTCCGCCAGCGCCGCCACGGCGCGCATTTCGGTGATGCCGCCGACATGGGTGATATCGGGCTGCAGCAATTGGGCCGCGCCCTCGGTCAACAGATCGCGGAACTGCCACTTGGTCACCATGCGCTCGCCGGTGGCGAAAGGCACCGTGGTCTTCTTGGCCATTTCCGCCATCAGATGCAGGTTCTGGAACTGAATCGGCTCTTCGTAAAACCAGGGGCGGAATTGATCCAACTGACGGATGATCTCCATGGCGGCTGGCGGTTCATGCTCGCCATGCATTTCGATGCCCAGATCGAAATCGGGCCCAACCAGATCGCGGATCGCCTTCACCTTTTCGACAAAGCCGTCGATGTAATACGGATTTTCGGAAGCGCGCGACAGCCGCCCGCGGGTGGACGAGACGCTGGTCTTCATCGAGGTATAGCCCTCGGCCAAAACATGCGTCTTGGTCTCTTCCACGCTTTCGGCCTGTCCATAACAGCGGATGCGGTCGCGCGTCGGCCCGCCCCGCAGGTCATAGATCGGCGTGCCGA
>Ga0157374_10003050_pt1 | contig 14045 bp, 15 predicted proteins | sample M25metaG_FD_115308 | JGI IMG/M metagenome (GOLD analysis project Ga0157374, IMG submission 115308) | Miscanthus rhizosphere microbial communities from Kellogg Biological Station, Michigan, USA - M2-5 metaG | ecosystem: Host-associated > Plants > Roots > Rhizosphere > Soil | place: USA: Michigan...
CATTCGCTAGCCTGAATAAAAAAGATTCAATTATGATAATATATGAAGTCTCTGGCCGCCTAATTTTCTGATCGGGCCAATAACTAAAGTGCGGGGGCGCAGCCAACGACTGGCCGATTAAGCTGGAGTGGGCTAGCTTTGGATTTGGGAAACGGTTAGGATAAACTGCTTATCAGGCGTCTGAGTGGAATGGAGCATATAAAAGCCATTGCGTTCCAACTGCGCGTAAATATCGGTTGGTGTCATTTGCCAAGCTCGCCAGAAGAGAATACGGTCGCCTTTGTCGAACTCCAGCACTTGTTTACCGAAGGAGAAATCGAACTTCATTCTAATTGCTACCGTAAGACGAATACGCAAATAACGTTGACGAAGTGTCTCGTCATAACCCTTTTCGAACTCATACAAACTACTATCGATATTAAGAAGATTGAAAATAAAACTTGTAATTGGATCTAGAAGGATATCATTTGGGTCACTATTGCTGAAATCAATAAAATTTCGCGTCATCTCTGTATCAAGCCTGCTGGTCCGAATAAAAAGATCGTCCTTTCTGAGGCTATCTTGAATAATCCGAAAGGCATCGTCTGGTATTCTGAAATTGTTTGGAGTACCTCCCAAGAAGAGTACGATATTAGCTACCCGCTCATTTTTAATATAATCTTCTGCAAGAATATGACCAAACCGCTCACGAGTAATATCCAATTGATAATCTTCTAAGGCAACACGGTCGCCAAACCACTCGGTAATGTTTCTTTTTGCAATGTGTAACATTTCAGGACTGATGTCGAGGGCGATGTAACGTCCCAGCTTATTAATGTCGAGCAGGTGCTTAATAAAAGCGCGCGTGGGAACGGCGTTTCCTACGCCGATGTCTACTATATTTACCCGGTCATAGTCATCAAGAATCATGTCCAAGTAAGGGGAACTCAAACTAAACAACTCAATAGCCCCGCCGTAGTGAGGTGTATCACTTTCGCTAAGCCGTTGAATATACTGATCCCAGTTATCAGCACCACGATCAAAATAATTATACTCAACGTCGACTTCGTGGTGTTTCTCTAGGTTAACAACAATGTCGTAAATTTGCCCTTCGTTATAGATTTTGTAAAATTCTGGCCGTGGGGTAACCTCTTTTACGGCTTGACGGGGACGATATTTCTTTCGCTCTTTAGCGAGGCGTTCGAGAATCGCGATGTTTCTCGTATTTTTTCTAACATATGCCTTCTCGCCGTGCTCATAAAGTTCTAAGTCGAGCTTGCCGTTCTTTGCAGCATCTATCCAGTTATACACAGTCGCAACAGACACATTGTATGTGTAGGCGAGATTTCGATTTGAGTAATATAACTCGGCCACGTGCTCGATTCCTTTTTAAATTATGGTTGACATGTTTGAATTAAAAATTATAACATGTACTTGGACAGCTGATCCAAATTTAAACGTTTCAGTTACTAACCGTAACACTTCTAAAAGGTTTCTTCAAGTTTTCCATTGTTAGATGGAGAACGACGACTGGCCGTGTTAGCGGTAAAGTCGTATGTGCTTGGCATATCCGCCTGATCCATATTATAGGCGAGAAGAGCGGAAAATCCAGGCCAATGTTTCCGCCAAGCCTTTTCTGGCTTCCTTGGCCGTATTAGCGCCAACGAGATGCAGGACTCCAGCAACAAGATTTGGCATACCTCAACGTTAAGGCGGTGCGTGAGCGCCGTTTGGGAAAGGATGCCTGACTAATATGGATAGTTTGAATGTGCGTAGGAAAAGTGAGTGCCCCCGTGTAAGCGACCGGCAGAACCTGCTTGCTGGCCGCGAAAAGACGAAGGTGAATAACTTTGGTGGCCGAATGCTCGAAAAAACAATGCAGCGCTTATGGCGCGGTATGGGATTATAGCGGTGGGAGTGATCGCATGGCCACATGCTCCGGAGTGGGGCAAGACTTTCATATGTTGTTTTTGCAAAACAGAAAAGCCATGGCGGGAAGGGATGGTCGCGGCATCGGGCGCCGATGGCCAACGGTTTGCCTGCAGGCATCACCTAAGTGCCGACAGGTTGTTCGTTGCAGTTTTCGCTAATTACTTGGTGCAGAACTACGAGCAGGACTGGCAATATATACTAAGTGATCTTGCCGAGGGTGGCTATGAGCAAAATCTTTATTGAAACCAGGGTTATAGACCAAGCCACACCTGTGACCCCCGATTTAGCACGCCATTTTTTACTCCGTGAACGTGAGGGCGTAGCAGTCGTAATTACGGGCAATGTCAGTGGCATTATGGCTGCGTTCGCAAAGCGCTGGAAACGGCTCGTTATAGCAATGCGTGTCGAAAGAGCGGCCACACTCAGCGCCGAACGCATCCAAACTCTCAACCAACAAATCCGTTCTATGGAGCGTCTGCGAATCTTAAAGGGACCGCCGCCTGAAGGCACAATGGCTGGGATTTATTTTATATCGCCTAAACAAGTGGCCGAAGTTTCGGTTTCGTGTGCGACTGTCTATGTGCTGGAGGAAATAAAAACCGAGGTAACGACACAGTTTTCACGGTTTATGCCACCGGGTTCCTTGCTTGTTGAGTACAAGCGCGAAACAGTGGTTGGCTAATGAGGCCGCGACAATAAGTATAAAAATACTGACTTTTAGAGTTTCCTGGGCTGGCTTGGCATATGCACATCAAGGAAGAAGTAGTTTTCGTGCTGTTGGATTGCGCGTAAAATATCAAGCACATCTGGTAATAACGCCGCTTGCGGCAGGTTATGCACCTTAACCCATGCAGGAGCAAACCGCTGATCTTTTGCATGCGGCTGCGGCGCACCGGTGATACGACCGTAAAAAAGATGCGCAATCGTATGCGACGTAACTATATCGGTCTCGCCAAGCCGAAGATTGGCAATGCCTTTATGCTCCATTTCAAGCATAAAGCCGGTTTTTTCGAGCAGCTGCCTTTGTACTAAATCGCTTAGGCCTTCACCAAAGAACAGCGCGCCACCCGGGAAAGTGTATTTACCCAGGAATGGTTGGTCGTGCCGCTTGTGCAGTAAAAATTCTCCGTTTTCGTTTTCGATTATAAGAAAGCAAAACACTTTTGGCTGCGGTTGTATGTCCAGGTTGGTGCGGGTTACCCGGCTAACATATTTAACACCTTCTGCGGTCAAGGAGTATTTCGTATTGTTCTGTATTACCAGGTTTGCGTTCACAAGCGCCTTCAAATGATAGGCAAAGACATTATTGTTGATTGCTGGTGGTTTTAACGCACTGAACGGTAAGCTCCCTTTACGTGACAGCGTCCGAAGAATGTCTTTTTGAATAAAATGCTCTACTATGTGGGTCATGGGTTTTACAGTAACAGGCTTTTACGAATATACGCAGAATATTTTTGATATGCCGTAGCCATTTCGTCTTTAACATCGTACTCTGGAGGTAAGCTGTTCTTAATGTAACCTAAGGCGTTTCTCGCAGCATAACTATTTATAATGGTGCTTATTTTAAAGCCAAACCTAAGCAAACTTTCTGCATACTTTTTATCGGCAACGATAGGGTGGGCAATTGCTTTGCCGGGCCTTTTGGCTGCTTTTACTATTCCCCGGTGTAAGGAAACGGGCTGCCGGATATTCGACGAACGCACGTCGTATGCTGAAAAAACAACCGCATGTTTTTGCTTCGCCCGCGTAAGCCTTTTGTAATGGGCGGCCTCGCTTAACCCGTGCCCGCATTCAAAAATATAGGTTTCATGAAGCAAATAGCGTAATTCATAAGGGATTCCGTGGGCGCCGCTGCCTTCGTCGCAAAAATAAATAACTTCATAAAATGTACACGGCAGTTTTTTGATGACTTTTTTGGCAGCGTAAAGGTGCCGCACTTCGTTGCCGACAAGTATGAGGTTGCGTACGCCCGCATTAAATAGGCTGGTAAGGTTCCAGTATAAAAGCGGCTCGCCGTTTAATTCCATGAACGACTTAGATAGTGGCACAGGAACGCCGCTTGCTTTTAAACGAGAGGCATTGCCTCCTACTAAAACGACGGCTTGCATACTTTTAGCATACAGCGACATGCAGTTGTCGTCAGTCGAATTGTTTTGACCCAAAAAATGTTTAGTAAAAGCGCAGCCTAAACACCGGGCTTTCAGGACCCTTAATTAAAGCTGTGGAGACTCGCCTCGAAGCAGGGCAAAACCTTTTTTGAGAGCGGCCACTTCTTGGTCTTCGTCATCGCCGTTCAATGTAATTGCTTCATTTTCGGTAAACCAGCCTGAGGCCGAATGGTCATCAGGGTCGATGCTGATATCGGCCGGATCATCTACAAGTTGGGCAAAGTAGACAACCTCGATCGAATGCGAGCCTTTTATCTCGTTAGTGTAGGTAAAGACTGCGAAGGGATCGCCGAGTACCACTGTAACGCCAAGCTCTTCTTTAATTTCGCGGATGAGTCCGCTTTTGATATCTTCGCCGTAGTCGATATGACCGCCAGGAATTTCATATTTGCCGGGTAAGAACTTTTTGCCGTCAGCACGTTTTGGTAAAAATACTTTCTGCACGTCATCGATTTTTTGGTGAATAAAAGCGCAAGCGGTGATAACTTGTTGGCCAGGTGCCGCAGTTTCGCTATCGTATATGACCTTGTTCATGCATACAGCTTAGCAAAGCAAGAAGGTTTCTGCCAAATAGAGCTACAGAACCTGCGAATGGTGCGGCTTTAAATGCCGGTAAATTGCGGGTTGCCGCCGGCGTGCCACAGCTAAACTTTAAGTTGCAAATTCAAGAAAATACATGCGTAAAACATGCAGCAAACCAGGGGTAAAACATGGCTTTAGTGGCTACACCTTAGCTGCCTGCAAAATTTTAACTAAGGTATGGTAAAACCTCGACGTGTTTTCTGGCGGGATTATCCCTTCGGCAAACTTACCTGACGGCGGCCTGCCGTTAATAATATGCCAGACTACGAACGCTTCTCGCGGGTTAACTGCCACCAGATCCATGTCATTTTTAGATGAATGTTGGGGCAGCACAACGGTGTTATCGATTGGCCTATTAGTAAAAATAACGCAGAATCTTGTTTGGTTAGTGAGCTCAATACCGTGGAATGGGTCTTGAGATATTGCCGCTTGAAGTTCGTGTATCGTACGCAGAAAAGTGGGGACTTTATAGCCCAAAGCCCTAGATAAATGCTGCTCGATGGCCATTGTGAGTTTTTCTCTGTCAGCGCTTTCAGTGTCGAAAAAAATGTTTCCGCTATTGATGTACGACCTTACGTTGCTAAGGCCAAGTTCCATAAAGAGGCTGCGGAGCTGTTCCATTTTAACAGAGTGGCCACCAACATTTATAGCTCGTAATAACGCAATATATCTGGTCATTTTTAGTAGCTTGTCCGGTTAAATAGCCGTACTAATTGTATGTTCATAGTGCAAGTATATCAGCCGCGAAGCAAAGATTGGCCTTAAGTTTTTATTGCTTTTTTGGTTTGGTATATTTAGCCTTTGCTCGCCTTAGCGGGTGCCTGGGCTTGTTCGTACATACCCTCAACCTAGGCTATGTATGCTGCCCACACGCCGATGTCGCCGCTTTTGGCGGTCACCAGCGGCGCCCAGGTGAGGGCGGCGCTGTCTGAAACGGTTGGAACTCCGCCTGGGCAGACTGCTAGCACCACTAGGAGTGTCCCGTGGCTAATGTTCGCTGTGATATTATCCGTGGCCTGTTGTTGGTTGACGTTGGTTCCGCTCACTAAGTAACTGAGCGAGCCGCTCGCAAGAATTTCAGCCGCCGCCACGCCGTTAAACTGGCCTTGTTCGGCGGTTGCTCCGGCGATAACGGGGCTGCCGGACGTTGGTTTCGCTGAGCTAATGAATGTTTGGTAGCTACAGCCGCCATCGCCACTGCCTGCGGAAAGCACCGTAATGTTTGAGGTTGGTGTCGGGTCGGTACTGCCAGGAAAAATTTGGTTAACGCCGACAATATAGCTGCCCGTGGCCGATGGCGTAATTGTAGTCGTCAAGCCTTGTCCGGCCGAGCCGCCGTCGGCTGAACCGGTCTGGCCGTTCTGTATGGGTGCGGCACCTGCGAAGGCCATAACGCTCATGGCCGCAACTTGGCCGTTGCCCACTGATACGGTTACTGTGGTTGTTGGCGGCAAGCCTGCGCCGTATCCGGTCACGGCTGAAAGGAACATCCATTTGCCCAAGCTGGCATTATAGCAGAAGGTGACGCGGCTCATATCAGAGGCTGTAGTTGGTAACGTAGGCTCGCCCGCTGAACCAAAGGCGAATGCGGCCGCCCAGGCGAATGTCAGGCCACCAGTGTTATCTTGGCTTATCTCATAGCTAATGGTGTGCCCGTCGATCGGGTGGAGCGGTGGAGCGATTGTCCACCCCGATGCAGTAAGAGCCACGCGGAATACGCTGCCAAGTGAGGCGTCGGTCGTAACGTTGCCCCCTGATTGGGTGGCTGTAACCACGCCTTCAATCGGGCTAAATGCATAACCGCTGCCAGAGAGATTGTATAACCCGCCTGTGCCAGAAACGGCGTTGCCGGTAATAACCGTGCCGGTGCAAATACCCGATGTTTGAACGCCGTACACTTGCTGGCCGGGGCCTTGCCCTGCCGAACCGCTGCCGCCAGCGATGCCGACATTGTTGGCGACCGTACAGTACGTTGCTCCTGTAACGTTGACCGCCACGCCGGTGGTGCTGCCAGTTGAATTGCTGTCACATTCGCAACCGCTGACGTTGGTGTATTGGCAGCCGTTTAAGTTAAACCCGTGGTTAGAGGATTGCTGGGCTTGGCACGCTTCGAGCGTATTGTTCCTGCCTGTGAGCTCGAAACCGTTTTTGGTAACGTCCCAGGTATGGGTTGCGTTATTATAGCCGGCCCAAAACGATTTACAACTCGTGAGCATATTGTTCCAACCGGCTAGGTAAAACCCGTGCCCGCCAGATGGCCCGCTATTACAATGGCTGATAAACGAATCGGTGCAACCACCTTCAAAATAAAATCCGGTGCCGGTTGCCTGATACTGGCTGCACCCAGCTACTACTAAGGCGCGTGTGTTGGCGCCAAAATGAAAAGCATCGCCACCTGCGTTAAAGCTAAACACGTTTAGTACGCGGTGCATGCAGTCAAAGGGGTCGCCGCCCGCCCAGCCAGTATTGTCAAGCAAGATATGTCCTGCCGCCGCTCCGCCGTACGGCGTGCTGAGTGCCAGATCGCGGATTGTTACCTGGCGGCTAGTGGAGGGGTGCGCAACGGCGATAAGGTAGCCGTCCGTTCCGGCTTTTGCTTGCAGAACCGTCGCCCAGCCAGCGCCACAGAGCGTTACGTTTGTGTCGAGCGTAAGATTTGAGACAACGTATGTCGCGACGGGCAAATAAACTACGCCGCCGCCCGCTGTTGCCGCCGCGTCCAAGGCAGCCTGTATAGCTATAGTATCGTCGGTGCTGCCGTCTCCTACGGCCCCGTAGTGTCTGGCATTGAGCCAGTCGGTAAGCCCGTTGGTGCCGGGCTGGAGGGCGGTCGTCGCAGCCGCCAAAGCCGTTTGTATCGTGGAAGTCAGATCGGTTGCTGGAATGCCAGAAACCGGCTTGCTGTACGCCCCGGCGGCAGCTACGGAATTTGGCTGTAAGGTACCATCGCTGTTGTGGGCGACCTGAAGAAAGGCATTTAAGACTTCCCCCCAGTCGCCGTTATCGCCTCCAATGTGCGGTAAACGTGCTGTCATGTTTGCTGTCTTCTGGTGGCACCGATGTCATAGGGTGTATAAAGCATCTCGTCGGTTCCTTCCTAGTCAAGTAATGCCGGCACCAAGTTTCTAAAGGACTCGCCGATTTCAGAGCCAAAAAGCGTTAAAGCTCCGGCCTTATCGGCATCTTAATTGAATCTTCATTTGAATACGCCCCCAAGTAACAGGCTTCTTCGTAAGTAATTATAGCAAAGAAAAGCGCCAAAGAAAGGTGTATTGCTTATGCTTAAACCTATCGTTGCCGCACGCTGAAGCCAGAGAGCTACAACTCAAAGACCATCAGTTGTTCTGGGCCGTATTCGCCGGATACTATTTTGCCCTTTCGGAAGCCTGCTTTTTGAAAAGCCTTGACCGAGGCTATATTAGCAACTTCCGGGTCGGCGACTACAAAACGGGCATCTGTGTATCGTGCACGCAGCACCTTCTTAACGAACTGTTCCAAAAGCTTAGTCCCAAAACCCTTGCCTATAAAGTCTTCTTCACCGATAAAAAGATCTATTCCGCCGGCGTTGTCTAATAATATAGAACGGGCGTGCCCTGGGTAGTCGCTTGTCAGATACGATTGGACAAAACCTATTGGCGCATTATTAATTTCGGCAATATAACAATCTGTGGGGTCGCCGCCCTCAATCCGACCGCCGGCGGTGCAGAATTGCCATATGCAGGTTTTATGTTATATTTTTGATTATGTCTGAAGACCAAAATCTCGACCCTGATTTTAACCCATTTTACCCTAATGAACAGTCCGGCGATGCAGATTTATTTCTTCCGGTTGAGCCTACTGCGTTCGATGAAGCACGTTTGGCTTTCCGGCGGATACCTCTAAGCGTGCGTAACCCGTATGAATACAATGTGTGTAATGAAAAAGCACGGTTACTTTTAGAAGCTGCACGGGCCCAAGATGTTGACTTGAATTTTGATAACGCGTTCGCCTATATCTTGCAGTTTCGTGATACTTTCCTGCATCCGCTCGTAGGTAAACTCGCGCATTCTGACACCCCTCTTAGTGATATGTCGCCGGCGGCTTTTTTCGGCCTGACTGAATCTCTGGATGCTATATTGACCTTCGGCGAAGCGGACGACCGCCTTAGCGCGGCCCGCCTTATAACAGAACTAGAGGGGAGCAAAGCTTACTGGACCGATAGTTCTCAGAAACTTCCCTCGTGGCAAGGTAACCTTGGCCTCAGCGGTGAAATGACCTCTGACACGCGGGCGTGTGCGGAAAGTGTCGTGCGCCGATATTTTGCTGCGGAAGACCCTCAGGCTGAGGTCGGAATGGTCGAGAATATCTTAAACACGATGCGCACTTTGGACGTTTGAGTAAACCCGTGCCCGCTAGATAGCAAGGCTGTAAAACCCCGACTTGTCAAGCGACGAAAGACTTGCGCAGTGTAGCGTTGAAGCCATGGGCGTGGTTTCCAAAGCCAATGCCATAATGCCGCCCCCAGCAATCTACCTCGACCCATTGCCCGTCGTGCAATTTTATTTTTAAGTATTGGTGCGGGCAAAGGTCTACGAGCGCCCATTGAGGCTTGATATCGGATTCGGCAAAAAGGCCACCCCTCACGAGGAGCATTGCAAGAAGGTAATTCTGATTGGTGCAATGCATGAAGCCTTTGCGGTTCCACAGGTTTTCCAGGCTCGTAGAATACAACCCGAACAACTTAAAAGCCGTATCTAGCCGCTTTGATTCGTACCGAGTAGTTATGAAATCGTAAGCGCCCTTTAAATACTGCTCCTTGGTTTGAAGTTTTTGGAGCTGCAAGATTACGCTGTTGATTTCACCCGTACATGTCTTGGGCAAAGGAGTTTTACTAAAGAGGTAACACGCTCTAGGTCGGTTCATTTATTTTGACTATACCACAAATGTTCACGCACGAGCACTCCCTTAACTCAATTTAAGCCGTCGTAGTAGCTGGGCATTAATAGCGACAATAATAGTTGAGAGTGACATTAATACGGCCCCAAAGGCGGGCGACAAGACGAAGCCGAGCGCGGCTGTCACGCCAGCTGCCAAGGGGATGGCAATAGCATTGTAGCCAGTTGCCCACCCCAGGTTCTGGACCATCTTGCGGTAAGTGGCTTTGGAGAGTTTGACGATTTTTACAACGCCGCGCGGGTCATTGCTGGCGAGTACAATACCCGCCGATTCAATAGCAACGTCAGTGCCTGCGCCGATGGCAATGCCGATATCGGCCTGGACAAGCGCGGGCGCATCGTTCACACCGTCACCAACCATTGCAACCTTGCTGCCGTCGGCCTGGAGCCTTTTAACGGTTTCGGCTTTGTTCTCTGGCAAAACTTCGGCGAAGTATTCTTTAATGCCAAGCTCTTCGGCGACCCAAGCGGCTACGCCTTTGGCGTCTCCGGTGAGCATGGCAACGCGTTTGCCCATCGCTTGCAGAGCAGCCACGGCTTCTTTGGATTCTTCACGGATAACATCGGCCAGCAGAATTGCACCGCGTGCTTGCCCGTCAGTAATGACATAGATGGCAGTTTTGCCCTCTTTAGAGGCTTGAGCCGCCACTTGTTGTAAGTTATCAGTTAATTGGGCGGATAGTTCTTCGACCATGCGCGGGCCGCCAACGTATACAACCTCTCCGTTTACCTTGGCTTTAGCGCCCCTGCCTGAAAGGGCGGCAAAGTCGCTGGCCTTTGGTGTGCTAAATTTCTGTTGTTTGGCATATTGCACGATTGCTCGGGCAATAGGGTGTTCTGATTCGCTTTCGACGGCTGCCGCCAGTTGCAGCAGGTCTTTTTTATTGCCCGGGGTGATGACGCTGACTACGCCCTGTTCGCCTTTGGTTAGCGTGCCAGTTTTGTCAAATAAGACGATATCGATGTTGCGCGCGGCCTCGAGTGCCATACGCTCACGAATAAGCAAACCGTTTTTGGCCGCAAGGGTAGTGGAAATGGCCGTCACCAGCGGCACTGCCAACCCGAGGGCGTGCGGGCAAGCAATAACAAGGACGGTAACAATACGCTCCAGTATAAAACCCGCCGATCGCCCGGCAATTGCCCAGGCAACCCATGTGATAATCGCCGCTCCAAGTGCTACGAAGGTAAGATAAAAGGCGGCTTTATCGGCCACGATTTGCGTTTTCGACTTGCTGCTTTGGGCTTCGGCAACTAGTTTCATAATGCCTGCCAGCGCTGTGTCATTACCGATTTTAGTAACGCGCAACGTAAGGGAGCCGCTGCCGTTTATAGTGCCGCCAATGACTTGCGCTTTCACCGTCTTTTTGACTGGCTTTGACTCGCCCGTTAGCATAGACTCATTAACGTCTGATTCGCCCTTAACCACTTCGCCATCGGCGGGAATTTGGCCGCCAGGGCGGACAAGTACGGCATCGCCGGTTTTTAGTTCGGCAACGGGCACTTTTAACGTACCATCATGCGTGACTAATTCCGCCTCATCGGGCAAAAGTTTAGCGAGCTCCGTTAGCGCCCCTTGGGCGTTCATAACCGATGCCATTTCTAACCAGTGGCCGAGCAACATAATGGTTACTAGCGTGGCCAGTTCCCACCAAAAGTCCATGCCGTTTACTAGTTTGAGCGTGACTGCCAGGCTGTAGCCGAAGGCGACAATAATCGCCATTGAGATTAAGGTCATCATGCCGGGCAAGCGGTCGGCTAGCTCGGCCTTAGCGCCCTTTAAAAAGACGATCCCGCCATAAAAGAAGATTGCACCGCCGAACACGGCAGGGATGTACTGGCTGCCAGCGAACGCCCAGTTCACGCCCAGCCAACCCTGTACCGTACGAGAGAATATGAGCGCTGGGATGGTGAAGAGCAGGCTTAACCAGAACTTCTTCTTAAACATATCCGGATTATGCCCCTCGTGCTTGTCGTGAGCCTGATGGCCTTGTGTGTGGGCCGTACCGTGGCTGGCCATAGAAGCCGGCTGGCTATGATGTGAAGCGTGGTTCATCGGCGCCCCGTATCTGTCATCTGAGCAATGCTCATATCGTACCCCTGACTAATACTTCCATGCTAGTAACTATACAAAATAAAAGGATACCTGAAAACAAAAATGTTTCATACCCCTGCCGTTCTTATGCTCACGACTTGCAATAACGCAGTTATATACTATAATAAACCTACTATGCAATTCGGGAGTTACGAGAAGCCGGACGGTTGGAGTGTTGGGCAGCCTGAAGTTTTGGTGGCTCAAGAAACGATCCACGGCTTAGGGATGCCACATGTCGATTATGACTCATTAACAGATTTAGTAAAACAGATTGCCGATGGACATGTATCTACTATAAAAATCCATAGTATTCCTGACAAAGAACGTAAGTTTGGTTAGGCTTTCGCTCGCTCAAAAACCATGCATGTTGATGCGATTGCTTCGGAAAATTACCTATCTGACGGGGAAGGCACGGTGACGGTGATTGCGCATGAAGCGCAGCACATTGGTGATTTTGGTAAACACCCGTTTCGTTCAACGCTCGAGACACTGTCTGCGGACATTTTATACGCCGGACGGGTGGCATCGAAAGCCGCATTTCCTAAACTGCCAGCAGTAGGGCCAAGATATGAGTATGACCCATTTGAGAAGCGAGCTTACGCCAGAGAAGCTGATTTGATTGTGGCGCAGCACGCTCAAGATATACTTTTTCCTCAATCAGCACGCACAAGGCGATTACTAGTCAGTAGACAGTTAACGTTGACAACGCTACAAATACTTGACCTTGATGCTTATGACAAGATGGCAAGCGATTATGTCAAGCCTAAGAATGGGTTCACGCGACTGTTCTCTTAGCAAACTACGTGCAGCTGATTGTAGCCTAGTTTGAACCAAACGTAGGCTTGTAGATGAGGGCGCTGATATTATCTTCGGCTCCGTAGCTAAAAGCCAGACTGACTAAATCTTCAAGGATTTTTTTAGGCTGGACAAGCCTAAAGCTTTCAGCAATCTCTTCATGGCTTATCGTTGGCCTTTCGTATATACATTCATCAAGGCCATCCGTAAACATAATGACATAGTCTTCTTTATCAAGGGGGAGGCGTTCGTACACGAGCCCGTCTTTGACGGCCATGCGGCTTCTAAGCCCAAGATGCGAGAATGCGCCCAGCCAAGTGCTCTTTTGCTCAAGTGAATATTTAATCGCCGCGCCGTTAACTACAAGAAGACGACAGTCGCCATAAGAAGCGATGTCGAGCCTGTCCTCGGAAATATTTATACCGACAAATGCTGTTTCAGGCGTGAGGTCAATTTCTTGGTCCATGACTGGCTTGCCAAACGAAGTGTATAATTCTCGTTCTAATTCGGAGGTTTTTTGAATTGCCATTTCCTTAGAATCGGGGATGCCAGCATCCTTCCAGAAGCTGACCGCATGCTGCGCCGCTTCATCGCCCCAGTGCCCATCTGCGATGCATGCACTCATACCATGGTCTTGCGTCCAATATTCCAAGCGGTCTTCATTTGTGGGTTTCACGAGGCCGGGAAGTGATATGTACACAACGTTGTCATCCCCGTTGATTTGACCGGCAATTTCATTATGGAGCATATTAGGCAGCATATCACAAAAACTCCTCATGGTAGAGGAGTTTAAGTATGCGTTTTATGGAGCGTCACCGTAGAAGTTATCAGGACTAAATTGGTTAGTAACTATCGAACAGGGTCAATCTTTATTGTAGTTTTTGAATAACCTGCAATAACTATTGAAGTTGGATTAGTATCGCTCGTTTCGTCGTAATCTGTTGGTGGCTTTTGCACTCCGCCACATCTAAGCGTCAACTCGTTTGTGGCATTAGGAGAAAACGACGCACCTTCACCGGCAAGTAGTGCGTAGCAAAACGTGCCTTTGCTGGAATAAATACGAATCAGTGGGTCGCTACCACCAGCAGGTCCACCGCCCACTCCATCGTAATCAACATATACTGATTTATCCTGTAGATTCTCGGCAGAAATAATCAGAACGCAAGATTTGAGATCAGCTCCGAGTGTTTTATTTCGGGCTGAAATAGCCCCACTACTACAATTCGCTTCTTTGAGACTGTATTTAATTTGTGGTCGTGTTGCGTAGCTAATGAGCTGTATTGCAGCAATAATGAGAATAACAACTCCCAGTACAATACTAATGTGTTTGAACGATAATCCCTTCATATCCTGATCTTGATGAGGTTTGCTTTGTGGCTTCATGTGCTAACCATATCAAATAAAAAGACTCCTCGATTGAGGAGTCTTTCATAGTGCTTGTGCTTGGAGGGCCACCTGGGACTTGAACCCAGGACATTCTGCTTAAGAGGCAGACGCTCTAACCAGCTGAGCTAGTGGCCCGAAAACCGTTTTGTTCGACTATTTGAACAACGGTATTATAGC
>Ga0157374_10003051_pt1 | contig 14044 bp, 9 predicted proteins | sample M25metaG_FD_115308 | JGI IMG/M metagenome (GOLD analysis project Ga0157374, IMG submission 115308) | Miscanthus rhizosphere microbial communities from Kellogg Biological Station, Michigan, USA - M2-5 metaG | ecosystem: Host-associated > Plants > Roots > Rhizosphere > Soil | place: USA: Michigan...
CGGCGCCCCCGCTGAGAATCTAACGAGATTGGACATTGGTGAACAGAACGTACTTCCCCCATACGGCCAAGTTGGTCACAGGAATGCTGAGGCTATGAATATGAAGCCTAAAATCTACAGAGCCGTGATGGTACCCGTAATGCCGCTGGGGAACTTCAGGTCTTATCCTTCACAGGTTGGGTCTGCTGTCCCGTCGTACCCTGTTGCTCATCCGAGACCCCTAGAGCACCCTCAGGAGATGACGAATGCTGCTGAGACCCAGGTACCGCCCCTTGAACCGGCGAATGGATCCATTCTTGCTTTAGAACGTGCTCCTGAAACGCCTGTTGTCCCGGCATCTGAGTAAGAAGCTGGAAGCGTCGTTTCGTTGTCAGTTTGCTTGACAGCCTTGAGCTCTCGATCATTACGTGCAGGAGTTCGTACTCTTTTTGTACGGGTGCCACCGGCGTGGTAATCATCATTTGCATGGGATTTCCAGGAAGGGGCATTTGAACCGGAGCGGCAGGCTGCCCTTCTGCGTGGCCCATTAACGCTGCCAAATCACCCATTGGATTGAACATAACTTGGTTTTGAAATTCCACATCGTATTCCTTGTACAAGTCCCAAATAGATGATTCCAGCGCGGGGGGAAGTTCAAGATTGACCTTAAGACGGAGGTCTTCTTTTGCTTCGACCCGATTAATGGGATGTCCATGGAAGTACAGCTTCGAGGCCATATTCTCGATGATGTCTTCTATCGTATGTTCTTCGGTTTCGGGCATGTGAGTTCGCAGAATCTTCCTTGCGATCATTCGGGATTGAGCAAGGAACCTTTCGACGTTTCCCAGTGCTAGCGGATGTACTTTTTCGGTTAAAGCTTGAAGCGCCTTTATCAGTTCGTCTTCGTGCGTAATCCCGACCGTGGTCTTAACGAAATTGATGTACGCTTTCACATCTTCAACGCTGATCCCGAGTCGCCTACCGGTGTTCTGCTCTGACGGGTTAAATTCATTCGAAACCGTTGGGTCGATTGGGCCAAGCTCCGCGAACGGGTGCATCACGATTTCGTCCGCGCCCAGCGCAATCAAAGTTGCGGCGCTGTAAGAACGATATGGAATAAGAACATTGAAGCTCTTGGCGTATTCTCGGAACAGCGAAACGAGGCGCCACGGAACCGTCCCGCTTCCCCCATTGCTGCAAAGAAACAAATCCAACTTAGGGATGGGTTTTGATGGAAGCAAAACAAGATGATCAAAGAAGACGCGTACTGAATCATCAGCGATAACACTCATCACATTTTCGCGGATACTGGTAAGAAAGCACATAACCGTTGAGCCGCGTAGTTCCTCAATTTTTTTGATTAGCGCAACTCGCTCATTTATTCCCATTCATTGCACCTCACGATTAGTGTTTGCGCTCCAACAATCTGGGCCCAACAAGGTCTGTGGCGATGATGACGCGGTGGCAGCTAATGGCCTAGTGGCTGGGATCCGTTGGATATCGTGGCCGATAAAACACGGATGAGGGGAAGCATCCGCACGCTACTTCTTTATCATACCTCAACTAACAATTGCTACGGCAGCAGGGACGATCTCAAGTCGACCGGTCGTTACGGCCTGACCCCCAGCGGCCGGGTGTCCCATTCTTTTCGCGCACTTTTGCGAGAAGAGTGGGTAACGGGAAGCTTTCAGGGACTGGGACTGTCCTCCATCCCTTTGTAACTTGACTCCGAGGAGGAGTGTTCTAAGCTGAGTGCGTAGCTGGACAGGTTACACCACGGTTTTAGAGCCCCGAGCGCGAGCTTGGGGCTTTCGTTTTTCAGGACAAAGTAACACGATACCCACCGGTCTTAGTCAGCGACTAACGACCATCGACCGCCTCTACGGTTTCACGCCCAGCTGCCAAAACAGAAACGAATAAACATCCGTCCCATCCTCAATCTGCTTGGTGATCGGCTTGCCCTGGCCGTGTCCGGCTTTACTGTCGATGCGCAGCAGTATTGGACGCTCCTTACTCTTCCCATTCGCGGCTTCGGCCTGCATCAGCGCCGCCATCTTCTTCGCGTGCATGGGATCGACGCGGCTGTCGCTGTCCGCGGTCATGAACATGATTGCCGGATATTCCGCGCCCGGCTTCACGTGATGGTAGGGCGAGTAGGCGTAGAGCCAGTTGAACTGCGTGGCGTCTTCGGCCGAACCATACTCTGGCACCCAGAATTTCGCGATCAGAAAATTCTGGTAGCGCAGCATGTCGAGCAGCGGGACCTGGCACACTACGGCGCGAAACAGGTCAGGCCGCGGCGTGATCATCGCGCCCATCAGCAGGCCGCCATTCGATCCGCCCTGGATGGCCAGGTGCTCCTTGTCGGTGATCTTGTCCGAGATCAGAAATTCGCCGGCGGCGATGAAGTCGTCGAACACATTCTGTTTTTTGTCCAGCATGCCTGCGCGATGCCAGTCTTCGCCGAACTCCGATCCGCCGCGCAGGTTGGCCACGGCGTAGACGCCGCCATGCTCCAGCCATAGGTACCGCCCGCCGGAAAAACTCGGCGTCAGGCTCACGTTGAACCCGCCGTAGCCGGTGAGCAGCGTGGGATTCTTGCCGTCCAGCTTGATTCCCTTTTTGTGGAAGACGAACATCGGGACTTTGGTGCCGTCCTTCGACGTGTACCAGACCTGCTTCACCTCATACGCCGAGGGATCGATGCCGGGCGTGGCCACCTTGTCCCACAGCGAAGTTTTGCGCGACGCCAGATCGACCTGGTAAACCGACGGCGGCACCGTAAACGACTGGAATCCGAAGAAAGCTTCCTTGCGATCGTATCGTCCGCCGAGCCCTTGGATCGAGCCGATGCCCGGCAGTTCGATGTCGCCCAGCGCTTTGCCCTCGAGATCGAACAGCTTCAGCTGCGAGCTGGCGTTGTGCTCGTACTCCGCCACCAGTTTCCCGTCGATGATGCCGGCACCCTTAAGAATGCCGTCCGCCTCCGGAATAATCTCCTTCCAGTTGGCGCGCGCGGGATTGGACGCGTCCACCGCGAATAGATGGAAGTGCGGCGCTCCTTCATTGGTCGTGATGTAAATCTTGCCGCGGAAAATCTCGCCGGTGTAGTGAAAGTCCTTGCCGCTGGTGATTTCGAGCGGAGACGTTCCGGCTTTCAGGTTCTGAAGAAACAGCTCATTCCGTCCAGCCGAGCCCTGGTACGCAGTCAGCAGCAGCCAGCTGTCATCATCATCGGGCAACTGCGAAACCAGAATGTCTTCCTTCTTGCGTCCTTCGCCCCAGATCAACGGGTCTTTGTCCGGATCAGCACCAAGCGCGTGATAAAAAATGTGCAGATAATAGACGTCGTCACCCTCAGGCACCGAGCCTTTCTTGGGATTGCGTCCGTAATAGAAACCGGAGTTGTCTTTCTTCCACGCCACCTGCGCGATGCGCGCCCGGTCAATCTTGTCCGGCAGCAATTTGCCTGTCGCCGTCTCGATCAAGTACAGGGTGCTGTTCTCCGAGCCACTTGCCGAAGTCCCATAAGCCACATATTTGCCATCGTCAGACGGAAACCACCAGTCCAGCGCGACCGTTCCGTCAGCCGACATCTGGTTGGCATCCACCAGAGAGCGGTCCTTCCCATGCAGCCCTTCCCGGACCAGAAGCACAGGCTGATTCTGATCGCCCTCGCGCCGCGTATAAAAGAAGTAAGGGCCAGCAATCTGCGGCGTCCCAATCGTCCCAATCGAAAGCAGCTGCGCCAGCCGGTCATGGATGCGATCCCGCCCCGGCAACGGATCCAGCAGGCTGCGCGTGTAAGCCATCTCGTCCCGCACATAAGCCTGCGAGCCCGCGCTCGACGCATCCTCCAACCACCGGTAAGAGTCGGCAATCGTGTGCCCATGAAGAGTGTCTTCGACAACATCGACTTTGGCCTTCGGAGGCCCGTCAGCCCACGCCATCGCGACCATCAACGCCATCCCAACAAAAATCCAGAGCAACCGAATCCCTCCAACCATAAAAAAAGACCTCACGCAGGGAAATAGAGTATCAGTTTCGCCCAACTCCACCCGGATGCTAATATAAACGAGGTCGTCCAACACTCCTCAGTAGCTCAATGGCAGAGCACCCGGCTGTTAACCGGGGGGTTGTAGGTTCGAGTCCTACCTGAGGAGCCATTTCTTTTTTAGACAATTCTCAAAAAAATTGGGCATTGACCGCTCCGTATAATGAACTCCATTATTCGGTTGGCGGGGGTGCACTTTGCGATTTCGGAAGCTCTTTTTGGTAGCTTTTGCCCTTATGTTTGCCGCGCCTGCGGCGGTGACTCAAACCAACCCATTGCGGCTGCCCACTCCTCCGGCCACCGAACATGTTGGAGGACCGGACGAACCACGGCGCAGGATGGAAAAAGAGATGGCGAAGCGGGCCAATCTGGAGCGTCAGGCTGATATTAAGCGCGACACGGAAAAACTGCTGAAGCTGGCGACCGAACTGAAAGAATCCGTGGACAAGACGACCGAGAGCACACTTTCACTCGATGTGGTGAAGCGAGCCGAGGAGATTGAAAAACTGGCGCATAGCGTAAAAGAGAAGATGAAGGGACCTTACTAGATAGAGGCAATCGCTGCGCGATGACGGTCTGCCCACGCCCCCAGGGAACTGTCAGCCACATAGCGAGAGCTCCCCAAGCGAGCGCCGTCACGCTTGGCGGAGCGCCAGCGAACAGCGTACTGAACCATCCCAGGAAAAGAAGTACGGCCAGTCCCCAGAAACCATAGCGTCCGCTATGGTCGCGAGCGCGGGTGCAACATTCTTAGGTACCGCAGGGGCTAAAGCCCGGTTGGATGCACCAAGATATGCAGGCCTTTAGGGCCTGCTCCACCTTTTTTGGACCACCTCTGCAGGAATGGGTATGCCCGCCGTGCATCCGGTGAGTGCGTAAACGCGCACTAATACTTGCATCTAGTTGCAACTGGTGTGCAACAAATAGTGTGCTCAAACATTGACGGGCGCTCGGGCCGCAAGCTAGATTTGAAGTGCATCCCACCTAGTTGCAACCGGTTTGCAAATATCTGATTCAAGGAAATCGTGAAACTTATATCAGCTTTTTGCCTGCTGGCTCTAGCGATTCTGGCGACGCCGGTCGCGGCCCAGGAGTGGCCCTACTTCGTCGCCTATTCCCACGCTTTGGAAGAACCTGGCAACCTGGAAGTCGAGTTCAAGGGTGTCCAGGCCACGCCCAAATACGGCAACGCTTTCAGCAGTGGAACAATTGAGTTTGAATATGGCGCCACAGCGTGGTGGACCACCGAGGTCTATCTGTCGGGCCAGCATACTTCGAACGACAGCACCGTTTTCAATGGCTATCGCTGGGAGAACCGTTTCCGGCCTCTGCTGCGGGAGCACTTTATCAATCCGGTGCTCTACGTGGAATACGAGAACCTCAACCAGGCGGACCGAAGCCTGCTCGAAATCGTCGGTCACGACAGCATTTCTGACCTGCGAATACCCAATGCCGCAGCCCGATCGGTCACCGAACGCGAACTGGAACTGAAACTCATTTTGTCGAGCAATGTGCGTGGTTGGAACATCTCCGAGAACTTCATCTCGGAAAAGAATTTGACCGAGCCGGAGCCGTGGGAATTTGGTTACGCGTTCGGCGTAAGCCGTCCACTCGCACTGAAGGCTGGGTCGAAGGACTGCTTCTTCTGCCGTGAAAACCTGAGTGCTGGAGCTGAAATTTACGGTGGCCTGGGTGACATGGACAGCTTCGGATTGAAGGAAACTTCGCACTACGCCGGCCCAACGGTAGCGTTCGATATTCCGCACGGTCCTACCATCGGCTTTTCTCCTTCGTTCGGATTGAACGACAACAGCGTAGGCGCGATTTTTCGATTCAAGGTGTCTTACGAATTCCAGCAGATCTTCAGCCACTTTCACCGGGGCGCGCGATGAAGCGGGCGACGTTTTCCACTTGGATATTGCTCGCGGCCTCGGTCTGCACCGCGGCAGACACGGGCTGGATGAAACATGTCTCCGAAGCTGACCGTGGACGAAAGAATCCCTACGCCGGCCAGGCCGACGCAATCGCCGGTGGATCGAGACTGTTCGTCGAGCATTGCTCGAAGTGTCACGGCGAAGATGCATTGGGTCGAGGCAAAAGGCCCAGCCTACGCACCAAAGAAGTGCAAGAGGCATCGGACGGCGAACTTTTCTCGCTGCTCAAGAACGGATATTTGAAGAAAGGCATGCCGTCCTGGAGCGCATTGCCGGAAGAGTCGCGTTGGCAGCTTATCGCCTATGTGAAGAGCCTGGGAGAACACGGCACTACGGACGCCGCCAGCCCGGCCCCGGTCGGCCGCCAGTGACGCGCGTGAGGCGAACCCTGGTTGCGTACCTGGCAGCGCTTGCAGCGAGCCTTTTCATGATGAGTTGCAGCGCGGGAAACGCGCCGACCTTTCCTTCGGAAGCGGAATCCGCCCCAGCGGAGGACTCGATCGGAGAGCGACTCTTCCTCGACACCCGGTTCGCGCAATTTTTCGCCGCCCATATGACAGGCGTAAACCAGCCGCTGCCCTCGGGAGATCCCGCCATGGACCTGGTTTACACCCTGACTGGAACTCTGCCAGGTCCGTTTGCAGGTCAGTCCATCAATTGCCGGTCGTGTCACTTCGTTACGGAATTTCAGGGAATGAGCGGCGCCGGCAACCGCACCTATGCCGATTACACGACCCGCAGTCCGCTGCCGCGCCTGCTTGAGGGTTTTGATCACACCCCAAGAACTTCCATGCAGATGGTGGGCTCGCTTCAACCCCATACCGGCCCAACATTCCTGCATTTTGATGGAGAGTTCGCAAGCCCGGTCGACCTGGTCGAAGCGACATTGACTGGTCGAAACTTTGGCTGGGACGCAACTCAGCACGATCAGGCTGTGGCCCACATCGCCAGCATCATTCGCGGAGACGATGGCTCCGATCAACTGGCCAAAGACCGTACGTTTAGCTTTTCTTACGGCAAACTTTTTCTCGGCACGGATCCGGGGATTCCCAAGGACGTGCTGATTCCCGCGGCTGACCGCATTGATGTGAACAAAGCCTCAGACGCTCAGATTGTGGCACTGGTGGCCAAGTGCATCAGCACGTACATGGGAGACTTGGTCTTCCAGCAAGATGAATTTGGACGTTTCGTCGGATCGCCCTACGATGTCTTTCTGCGCATCAATCATTTGCCGGTCCAGCCCAACGCGGGGGAATCGGTTACGCAATACGACCAGCGTCTTGCGAAAATTCTGGACGGATTGAGCAGCCCTACTTTCGTTGATGGGAAGTACGGGGCATTCCAATATCACGACCAGCCATTCCAGTTTGGGGCGACTGAACTTGGCGGTTTAAAGATCTTCCTGAAGGCAGCTAACGGCGCGACCGACGGCTCTCAGCATGCGGGCAACTGCGCCGCCTGCCACCAGGTGCCGACGTTCACTGATTTTTCTTTTCACAACACGGGGGCGTCGCAAGAGGAATACGACGCTGTTAACGGTGCTGGGGCTTTCGCGGCTCTCTCTATCCCGTCGAAGGCAGACAGGGACCAAAACTACGATCTTTATCTTCCGGTCACTATGATCCACCCCGGAGCTTCCGAACGCTTCCGTCATGAGGCAGTTGCGGGCAGTCCACAGTTCGCAGATCTGGGTCTCTGGAATGTCTATCTGAATCCTGATATGCCCAAGCCGCAGGCGAATATCAAGAGCGTGATCTGCGGGGCGAATCACGATTGTTCCGTGGACCAGGGTCTGGGAAATACGATTGCGCGTCTCAAGACTCCGACGCTGCGCGATCTGGAAGATTCCGCTCCTTACTTCCACAATGGAAGCAAAGCCAAGTTCGGAGATGTAGTGGAGTTTTACATCACGAGTTCGGGACTGGCGCGGCAAGGCTTGTTGCGCAATGCGCCGGCAGAGTTTCAGAACATGTCTTTGAGCGAAGAGGATGTGGCGGCGCTGGTGGCGTTCCTTAAATCTCTGACGGAAGATTACGACGACGCCTAGCGTGTCTATCCTGAGCGGGGCAGGAAGTTCGCGAAGCGAACTTTTCGCGGAGTCGAAGGGCCGCTCTTGCTACGCAATACGCTCGAGGTCTGAGGATTTGTTTTAGAGGGCAAGACGTACGGGTCCGATGAGACTGAGATCCTTCACTACGTAGCGGCTTCGCTTTCGCGAAGCCGCCACTCCGTTCAGTATGACAAGACTTTCAGGTTTAGGGTGGTTACCTGTTTGGGCCCGGGATCGTACTCTCGTCTCGGCGATACTCAGTGCAATCCGGTCTAGTGGGCTGCTGCTCCTTCCTTCACGATCCGCATACCGTAGAACGAACGGTATACGAAGATGAAGGACACCAGGAAGAACCCAACTGCCAGCAAGTGACCCAGCGTGCTGCCAGCCTCTGCCGTCAACTTCACCGCCAGTTCGACCGCGAGCAGTCCGAACAGTGTCGTGAACTTAATGACCGGATTCAGAGCCACTGACGATGTGTCTTTGAAAGGATCGCCGACGGTGTCGCCTACGACGGTGGCGTCATGCAGAGGAGTTCCCTTCTGCTTCAGTTCGACTTCAACAATCTTCTTGGCATTGTCCCAGGCGCCGCCGGCGTTGGCCATGAAGATTGCCTGGTAGAGACCGAAGACCGCGATTGAGATCAGGTATCCGATAAAGAAGAAGGGTTCGACGAAAGCGAATGCCAGAGTCGCGAAGAATACTGCCAGGAAAATGTTGAACATTCCCTTCTGCGCGTACTTGGTGCAGATTTCGACGACTTTCTTGCTGTCGGAAACTGAAGCCTTGGTCACGCCCTCAAGCTTGATGTTGGCCTTGATGAACTCGACCGCGCGATAAGCACCTGTAGTAACCGCTTGCGTGGAAGCACCAGTGAACCAGTAGATCATGGCGCCGCCAGTGATCAGTCCGAGCATGAACGGTGCGTGCAGCAGCGAAAGCTTGTTCACGTTTTCGGTGAGGCCGCTGGTAAGGGCCATGATGATGGAGAAAATCATCGTCGTGGCGCCGACTACGGCGGTGCCGATCAGCACGGGTTTGGCGGTAGCTTTAAAGGTGTTGCCAGCGCCGTCGTTTTCTTCCAGTAGATCCTTGGCGCGTTCGAAGTTCGCGTCGATGTTGAAATCTTTCTTGAGTTCCTGCTTGATGTTTGGAACCTGTTCGATCAGCGAAAGTTCGTAAACAGACTGTGCGTTGTCGGTGACCGGACCATAGGAATCGACCGCGATGGTCACTGGACCCATGCCGAGGAAGCCAAAGGCAACCAGGCCAAAGGCGAAGACCGGGGCCGCAATCATCAAACTCTCCAGCCCTAACGTGCTGAAGTAGTATCCGGTCGACATCAGAGCGACCATGGAGAGTCCGAGATAGTAGGCAGAGAAATTTCCCGCCACGAATCCGGACAGGATACCGAGCGACGCGCCACCTTCATCGGCTGAGGTGACGACTTCCCGTACGTGCCGCGACTCGGTCGAAGTAAACACCTTCACCAACTCGGGAATAATGGCCCCAGCCAGCGTGCCGCAGGAAATGATGCTGGCCAGTTTCCACCACTGAGTGGTGTCACCGCCGAGGTTGGGCACGATAATCGCGGAAATGACAAACGTCACTGCGACGGAAATCAGCGATGTAAGCCAAACCAGCCAGGTCAGGGGAACTTCGAAGTTCATTTTGTCGGCGGTGCCAAATCTTGCCTTTGCAATGGCGCCATTGATGAAGTATGCGACCGCGCTCGAAACCAGCATCGCGATACGCATGACGAAGATCCAGACCAGCAGTTGCACCTGGACAGTCGGCTCTTTTACGGCCAGCAGGATGAAGGTGATGAGGGCGACGCCGGTGACGCCGTAAGTTTCGAATCCGTCGGCGGAGGGCCCGACTGAATCTCCAGCGTTGTCTCCGGTGCAGTCCGCAATCACGCCGGGGTTGCGGGCATCGTCTTCCTTAATCTTGAAGACGATCTTCATCAGGTCGGACCCGATGTCGGCAATTTTGGTGAAGATACCGCCTGCGATCCGCAACGCAGCTGCGCCCAGGGACTCGCCGATGGCGAAGCCGATGAAGCAGGGGCCAGCGTAGTCGGCTGGAATAAAGAGAAGGATGATGAGCATCAGCAGGAGCTCTACGCTGATCAGCATCATGCCGATACTCATGCCGGCCTGCAGAGGAATGTTGTAGATGGGATAGGGTTTGCCAGCCAGTCCGGCAAAAGCGGTGCGCGAGTTGGCGAAGGTGTTGACCCGGATACCAAACCAGGCGACCCCGTAGCTACCCGCGATTCCAACCAGGCTAAAGAGAAGGATGATGGGCAGGGTGATTGCGATCGGCTTATCGGGGACGGGAGACAGCACGCCGAAATAGAGCACGATGACGACGGCGATGAACAGCCACAGGATCAGCAGGAATTTGCCCTGGGTGACCAGGTAAGTCTTACAGGTCTCGTAGATTAGCTCGGAAATCTCAAGCATGGAGCGGTGCACGGGCATTTTCCGCAGGCGGGTGTAGATGATGAGGCCGAAACCCAGTCCGAAGATACAGAACAGGATGCCGATCATCAGCAGGCGATGGCCGTCGATGCCGAGGAATAGTACTTGCGAAAGATCGGGAAGTTTTAAGCTGGCTTCGCCGCCGACTTCGTGGGCGGATTGGGCCAGGGCAGAAATGGAACCTAGAGTAAGGACGGCGATGGTGGCTGCCACCGTCCGGGTGAAAAAGTGGGCGAGTTGGCGTCTTTCAGACACAGCTTTCGCCAGCCAGGTGCGCATAGAAATTCCTCCGGTATGAAGACTAAGTCAGGACCATCACGTGTTTAGGCACTGCCACCCAGCGAACAGCACTAACCGGACGCTCTGAAACAGAGCGCCGGGGAGCGCATTGGCCGGAGTTCCGAACACGCTTCCACTACACGGCAATGAACAAGGAGTGTTGAGCTTGGCCGCGTCGGATGTTCTGCATCGCAGAGGCCGCCGGATGGACGCCGGAAGCCCGATACAAAACCAGTCTTTATAGCATGATAGATGGGGTTGGTCAATCGGTGTCTGGAGCGGGATTTCGGCCGGTCTGGAACATCGAGTCGTCGCGAGTAGCGGACTTCGGAGGGGTTGGAATATGGGACCTGGCGGCGCGTCGCGGGGTTTCCGTAGGGTCGAAGTATGGGAACAGAAGCCGCGTAGCGGCGAAAGAAAAAAGCCACGGCGTAAGCCGTGGGAATTGATGCGACCAGGGGCAAGCCCCGAAGGGGCGTAAGAGCCCATCAATCCCAAAGATGGCGATCATCCACGGCGATTTTGTTCTTCTTAATAAATGCCAAAAAACCTTCCTGAAATGATCTCGTCTTGCGGTGCTCCTGCTGGTTTGAAATGTACTCCGTAACGGCTGCGAGTCCCGATTCGCTAACGGTAAATGATCCATAACCGGTCTGCCAGGCGAAGAGATGGTGCTCGGGCCAACGACTGTGGATCCATCGCGAGGAGTTCGTTTTTATTAAACCAGCGACCTCGGCAACCGATTTGGTGGGTGGGCATGCGGATCAAGAGATGTACGTGATCCCGGGTTCCATTGACGAATAGAGCAACGCCTCCGATTTGACGGACGATGCCGCCGAGATAGGCGTGAAGGTCTTTTTTGAAGTCGGGCTTGATCAGAGCGCAGCGTTGTTTTGTGCTGAAAATGAAATGCACGAGGAGGTTTGTGGTGGTCTGTGGCATTCGTTTCTTTCGCCCCTTCGGGGCTCTCCGTCACCGGCGAGTTCCCGCGGCTTACGCCGTGGGCTTTATTCTTTTCGCCGCTACACGGCTCGCCCCCCGGACCGGTGCCGTCGCGCTGACTCCGGGCCCCTCACGCCTAAAACGTGCGATCCAGCGTCCGGTATTGAATGGCTTCGGCGATGTGTTTGGGCGCTATCGCTGGGGCGCTTTCGAGGTCGGCTACGGTTCTGGCTACCTTTAATATGCGGTCGTGGGCTCGGGCGGTCATGCCGTGCTGGGTCATGGCGCGTTCGAGGAGGCGCTCGCAATCAGCCGAGAGTTCGCAGGAAGCACGAATGTGGCGCGGGGCCATCTGGGCATTGCAGTAGAGGCGAGAGCGGGACGACGCGAATCTCTGCATCTGGATGTCCCGGGCCCGCATGACGCGTTCGCGAATCTTGGCTGAGCTTTCCGGTTCGCTTCCTGCTCTCAGCTCTTTGTAGTTCACTGCGGGAACATCAATATGGATATCGATGCGGTCGAGCAGCGGCCCGGAGATTTTCCCCATGTAACGCTGGATCATGGGGCGGCTGCAATGGCATTCGCGGGAGCGGTCGTTGAAGTATCCGCAAGGACAGGGATTCATGGCGGCGGCCAGCATAAATCTGGCCGGGAAGGTGAGAGACATGGAGGCACGGGCAATGCAGACGGTGCCATCTTCCAAAGGCTGGCGCATGACTTCGAGAACGTTGCGGGGAAATTCGGGGAGTTCGTCGAGAAAGAGGACGCCGTTGTGGGCGAGCGATACTTCTCCTGGACGGGGGACGGCGCCGCCACCGATCAGGCCGGCATCGGAGATGGTGTGATGTGGCGAGCGGAAGGGACGGACGCCGACCAACCCTGCTCCGGCATCGAGGACGCCGGCCACGCTGTGAATCTTGGTAGTCTCAAGTGCTTCTTTAAAGCTGAACGGGGGGAGGATGGTAGGCATGCGTTTCGCCAGCATGGTCTTGCCGGAACCGGGAGGGCCGATCATCAGGATGTTGTGGCCTCCGGCGCAGGCGACTTCGAGGGCGCGTTTGGCGGTTTGTTGTCCCCGGACGTCTTTGAAGTCGACGCCATAATGCTGGGATTCGCTCAGCAGGGTGTCGCTGTCTACCTTGAGGGGCTGAATGCCGTTGCCAGTATTTACGAAGCGGATGACATCGAGCAGCGACTTTACGGGATAGACTTCGACGCCGCCGACCATGGCAGCCTCGCGGGCATTCAGTTCGGGGACGATCAGACGAGGGATCTTTTTTCCGCGGGCTTCGATTGCGATGGGGAGTGCGCCGCGGACGCCACGAATGCCTCCGTCGAGGGAGAGCTCGCCGACGAAGAGACAATCGGGCAGCTCCTTCTTGGTCAGGCCTCCATAGGCACCGAGGATGCCCAGGGCCATGGGCAGGTCGAATCCTGAACCTTCTTTACGAATGTCTGCCGGCGCCAGGTTGATGGTGATGTGGGTAAGAGGAATATCGTATCCGCAGTTCTTCAGGGCGGCACGGACCCGGTCGCGGCTTTCGCGCACGGCGGCATCGGGCAAGCCGACGGTGTGGAAGTAATCTTCCTTGGTCTTGATGCCGGAGACGTCCACTTCAACCTCAATGATGCTGGCATCAATGCCATACACCGCTGCGCTCAAAGTCTTATAGAGCATGAGGTTGAGTGCGTCAGATTCGCCCTTGTCTTCAAGTCAATAACCATGAAGGCCTGGCGATGACTACACACTTGGGGATCACCATACAGACCTGATATGGCGAACGGCAGTGACGACCATCACAAGGCTGGGTGATGAGCGAACTTTAAGGATCTTCACCCTCGATGACTGCGAGAATCAAGTTGCCTAACAAGGCTTCCATTGTCTGGACTTGGCTGGTGCACTAGGATTCACTGACATCTTTCCTGAAACCTGCGACTCCAAGGCGCGGCTCCAGGAAAAGTACTGGCAGTCATGGACGAAGAAGATCAAGCTAAGCGCCCGTGCCGCGCTCCGGCAAATCTGGAAAAAGAAGAAGGCCGCCTGTGGCGCCTCGCTCTTGGGTTTCTCGTGCTTTTGGCCACCGGCCTGGCGGCGCTTTCCTGGGAGCGGCTGCAGGATTTGCCGTATCACCTGGGTGCGGTTTCGATTGGACTTCTGGCCCTCTCTATTCTTTTCGCGGTGTATGTGTATGGCCGTCGCCGCGAAGTTTCCGAACTGAAACACTTGCTGACCGATCTGCACGATCGTGCGGGAGTCACTCCATCCGATGAGCAGCTTGACCAGCTGACTCAGGTTATCCAACGCTCCCAACGCAGCTTC
>Ga0157374_10003052_pt1 | contig 14043 bp, 13 predicted proteins | sample M25metaG_FD_115308 | JGI IMG/M metagenome (GOLD analysis project Ga0157374, IMG submission 115308) | Miscanthus rhizosphere microbial communities from Kellogg Biological Station, Michigan, USA - M2-5 metaG | ecosystem: Host-associated > Plants > Roots > Rhizosphere > Soil | place: USA: Michigan...
CTCGAAGCCGACCGCGAGCGCGCAGTCGACGAGCCCGCCCTTGACCGCCTGGCGGGCGAGGAAGAGCGCGCTGGAGCCGGTCGAGCAGTTGTTGTTGACGTTGACGACCGGGATCCCGGTCAAGCCGAGCTGGTAGAGCGCCCGCTGGCCGTAGGTCGAGTCCCCGTAGCAGTAGCCGGCGAAGGCCTGCTCGACGTCGGTGTGGAATGCCGGCATCGGCGAGCGCCTTCTCCCCCGCCTCCTTGGCCCAGTCCGGGTAATCGCCCTCCTTGGTGCCGGGCTTCTCGAACTTGGTCATGCCGACTCCAACTACGAACGTGCGGTTGCTCAAAGTCTGCTCCTGTGTCGTCGCCGCTCCCCGCGGGCGAGTTTGGCTGCCTAGCCAGGAAATCTACCGGTCGAGCCGACCGGATGGCGATACTGCGCGAAATGATCGTCGACTGCGCCGTCTACGAGCAGGGAAAACGCCGCGACGGTGTGCTCAGCCTCGATCAGGCCGGAGACGCTTCACGCGGCCAGGACACCTTCGTCTGGCTCGGGGTGGCCGAACCTTCGGCCGAGGAATTCGAGTCGATCGCGCATGAGTTCGGGCTGCACGAGCTCGCCGTCGAGGATGCGGTCAAGGCCCACCAGCGCCCCAAGGTAGAGCGCTTCGGCGACACCCTGCTGATCGTCGTCAAGACCATCACCCACCCGGACTCCGGGCATGGCATCGAGGTCGGCGAGCTGCTGATCTTCGTCAACCCCGATTTCATCATCACCGTCCGCCACGGCGACGGTGAGCTGAGCTCGGTCAGGGAGCGGGTCGAGCGCCGTCCTGACCTGCTCGCCCACGGCACCGGAGTGGTCCTCTACGCGATCCTCGACCACGTCGTCGACGGTTACGGAGACGTCGCCCAGACGATCGACGCCGAGATCCAGGCGGTCGAGCGCGAGGTCTTCTCGGCAGACCGGACAAACCCGGTCGAGCAGATCTACAAGCTGGAGCGCGAGGTCCTCGACCTCTACCGCGCGGTGGCGCCGCTGCTCGAAGCCGTCGACGAGATCATCGAAGGCCGCTTCGAAGCGATCCCGAAAGAGCTGTACGAGTACTTCCGCGACGTCCACGATCACCTGCAGCGGGTGACTGGCCGCGTCGCCGGCTTCCGCGAGCTGCTCGACAGCGCCCTTCAGGCCAACCTGACCCAGGTCTCGGTGCGCCAGAACGAGGACATGCGCAAGATCTCTGCTTGGGTCGCAATCGCCGCCGTGCCGACGATGATCGCCGGCATCTACGGGATGAACTTCGACCACATGCCGGAGTTGCACTGGCGCTATGGCTACTTCACCGTGATCGCCTTCATCGCCCTGGTCTGCCTCGCCCTGTACCGGCGCTTCAAACGCATCGGCTGGCTTTAAGCCTTTTACTCCGATAAACTTGAGTGATGAATCCGAAGACTATGGGTGCCATCCTGCTCGCGGCCGTTGCGCTCACAGGCGCCTTTGCCGCCAACGCCTCCGCCGTTGCCTGGAAGTTCAATGGCGTCCCCCTGGTCGGCTCAGAAACGGTGCTCAGCCGCGCCGGCGAAAGCAGCTTCGCCATTCCCGGCTTGACCACGACCTGCAAACCCTTTGTCTATGTCGTCTCGGCCTCGAACCCGAGCGGGATCGCGGCGGCGAGCGTTACCGAAGCGCCGCTCAGCAATTGCTTTACGAACACCAAATCGTGCATCGTCGAAACGATCGAATCCGAAGCCCTGCCATGGGCGGGAAAAGTGACAACGGTGAGTGGCAGCACCTACCTCGTGATCCAAGGATTCAAAGTGAGCATCCTCTACGAAGGGAAAGAATGTGCCCTCGGGGGAGTCGTGGCCGTGATCACGGGATCGGCCGGCGGGCTGGTCAATAACGCGACCGAAAGCGTCACCTTCAACTCATCGAGCTTCACGGCAACGAAAACGGAACTGAAAGCGCTGGGATCGAAAATCGAATGGAGCGGCCTCTTCACGATGATCCCGACCGGGGCGCACATCGGCGAGTCGATATCGATCTCGTAAGGGAGATGCCCGAAGTCGGCTAGCGCATCGCCCGTTTCGGATTGGCCCAAATCAGGAAGGCGGCCCCGGCGATAGCGATTCCGATCGCGGTTGCCAGCGCGCGCTGGCCGGCGGCGTGCAGCGCCGGCTCTCCGATCGAGTCGGCGAGGAGGACCGCATAGGTGGTGATCGCAGCAGTGAAGAGCGCGTACTGGACGGTGAGCAGGCCGTAGGCGAAGCCGGTCGCGATGGTGAGGGCCACGGCTATCGCAATCCCATCGCCGACCAGCCACTCGGAGAGCGCCGTCGCGATCACGAGCCCCACTACCGTCCCAACCGCTCGCAGGATCAAGCGATGGAAGGTCTCGTCTTGCTGCGGACGCAGGACGAAGAGGATCGTCAGCGGGATCCAGAAGCCGTGCTCGCTCATGCCGAGCAGCCAGTAGGTGGCGACGCCGGCGCCAAGCGCGGCGCCGAAGCGCAGCGCGTGACGGAAGCTGAGCGAGTTCAGGCTCAGGTTGGAGTGCAGCGCGGCGACCGCGGCCTGGGTGCTCCAGCCGTTCTCGCCTCCCTCCTCCTCGCGGTCGCCTCCCACCCACACGCACAGCGACCAGGCGGCCTGGAGCAGCCCGCCCGCGGTGGCGAAAAGAAGCGCCGGGACCGTGTCGGCGAGGTCGAGCGGCAGCCCCTGTGTGATCAGCAGCGAGAGCGCCACGGACAGTCCGGCGATCGAGAACCGCAGGGAGACGGCAAAGCAGTAGCCGGCGAGGGCGCCGACCAGCGCCATCGTCAGAACCGCGAGAACCGGATCGGAGCCGCTGAGGACGCCAAGCGCGGCGGCGGCCCCGATCAGCGGCGCCGTCGCCGCCTGCCACGCCGCCCTGGTCCGGGCCGGCGCGTCGAGGCCCGGAAAGCCGGCCAGCAGGGCGCCGGTTCCGATCGCGCCCTTGGTCGGGCTGTCCAGGCCCAGCTCGAGGAGCAGCGCCAGGCCGACCGGGATCGCGACCAGGGCGCCGCGTCGCAGCGCCGGGCCGGGCTGGCTCGGGCCGATCGCAAAGAGCGGCGAGGCCTGCAGCTGGCGCGCCGCCCCGCTGGCGTTGAACAGTTCCATCGCGCTGAAGTCTCTCTGGCGCGCCGGAGGCGTCGCGGGCGCCCGGGGACGAATAGCCGCCCCGGGTACCCTTGTGGGCCGTGATCGTCGCCGCCCTGAGCACCGATCCCGCCGCCGGGGTGGGCATCTTCGCCGCCCTGGCCGCCGGCGTCGTTTCCTTCCTCTCCCCCTGCGTGCTGCCGCTGGTGCCTGGCTACCTCTCGGCCGTCAGCGGTGTCTCGGCGGCGGAGCTGGAGACGGCCGGCTGGCGGCGCATCCTCGGCCCCAGCCTGCTCTTCGTCGCCAGCTTCTCGGCGATCTTCATCGCCGAGGGATTGACCGCGACCGCCCTCGGCTCGGCCTTCAGCGATCACCAGGAGCTGCTGACCAAGGTCGCGGCCGCGCTGATCATCGCCATGGGCGTCCTCTTCGTCGCCTCGCTCTTTGTCACCCGCCTCAACCGCGAGTGGCACGTCGACGCCCTGCTCGAGCGCGCCGGGCGCGGCGGCCCGGTCATCGCCGGCGCCGCTTTCGCGATCGCCTGGACGCCCTGCATCGGCCCCACCCTCGGCGCGATCCTGACCGCCGCCTCGCTCTCCGGCTCCGCCGCCCATGGCGCCTTCCTACTCACCGTCTACTCGGCCGGGCTCGCGATCCCCTTCCTGCTCACCGCGATCGCCTTCTCCCGCATGACCACGGCGTTCACGGTCGTCAAGCGCCACTACCAGGCGATAGTCGCCACCGGCGGGGCGATCCTGATCGCGATGGGCGTCCTGATCTGGACCAACCAGCTGACCGAGCTAAACGCCGAAGCCCAGAGCTGGCTCAGCGGCCTCGGACTCGACTTCTGGAACTCGGTCTAGTTATTGACGACGGGCACGGCGGTCTCGACCTCTTGGCCGATCGCCTCGACCTCCTCGAGCCCCTCGCCGTCCATATCCCTGGAGCAGACGATCCGAAACCGCCCGGTGCCGATCTCCGCGTCAGGGACGACCGGCAGGCCGCGGATGTGATCCCAACCCAGCCGTTCGACCTCGAACGGGTTCATCCGCACCTCGGCCGCCGGGAACGGACAGCTCGAGTTGTGCTGGTCGATCGCCTTCGAGATCGCCTCCAGGTTCTTCGCCTCGGGGGAAGCCATGGCTGGAGTCTAGGAAACTGTCCCTGGCGCGGCTTACGATCAGTGGGTGGCCGATCGGCGCACCATCGCTCATCTCGACATGGACGCCTTTTACGCGAGCGTCGAGCTGCGGCGTAGACCGGAGCTGCGGGGCAAGCCGGTCGTGGTCTGTGGGTCGGGGCCGCGGGCGGTTGTGACCACGGCCAGCTACGAGGCGCGGAAGCTGGCTGGGATCCACTCGGCTATGCCGGCTGCGGTGGCTCGCCGACGGCTGCCGAATGCCGTCTACCTGCAGCCGGACTTCAACGCCTACCGCGAGGCCTCGGGGCAGGTGATGGCCGTGCTGCGGCGCAACGCGGAGACGGTCGAGGTCGTTGGGCTCGACGAGGCATACATCGACCTGACCGGGATCTTCTCGCCGAAGGCGACTATGCGACGGATCGCCGCGGAGATCAAGGATGAGACCGGACTGACCTGCTCGGTGGGGATCTCGGAGAGCCGCATGCTGGCGAAGATCACCAGTGAGTTGGGCAAGCCCGCCGGGCTCGTGGTCCTTTCGCGGGAGGAAGCGCTGGAGCGGTTCGCCGCCGACTCCCCCGGGCTGATCCCCGGAATCGGACCTAAGTCCGTAGCCAAGCTGGAGGCGATGGGGATTCGCACGTTGGCCGAGTTGCGCGCGCAGGATCCGCTGGCGCTGGAGCAGTCCTTCGGGCCGCGGCAGGGGCGCTGGCTGCACAGTCGCTCCTGCTTCGAAGACGAGACGCCGATCACCGTGGCCCGGGAGACCAAGTCGCAGTCGACCGAGATCACCTTCGACGTCGACGTCCGCGACCGCGCCGAGCTGGAGGGCCACCTTCATCAGCTCTCTGAGGAGCTTTGCCGTCGCCTGAGCAAGCGCGAGCTCGCCGGGCGCACGATCGGGATCAAGATCCGGCTCGACGACTGGACCAACGTCAGCCGCTCGCACACAGTAGATAGACCGACCAATGACCCGGCCGTGGTCGGTCCCGTCGCCCTCGACCTGCTGCGCGCCTACGACCCGCAGCGGCCGGTGCGGCTGCTCGGGGTGCGGCTCGCCGGCTTCGACAGCGGTGAGGCCCCCGAGGCGACCGACGCCCCGGAGGCCCAGATGCAGCTCGGCCTGACCGCCTGAGGCGCTACCTGCTGGAGAGCAGGACGCCGACACCGGGAAAGCCGAGTCGCTCCCGGGCCGCCGAGGTCAGGTCGAAGTCGCGTCCCGCGACGTAGGGCCCGCGATCGACCACGGGCACGGTGATCGTCTCGCCGCGATAGAGGAACTTCACCTTGGCGCCGCAGGGCAGGGTCTTACTCGCCACGCCAAGCGTCCCCGGCTGCAGGGTGCCGCCGCAGGCAAGTCCACCGCCGTAGAGGCCGGGCCCGTAGTAGGAAGCCGCTGCCTCGCGGTAGGAAGTGAGGCGGCGAGCGGCGCTTGCCGAGCCCTTCACCTGCCGGTCATGAAGGCCGTAGGCGCGGACGCTGTAGGCGCCGATCCGGTCGGGACTCCAGCGCAGCGCAAAGGTCCCGTTCGGCCGGGTTGCCGAGCCGACGACACCGCCATCGGGCCCACGGAAGACCAGCTTGACGCGGTGGGCGCCGCGGGGTCGCACCCGTCCTCTGAGGACGACCTTGCCACCGCCCAGGACGCTGTGCCGGGAGACGTGGAGGGAAACATGGGAGGCGACGCGGGCGTGCCGGTGCTTGGGCGTCGCCGTGGCTGGGCTTGCGCCAACGGTAAGCAGGGCAGCGATCGCCGCCGCGGGCATGAGGAATCGCATATGTGATCACTCGCTTTCTTCCTGCCTACGGGGTTAGCTGACGGGCTCGCGACTGCCGGCACGGTGCCGGGCAGCCGTTACGGACGGCTCGCCGTCCGATTCGCCCCTGTCGCGACCGAGAGATGGGTCGTGACCTTGGGTCCCCCGCTCCCTGCGCGCTCGCGCGGGGACTCGGCAGATTGGGCTCGTTCGTCTGAACGGGCCAAGGTAGGGACCGGATCGAGCCGACTCAGTGACGCCGATCACAGTGCAGCCCCGCGCCCAAGCGAGCAAACGGCTTCAGCAAGCGCTTTGCCGAGCATTCAAGGACTTCTTTGTGCGTGTGCGAAGATTTGACCCGTGAGCGCAGACCGGCTGACTGGCCTCGATTCCTCGTTTCTCCACATGGAGCGGGCCGGCGCCCACATGCACGTTGCCTCGGCCAGCATCTTCGAGGGGCCCGCGCCCAGCCACGCGGAATTCCGCGACCACATCGCCGCCCGCCTGCACCTGGTCCCGCGCTTTCGCCAGAAGCTGCGCTTCATCCCCTTCGGCCAGGGCCGGCCGGTCTGGGTCGACGATCCCTACCTCAACCTCGATTACCACGTGCGGCAGACCGCGCTGCCGGCACCGGGTTCCGAGGAGCAGCTGCGCAATCTCGCAGCGCGCATCTTCTCCCAGCAGCTCGACCGCAGCAAGCCGCTCTGGGAGCTCTGGCTGGTCGAGGGCCTCGACGGCGACCGCTTCGCGATCGTCGGCAAGAGCCACCACGCGCTGGTCGACGGCGTCTCCGGCGTCGACATCACCACCGTCCTCTTCGATCTCGAGAAGGAACCGGCGAACCCGCCGGCGCTGCCACCGAAGTGGGCGCCGCGGCCGGAACCGACCGATCTGAAGCTCCTCTCCGACGCACTGCAGGAACGCGCCACCAGTCCGCGCGAGTTCGTCCGCGGGGTCCGCGCGGCGCTGCGCGGACCGCGCCAGGTCCTGCGCGGAGTCGGCGCCACCAGCAAAGTGATCGGCGCCGGCGTGTCGGCGCCGGCGACGCCCTTCAACGTCGAAATCGGCCCGCACCGCCGCCTCGCCTTCGTCCGCACCGAGCTCGAACTGCTGAAGGCGGTCAAGAACGAGCACGGCGGCACCGTCAACGACGTCGTCCTCTCGGTCGTCACCGGCGCGATCGGCAACTACTTGCGGGCTCGCGGCCACGACACCGAGGACCTGGAGATGCGGGCCCTGGTGCCGGTCAGCGTGCGGGCCGAGGAGGAGCGCGGCGCGCTCGGCAACCGCATCTCGGCGATGATGGCGCCGCTGCCGGTCTGGTGCGAGGACCCGGTCGAGCGCCTGCATCTGATCACCGAGACGATGGGTGACCTGAAGGGCTCCGGCCAGGCGGTCGGCGCCGAGATCCTGACCAGGATCGTCGACTTCGCGCCGACCACGATCGCCTCCCAGGCCGCCCGCCTGCAGCCCGCGCAGCGCTTCTTCAATCTCGTCGTCACCAACGTCCCCGGGCCGCAGTTCCCGCTCTTCGTGCTCGGTCGGAAAATGGAGTCGATCTTCCCGCTGGTGCCCTTGGCGCGCCGCCAGGCCCTCTGCGTCGGAATCATGTCCTACAACGGGCAGGTGGATTTCGGCCTGGTCGGCGACTACGACGCGATGGCCGACCTCGACAGCTTCGGGCTCGACCTCGAGGGGGCGATCGCCGAACTCGCCGGCGACGGCGCCGCCAAGAGCGCCGCCTCTCAGCGCAAGAGCCGGGCCGAGACCCGGAACGGCGCCGTGTCGGTCAAGTAGGCCCAGTCGAGCCGCCGGGCGCTGAAGCCCGAGGCACTGGTGTCGGCATTGACCATGACCGCGGTCAGGCGGCTGAAGCGGTCCGGGCGCGCAATGCGCACGCTCATCCGCCCCCCCTGCTCCTTGTAGGTCAGTGAGCTGACCACATGGCCGTGGCGCTCGCTGCCGATCCGGCCGACCAAGGCGACGCCGGCCGCGTAGCCGCCTGGGGCCGTGACGTCCACAACCACGGCTTTGGCAGCGCTGGGACGGACGCGCAGCAGCTGGAAGGTCGTGTGGTTGAGGCGACGGTCGAGGACGCGGCCACCGAGCGGCAGGCTGCCCTGGCGGGCGACATCCGGGTAGGAGTCGCCTTCATTGAAGACCGTGTCGGTGCGCCACTCCGGCAGGTCGCGGGCGAAGCGAGCGAAATCGTGGCTGAAGTCAGAACCGCCGGCCGCTTCGATCGCCGAGTTGTAGGCGGAGACCGAGAAGCCGCCGGGCCGCGTGTGCACCGCGCGCGCCCAGGCGTGACGCAGAATCGAGCGGCCGTAGCGGCGCGCCAGCCACTTGCTCCAAACCGCTGAGCCGTACTCCTTGATCGAGTTCGCCGTCAGCGGCGTGTCGAAGCGCTTCACCCAGCGCCTCACATAGCGCAGGTAGTCGTCGATCCCGTTGTAGACCTGGTCCTCCATCCAGACCGCGGTCGACTCGGCAAACCAAGCGTCTTGGTAGGCGTCGTAGCCGAACTGGAGGATGTGGTTGTACTCGTGGGCGAGGGTGACCTCGAGGTCGTGTTCGGATGTCGTGCCCGGGAACTCGAGCGGGTCATAGTCGTTGTCGAGCACCAGGTAGCCGTGCAGGTGACGCGGCAGCCGGTGTGCTTTGCTCGCCTGCCCGCGGTCCGGCGCGGCGTAGCCGAAGAGGGCGCCACCGATCTCGTCCAGGTAGATATCGGTCTTGCAGTTGCCGCCGCCCTTGCGGCCGTCGCACTTGGGGTCGCGCCAGCCCAGCTTGCGGTTCTCGATCGCGTAGACGCGTTCGGCCACGGCCTCCACCCGGTCGATGTAGTCGGGGACTCCGTCGCCGTCGCCGTCGGTGGAGTCCGGCGCGTCGATGCCCTCCGCCACCCAGTGGACGCAGAAGTGCCGCCTGCAGGCGGGCGATTTCGGCGCCTCGGGCACTGTGTAGGCGTTGCGGTTGGGATCGGGGTGGTCGGTCGGTCGCGCCGCCGGCGCGCGGAAGACCCACTGATCACCGGCGTTGGCGGCCGCGGGAACGGCGGAGAGGACGGCGACAGCCGCCAACGATGCCCCAATGACCCCCCAGCGCGCCCGCACCGGCCGCAATCTACAGGCCTTCCGGGCGATCTCCCCGTGCTGACTTCGTCTTTTGTCTCGCCTAGCGAGACTAAGTGCGAAGTCAGCCTTGGACGGTGATACTTCAGCCCTGCCGATGAGGAAATCGACTTGCGCATAGCCCTGGCCCAGATCGACCCGACCGTCGGCGACATCGGCGGTAACGCCGCGAGGATCGCCGAGTGGATCGGGCGTGCTCGCGGCGAGGGCGCCGACCTGGTGATCTTCCCGGAGCTCTGCATCCCCGGATACCCGGCCGAGGATCTCTACCTGAAGCGCCATTTCGTCGAGGCCAACCGGCGCGCGGTCGAGGACCTGGCGCGCGGGGTCGAGGGGATCGTTGCCCTGGTTGGCTTTGCCGAGCCCGCCGTCGGGGACAGCGAGGGCCGCCACGCCCACAACTCGCTCGCGGTACTCGCCGACGGAGCGATCCGCGCGGTCTACCGGAAGAACCGCCTGCCCAACTACTCGGTCTTCGACGAGCAGCGCTACTTCATCCCCGGCAACGAGCCGGCGACCGTCGCCGTCGCCGGCCAGGAGGTCGGCTTGACCGTCTGCGAGGACGTCTGGGCGCCCGGCCCGCCGGCGTCGAGCGAGGCGGAGGCCGGCGCGGCCCTGATCGCGAACCCGTCGGGATCGCCGTATCACCGCGGCAAGGGGCGCGAGCGCGAAGCGATGCTGGCCGAACGCGCCCGCGCCTACGGCGCCGCCTTTGCCTTCTGCAACCTCGTCGGCGGCCAGGACGAGCTGGTCTTCGACGGGCACAGCTTCGTCGTCGACCGCGAGGGAAGGGTGATCGCCCGCGCGGCGCAGTTCGAGGAGGAGCTGCTGGTCTGCGAGGTCCCCTCCCCTACCCCGGGCCGGCTGCCCGAGCCGCTGCCCGATCTGGCCGAGGTCTACGCGGCGCTGGTCCTTGGCCTGCGCGACTACGTCGGCAAGAACGGCTTCCGCCACGTCGGCGTCGCCCTCTCGGGCGGCATCGACTCCGCCCTCGTCGCCCTGCTCGCCGTCGACGCGCTCGGCCCCGAGCACGTCAGCTGCGTGGTCATGCCCTCTCCTCATTCGAGCCCTGAAACACAGCAGGACGCGCGGAATATCGCCGCAAACCTGGGCGTGGAGCTGATCGAGATCCCGATCGCCCCGGCGATGGCGGAGTACGAGAGCGCCCTCGCGCCGGCTCTGAACGGCGGCGGCGGGAAGGCAGCAGCCGACGACTCGCTGCCGCGCGACCCGACCAGGCCCTCGGAGCCCGATCTCGCGGCCGAGAACATCCAGGCGCGGATCAGGGGCAACATGATGATGGCGCTCTCCAACAAGCACGGCTGGCTGGTCCTGACCACCGGCAACAAGAGCGAGATGTCGGTCGGCTACGCGACCCTCTACGGCGATATGGCAGGGGGGTTCGCGGCGATCAAGGATGTGCCCAAGACTCTTGTCTACGCGCTGACCAGGCACCGCAACGAAAGCGCCGGGCGCGAGCTGATCCCGGCCTCGGTGTTGGAGCGGGCGCCGTCGGCGGAGCTGCGCCCCGATCAGCTCGACAGCGACTCGCTGCCTCCCTATGACCTGCTCGACCAGATCCTCGAGGCCTATGTCGAGCGCGACCAGGGCCGCGAGGAGATGATCGCGGCCGGGCTGCCGGCCGGCGTTGTCGACGAGGTGGTGCGGATGGTCGACCGCTCCGAGTACAAGCGCCGCCAGGCCGCGCCGGGGATCCGGATCACGCCGAAGGCGTTCGGCCGCGACCGGCGACTGCCGATCACCAACCGCTTCGGCGGCTAGGCGGAATTCGGGATCGGTCTGACTGCAATCGTCATCTGCGCGAGGGCGCAGAGGCGGTCCTCGGCATCGCGGACCTCGGCGTCCCATACCCAGGTCGTGCGGCCGCGGTGGCGAGCCGTGGCGTGCACCTCAGCGTGGCCCTCGGTAACGGGGCGGATGAAGCTGACGCTGATCGACTGACCCATCGCCATCATCCCCTCGCCCATCACGGCCAGAGCGGTGGCGCGGGAGCAGACGCTCTCGACGAGGCTGGACATCACGCCGCCGTGCAGGAGGCCGACCGGTTGGCGCAGCTCATCGCGCATCGTCACCCGCACCCGAGCGTGCGCGGGATCGTCGTCGAGCCACTCGGTTCCGAGCAGGGCGTCGAAGTGAGAGCGCAGGCCGCGGGGGTCGTCCGCCATCGGAGCAGACCCTATCTGGGAGGGCGTGTCTGACTTAAACCCCCCCTATGGGTGCTTAACCTCAGACACGCCCGTTCCGCGGGTGGCTGGCATAGGCTTCCGGCCGTGGCGCTGACCGATGACCAGAAGGCGATGCTGAGGCTCCTCGCCCAGCGTGGTGAAGAGGGCTACGAGGACATCGCCGCCCTGATGGGCATCACGGTCGACGAAGTCCGCCAGCGGGTGAACGAGGCGCTGGTTGCGGCGGCCGAGGCCGAGGACCCTGCGACGGAGAAGCCAGTGTCGCCCGCCGTGGCGACGCCGGCTCCGCCTCCGCCGGCGCCCAGACCGAAGCAGCCCCCGGCGCCGCAAGCGCCTGTATCGCCCGCCGCAGAGCCGGCCGCGCCCAGCGCCACGGCCGCGAAAACCCGAAAGCGACCGCCAAGGCTCGCCGGGATCAAACTGCCCAAGGACCGCGGCGCCCTGATCGGGCTTGGGGCGGGCGTGCTCGTCGTCCTGATCTTCGCCATCGTCCTCATCGTCAGCGGTGGAGACGACGGCTCGAGCTCATCCGACAACGCCCCCACCGAAGGCGGCACAACACCCGCCGCGTCGGGTAATCCGAACCTCACGCAGGCCGTGCTCTCCCCTGTCGACGCCAGCGACGCCAGCGGTACCGCCCTCTTCGGCCGTTTCAAAAAAAACGTCCTCCTGCAGGTCACCGCCGAAGGCCTCGAGCCCTCAGAACAGGGCCAGTCCTACGCGGTCTGGCTCTCCCACTCCGGCAACGCGATGGTCCCGGTCGGCACCGCCAAGGTCCCCGACTCCGGCGATCTCGCCGCCCGCTTCCAGATCCCGGCGGCGGTGCTCGTCCTGATCGCCCGCAATGCCTTCGACGAAATCGACCTCACCCGCACCACCGACGCCACGCTCAACGCGGCGATCGCCAAAGCGCGGCAAAGCAAGTCCGAATCGGCCTACACCGGCACCGATGTCCTGCGCGGCAAGATCACCGGGCCGTTCGTGGGCGCCGCCGCCAAAACCAAAGGCGAATAGCCGCTCAGTCCAGGAGCTTGCCGGGATTCATGATTCCGGTGGGGTCCACCTGGTCCTTGACCGCGCGCAGGACGTCGAGTCCGGCCCTCCCCACCTCCGCCTCCATATAGGGAGCGTGGTCGCGGCCGACGGCGTGGTGATGGGTAATCGTGCCGCCGTTGGCAACGATCGCCTCCGAGGCGGCCCGCTTCACCTGCCGCCACTGCTCGACCTCCCCGCCGCGGCGGGCGCGGGCGATGAAGGTGAAGTAGAGCGAGGCGCCGTCGGGGTAGGCGTGCGAGAGGTGGCAGAAGGCGAGGCCCGGAGTGCCCTGGTCGGCGAGCGAACCGCGGATCGCGGCGCCGACGGCGGCGTGCAGCCCGCTTAGCCCGGACCAGGTCTGCGAGGTCTCGAGCGTCTCCACCATCGCCCCCATCTCCATCAGCGTGTCGCGAAGGTATGGGCCCTGGTAGCGCCCGTGCTCCCAGGAGCGGCCGGCGGACTGGCCGAGGTAGACGGCGCCGCCCCTGTGCAAGGCGCGCACGGCCAGGGCGCGGCGACGGGCGACCGACTCCTCCCCGCCCTCGAAGCCGACGATAACCAGGGAACCCCCACGGCGGCGACGCAGCCCGAGATAGCCGGCGAAGAGGCTGGCGCTTACCCCACGCGGCCCGGAAAGCGCCAGCGAGACCTCCGTCTCCTCCTCGTCGGAGACCCGGATCACGTCGGGCAGGCCCGATCCCTGGGCGAGGCCGCGGACGATCTCCGCCCCCGCCTCGAAGCTCTCGGCGATCCACGCCTCGTAACGCCTCTGCCGCGGCGCCGGCCGAATCCGGACGGTCACATCGGGGATCACGCCAAAGACCCCCTCGGAGCCGACTACGACCTCGCGCAGGGACGGTCCGGCCGCGGTGTGGGGCGTCTCCAGTGTGGACAGGTCTGCCGCCGGGGAGACCAGGCGGATCGAGCTGACCAGCGAATCGAAGCGGCCGTAGCCGCTCGACGCCTGACCGGCGGAGCGCGTCGCGGCGAAGCCGCCGATCGTCGCGTACTCGAAGGACTGCGGGTAGTGGCCGAGGACAAGACCGTGCTTGGCCAGTGCCGTTTCCGCCTCGGGGCCGCGCAGGCCGGCGCCGAGCCGCGCGGTAAGCGAGCGAGCGTCGACCTCCACCCCCTGCAGGCGGGCGAGGTCGAGGCTGATCAGGTGTCCGTGGGAGCCGCGCAGCGGCTCGACCCCGCCGACCACGCTGGTGCCGCCGCCGAAGGGAACCACTGCAACGCCTTCGGCCGCGCATAGGGCCAGAACGCGTTTCACCTGATCGACATCGGCCGGCAGCAGGACGGCGTCGGGCGCTTGCTCGAGCCTGCCCGAGCGCAGGCGGGCGAGGTCGAGGTAGCCGCAGCCAGTCGCATGGCGAATCCGATCCTCCGCCCCGGTGAAGACGTTCTCCTCGCCGACCGCGTCGATCAATTTCTGCGGCAGCGGCTCGGCGTCGGGAATCTCGAACCCGTCCAGCTCGACAGCGCGCGGCGTAGACCGGAGCTCCCCAACCCGTTCCCGCAGTGTGTCCAAGGCGGCGCCGTCGAGCTCCGGCGTCACCGCCGGATCTCCCCAGCCCCACCACTTCGAGTCGCGCCGCGGCCCGCTCACGTCAGCGCCCGTTCGAGCCCGTCCAGCGCTTCGTCGAGCAGCGCCCCCTGCCCACGCC
>Ga0157374_10003053_pt1 | contig 14038 bp, 7 predicted proteins | sample M25metaG_FD_115308 | JGI IMG/M metagenome (GOLD analysis project Ga0157374, IMG submission 115308) | Miscanthus rhizosphere microbial communities from Kellogg Biological Station, Michigan, USA - M2-5 metaG | ecosystem: Host-associated > Plants > Roots > Rhizosphere > Soil | place: USA: Michigan...
AGGGCAAATAAAAGGCGAACACGCTAGAATGCCTCATGGGCTTCCCCGATGAGCTCTCCTGGGCTCACCCCATCACTCAGGAATGGTTTGTTTCCCGGTTCGGTACGCCCACCGAACCCCAGGTTCTCGGCTGGCCAATCATCCTCGCCGGTAAGCCGACCCTGATCTCGGCGCCAACAGGTTCAGGTAAGACTCTGGCTGCCTTTCTGGTTTGTATTGACCGGCTCTTTCGTCAGTCGCTTGAAGGTTCACTTCGACCGAGCACCCAAGTCGTTTACGTCTCACCACTCAAAGCGCTTTCGAACGACATTCAGAAGAACCTCGAGGAACCATTAAGAGAGATACAGCAACTTGCGCTTGAACGCGGCTTGCTGTCGATGGGGATTCGGACCGCGGTTCGAACGGGCGACACGTTGCAGAAGGAACGTGCCGCGATGCTGCGCAATCCACCTCACATCCTGGTGACAACGCCCGAGTCGCTCTACATTCTCCTCACGGCTAAACGGAGTCGCGAGCATCTGCGATGTGTTGAGACCGTAATCGTCGATGAAATCCACGCAGTGGCGGACGACAAGCGCGGCGCCCATCTTGCTCTATCCCTCGAACGTCTCGACGCTCTCGTCTGTGGTGAAAATCGGCTCTCTCCGGGTGCATTCATTACGGGGTTGATGAACCCGCCACAACGGATTGGACTTTCAGCAACCCAGAATCCGATCGAGCTGGTGGCAGAGTTCCTTACGGGTAATGCTTCGCAGCGACTCCCGGCAACCATCGTTCAGGTAGGGCAGAGGAGAAAGATTGACGTCGCGATAGAGGTGCCGAGCGATGAATTGACCTCCGTAACCTCTCAGGGAATGTGGGAGGAGATATTTGACAAACTTGCGGCCTGTACCGAGGCGCATCGATCGACTCTTGTTTTCGTAAATACACGAAAGCTTGTCGAGCGAGTGTCGTTTGCTCTGGCAGAACGTCTCGGTATTGAAAATGTGGGTGCGCATCATGGCTCCCTTTCACGGATGCTCCGTCTCGATGCGGAGAGGCGCTTGAAACGCGGTGAAATCAAGATCCTGGTCGCGACGGCATCGCTTGAACTCGGCATTGATATCGGGAATGTCGATCTCGTATGCCAGATTTCCAGCACCCGATCCATCGCTGTCGCACTCCAAAGGATCGGCCGGGCTGGCCACTGGCGGGGAGCCATTCCCAAAGGCCGCTTGTTTGCCACCACCCGCGATGATCTGCTGGAACAGGCAGCCATGGTTCGCGAATTGCGCAATGGCCAACTGGACAGACTTGAGATTCCTCCGCAGCCCATCGATGTTCTCATGCAGCAAATCGTGGCTGCATGCGGAGCCGAGCCCTGGCCAAAGGAGCTATTGTTCGAGGTTTTGCGGCGGGCTTACCCATATCGAAATCTCGCCTGGGAACAGTACCAAGAAATCATCGCGATTCTAGCGAACGGAATCGAATCCGGCCGCGGACGGTACGGAGCCTACTTGCTCCACGATGGAATACACGGCGAATTGCATCCCCGTCGCGGTGCACGCATGGTTGCCATCTCGAACGGGGGAGCAATTCCGGATACGGCACTCTTCAACGTGATTCTCCAGCCTGAGAACATCCAGATCGCAACTCTTGATGAACATTTCGCAGTCGATTCCAGTCCGGGAGATGTGATTCTGCTTGGCAACAATAGCTGGCGGGTGCAGAGGATCGAGGCCGCGGGGCAGGTCCATGTGGAGGATGCGCACGGAGCGCCACCGAGTGTGCCGTTCTGGACCGGAGAGGCGCCACAGCGCACCGATATGTTGTCCGATGGCGTCAGCGAATTACGGAATCAGATATCTCATCGAACCGAGAACGTTTCGCCGGAATACATTTCACCAGCGCAGTCCGATGTCGCAGCAGCCTCGGCGTGGCTGATGGAAGAGTGTGGGGTGTGTCAGTGGGGAGCGCATCAGCTGATCTCGTACGTGGTCACTGGGCGCGCTGTTCTGGGGGCTGTGCCTTCGAAAATCACCATCATCGCAGAAAGGTTTTTCGATGAAGGCGGGGGAATGCAGTTAATTCTTCATGCGCCCTTCGGAGGCCGGATCAACAAGGCCTGGGGGCTTGCTCTGCGGAAGCGGTTCTGCCGCGGATTCAACTTCGAACTGCAGGCGGCAGCGACCGACAACGGGATCAACATATCCCTTGCCGAACAACATAGCTTTCCACTCTCCGATGTTTTTCAGTTTCTTACTGAAGTGACCACCCGGTCCCTGCTGGAACAAGCCTCCCTGGCCGCACCGGTGTTTAAGACACGATGGCGCTGGGCGGCTGGGCGCAGCCTGCAGCTGCTGCGGAATTCGATGGGCAGGCGCATTCCCCCTCAGGTGCAGCGTACCCGTTCGGAAGATCTGCTGGCCAGTGTCTTCCCGCAAGCTGCCGCTTGTTTCGAGAACATTGAGGGCGACATCCATATACCCGACCATCCGCTGGTCAGGGAAGTCATGCAGGACGTATTGCAGGAGGCCATGGATCTCGATGGCCTTCTCGGAGTATTGCGGGGAATTCAGGATGGAACCATCCGATGCCTTGCCGTCGACACACCGGTACCGTCGCAATTCGCACACGAACTGATCAATGCGAATCCTTATGCATTTCTTGACGAAGCTGGGCTCGAAGAACGCAGAACACGCGCTGTGTCGATGAATCGGGATATCCCTTCGAGCGTTCTCGAGCGGCCCGGCAAACTCGATCCTGCTGCGATAGCGTCGGTCCGCTCGGGGTGCTGGCCTGATATTCGCGACCACCACGAACTTCACGATCTACTGATGAGTGTTGTCCTATTGCCGCTTTCAATGATCAATGAGCAGCGCTCGGTGCATTGGCCTGATCTGTTCGAACGCCTTGAATGCGGCGGCCGCGCTCAGAGGGTGCAGCACGGCGAGATGGAATGCTGGATCGCGACCGAGCACCGCCCACTCCTTGATGCTCTTGGGTACAACGTGAATGCATCTGCTGATTTCCAGGAGCAGGCCCTCCGCAGATGTATTCAGGGTTGGATTCAGATACTAGGACCCGTGAGCGCGAGCGGGTTCGCGCAATCCTTCTCGCTCGATGCAAGAGCTGTGCTTCAGATGTTTCTCACGCTCGAGACCCAGGGCCTGTTGATGCGTGGCAGTTTTGAATCGCCGCCTTCTACCGAGGAACTCCATACAGAGTGGTGTGAACGTCGAATTCTTCAGCGCATTCACAAGCTGACCATTGGAACACGCAGACGGCAAATCGAACCTGTTTCGTCGGTGGCCTTTATGCGATGGCTGCTGAACTGGCAACATGTTGCGCCACAATCCCAGCTTACCGGAGAAGAAGGATTACTCGAGGCAATTGCGAAGCTCGAAGGATTCGAAGCTCCGGCTGTCGAATGGGAAAAGTCGATTCTGCCGGCTCGCGTCGCGAACTATGATCCTCGATGGCTCGATCACCTTTGTCTCTCCGGTGCAATCGGTTGGGGACGTGTCTCTCCACATCCAGCTTTTCACGGCGGAAATGGAACGAGCCCACAACGTGTCACTCCGACAAACGCCGCTCCAATCACTTTTTATCTGCGTGACTCAGCGGCGTGGATGGACTATGCACTCCGCCAGCAAGCAGTTGACGAGGCGAAGTTGATCCAGGCTCTTACATCGAACGCGTTGAGGATTTGGGAAGTTCAGAAGAAGCGGGGGGCATGCTTCGCCGAGGAGATTGAGCGCAGTCTTGGGTTGAGCTCGATCGAGGTCCGACACGCGTTGTGGGAGTTGGCTGCGGCTGGGCTTGCGTCCGCCGACGGCTTCGATCAGCTTCGATCGATGATCGATCCGGACCGCCGTCGCGCGACAAATTCTTCTTATCGCAAGGTTCGAAGCGCGGCGGGAAGATGGTAGTTGTTCCGGAGTGACGCTCCAGCGCCGGAGGACGCGGTCGAGCAGGCTCGTTTCAACGATATCGCGGTCGAGTCAGCTGCGCACATGCTGCTAAACCGCTACGGAGTTGTGTTCCGAGACTTGCTTGCGCTCGAGTCGAATACCCCTCGCTGGGGAATTCTCTTGCGCATGCTCCGCCGTCTTGAGGATCGAGGGGAGGTCCGCGGAGGCCGATTTGTAAGCGGCTTTGGTGGAGAGCAGTTTGCTCTTCCTGAAGTCCTCGATAGTTTGCGTGCGACCAGGAACCATGAACTCAGGGGCGAAATCATCATTGCGGGGGCGGATCCGATAAATCTGATCGGAATCCTGATTCCAGGTGAACGAACTCCCGCAGTAGCTGGACGAAGCTTCACCTTGTCGAACGAAACCTTCGCAGGTTCAGGTTCTCTGGAGTCAACACGCGTCCAAAGATGGAGCCCTCCCGCCAGGCCTCAGCAACGTCTCTCACCCAAAAAGGAAGTCGAAGGGACAAACCTGTTCGGGGTCCCTTTGAACGCCTGAGGTGAAGAGGTGTAACAAACTAAGGCAACCGCATTGATCCACCATTCGAAATCCAGATACCTGGGAACAATCTAAAGGTCGAGGCTTCTCCGAAGCATTAGAATTGATGCGTCAAAAGGGAGTGGTCAATTCTTGAATTGCTCGCTGCCCGAAAAGGAGATCCCTTGCGCCTTGGACGGAGTCTGATTGTTTTCTGCGGGCTGCTTGCAGCTCTTTCACTCACCCAGCTTACGCGGGCCTGTGCTCAGGCGTCGCCGGATATGCCTCCTGCCCCTAAGCCCAAACAGGTTCATATGAAGCATGTGCTCGTGATCGGGCAGACTAAGGGCTTCGAGCATGACTCGATTTCCGACGCCATGGCCGCTGTATACAACATGGGGAAGGAGAGCGGGCTGTGGGACACGGTGATGCGCACTGACACCGAACTGCTGACCAAGAAGGACCTGGGACGCAATACGAAGAACCTCAGCTACTTCGATGTTGTTGTATTTGCCAGCACCACGGGCGAGCTTGATCTCGATGCATCCCAGAAGCAGGATTTTCTCTCCTTTGTGCACGATGATGGCAAAGGCTTCGTCGGCATTCATGCGGCGCTCGACACGAATTATCAGTGGCCTGAGTACGGCGAGATGATCGGCGGATGGTTCGATCAGCATCCGTGGATGACGTTCAATGCGCCGATCCTCAATGAAGATCCCGACTTTCCAGCGGTCCGGCATTTACCGAAATCGTTTGTGAAGTACGACGAGATCTATCAACCGAAGGATTGGTCGCGCGACAAGGTGAATGTGCTTCTCAGCCTCGACCCGAATAAGCTGAGCTACGCCAATAATCCCCGCGTTCATCGCACCGATCACGACTTTGCGGTTGCATGGAGCAAGATGTACGGCAAGGGTCGCGTCTTCTACTCGACCCTGGGGCATACCGAGGAGTCGTATAACGATCCCGATGTTCGCAAGATGTATTTCGAAGCAATCAAATGGGCATTATGGATGACCAATGGCAATACGGCGAGCCATCCGAAGCCTGCGGCAAACCAATAGCCGGCGCAAAGCATTTTTAAGTTCACTCGAACGCGAAGTGGGAGCTTCTTATCCTTCGGGACGCGTTTACATCACTGGCTTCGCCCGAAGAAGATAATTGAAGCCCCACTTCGCACGGCGGCCATGTATGTGTGTGGCTAGAAATACGTGAGTGCACAGCGCTGTGAAGAATGCCGTAGAGTTGTTAGTCGCCGCGGAGCAATAGCAGGCGCGCACGGTCGAGTTCAATCTTCCAGGGTTGCGGCTTAGAGCTGAGGACCCGCCATACATCCTTTGGCACGTCGGCTTGCAGGTGTGAGGCCTCTCCTGGATTCGGCGGAGCATGCAATCGGAGATAGAGGGTCATCTCGTGAGGTGCTTCGTTCGTGCTTATCAACCAGCAAGAGAAGACATTCTCTCCTCTTTCGTTGTCGACGAAACGGATCTGATGTGAGCGGTAGCCGATATGGGTCAGCGAGTCATCGACCCTGCGGGAAGTCGCGAGTTCACATTTCCAGGCAGGAACAGAGATGCGATCTGAGCCGAGTGCGATGACCGGGACGATGTTCTTGCAGCCAGTCAGTTGCGCCGCTGCCACCGTTTCCGGATCCTCAAACAGTTGATGCTTCGGTCCACTTGCTATGACGCTGCCGCGATCGAGCACGAGCAGGTCCGTACAGAACCGAAATGCCTCCTCCATGTCGTGTGTGACGAAGATGACGGGTCCACGGAAGTCGGCGAGGGCATGCCGAAGCTGCTCCTCCGTTTGCCTCCGAAGATGCGGATCGAGTGCCGCAAATGGCTCATCGAGGAGAAGAGCTTCGGGATTGGTCGCCATGCAACGTGCGATGGCCACGCGCTGGCGCTGTCCACCGGAAATTTCTCTTGGATACCGATTTGCCAATTCGCTGATTCGCATTGATGCGAGCTGTTTTTCGATGCGCGCTCGTCGTTCCTGCTCCGGAAGCTGGCGAAGACCGAAGCCGACGTTATCCGCGACCGTCAGATGTGGGAACAATGCGTAATCCTGGAATACGAAGCCGATTCTCCTCTGCGCCGAAGGCAGGTTCTGATTATTTTCTTTGTCGAACAGAACGCGCTCATTGAGAACAATGCGTCCGCGATCGGGTGTGGTGAGGCCCGCAATCATTCGGAGTGTCATTGATTTCCCCGCGCCCGACGGGCCCAGAAGACCGATCGCACCCTGGAATGTCTTCAGCGCAACTTTCAAGGTGAAGTTTTCAAGTCGCCGCTCGGCGCTGACCTCGATTCCGAATGTTCCCAAAGAATTGCCGGCCGGCTGCGACGGAGGTATAACGACGTTCTGCGCGGCGCTCGATCCAACCGAGTCGACTTGGTGCGCCGGCCTCATCTTCCGCTCGTAATGCAGCAGTCGAATGATCGCCAATGATAAGGCAACGATCAGTGCAACCCAGATCATTGCGCCACCCATGTCCCCGCCCTCCGCGGCCGAGAAAATCGCAATGGGCATCGTCTGCGTGCGTCCCGGGATATTACCTGCCAGCATCAGTGTTGCGCCAAATTCGCCCATCGCACGCGCGAAAGCCAGCACTGTCCCGGCAAGAACGCCCGGTCCGGCAAGAGGAAGCTGCACCCGGCGAAAGACGACCCATTCGGAGGCGCCGAGTGTCCTCGCGGCTTGCAACAGAGTTGGGTTGACCTGCTCAAGCGCTCCGAGCGACGTCCGATACATCAATGGAAATGCAACAACAGTTGCGGCGATGACGGTTGCGGGCCACGAGAAAACAATGGTGATGCCGATCTTCTCGAGGATCTGCCCTGTGAAACTTCTGCGACCGAATATCAGGAGGAGAAAGAATCCGACTACCGTTGGAGGCAATACCAGAGGCAAAGTCAGCACGCCATCGATCCACGCTTTCAGGGGTCCCCGCAACTCATACATCGCCCGCGCAGCGAACAATCCCAGAAAAAAAGTGGCGATTGTCGCCGTGCATGTAGTCGCAATGGAGATGATCAGCGGAGATGGGTCGAACGCGAGCGGCACGGTTATGCCATTTTAAATCCGTGCCGTTCAAAGATGGCCCGCGCAGTCGGCGACCTCAGAAACGTGATAAAGTCGCCTGCCACCGCTTCACTCTGTGATCTCTTGATCTCGGCGGCGGGGGAGACAATCGGCTCGTGCGAATTTTCAGGCGCAACCGCCGCGACCTGGACCCGATGCGAAATCTGAGCGTCGGTCGCGTAGACGATGCCTGCATCCGCATTGCCGGTTTCGACGTAAGTGAGCACCTGGCGAACGTCCTTGCCCAGCACGAGCTTTGATTTCAGCTTGTCGTATAGATGGAGAGCTTCCAGCGTCTGCCTGCCGTACCGACCGGCAGGTACGCTTACCGGGTCACCGAGTGCAATCAGCCGAACCTGTCGTTCGGTCAGGCTTCCAAATTCCTTCAAGCTGGAGCCGAGCGGTGCGATAAGGACCAGTGAGTTTCGTACCAGGTTCATGCGTGAACCTGTCAGAAGCAGGCCTTCTGACTCGAGTTGATCCATAGGCTTGGCACCCGCGGAGATGAAGGCATCGACCGGCGCGCCCTGCTCGATTTCGCGCGCGAGCGTTCCTGAAGCTCCGAAGTTGTTGCGAAATTCAATCGAGTGGTCACGCTGGTAGGCCGCCTCAATCTCCATCATCGAGTCTTGAAGGCTGGCTGCTACTGAGAGCGTCAGCGTGGAGCGATGCGCGGAGTGGCAGGCGATAAACAATAGAGCGAAACATTGAAGGGCGACTGCGAAATACAGATTGAGAAACTTGAATCGCATCCGTTCTGACGCTCCCTTCGCCGCGTTGAACCTCTCGCTCCATAAGAAAGCGCCCTTCAGGAAAAGACAAGGGCGTGACGGAACGGGCCCGGGGCTAAATCTGAAGGTCGCTTTCTCGGGTGATTGCCCGGCGCTACTTTTCGTTACAACCTGGACGCGCGGTCGAATACCGTGCGGCTCACTAGGTACGTGCTTCCGCGCCGAAGGATGTTCCGGTTGGGGCACGTCTTCAGAGGCAACACAAGGAAAAAGCCTCTGGGCGGGTAACCCTAACGTAACTAACTTCACCCAGAAGTAGCGGTTACCGCCGCGTTCGGCTGTGCTAGCCTACCTTCACTTTCTGAGCTTTCTAGACCTGTTTTGCGCCCATTTTTGGCCGATAGAGTCAAAGGCGGGCGATTGATTTTCGGGGAGTTACGGATGCGGAGCCATGCAGCGCGCGCGGCACGATTGGGGAGCTATCGCTCACCTCGCGTCGCCCCTTGGGTCCCCGGAGTACTGGCGCTTGCCAAGTTCGTGCTCGCTGCAGGTTCAGCTGTGGCGGCTTGTCAAACTCTGCATCAGTCGGAGCTGACAAATGTCAGCGCTATCCGGCATTTGAAACAACTCACTCCCGCCAGCATTCCCGTTCATATCAGAGGAGTTGCCACCTACTACGACACAGTGGCTCCGAATCTTTTTGTGCAGGATGCAACTGGCGGCATCTGGGTAGACCTTCGTGGTCTGAAGGAGGCGTCTCCTTCCCCTGGAGACGTTCTCGACCTGCGTGGCGTCGCAAGCTCAGGATTCAGTCCTTTTGTAGCTAAACCGCATTGGACAGTGGTCGGAAAATCGGCCCTCCCGAAACCAGTGCGCCTGACCTACGATGATGCGGCAACTGGCACGTGGGACAGCCAGTGGGTGCAGCTCGACGGCGTTGTCCGTTCCTTCGTTCAGCAGGCTGAAGGCAGTGTCCTCGTCATTGACGTCGCCACCCCGATTGGCGCCTTCAAAGTGCGGGTCCCTGACTACCACGCTACATTTCCTATGGAACTAGTGGATGCGAAAGTGCGGTTCAATGGTGTGTGCGGAGCTTCATTCAACTCCCGCAACCAGTTCGTCTCGTTTCACCTCATGATGCCGTCGCTCAAGAACCTGGAAGTACTTGAGCCGGCGCCCAAGGATCTGTTCGCAGTTCCAACGACAGCGATCGCCGACATTCGCAGGTTCTCGGCTGATCTGAACGATGCACGCGAAGTGAAGGTACTCGGCATCGCCACAGCGGTCTTCCCAACGCAGGGTGTTTACCTCACCGACGACTCGGGCGGCCTCTACGCCGAAAGCCAAGACGGCACACCGATCGTCGAAGGGGATCAGGTAGAGGTCATCGGATTTCCCACATCCGGCAGATTCAGCCCGGTGCTTAAGTCCGCGCGCATTCGTGCGACGCGAAGGCACTTCGTTCCCACGACGTCTCTGATCAACGGCAAAACTGCGTTGAAGGGGGCATACGACGCACAACTTGTCAAGATCGAAGGGACGCTCAAATACTTCCGTGAGCATCTGAACCGACGCGAGTTCGTTGTCGAATCGCGCGATCATGTGACCTTCGAGGCGACATTTGCACGGCAGCCCGCTCAGGCAATCAATATTCAACCAGGAAGCCGAGTCAGGTTGACCGGTATCTGCTCGGTGAGGGCGGATGAGAATGGGAATCCACTCGATTTTGAGGTTGTCCTTCGCACGCCTGGCGATATTCAACTCCTTGCCGCACCTCCCTGGTTGACCACGCAAAGAGCTGCTTATCTCGTTTCTGCATTGATTTTCGCGATCATCACCGGTACCGCCTGGGTCTTCATCCTGCGGCGACGCGTTCGCCGGCAAACTGAGGTCATCACCCGGAAACTGAAAAATGAGATGTCCCTCGAAGAGAAATATCGGAACATCTTCGAACGCAATCTCACAGGCATTTATGTTGCATCGGCGGACGGGGCGGTCCTCGACTGCAACGATGCATGCGCCCAAATTCTGGGTTTCCAAAATCGGCAACAGCTCTTCGATAATCGCGAGCGCGCAGAAGAAATCATCCGCCGACTGCACGCGAACTCTTCTAAGACCGCCTTCACCGTGGCCACAGAGGAGAAGTTCGAAAGACAGGATGGAACTGTGGGCTGGGCTCTATGCAGCATCCGGCAGACGGGCCGGGACGAAGACGGCGGGCAGGTGTTCGAGGGATCGCTTGTAAACATCACCGAGCGGATACGCGCAGCGGAACAGATCCATACTCTTGCCTATTACGATTCGCTCACGGGACTGCCGAACCGGACGCTCGCGAAAGATAGGCTTGCGCAGACTCTGACCGCAGCCAGGCGCAATCGCGAAAGGGTGGCTCTGCTGTATCTGGACATCGACAGCTTCAAAATCGTCAACGATTGTCTCGGCCATTCGGTGGGCGACGAACTGCTCCAGCAAATTGCCCAGCGGCTTCGGTTGAGTCCACGTGAAGAAGATACAGTTGCCCGGCTAGGTGGAGATGAGTTTCTGATCGCGCTGGGACCCATTGATACATATTCCGATGTGGCGCTTGTCGCTGAACGTGTGGCGCGGGACCTAAACCCTCCGTTCCATCTACACGGCCACTCACTCACCGTGACCTCCAGTATCGGAATCAGCATCTTCCCTGACCACGGTGAAAATGCTGAGACGCTGATCAAGAACGCCGACGCAGCGATGTATGCGTCCAAAAACCGCGGAAGAAATACCTTCAGCTTCTTCTCGGAAGAGATGACGACGCAGGCTATCGAACGCCTGCAACTCGGCAATAGCATGCGACCGGCGCTCGAGCGCAACGAGTTCTTCCTCGTGTTTCAGCCCGAGTTCGACCTTCGCACCGGCAATGTTTCCTGTTGGGAGGCCCTGATCCGTTGGAAGCACCCGGACCTCGGTCTGATCTCACCGGATAAGTTCATACACGTCGCCGAATTGAATGGCATGATCGTACCCATTGGCGAATGGGTCCTGAGAACCGCGTGTTTGCATGCGCGTTCCTGGCATGACCGTGGCAACCACATTCCGGTGGCCGTGAATGTATCGGCTGTCCAGTTCCGGCAGGCAGGTTTCTGCGATCTGGTCAAGGACGTGCTCGATCAGTCTGGACTGGACCCTGAATTTCTGGAGCTCGAAATCACTGAAAGCCTGCTGCTTGCCACAGAGGACATGCGGTCTGAGGTGCTTGGACGGCTGAAGACTCTCGGCGTGAAGCTGGCAATCGATGACTTCGGCACGGGCTTCTCCAGCCTGAGCTATCTCAAACAGCTGCCGGTGAGCAAGCTCAAGATCGACCGCAGCTTCATCAGCGACCTCCAGCACAATCCCAACGATGAAGCGATCACCGCCGCCATCATTCAGATGGCGAAGTGTCTTCACCTGAAAGTCACTGCCGAGGGTGTGGAGAACGAGAATCAGTTGCGCATGCTTCGCGCGCACGGTTGCGACGACGTGCAGGGGTTCCTCTTCAGCAAGCCACTCCGCCCCGACCAAATGGACTTCTCGAACCGCAGGTCATCCGCGCTCTTTGAGATTCTCTCCACAGGCGCCGCAGATTAGACTCTCTCCTGTTCGCGAACTATCCGATCAAATCAGCCGAAGCGAACTGCGTCAGGGCATCGCATCCAATCCTGAGCAGCCCAGAAGACGTATCATTGGAAGCTGCACTTCTGATAACGGAGCTTGAGATGCGAGAGGTAGTAATCGTCTCGGCGGTTCGCACGCCTATTGGCAAATTTCAGGGTTCTCTGCAGTCCTATACCTCTCCGCAACTCGGAGCACTCGTTGTTCGGGAAGCCGTGAAAAGGGCTGGTGTGGAACCTGCCAAGGTGGATGAGTGCATCATGGGCTGCGTCCTGCAGGCGGGCCTAGGCCAAAGCCCTGCGCGGCAGGCCGTCATTCGCGGAGGCCTTCCGCCCGAAGTGGGCGCGCTTACGGTGAATCAGGTTTGCGGTTCCGGCCTTCGCGCCGTGTCACTCGCGGCCCAGGCAATCCAGACCGGCGACTCCGACATTGTTGTTGCGGGTGGCATGGAATCAATGACTAATGCGCCGTATCTGCTTCAGCAGGCCCGCTCCGGTTATCGCATGGGAAACGGCAACCTGATCGACGCGATGATCAATGACGGATTGTGGGACGTGTACAACCAGTTCCACATGGGCGCTGCGGCCGAAATGGTCGCGGAGAAGTACAAGATCAGCCGCGAAGAGCAGGACGCCTTTGCTGCGGAATCGCATCGGCGAGCCGCCGCCGCTACGGCAGAGGGTCGCTTTCGCGCACAGATCCTGCCCGTGGAAGTAGCGCCGTCGAAAAAGGGTGAAGCGCCGCGTGCATTCGATACCGATGAGGGCATCCGTCCTGACACAACGGTGCAGGTTCTGGCCAAACTGAAACCGGCATTCAAAGAAGGAGGTACCGTCACGGCCGGCAATGCTCCGGGCGTGAGCGATGGCGCCGCAGCATTGGTTGTGACGAGCACCGAACAGGCGAGGGAACTTGGGCTGCGTCCGATGGTAGTCGTTCGTGCGCAGGCCGGGGCGAGCCGCCAGCCGGAGTGGTTCTCGCTTGCGCCCATCGACGCCGTTCGCAAAGTGGTCGAAAAGGCGGGATGGGCGCTCGATTCGGTGGATCTGTTTGAGCTGAACGAGGCCTTCAGCGTGCAGGCGCTGGCTGTGATTCGCGAACTCGGTCTCGATCAGGCAAAGGTCAATATTTATGGCGGAGCCGTTGCGCTGGGACATCCCATCGGGGCCAGCGGCGCTGCGGTACTCGTGAAGCTTATCTACGCGATGATCAACCGCAATGCGAAACGAGGGATCGCTGCCCTTTGCCTTGGTGGCGGAAGCGCGGTGGCGCTGGCCGTGGAATTGCCGTAGTCCCGGTCCATTTCAAGTCGCGGGCGGACCGGCTCGAAACTGTCCGTTATCGGACAATAAGACCCGCGAGCGGTCACTTAAACTTCTAATCCATCAAGCTCTTACGGCAGATAAACCTTTTATTTCGAGCGTCTAGGGATTACCCTTCTTTGGCATGGGAAGTGCATCCTGATCCCGTGATGGATATCGCACGCCCAGATTTAAAAAAGCAAAAGCAGCGCCGCCTTATCATGTGGGCCGGCATTGGGGTGGTGGTTCTTACGGTCGCGGTGGTACTGGTTTCCCGGCTCAAGCCGGCGGCTCCCGTCGTCGATGCTTCAACCGTATGGCCGGACACTGTGAAACGTGGAGACATGATCCGCCAGGTGCGCGGATCGACGGGCCTGCTGGTCCCGCGCGAGGATTCGATCGAACTGATTCCTGCCCTGACGGATGCCACTGTGGTTCGCATCCGCGTATTGCCCGGCACGATCGTGAAGCCCGACACAATTCTTATGGATATGGCAGCACCCGAGGTTGAGCAGAAGCTCCTCGATGCCCAGTTGCAGGTGAAGGCCGCCGAAGCCGATTACAAGGACAAGCAGGCAACGCTTAACGGCGCCCTGATGGAGAAAAAGATCGCGGCTGCTCAAGTCGCCACCGACGCCAGTACTGATGAGCGGCAGGCCAAGATCGACGAGCAGTTGAACAAGCTCGGTGTGATGGCAGGCCTTGCCTATGAGAAGTCGAGGAGTACGGCGGATCAGCTTGCGTCACAGCACAAACTGAGCCTGCAAAACCTCGAACTCAATGAGAAGAACATCGAAGTTCAGCTCTCATCCGCCCAAACCAAGATTGATCAGGCGAAGGCGCTGCTCGCTCTCTATCA
>Ga0157374_10003056_pt1 | contig 14033 bp, 10 predicted proteins | sample M25metaG_FD_115308 | JGI IMG/M metagenome (GOLD analysis project Ga0157374, IMG submission 115308) | Miscanthus rhizosphere microbial communities from Kellogg Biological Station, Michigan, USA - M2-5 metaG | ecosystem: Host-associated > Plants > Roots > Rhizosphere > Soil | place: USA: Michigan...
ACTTCGATACAAACGGGCCCTGTTTGCGACATACAATAGCATCCTCGGTGTTCTTTTTATGGGAGGAATGTTCTTCGATCTATAGCTTGCCTGGGCTTGGAAGGTAATTCACAAGTTCGTTGGATTGCACTCCGACCTTGGCATCCGGTGACAAGGCAAAAGTGGAAATGACAGTGGAATTTGCATTTGTGTCCTGAATCTTGGACCGCTGTCATCGTCTGGCATTGCGGCAACGACGTACTTTGCCAGCCATGGAGGAGCGAAGAAACTTGAGTACCTTTCCCTACAATTCTTCGATGCATTTTGATTGATTTGCGATTATCGCTTTAGTGACGAAGTGACAGATGGAGCCTCTGCAAAATCAGGGGTTTGTAGGTCTCAATTGGGATAATTTTTGCCGGCACCGAATAGTTAGTTCTGCTAATCAAATCAGGTCCGCAACGCTCCTTATGTAGTTTGTATTTTGAGGTTCTCTCGAAATCTGCAAAAATAGAGAGGCTATGACAGTTACAGCTCCCGCAAGAGTGTTTGCCGACCGAATTGGCCGGATCGAGGTTTCAGCCACCATGGCAGTTGCCGCTGAAGCCGCCAAGTTGCGCGCCCAAGGCGCCAACCTTGTAGATTTTGGGGCAGGCGAGCCCCATTTCTCCACTCCGCGTCATATCAAAGACGCTGCTATTGCCGCAATTGACGCGAATTTCACACGTTATACGGTGGTTCCCGGCATTCCTGACGTCCGGAAAGCGATTGTGGACCGGCACGCCGCAGATTTCGGCTCCAATTATGCCGTCGACGAAGCGATTTTCACCACCGGTGGCAAACTAGCATTGTTCAACACTATCCAAGTGCTGATTGACCACGGCGACGAGGTCATCCTTCCGGTTCCCTATTGGGTCAGCTTTAAGGACATCATCCAGTACGCCGGCGGAAAGGTTGTATTCCTCGAAACCAGCGAGGCCGAGAGCTTCCGCATAACCGCGGACGCAATTGAGAAGGCGATCACGCCACGCACCAAAGCCATCATTCTTAACTCGCCTTCCAACCCTGCCGGGTCAGTGGTTTCGGCCGAGGACCTGGAGAGAATCGTGCATTTGGCCCACGACCGCGGCATCTATCTGCTGCTGGACGAGTGCTACGTCTATCTGAATTACACCGGCAAAGCGGTCTCGGGCGGCTCCTACACGTTCGCAAAGGACCACATCGTCGTACTTGGTTCACTTTCAAAGACTTACGCCATGACTGGCTGGCGTGCCGGATTTGCCCTGGCCGCCAAGCCGGTGATCGCCAATTTGAGCAAATTGCAGTCGCAATCGACCTCAAACGCCACCAGTTTCGTGCAAAAAGCAGCAATTGCGGCACTCGCCGGATCGCAGCAGTGCGTCGATGAGTTCCGCACTGAGTTTATCGACCTGCGCGATTACATGCTGTCGAGACTCGAAACCATCCCCGGCGTTACCTGCACCAAGCCGGAGGGCGCTTTCTACGTTTATCCCAATATCTCCAGGTTCATTGGCAAAGGCGGCATTAAAACTGCCACGGAATTGGCGACTCGCCTGCTCCACGAGGCCCACGTCGTCACCGTTCCCGGCGAAGCCTTCGGCACGGCAGAACACATTCGCATGTCATATCCGGTAACCAAACAAAATATCGATGAGGGAACCCTTCGGATGGGTGAATTCCTCACAAACCTGAAGTAGCAAGCCTCACCTCTAGGGCGAGTCGTTTGCGGAAACGACTCGCTTGGGCCTCTTCACCCGTCCATTTCCGGCCAACCGGGAAATGCATGTCTTTTGTCCATATGTGCGCCAACTGCTGTGCAAACGTTATCTTCGTCGCGTAGGATGATTCTTCGATGTCGAACCCTGTTGATTTTCGCCCTGTGATCCTGGCCGGCGGAAGCGGAACACGCTTCTGGCCGCGCTCTCGCCGTGCCCGCGCTAAGCAGGTTCTCGCACTCGATGGCGAGCGCTCCATGCTGCAGCAAACAACAGAGCGCTTGAAGCCACTAGCTGGTCTTGAAAAAACCTGGATCATCACCAACGAATATCTCGCCCAGGAGATTGCCGATCAGTTGCCAGGAACACCGGCAGGCCAGATCGTGCAGGAACCCGTTGCGCGCAACACTGCACCAGACTGCGGACTGGCGGCGTTTCTGATTGAGCGCGATAATCCAGACGCTGTGCTGGGCGTGTTTCCATCTGATCATGTGATCGGCGACGAACCGCGCTTTCTTAAAGCGCTGCAGAAGGCAATCGCGCTGGCAGCCACGGGCGACAACATTGTGGTGCTCGGCATTGAGCCGGTACGCGCTGAAACAGGATACGGCTATATCGAAACCGGCGATCTCACCACAGATGGTGACGCTCTGCACGTGCGCCGATTTACTGAAAAGCCAAATCAGAATCGCGCCGAAGACTTTGTCTCCGCGGGCAATTACTACTGGAACTCAGGCATGTTTCTCTGGTCGGCGCGCACGCTGGCCAATGCGGTTCGCGAACACCTGCCGGAGACAGCACCCCTGCTTGAAAGCATCGCGGCCGCCTACGGAACACCACAGTTCGATGAGGTGTTTCGCAAACTCTATCCCAAGTGCGAAAACATTTCAGTTGATTACGCGGTCCTCGAACCACGCTCGGCCAAAGGCGAACATCTTTCCAATCTCTACTGCCTTCCTGCGGAATTCAGCTGGAACGATCTTGGATCATGGGCGTCGCTTTATGAATATCAGCATGACACCCGCTTACGCGGCGACCCGGATGGAAACGTCGCAGACGCTGGCGGACATCTGGCAATCGAGGCTACCGATAACTACATCTTCAGCCCAAAGAAATTTGTGGCGCTCGTTGGTGTGGAGAATCTGGTAGTTGTCGATACCGAAGATGCGCTGCTGATTGTTCGTCGCGAGCATTCGCAAGACGTGGGCAAGATCGTGAAAGAACTTTCCATGTCGGGGCGAACTGATCTGATTTAGCCTGCACGTCTCTCATTCAAAGAGTGATCAAAGCGGCCAATGCTTAGAATGATTGCGTCTCTCTGCGCGCAATCGACTGCTTGCTTCATCTGCAGCGCAGGCGCTCGCATCCGCTCACAAAAGCCCACCTTCTGAAGCACTGTACAATTCTTGGGTAACTCACGCTGATCTTTTGCATGAGCGGGGTGGAAAAATGCCCGAGACAATCGAATGGCCCCTGCATGGTGAGCCGTCGAGACCGCGACGTCGTGGATTGCTTTTTCTTATCGTAGTTTTGGCTGTCATTCTTTTCGGTAGCCGAACCGCGATCGCCTACTGGGTTGACTTGCTCTGGTTCCGTTCCCTCGGCTATGGGGATGTCTTCTGGACTGCGCGGTGCTTGCAGTGGGGCGTCTTTGCGGCATTCGCGGCCGCCACATTCGCAGTACTTTTCGGCGTGTTCTCCGCCCTCAAGCGCTCACATGGCGATGATCTGCCTTCGACTCACACTGTGCTCTTTGGAGGACAGCCGATCCATCTGCCGATTGCGAAGTTCTCGCGTATGGTTGCGGTACTTGTGGCAGGGCTCATCTCGCTTGCCACCGGAACAACCATGGCTGCGCAGTGGCCGACCCTCGCGCTCTACTGGCATGCGCCCAGTGACGTGAATTCAATCGCTGATCCCATCTTTGGCAGGCCTCTGAACTTTTACCTGTTCACGTTGCCAGCTTGGGAAATCATTTCGGGCTGGCTGCTGATGCTGACTGTCATCTCCACAATTCTAGCGGTGCTCTTTCTGGTCGTCAGCGGCGGATCGCGCGCGCTTACTGAGAAATTTCGTTCATCTGGTCCGCTGGCTTGGCGAGGAGTCTCCATTGCAGTAGGCTTCCTGCTCGCCGTGGTCGCCATGCGGGTTTACATCAGCCGCTTCGAACTGATGTTCGAGCATCACACCGTTTTCGATGGCGTGTCGTACACTGACGCGCACGTTGGCATCGTCGGTCTGTTGATCGTTTGCATTGCGCTGGTGATTGGTGTAGCCGTGTCACTCGGTTCCGCAGCTATCAACCCGCGTGGACGCTGGCTGGCATTCGCAGTGGCTCCTGCTGCCCTCTGCTATATCGTCCTCGGACTCGCAAGCTGGTATGTGACAACATTTCTCGTGAAGCCCAATCAACTCGATCGCGAGCGCCCCTACATTGCCAACAATATTAAAATGACGCGCGAAGCCTATGCGCTCGCAGCTTTCACCCAACATCAGTTTCCAGCGGAGATCGATCCGGGTGCAGCGGACCCGGCGAACAATCAGCCGACGCTCCAGAACATCCGCCTGTGGGATGTTCAGGCTTTGCGCGACACATTGCGCCAGGTCCAGGAGATTCGCACCTATTACGACTTCCCGGACATCGACATCGATCGATATCAGATCGACGGTTCGCAGCGCGAAGTGATGCTTGGAGTACGCGAGTTAAATGTTGACAAGCTGCCGGAAAGCAGCCGCAACTGGATCAACGAGAAGCTCATTTACACGCACGGCTACGGCGTAACCATGAATACCGTGAACGGATTCACGCCGGAGGGACTGCCCACACTCCTGCTCTCCAACATGCCAGTGCAGAGCACGGTGCCGAATTTGAAAGTGTCGCGTCCCGAAGTTTACTTCGGCGAAATGACGAACACCGACGTCTACGTAAGAACGCACCAGCAGGAGTTCAATTACCCTGAAGGCCAAACCAACAATCTCACATCGTATGCCGGCAACGGCGGAATTGAGATGGGCGGTTTTCTGCGTCGCGTGCTACTGGCGTTTGACCGCGGCGATGTAGCCAAAGTCCCCTTCAGCGATGACATCAATGCGCAAAGCCGATTGCTCATGCGGCGTAACGTGCGGGACCGTGTGGCTTCTCTGGCGCCATTTCTGAATTTCGATCCCGATCCGTACATCGTAGTCGGCGACGATGGGCGTCTGACCTGGGTTATTGATGCATTCACCACTTCTGACACGTACCCCTATTCCACGCACTACAGCCTCGAAGGCGACTCAGTAAATTACATGCGCAACAGCGTCAAGGTTGCGATCGATGCCTTCGATGGCACAACGACCTTTTACGTATTCGACAACCAGGACCCGATCATCGGCGCATGGCGGGCCATTTTTCCAAGCTTGTTTAAAGATGCTTCGCAAATGCCGGACTGGCTGCGCAAGCATATGCGCTATCCCGAACTGATGCTCAGGCTGCAGGCAGATGCGTACGGCCTCTATCACATGATTAGCCCCGAGGTGTTTTATAACCGCGAGGATCAGTGGAGCGTAGCCACGCAAACAGGGATGGGTGAAGGCGGCGCACAAGTCGCGATGGCGATGGAGCCCAACTTCGTACTGATGAAGCTTCAAGGCGAGTCGAATCTTGAGTTCGTCGAGATTCTGCCGTTTACGCCCATCAACCGCAACAACATGATCGGTTGGATCGCGGCGCGGAGCGATGGAGAAAACTATGGCAAAGCTGTGGTTTACAACTTCCCGAAAACGCGACTGGTTGATGGGCCTCAGCAAATCGAAGCGCGCATCGATCAGAATGCGCAGCTTTCAGGTCAACTGACGCTCTGGAATCAGCAGGGCTCGCACGTGCGCCGCGGAAGTCTGCTGGTGATTCCGTGCGGAAAAGCGTTGCTCTACGCTGAGCCAATTTATCTTCAGGCACAGCGCAGCCCAATGCCTGAACTCAGGCTGGTCGTGTTGGCATTGCAGGACAGGCTCGCTTACGCACCAACATTCGAAGGCGCGCTGGCTTCGCTCTTTGGATCTGACTCCTCAACGCTGCAAGCTTCAGAAGCTCCGCGGCAAGCGCCAACCGCTAGTCCACAAGCAAAGACGCAAGACAATCTGAATTCGTTGATTGGCCAGGCAAGCAGAGATTTTTCTGATTACCAGCGATTGACTTCTGCAGGCAAGCTCAGTGAAGCAGGACAAAAGCTTGATGATCTAAAACAGGTGCTCGATCGCCTCAATGCAATGCCAAAATAGGCGTGAGAGCAACGCGAATAATGGGAGAAAGATTTTGGGTATGAAGGTACTCATCACTGGCGGGGCGGGATTTGTTGGATCGAAACTGGCTCGGGAATTATTGACGCGGGGAGAAATTGCGGGAAGTCAAATCGACGAACTCGTGCTTACCGACTTGCGTGCGCCATCATCGAATTTAACTTCAGACACTCGCGTACGCACTTCTGTTGGTACGCTGATCGATTTGTGCCCGGCGCTTGGCAAACAGAAATTTGATCTCGTATTCCATCTCGCCGGCGCTGTATCGGCCGAATGCGAAGCAGATTTCGATCTTGGTATGCGGTCAAATCTGCACTCAATTCAGGCCCTGCTCGATAGTCTGCGCGCGGCGGGCAAAGTGCCTCGATTTGTATTTTCAAGTTCGCTGGCGGTCTTCGGTCCCGATCCAAGCGTCCCCATGCCTTCGACCGTTAGCGACGACACGCTGCCGACGCCGCAATCTTCGTACGGCATACAAAAGTTCATCGGTGAGCAACTCGTCGCCGACTACACGCGCAAGGGCTTTATCGATGGGCGCAGTGTTCGACCAAACACAGTGGTTGTCCGCCCCGGCAGGCCCAACGGCGCTGCCTCTGGTTTTCTGTCTTCCATCATCCGCGAGCCTCTTAATGGAGAGCCCGCAGTGTGCCCCGTTGCGCCGGAAACGCGCGTTGCACTTGGATCTACCGCAGGCACAATCGCCGCACTGATCAAAGTTGCCGAAGCTTCGCGAGAAGCATTTGGCGGACGAACCGCAATCAATCTTCCCGCGCTGAACGTGAGCGTGAATGAAATGCTCGATGCGCTTGAGGTCGTCGGAGGCAAAGCGGCCCGGGATCTCGTGAAGTTTGAGCGCGATGCTATGGTCGTCCGTCTCGTTGATTCATGGCCTGCGTCTGTCGAAGCACCACGCGCCCGACAACTTGGAATCAACCCGGACAAGGATTTCATTTCGATTGTCCGCGCATACGTGGCCGATCAAGCCGCCGGATAATTTGACCGCAGAAATAAAAGAGGGATGACCACCTGGTGGATGACCATCTGGTCATCCCTCTTTGCGCAGATTACCGCGGCGTTAGCGGATTGGCTCGTTGATGACCTGCTCGACTACTTCCTTCGGTGCAGGCAGGTGATCTTCATTTTCCTTGAGCCACTGGTGATAGTCCTTCTGAATCTCCGGGCTCCAGCGCGCGTCAATCTGTCCAGCCGTGTACTTGCCTTCCTTCAAACGCAAGTGGCCGAATGCATCTTCAAGGTGCGTCCTCTCTGAGGCAACGACGACTTTCTCTGCAAGCTGCGGTGGGATGAAGATGACTCCGCCATTGCGGCCAAGCACCACATCGCCCGGCATCACCAGCACTTCTCCAATGCGCGTGGGGCCATTGATGCTGACCATGGTGGAGTTGAGCTGCCGGCCGGAACGCAGCGAACCGTAGTGATGAGACGGATCGTAGGAACGGACAAACGATGTGAAGTTCGGCAGTTCTTCCAGGCCGTTGATGTCACGCACTGCGCCGTTATAGACGATGCCGTTGCCGGATTTGGCGTAGATCGCATTGCCCACGTTGTCACCGATCGACGGACCGTTTTCCTTCAGCCCGAAATGATCGGAGACGTAAACGTCACGCGGCTGCAGCATGTCCACAGGCCACGCGTTTTCGCCGCCGATACGGTGATTCTCTGCCGCTTGCGTTTCTTCAATCACCTTTTGGATATCGGGCCGTTCCGGCATCCAGACTGATGTAAGCGCGCGACCGACGAGGATTTTGTCGGGATGGATTGTGACCCAGCCGTCCTCGTACTGATGCATGAAGCTCGCGCCCTGCAGTGTTGCCCATGCTTCTTCAAGAGTCACATTCTTCATGCGGTCGAGAATCGCGTCGGGGACCTTTGGACGACCGTCGGGGAAACGCTCGCCTTTCCAGTCGGAGGTGTACTTAATGACGTCGTCGCGAGTAAAGAAGCCTTGCTGCGCCGTAGCAACCGGGGCAACGGAGACAACAATCGCGATCAACACGAGGGCTTTGAGCGACGTGCTTCCCAAGCCATTTCCAAATCGACTTCCAGGGGATTGCTTCATTTGGTTCCTTTGCTCCCAGCTGTTATGCATTCGCTTCAAACCACGTGGACCCGGGCATTTGCGCCCGCCGTGCGACCTCTTCGTTCATCTCCACACCAATGCCGGGTTTGTCCGTGACTGTAACAAAGCCCTTGTTGATGATCTCGCCTTCCTTGACCCAACCCTTCCAATAATCCCGGCGGCTTATCCAATGCCATTCACATGCCAGGAAGTTGGGAATGGACGCGCAAACGTGCGCCGACGCCATAGTTCCGATAGGAGACACCACACAGTGCGGTGCGAACGGAATGTAATGAGTCTGCGCAAGATTCGCAATTTTGCGCGCCTCCGAAAGACCGCCTGTCTTCTGAATGTCCGGAGTAATGACGTCGATGCCGCGCTTGTGCAGCAGATCTGCGTATCCCCAGCGCATGTAGAGATTCTCTCCGCAACCAATTGGTGTCGAAGTTGACTGGCGAATGTCCGTCATTGCATCGATGTCTTCAGCAGGCACCGGCTCTTCAAGCCACATCAAGCGGAAAGGCTCTAATTCCTTCGCGACCTTCTTAGCGGTGGCCGCGTCGTAACGACCGTGCATGTCCACAGCCAGATCCATCTCCTTGGGAATCGATTCGCGCACATGCTTCACCCAGCTGACCATGCGATCAATTTCGCCGTTGCTCGCCGTCCAGTTCACCTTGTCAAAGCGCATCGGATCGCGAGCTTCGTCGATGTCCATTTTCATCGCGGTAAAGCCCTGATCTTTTACCCACTGCAATTTCTCATGAGTCGCAGGCGCGAGCGGATCAGGCATATCTGTGTCGCAGTACATGCGGATCTTGTCGCGGAACTTGCCCCCGAGTAACTGATAAATCGGCAGGCCGACGGCTTTGCCCGCGAGATCCCAGAGCGCAATTTCAAGCCCGGAAAGTGCGGCTGTATACTGGCCACCCTGCGCGCCCGAGAATATACCCATGGTTCGTACGTTTTCCCACAATGCGTCTACGTTGAGTGGGTCCTGACCGATAAGAAAGCGTCGAAATCCTTTGATAATAGCGGGGGCACCAACTGCGGCGTCTGTTGCTTCACCTTGCCCAATAATTCCTTGATCGGTATAAATGCGGACGTGAGTTTGCGGGCCGTGAACCATAACCTGCGCAGTACGTATATCGGTGATCTTCAGCTTGGGACGTTGGTACGGGGTTGTCTTCTCCTGGATGGCTGCCGCTAGAGTGGGAAGCGCAAAGGCCCCCGCGACCGGCAGTGCTGCACTCTTTAGCATTGATCTGCGAGTGAACTGACTCATTACAGGCTTTCCGTTCTTCGCGGAAGAGACTCCCGCGCCTTTCTCTTTCAATTCATTGCTGCAACATTTGTAAGACCTCTATGCAGACTCGCCGGAGTTCATGTAGACCACGTGAGTCTGGAGATATTCTTCGAGTCCGTGCTTGCCGTCAGCGCCGCCAATGCCGGACTTGCGCCAGCCCGCGTGGAAGCCCTGCATCGCCTCGAAATTTTCGCGATTGATATACGTCTCGCCGAACTTCAGCTCGTTTGCCGCGCGCATGGCCACGTGCAGAGAGCGCGTGTAAATCGACGATGTAAGCCCGTACTCGCAATCGTTCGCATTGTCGATGGCTTCATCAATCGCCTTGAACGTGGCAATGGGCAGCACCGGTCCAAAAATTTCCTTCTGCATGATGTCAGTTTCCTGCCGGCAACCGGTAAGAACGGTGGGTTGGAAGTAATGACCCTTCTTGCTGTCGTGGCGTCCGCCGCCGAGCTCGCACTTTGCGCCATCGCGACACGCCTGGTCAACCGCAGCGGCAACAGACTCAAGCTGCTTCTTGCTGACCATGGGCCCCATCTCAGTTGCAGCATCAAACGGATCGCCGACTACCGTCTGCTTCATCGCGGCGATCATTTTTGCGGTGAATTCAGACGCGACAGACTCGTGCACATAAACACGCTCAGCGCAATTGCAAACCTGGCCGGTATTAATGATGCGTGAGGCACGAATCGCCTTCACTGCAAGATCAAGGTCCGCATCCGCCATCACGATTGCTGGAGCTTTTCCGCCCAGTTCGAGCGACACCTTCGTGACGTTGTCCGCGGCCGCGCGCATCACGGCTGCTCCGCCTTCAACGCTGCCCGTAAGCGTGACCATGCCGACTTTAGGATGCGTCGCCAGCGCGTTGCCCACAACACTGCCGGAACCGGAGACGAGATTGAATACGCCTTTCGGCAGCGACGACTTCGCCACCAGCTTGGCAAACTCGAATGCGTTATTCGGTGTTTCGCTGCTCGGCTTGATTACGATCGTGTTGCCCGTGACAAGAGCCGGAGCCATCTTGCGGACGATGAGAAAGAACGGAAAATTCCACGGCAAAACGCCGGCAATGACGCCGATGGGCATTTTGAAAAGCAGAATGTTTTCACCGGGGCGATCGCTGTTGATAATTTCGCCCTCGTAGCGCCGCGCATACTCGGCCATGTATTGCAGGTAGCTGGCCGAGAAGTCAACTTCGACCTGCGCGAGAGAAAGAATCTTGCCCTGCTCCGAGGTGATTGTGTTGGCCAGATGCTCGCGATTTTCACGCAGAAGCGCGGCGATTTCGCGCAAATGATCGGCGCGGCGAATGGCGGGCAGCCTGGCCCACGATTTCTGCGCAACGTCGGCGGCTTGAACAGCGGCATTCACATCTTCAACACCGCAGCTTGGAACTTCAGAGAGAACTTCTTCAGTGGACGGGCTGGTAACTTCAAAGTATTTTTGGGACTGAACGAACTCGCCGTCGATGAGCATTTCGTAGCGCTTGACGCTGGTCGGAGTGGTGGCCATGGAAGGCTTCCCTTCTTGCTGGTGTGTCTGCAGGCTGGCGCAGAATCGCAGCCATCATATTCCTTTTGAGTGGCGAGTGAAAAGTGGAGGGGACACGTTTGCAATCGAAAATCCAGACGGGCGCCAATTCAGGCTCACCGGTTAGCTGGTCCGACCTTTGCTGGCAACGTTTTCCATCAGCTGATCGGGTCCACCAGCTCCGGCCGGTTGTTGCGGACATTGCCTACCGCGTCGCCAACCTTCCAGGCCGTCATTTCTTCCGCCGGGTAGGGTTTCAGCAAATCCACGGGCAGGTGGGCTGGATCGGTAGGGGCCATCCAGCGCTCATAATCCTGCTGGCGCAGAATCACCGGCATGCGATTGTGGAGCTTTTCCGTCAATTCATTCGGGTCGGTAGTGATCACGGTGTAGGTTTCGAGCGACTGCCCGGTGGCTTTGTCCGTCCACGTCTCCCAAAGACCGGCGAAGGCAAACATGCCGCCGTCCCTCATCCCGATGGCGAACGGCTGCTTGGTTTTTTCACCGGTTTTTTGCCACTCGTAGAACCACTCTGCCGGAACCAGGCAGCGGCGGCGCTTCCACGCCTCGCGAAAGGCCGGTGTGGTGGCAATGGTCTCGGCTTTTGCATTGATGGTGCTGAAGGCCGCCTTGGCGTCTTTTGACCAGTACGGCACCAGGCCCCAGCGCATGATGGTCAACTCTCGCTCGCCCGTCTCGGCCGACAGCCGGACAATGGGCTGGAACGACTGCGGTGCAACATTGAACGATGGCGCGTAAGTAGACTCATCAAACACGTTGGTGTTGTGCGTGTGGAACCACTCAGCAATGCGCTGCTTGTCCGCCCGTCGTCCGTATCGTCCGCACATACGTCTTTTGCCAACCTGAATATTTGACGCGCTCAGATAAATCGCATCGCGCCGGCGGGCACAATGATTGAGTCCTGCGGCTGATTCAGTCTACGATGTTGCCCGGTCAGCAGTGAAGGCCCGAACTGCAAAGCCCTGCGAACGCACTAGCCAATAGATAGAGACGACATGCGTGATCATCAAAATAGGAACGTAGATGATCGGAATTACATAGGCGGCGCCCAACTCCCCCGCCATGGCAGGAAGGCCAATCTGGATGGCGTGGTAGTAGTTGGCCACCAAGTCTGCCACACCCGTGAGATTGAAAGCGGCGACGAATAGCCAAAAGAGCGAACGTATTCTTACAGCGAGTAGCGCCGAGATTGCCAACAGACCGGTAGCCAAATCTCCATAGGCGGCGAAAGTGGCGAAACTTACAGGCAGATGGGGACCCACCACTCCCGGAAGAATAAAGACAAGCCCAAAGAAGCGAAAGCTGTGAACAGTAGCAATCACGCGTTGCGCTTCAAACTTGTCCATCCGCCTGAGCCTTGGCATTAAGTAGGTACCGAACCACAACAGGGATGCAACGTAGCCTAAAACAAGTTGCGATTGGAAAATGATTTCCGGTGACATTGGACCTCCTGGCAGACGAGCTGAAGCCATTGGAAATTGTTCGCTCTGGGCATAGGATGATGCGCATAATCCTATGGATTCATCTTTCTCATGATGAGGCGACGAGGGCCGTCTTGCGCCTTTAGATGATCGCGAGCATCCTATAAGCTATGCGATACAAGCCTGAACATAAAGCCGAAACTCATCAGAAGATCGTGAAGGACGCATCGAGACGTGTTCGTGCGGACGGCCTGACTGGTGCTGCGGTTTCAACGCTCATGCGTGATGCGGGACTGACACATGGAGGTTTTTACAAACATTTCGGGAGCAAGGATGAGTTGCTCCTTGCCTCGTTGAGCGACGCATTCAGAGACATTGCAGACCGCATGTCCAAAGTCGGTGAGCAGTCCAAGCCAGAAACGGCTTGGAAAGCGATCGTGAAGGCCTACCTGAGCCCGGAACATTGCGATCACGTCGAGTTCGGATGCCCCGTGTCAGCACTCGCCCCCGAGTTGGCGCGAACGGGGAAACCGATGAAGGCCCAGATTGTCGGGGAGCTGTCGAAATATAAAGATCGCTTGCTTCCCTTTATGCCGGGACGGCGGACGATCGACAAAGAAGGCGCTTTCTTTATGATCTTTTCGACCATGGTGGGGGCAGTGCAAATCGCTCGTATGTTGCCCGAGCCCGCCATGCGGGGGAAGGTGCTGGCGATCGCGAGAGATTTTCTGCTGGGCAGCTTTTGATGATCTGTTAGGGTTCTGTCGAATTTGCCTGAAGATCGGGGGACCTTGCCTCAAGTTCTACTGCGAAGAACTGGGCGAGGGCGTAAAGCAAGCCGTTTTGTCCCTAACTTGTTGATTCCAATGATGTATCCGCGCAGAGTTCGGGCTTGGGCCATTTTGCGAACACTCCGCAGGCGAAATCCGGGGTGCAGCGAAGGACCTTCAAGCCATCTTATGTTGGAGAGAATTGGTGGGCGCTGCAGGATTCGAACCTGCGACTTCCACCGTGTGAAGGTGGCACTCTACCGCTGAGTTAAGCGCCCGGGTGTTTGGCGGTAATAGGAGGCTCACGAGGCGCCTCGCCGTAGTTTAGAGTAACACCAGCAGGGCTTTAGGACCAACCCTCCGCAGGGATTGCGGTTCACACCAAAGGGGTCCAAAACACCGGCGATACGCGTTTATGTTCTGGCGAATCAGACCAATCCGGCATGCCGATGACTTCCCCGCAGAGGGGGAGGCGGCCCTCGGTCCCGCTCCCGGACTGGGCCGCACGCGGCTGGCCGGTTCGAGCTTGAAAAGCGATGCCAGAAAGACATCCGGAATCATTCAGCCGGCCGTCCTGACGAGCGGCGGTACCGGACCGGGCAAAAACTCCCATCCTGACCAGGATTTCGAACCGGAAGGTGTTTATAAACCGCAACCTTCCGGCCAGACTGGGGTTCCAGAAGATATGGCAACCATGGTCCTGGACAACACGACCCTGGGGACGGGTTCGACGGCGCGAGCGGAGACCGCAGGACTGCGGGCCGATCTGGATCCCAAAAGCGACGCCGCAATGATGTTGCGCGTGGCCGCCGGAGACGAAGGCGCGTTTAATTACCTGGTGCAAAAACACAACCGTCCGGTGATCCACTTTCTTTACCGGATGGTGCACAACCAGGCGGTTGCCGAAGA
>Ga0157374_10003057_pt1 | contig 14030 bp, 11 predicted proteins | sample M25metaG_FD_115308 | JGI IMG/M metagenome (GOLD analysis project Ga0157374, IMG submission 115308) | Miscanthus rhizosphere microbial communities from Kellogg Biological Station, Michigan, USA - M2-5 metaG | ecosystem: Host-associated > Plants > Roots > Rhizosphere > Soil | place: USA: Michigan...
CGGCGCATGGGGCGCTGCTGGAAGCGGGCGCGCGGCTGTTCGGAAACGCGCGCGCTGGTCGGCGGCTGATTCTCGCCGGACTGCGCGGAGCCCGCAGCCGCTTGTAATTCTTCGTGAGACTCGACGTTGCCGTCTGCGTGCTCCTCCCCGTGCAATTCGTCGCCGTGTAGATCATCCGCGTGCAGTTCTTCGTGGCCTTCTTCGTGTTCTTCTTCGTGTTCTCGGCCATCTTCACGGCCTACGGCGTGAAGTCCACCGTGCTCTTCCGCACGGAGGTCTCCGGCGTGAAGTTCGCCGTGCTCCTCACCCAGCGAGGGAGCGGATTCGGCAGCCAGCGCTTCTTCGTGCATTTCATCGGCGATGGCGTCAGCTTCTTCGGCAGCGTCCTCGTGGTCGTCCTGCTCGTCTTCGCGCTCGGCGTCCTGCTCGGCTTGCCGTTCGGCCTCCTGCTCGTTTTCCTCGTCCGTATCGAGCGCTTCCTGCAATTCCTCGAGCTCAGCGGATTCGACGAACGGCTTGATGGCCGCTTCGATAGGTTCGGCGCGATCTTCGGCTCCGGCCTGCGCCTCTTCGTGCTTGGCTTCGGCTAGTTGTTCGGCGAGCAGGGTTACGTCTTCGTCCGAAAGGCTCCCGCCATTCGCGACCTGCGCGTCGGAGATGAGCGCGGGACCGGCGGAAGGATCGAGGTCGTCGAGGTCGTGCGTGATTTCGCGTTTCGCGTCCGGCGAAGCCTCCGCATATTCCGGCACAGCTCCGGAATCCTGATGGGCTCGCAAATCAGCGGCCGGAGTTTCATGTTCTTCCGGAACGGAGGCAGCGGGAGTTGCGAACAAAGCCCCGGGCAAGCCGGCGGATATTTCTTCGTCCGTATAGGTTCGGCGCGCAGGCGGCGCAGCAGAAGTTTCAGCGCCCAGTGAAGAGGAAGGCGTGGCGGATAGCGATGACGGAGCCGACGGCGCGCGATCCTTGAATTTGGAGAGCGATTCGCCCGGCAAAATAATCGGCTCGAAATCCGTAGCGGCCGGCGGTTCATAAGGCTGCGACGCACGCGGAGGCCGGGCATCGCCTGGCGAAGCGTATTTCGACGACGGCAAATCGCGTCCGGGTGGCCGGCGATCCCGCCCGCCGCGTCCGCGATCGGGACGACCCCAACGCTTGTCCCGCCCACCGCGTCCACCGCTGCGATTGCCGAAGCCGCCACGCCCGCCGCGATCACGATCATTGCGCGGGGGAAATGGAGGATGCTGGGTGCGCTGCATCGGCGCAGAAGACGGAGCGCCGCCTTCGCCCGAGGATTGTTGGCTCGCGGAAAGCGCCTGAATGGTTTCGCCCTCGAGCGGCGTGATGACCGGAACCGATTCGACAGCGTCAGCAGGCTCGGCCGCCGCTACCGGCTCCGGAACATGGACCGGAGGCGGAGTGGTGGAACTCTGCTGAGTGACGCCGCCGTGCGTGGTGCTGGGCGCAAACACTTCGCTGCTGCGCTGCTCGGGCCGGTGCTGTGGCTTGGGCTCGGCGGGAGCCACGTGGTCGTACTCTTCCAGATGTTCCAGAAAATCGCTGACGTACAGGAAGGCGTCGCTGTCGAGGCCGATATCCACGAAGGCCGACTGCATACCTGGAAGAACTCTGGTAACGCGGCCCTTGTACAGACTTCCAACTAACGCAAATTCTTTTTCCCGTTCAATATAAATTTCACAAAGCTGCCCATCTTCCATAATCGCGACCCGGGTTTCGTGCTGGGTCGCGGAGATCACAAGCTCCTTCGACATGAAAACTCCTCGGAGGGCATGGCCGCACTCCGGCGTGGCGCACAGTTGTGCGCGCGGTCCCAAAATGAGAGACAGCCGGGGAAGCTAACATTGATTTTGTTCTTCCGCTGGGCACTTGCCTCGCTCCAAAATTTTATTTCTATCCGGCGGGCCGTCCACCTGGTTCACAGGGCGGCGCGGGCCGGAAAAGCAGTGGCGCTGGCTAGTTGACGAAACGCCTGAGACGTACGTTCATCACCAGCCCTAAAGCCAAAAACACAAACAATGTGGCCGATCCGCCATAACTCATCAAAGGCAGCGGAATGCCGGTGACCGGCATAGCACCAATCACCATGGCCACATTCACTAAGACGTGGAAACCTAAAACTGCCGTCACACCCATGATCAAAAACATGCCCGCTCGATCGTGCGCGCGCTGGGCGTTCTGAACCAGGCGCAATAGCAGGAACATATATAACAGCAGCGCGACGAAAACCCCTGCAAATCCAAGCTCTTCCGCAAGCGCTGCCAGGATGAAATCCGAATAACGGACCGGCACGAAGCCTAATTGATTCTGGCTCCCGTTGCCAAGTCCCTTGCCCCAAAATCCGCCGGAACCCACGGCGATCTTCGATTGCAGGATCTGATAGCCCGCACCCTTGGGATCATCTTCCGGACGCAGGAATGTTGTAACACGTTCTCGTTGGTAGGGCTTAAGAAAATGATAGCCCACCGGAACCATCAGGGCGGCCAGCAGTACGATGGCCAGCGAATGTTTCCATTGCAGACCCGCAAGGTATGCGCCAACAGCCGCCAGAGGCACAAGCACCAGCGCCGTCCCCAGATCCGGCTGCAGCATGATCAGTGCAAGAGGCAAGCCCATCAGCGCGGCGGTCTTGATCAGATCCACCAGGCTGAGTTCCTCGGTTCGCACTTCGGAAAAGAAACGCGCCAACACGATAATTATAATCAACTTTACCAGTTCTGACACCTGCAAAAGGCCGCCCAGAATGGGCAGCCAGCGCTTGGCGCCAAAACGCGAGTGCCCCATGGCCAGAACAGCCACCAGGGCAATGATCGCGATCAAATATAAGATCGGGGCCTGATCCATGATGGTGTGGTAGTCCACACGAGAGAGCAGGAGCATCAGGATGAAACCGAGGCCGACCCATTCGATCTGGTGCGTGTGCATTCCTGCGAGATGGCTCGCGCGGGTTGCGGACCAGATTTCCAGGACGCCTACGCCGCAAATGGCGAAGACCGTTGCCAGCAGCCACCAGTCATAGTCGCGGATACTTGTGCTCTTTTGCATGGAGTTTTACCGGCTCGGCGGATCCGGCGTCGGCGTCAGCGACGGATCATCCACGGACGTCGGCACCATTTTCGGCTGCTGCGCCTGCTTGGCCGTGAATTCCTGCACTTTTATTCCGCTCTTCTTGTCGAAAAAGGCTTTGACGACGTCACGCACAACGGGACCTGCAGTCGTTCCGCCATGCTCGCTGCTGCCCTGAATCACGGCCGCCACCACGATTTCGGGATTGCGGCGCGGGGCATACCCGACGAACCATCCGTTGGTCTCTTTCCCTTTCTTTCCCATCTTGCTTCCCGCTTCGTAGCTCATCAATTGCGCCGTTCCGGACTTGCCGGAGAACTCGATGTTTTGCAGCTTCAAGCTCGAACCGGTTCCACCCTCGTTGATAACGCCGTACATTCCCTGCGTGACTTGCTCGACCGTCTCCTCAGCCAGAGGAAAGTGCTCCATCTTTGGAGTGAAATTCTTAAAAAGGTGCGGCTGGGGCAAGTCACCACCATTGGCCACGGCACCGATCATTCGCGCAAGTTGCAGCGGAGTGACCGTGACGGACCCCTGTCCAATGGCCACCGATATTGTTTCACCCGCATACCATTTGTGATGATAGACCCGTTGGACCCATTCTTCCGATGGCATGAGACCCGTTTCTTCGCCCGGTAAATCGATACCCGTGCGCCGGCCAAGACCCAGGCCAACTCCGTACTTATGAATCTCGTCGATTCCCAGACGCTGCCCGAGGGTATAGAAGAAAACGTCACAGGATTGAACAATGGCCGTGTGGAGATCGACGACACCATGTCCTGCCGGCCGCCAACAGTGGAAGGTTCTCCCGTAAAAATTAGCGTGTCCCGGACAAAACGCCGTAAAATTCGCCGGGACATCCTTGGACTCAAGCATCGCAGCGCCCATGACGATTTTAAAGACCGATCCCGGGGCAAGTTGCCCCTGGATGGCGCGATTCAGCAAGGGCGTACGGGGGTCGGTATTGAGAGACTGCCACTCCGCGTTCGGAATGCGAACGGCAAAATCGTTGGGATCGAATGTGGGTCGGCTGACCATCGCCAGGATTTCGCCGGTGCGAGGATCCATCGCAACGACGGCCCCCTCTTTGTCGGCCATGTAATTATCCGCGACGGCCTGCAGATCGTAGTCGATCGTCAGCTGAATGGGCTTTCCTGGGATGGCGTCCTTCTGTTCGAGGCGTCCGACTTCCTTGCCAATGCTGTTAACGATGACCCGACGCAAGCCGTCGGTGCCCATCAATGTTTCGTTATACTGGCGCTCCAGGCCCGTCTTACCGACGATGTCGCCAGGCTTCAAACTGGAGTCAGAATCCTCCACTTGCTGCGCGCTGACTTCGCCCACGTACCCGACGGCGTTGGCGAGAAGGTCTCCGTGCGGGTAGCGGCGGCGGTGAACCATCAGCATTTCGATGACGGGTATGTCAACGCGATGAGATTCGATAAAGGCAATGTCGGACGGGCTGGCTTGCGGCTTAATGACGATGGGTTGAAATTTCGGCATGGCCCGTGAAGCCTCAATCTGCTGCTTCACATCATCCAGGGTCATGCCCAGCCCGTCGGCGATCTGCGGCAGAAGCTTTTCCACCTGCTCAGGAGAATCTCGCAACAACAGGACGCTGAAGGAGGGGTAGTTATCTACAAGGACGCGGCCTTCCCGGTCCAGCATCGAACCGCGAGGGGCGATGATGGGGATGGACCGAACGCGGTTGCGCTCAGCCATCTGAGCATAGCGGTCCGAATCGATGATCTGCAGCTTCCAGAAGCCAAACAGCAGCAGGGAAATCATCCCGACGACGAGGTACGAAACGACGGTCAGCCGCTCGGTCGGCAGCCGCTTATCATTCATTAAAGAAATGGCGAGCTCAACTCCGTGCGGCGCTCAACAGCCGCACACCTTGCGGGTTTTCTCCACACCGTAACCATCGACCACACTAGCACTTGCACCGAGGGTCTGCAAGATCTTGCGCATCGTATCGGATACCCCTGAGTAGCACAGACTTCAGTCTGTGGCCTTTGGGCAATGCTCTCAGGCTACCGACGTTAGCCAGGTTCTGATGGAACCCCACAGACTGAAGTCTGTGCTACCTACGACGGCTTTCGGAAGCGATCCAGCAGCGGAAACAGCCCTATGGCGATCACGGCGTTCACCAGCGATGCAATCAGGATGGGAACGGTGAAGTAGCTCTCATTCCGCTGCGCCAGCAACGCCCGAGTGGTCAGCGTAAACACTGCGTGATGGAACAGGTAAAAGCCGACCGTGAACAAGAAACGAGCGATCGGATGCTCCACATCAATCCGCGCTCCGAGCGATGAGCCAAGGTATCCGACAAATGTTTTCGAAATTCCGTAGAGGCCGAGCGGCGTGCGGCTCAAACTATCCTGCAGCAGACCTACAATCATCCCGAGCATCAGCCCGGAAGATGGATTGCGCTTGCTGAGAGCGAAGTAAAGAGTCACAAGTAACGGCAATTCGAGGTAGTTGGCAGAACGAATGTAGACAGGGAAAAACGCCTGCAGGACCAGCGCCAGCAGCACGACGATGGGCACTACTCCGGCGTAGTATTTGTGTACTTCAATGTGGGGCTCTGGCCCGATGTAGACTTCCGTGCTTTCCATCTTCTCCCGCTCAGGCAAACAAGTATCGAATCAATACCTATCGGGCATCTGCCAATTTCTTTTGCGGCGCGGCCGGCGTGGGTTTTGCTGCATTGGACGCCGCCGGCGCCGTCTCTGCTTCCGGCGCTTTCTTCAGATTCAAATCCTGGCGCGTCTGAAGAACGAGTACTTCTTCCAGGCGGTCCAGCCGGGCAGACGGCTTCACGCGAATCTTCATGAACGGCGACTTGGGGTCCGAGCTGAAATCAACGACTTTGCCGACCGGAAGATCTTTAGGAAAAATGCGGTCCTGGCCGGAGGTCATCACCGATTCTCCGACCGTTACCTTCTCATCGCTGCTGATGTAATCGAGCGACAACATCGGACCGCCTGTTCCCTTCACCGGGCCCTGCGTGCGCGTATCCGCGAGCAGAGCGCCGACGCCGCTGTCTTTGTCACCCAGAAGCAAGACCTGCGAAATATCCGGATAGACCGCGAGAATTTTTCCAACCACGCCGTCCGGCGTGATGACGCCCATATCGCGTCGAATGCCGTCGCGAGAACCGCGATCAATATTTACCACCAGGCTTCCGGAATCCGGACTTCCGCCGATTACCCGCGCGGCGAGCATGGGAGTTTCGGAATGCGCATTGTGAAAATTCAGGAGCGCGGCCAGCCGGTCGGCTTCGAGCGCTCGGCTTTCCAGTTCGGCATTGCGCACTTTCAGCCGGTCCATTTCCGCGCGCATGGCATCATTATCTTTCTGCGCGCTGCGCAGGCCGACGTACCCGCCCCATCCGTGCTGAGCGCCTTGGATGGACCAGGAACTGACCCGCTGCAGCGGCGAAATAAGCTCGACCGCCCACACACGAATGAGCCGAACCTGCTGTTCGCGTTTGATTTGCACGGCCAGCAGCAACACCTGCGCGATCACGACGCCCGCGAGCAACGTCAGCGATTTATGCCGTGAGGGAATTGCAATCATCGGGAAAGGCTGTCCACTTTCAAAAAGTTGTCTGCTTTTGGTAGCACAGGGTTCAGCCTGTGGGGGTTTGTCCTCGCAAGGACTAAAATCCACAGGCTGAAGCCTGTGCTACCAGACCATCAATCAATCGAGACGAGGCGCAGCAGCCGGAAATCGCTGAGCATCTTGCCTGTGCCCAGCACCACCGATGCCAGCGGATCATCGGCGATGGACACCGGCAAGCCGGTCTCCTCGCGGATGCGCTTGTCCAGATTCTTGAGCAGCGCGCCGCCGCCGGTCAGCACGATGCCGCGGTCGCTGATGTCGGCGGAAAGTTCTGGCGGCGTGCGCTCAAGCGCCACTCGGCACGCGTTCAAAATTGTCGCCACGCATTCGGAAAGAGCTTCGCGTATTTCGCTGTCATCAATCGTGACAGTCCGCGGCACGCCTTCGATCAGGTTGCGCCCCTTCACTTCCATGGTCAGCGGCTTTTCCAGGGGATACGCCGATCCAATTTCCATCTTGATCTGTTCGGCCGTGCGCTCGCCGACCAGTAAATTGTATTTGCGCTTCAGATACTGCATGACGGCCTCGTCCATTTCATTTCCCGCTACGCGCACGGACCGTGAATAGACGATGCCGCTCATGGAGATCACGGCAATGTCCGTGGTGCCGCCGCCGATGTCCACCACCATGTTTCCCGAGGGCTCTTCGATGGGAAGTCCCGCGCCGATGGCCGCGGCCATGGCCTGCTCCACCAGGTAAACTTCGCTGGCGCGCGCTCGATAGGCGGAATCCTGCACGGCGCGCTTTTCCACGGGCGTGATCTCGCTCGGCACTCCGATCACGATGCGCGGGTGCACCAGCATGCGCCGGTTATGCGCCTTCTGGATGAAGTACGTGAGCATTTTCTCGGTCACCTTGAAATCGGCGATGACGCCGTCCTTCATCGGCTTAATGGCCACCACATTGCCCGGCGTGCGCCCAAGCATGTCCTTGGCTTCCTTGCCAACGGCCACCACTTCGCCACTGTTTTTGTTGATGGCCACGATGGAAGGCTCGTTGACAACGATGCCTTTGCCCTTGGCATAGACCAGCGTGTTGGCCGTCCCCAGATCAATCGCCAGGTCGGAAGAAAACAAACTAAAGACCGAGCGAAGGTTATAACCATTATTAAGCATGAGTTCCCTCAGTGCCGGACTGCTCGCGCGGCTGCTGGCTGCCGCTTCAATAGGGCGCCTTCCGGCTACTCCTCCCTAAAATTTTGCCTGCGTGCTGAGCACCTTCCCTTGAGACTTGCCGCTTACAGGCAGGCCCGCGCCAGTCGCACATTATGGAATCACAATCTCGACGCGCTTGATCGCCGTGCCTCCCCGGCGGTTCTGCCCGGTGAGGACGATGGTCTGGCTACCCCGCGTCAATGGTGCCGTAAAATATTTGAACGCTCCGTCGCCCCGTATGTCCGCAACCTGCTCGCCATTGACAATAAGCGCCGCGCCTGGCTCCGTACGCCCGGTGATCTCTACCACGTTACCATGCAACTCGGTGCGTACGACCTCCAGCATCATCTCCTGGCCCTTGCCTTGTGTCGCGAGCGTAAACTTGAACGTATCACTCGGGGCGCTCGTGCGTTTCGCCTCATCCGTGGCCAAGACATCCCAGTAATAGTCACCCTGTTCGAAACCCGTTAATTCCATGGATGTTCCACTAAGTTTGCGGTCCTGCACAATCCTCGAGAACATGGCCGTCGTGCTGACACGGAGTTCATAACTGACAGCTCCCGGCACGCTCTTCCATTCGAAACGAACGGAGGCGCGCTTGGGATCCGGCACGATCAGGGGTTGCAGATTCATGGGCTGGGCCAGGTCCGGAGGGGCCAGGACATTCGACTTTACAAGCGTTCCACCGCCCGAGGGCACGTTCACGCGCTCCCAACGACCGATTTCCACGTGCTGGCGGCCATCGGAGGTGGCAAGTTCGGCGCCTCCGGCCGACACGGTAATTTCTCCTTCGCTGGTTTGCGGATCACTTCGCACGGCCGCACGGCTATTCTGTTGAACCGAGGCCACCGCGTTCGAAAACGAAACCTCAGCTTTGGATTTCGGGGAGTCCCAACTGCCAGTAGCAAGGTCTACAGCGCCTGAGGAAATGTGCATGGCCACGCGCGTTTCGCTGTCCCGGCCCACGGAATTCTCTTCGACCGTAACGAGAGTCTCCGATTGCACCGTGTACGTCGTGCCATCAGCGAACGTGATGCGGGCTACACCATCTCCGCCGGTTTGAATCAAATCTCCCTTATCGAGGGCCATGCGGTAGTCGGCCGAAATCCACTGAACGGAATTTACTTTTTTGACCTGCACCTTTCCGTCAAGGTTCACGAACTTCGCTTCTTTCGCAGTCAATTCCGCGGTCGTAGGGGCTTTGGCGCCAATGGCTTGCGAAATCCGGGCCATCGCGCCGCTATAGGCTTCCGGAAATATCAAATATAAAACGGCCAGCACGGCGGCAAGAACCATTACAAAGTAAACAGCGACGGTCCGGTAGGTTACAGTTTTCCAATAGATCTCTATATGAGAGGTCTTTTGTCGGGGCGCGACCGGTGGTCTCTGAATTGGCATGGGCTATCGCTGAAATTCACCTATGTTCAAAATCTAGCACGCCGCTCCATAACCCGGAAACTACGCTGCCGGAAACGGTTTCTCGCAGTGCAATACGCGACTTTTCCCCCTTTTTGCGAGTTCGCCGGGAAATTCAAGCAAGGTATCTTCCGGACGGGATCGAATCTTCCAACATGCGATGCGGCCGATCCGCTATGCGCACAGCGCCTCCTTGGTTTAGGATAGGCTATGTTCTGGCCGTGAAGCGCGCGTGCACCGTGTCCAACGCGCGCCAGATCCAAAAAATCCCAGTGAGCGGGAGTGGTGATGGAAATAGAACTGAGTCTGGAATTTTTGCGCGTCGTCGAGCAGGCGGCCATTGAGTCGGCAAAAACCATGGGCCGGGGAGACGGTCATATGGCTGACCAGGCAGCCGTGGGCGCCATGCGCAGGGTGATGGATGAAGTGCCCATGGACGGAACGATTGTGATCGGCGAGGGCGAACGCGACGAGGCGCCCATGCTGTTCATCGGCGAAAAAATCGGTGCCGCTCAGCATGTTCGTGGATTTAATTTCCCTGCCGTAGACATCGCAGTGGATCCGTTGGAAGGCACGAACCTTTGCGCCACGGGCGCGCCAGGCTCAATTACCGTCCTGGCGGCAAGCGAAAAGGGCGGACTACTTCATGCGCCGGATTTGTACATGGAAAAAATCATCGTCGGTCCATCCTGCAAGGGTGCCGTCGATCTGGACGCTCCCGTCGCTGACAACCTGGGCGCGATTGCCAAGCGGCTCGAACGCGACGTCGAAGATTTGGTGGTCATTGTCCTGGAACGCACACGCCACGAAAAACTGATCGCCGATATTCGCGCCACCGGGGCGCGCATCCGGCTGATCGGCGATGGAGACCTTTCCGCCGGCATCTCCGCCGCGGTGATCGGTACCGGGGTGCACGCGGTCATGGGCATTGGCGGCGCTCCCGAAGGCGTGCTGACTGCGGCTGCCCTGCGCTGCCTGAACGGAGAAATTCTGGCGCGTCTGGTGGTCGACAAACCCGAACACGAAGAACGTCTCGCGAAGATGGGAATCAAGGACGGCAAACGCATCTATCGAACCGAAGACCTGGCTCCCGGCAAGAAAATTATTTTCGCGTGCACCGGCGTAACGGACGGAAACCTGCTGCGCGGGGTGCGCTTCTTCGGCGAAGGCATCCGTACACAGTCGCTGATCGTCACGCTCGACGAGCGCCAGGTGCGTTTCATCGATACCGTGACGCTTGATAAGCGGCCCGACGTCAAAGTGCGTTTCGCATAAAACCAAAAAACTTGTAATGGACTTTCCGACAGGGTGGCGCTCGATTCGTGCGCCTGCCGCAAAATCGAAGCAGCGAGTCAGTACTTTGCCGGAATGACCGAGGAGTGGAAGCATGAGCGAAATTGCAAAAGCTGTGGCAGACCCGCCGCCGATTCCCTTCACAACTCTTTCGGAATTCATCGCCCGGGCGTTGGCGGCGGCGGGAATTCCGCCGGACGACGCGCGTAACGTCGCGGCTCTGATGGCCGAATCCGACGCGCGCGGAGGTAACGCGCACGGAGTCTTCCGCCTGCCGCAGTACGTAAAGCAGATTCAAAGCGGCGCGGTGAATCCCCGGCCCAATATCACCATCGTAAGCGATAAGCCGGGGGCAGCTCTGGTTGACGGCGACAACGCTCTCGGCCACCTGGTGATGAAGCGGGCCACGGAACTGGCCATCGAAAAGGCGCGCCAGTGCGGAGTCGCCTGGGTGGGCACGCGCCGCAGCAATCATGCTGGCCCTGCACAGCTGTATCCGCAAATGGCCGCGGCGCAGGACATGATCGGATTATATTTTTGCGTTGGGAATGCCAATCTACTTCCGCCATGGGGCGGAACTGAAGCGCTGCTTAGCACCAATCCCATAGCGATCGCAGTACCGGGCTCGCGCCATCCAATGATCAGCCTGGACATGGCCACTACGAACACCGCGTTCGGCAAGATCAGATTGAAGGCGCAGCGCGGGGAGCAAATGCCCGAAGGCTGGATGATCGATCGCGAAGGAAAACCCCTGACCGACCCGAAGCGCGCGAGCGAAGGTTTTCTGCTTCCGATCGGCGGCCCGAAGGGATATGGGCTGGCGTTGATGATCGGTTTGATGGCCGGCACCTTGAACGGCGCCGCATTTGGCCGCGACGTGGTCGACTACACCGTAGATTCCAAAACTCCCAGCAACTCGGGACAGACGATCGTGGCATTGGATATTGCCGCGTTCGCCGACGTAGCGTCCTTCAAGCAGCATGTGGACGAAGTCTGGGAGATGATGAAGTCGTCTCCGACGTTGCCGGGCGTGGACGAAATCCGGCTGCCCGGAGAGCGTTCCGAGAAGATTTATCGCGAGCGCATGGCACAGGGAATCCCTCTGAACGAAGGGCAACGCAAAATCCTGGACGAAGTTGCCGACCGCCTGGGAGTCCCGCGCTTGTCGTAAATACAGTCCAACGTATGGTCGACGATTGAGGTTAAGAATCAATTCGATGTGCTAAAAAATCTTTTACGGCTTGATGCGCACAATTCCTGCGCCCGCCGCACGCCAGCGCCCCTGCTGTTTCACAAAAACACGAATCACACGCTGCGGCCCGTTGTAGGTAACGCCGCCGCTCATGCCTTTGATCGTGGTTGTGTCCGTAAGCACCGCAACATCCGGCGAAATGTACCGCACCTGAATGTCATCGGGGTGGATTTCGTTCAGAACGCGCTGCGGATCCATGATCTGATCGATTTGCTCCTGCTTGTTGACAATAAATCCGCCCGGATGAACTTCGACGAAGTCGTCGGCGAACAGCCACTGCAGGGTTGCCGCATCGCGGTTGTGCGCGGCATCCAGCCAGATGTGATCCATAACCGCGATGGTTGCGGCGGCCTCTCCGGTGGTGGCTGCACTTTTGGGCGCCTGCCCGAGCGCCGTTACGCCCGATGCGACAATCAGGATCAGAATTGCGGCAAGTCCGTATGCGCGATTCATACTCGTTCTCCTCAATTACTGCGGTGCTGCGGGCTTATTTCTTGGTTTGGTCCTCGTTCATCACCACACCGGTGGCACGCCACATTCCGTTCTGCTTGATGACCACACGAAAAACATTGAACTCGCCGTCCAGGCTGTTGCCCTTGCTGTCGTGGCCCTTAATAGTGGTGTGATCCGTCAAAATCGCCACATTGCCGAAAACATGCGCTTTCACGTTTTCGGGATTGAGCAGCTGCAGTGTGGGGCGGTCAGGCCCCCGTAGAATCTCCAGCCACTCTTTCTTCGTGTAGGACTGGCCGTTGGCAAGCACGAGAACGTAGCTGTCGGCAAAAAATTTTCCCAGATAATCCAAATCACCGTTCTTTTCGGAATCCAGCCATTTGTGATCCAGCGCCGTCCAATCCATCGCGCCGCCCGGAGCCGCAGCACTTTTCGTCTGGCTCCAGGCAAGCGGCACAAAACTCAGAACCAACACCAATACCACCAATTGACTCGATCTCATCGTTCCATCTCCTGGGATTTTCCCGCTGCCTCACCCTGCTGCACATCAGAGTCAGGGCCGGATGCCGGCGACGTTCACGCGAATCCGGTAAAGCCCGGTTACCGCCGTGAAGTACAGCGTCTTGGCGTCGTCGTCTCCAAACGCCATATTGGCCGGATTTTCGGGCGGCTTGATCGTTCCGAGGTGTTTGCCTTCCGGCGACAAAACCCAGACACCGCCCGGTCCGGCAGCATAAATATTTCCCTGCTTATCCACCCGCATCCCGTCCGGAACACCGTCTTCTTTGCTGGAGGAGGCGTCGACCAGCAATTTTTTGTTGGTGAGCGTGCCGTCAGGCTGCACATCGAAGCGCCAGTAGGTTTTCGTGAACGAATCATCAATGTAGAGATATTTTTCGTCGGGCGAAAAAGCGATTCCGTTGGGCGCCCCGAAATCCTTGTTAACCAGCGTCAATTTGCCCTTGGACAGGAGATACACGCCGGAGAACGGTAGTTCCTTTTTCGGATCGTCCGCCACCTTGCGCAGGCCGAACGGAGGATCGGTGAAATAAAGCGATCAGTCGGACTTGTAAACGAGGTCGTTGGGGCTGTTGAGCCGCTTGCCCTCGTACTTGTCGGCTAGAACCGTGCGCTTGCCATCCTTTTCGAGACGCATGACGCCGCGATCTCCGTGCTGACAATATGTAACGCGTCCCTGTTTATCCAGAGTGACGCCGTTCGAGCCGTACAAGGTGACCATGGCATGCCCGTTATTCAGCTGGAAGCCGGCGTCGCCCGGATCGGAACCCGCAAAGCCGCTCTTGTCGAGAAATACGGAAACCTTTTTAGTCTGCGGATCCCACTTATCGATCGCGTTGGCCGGAATGTCGCTGAAAAGCAAATAGCCGGGCTTCGCCGAGTGCACCCACACGGGCCCTTCCAAAAATCCCATGCCATCCGCCAGTTTTTCAATCTTGGCATCGGCCGGCACCAGCGCATCGAGCGCAGGATCCAGGCGAATGACTTGCCCGCTATTCTGGGCGGAAAGTTTTACGGCTGCGAGCAGCGCTGCTACCGCGAGCAGCAGGACACCAGTTTTTTTCCACATGAGCGAGCTACACTCCCACTTTGAATTCGTCGCGTCAAGAAGGCGACGTCGACATAGCGACTACCCGATCCGAAATTTCCCTGGGTGCCGCACCCTTTATGATTTTCAAAGGGTGCGGGTTTAAATTTCAGGTGCAACCAACCGAAGACGAGAACGGAAAAAA